>Ga0163109_10002992_pt1 | contig 12945 bp, 13 predicted proteins | sample CRUFie1St13metaG_FD_108704 | JGI IMG/M metagenome (GOLD analysis project Ga0163109, IMG submission 108704) | Marine microbial communities from the Costa Rica Dome - CRUD Field 142mm St13 metaG | ecosystem: Environmental > Aquatic > Marine > Oceanic > Photic zone | place: Costa Rica: the Eastern... | reverse complement strand
AGTGTTAAAAAATTTAATGATAAAAATAATTTTTTTGGTCTAGTACCGTCTCGTAGACAAATTGAATGTTCAAGCATGGGTGGTGGATATGTAAACAATTGGTCGACAGAAGATTTTAAAAAATACACAGGAAACACAGTAGTTCTTAGAGATCATGCAGGCCCTGGTCAAGGCAGTCTCTCAGACGACGGAACACATTCATTAGAAGCTGATGTAAATTCAGGTATTAATTTCATACACATAGACCCATGGAAGAGTTGTAAATCAATCAACGAAGCCATAGATTCAACTATTAACTTAATTAATTTTTGCACAGGCATAAATTCAAACTGTTATTTTGAAGTAGGGACAGAGTCATCAATATACCCGTACGATAAAAATGAATTAGAAACATTTTTGTCTGGTTTAGAGAAAAATTTAAAATCTAATTTTGATAAATTAGTGTACGGTGTGGTCCAATCTGGGACCCAAGTGCTAGCTTTAGGAAACATAGGAAAGTTTGACTTTGAAAAGTCTAAGCTTATGTGCGATACAGTTCACAAATTTGGACTTTTAGCAAAAGAACATAACAGTGACTATTTAAGTGCTGAAGAAATAAAGAATAGAATCGATGCAGGCGTTGACAGTTTTAATATAGCGCCAGAGCTTGGTGTGCTAGAGACAAAGACAATTTTAAGCTTGCTGAGTAGTGACAAAAATTTGCTAGAGCAATTTAAGTCTCTAGCATATGAATCAAAGAAGTGGGAAAAGTGGGTAAATCATAAGCCTTCTGTATTAGAAGCAACAACTATCTGCGGTCATTATGTTTTAAGCACAAAAGAATTTTTAGAAATTAAGAATTCATTAAAAGATCCTAACTTTGACAATGTCATTTCTTCAGAAATAGATAGAAAACTTGAAAACATTTATGAGGCTACAAAATGACTAAAAGTAAAGTTAATTTAAATGATGTTGGAAACTGCATAGAAAATCTTGGAAAAATACCAGACAAGCACCAGTGGAAGACAACTACTTCTAAACTTTTTAAAGTAAATCTTTTGCAGATGTTGTGCAACAGAGATAAAATGAGGTGGATAGAATTAGGGTCTGCTCAAGGACACACGACATTAATCTTGTCGTCAATTGCAGAAAGCGTTCTGTCAGTAGACTTTGATGATGAAAATTGTAAAAAAGTGGATGCACTTGGTATGAGCAATGTGACATCTGAAACTTTTAATTTGTATGACCCTGATTTTGAAGACTACATGAAGAAAAATAGTTTTGATGCTGCTTTTATAGATGCAGTTCATGACGAAGAACACGTAAGCATTGACATACAAAACTGCAGAAATGCAGGAGTTAGATTGTTTGTTTTTGATGATTATGGCGGTTTTGAAGGTGTGAGATCAGCAGTTGATAATTTTATACTTAGTTTAAAAAATAACAACATAGAACACAGAGTCACATATGTTGGAATGTACCCAGGAGGTGTGTTCAATAACACACATTACAAGGTTTTGCAAAACTGGGAAGGAATTGTTGTAGAATTAACAAATTAGCGTGTATGATAATTAAAATTTACTCATAAGATCATATCCGTGTTAAAAAAGGTGTATCATGATAAGAAAACATTGTTTTCTGTGTAAAAGCAGCAATTTACAAGTAGTTTCCAAAATTGAAAACTTTCCTATTTTTATGGGTGCAACTCAGCAAAAAATAGAAGAAGATGTTTACGAAGACTTAATATTTCAAAAATGTTGCGATTGCGGAAGCATTCAAAATAAAAAATTAATCCCATTAGAAGTTCTTTATAAAGACACACACGCCAATGCTGTGGGTGCAACGTGGAACTTACACCACAATCAATTTTCAGAATTTGCTTCAAAGTTCATTTGTGGTAATATTGTTGAAATAGGCGGCTCAAATTTAATTGTAGCAAACAATCTTTCTACCAAGGAATATATTGAGTCAATAACTGTTTACGACAATAACATACACTACGAAAAATTAAAATCAGAAAAAATTAATGTAGTCAATACATTTTTCAAAGCAAGTGATATGCCTGATAATACAAATTGTGTCGTTCACACACATCTAATAGAACACTTGTATAATCCTGTTGAAGAAATAAAAGAGATAGGCGATGCTTTAAAAGAAGGCGACTTCATGATATTTTCTGCGCCTCGAATAGACAGCATGCTAGAAGCGTTCTATACAAATGCAATGAATTTTGAACATACATACCTGCTGTGTGATAAAAAATTGAAACACATCGTATCTTATGCAGGATTTGAAATTATTGAAAAGTTTAATTTCAGCGAATACTGCACTTTTTACGCATGTAAAAAAGTTAAAAATACTGTTAGTCATGAAATTGAAAAATACGAAGACGAAAAACTAATAACAAATTTTGTCTCACATCATGAAAAAGAAGTCAACAAAATACACTCTAAAATAGATTCAAAAAAAGAAAATACATTTATTTTTGGCGCTCACATATTCACACAGTTTTTATTAAAGTTTGGGCTAGATGAAAGTTTATTTTCTTGTGTACTGGACAACGATAAAAAGAAAATCGGTAACAGACTATACGGTACGAGCTTAGAAATAAATTCACCTAAAATACTTAAAGATCATGATTCGCCACTTGTAGTGTTAAAAGCAGCACAGTACACAGATGAAATCAAACATGATATAATAAACAATATCAATCCAAATACAAGGTTCATATTATAACATGGAAAATTCAGAAGTTGACTTGCGTCCAAAAACGATTTTCTGTGATATTGACGGGACTTTAGTTAGACACAATCCGCCTACAAAAACAACTAATCCTGAAACAGAATTAGAATTACTTCCTGGTGTTTTAGAAAAACTTTTAGAATGGGACAAGTTAGGATACAACATAATATTAGTGTCAGGAAGAAGAGAGTCTTCAAGAGCGGCCACAGAAAAACAGTTGTCTAAAATAGGCATAATTTATGATAAGCTAATACTTGGAATAGGCGGCGGCAAAAGGTATTTAGTAAACGATAAAAAAGATTATTCAGACGAAGATTATGCAATAGCAATTAATTTAGATAGAAACTTAGGAATAGGAGACACAACAATATGAACAAAGAGAAAACTCATATTGAAGATCTGCGAATGGTAGTATGGTCACACTCAACGTACTCAGATCTCTGGGAGATGTTTTTTGGTCAGTTGGAAGAAAATGCTCCGTTCTTTAAGAAGACTTTGCTTGTAGAAAAAGAAGTAGAATTTGATTACAAAGACTGTCATGTTATCATTAACGATGAAAGTCTTCCGTGGTGTCAAAGATTAGTCAACTGCTTGGAAAAAATTGATGAAAAATACATTGTTTGGATGCTAGAAGATTTTGTAATTTACGACAAAGTTGACATTGAAGACATCGATAGACTGAAGAACTTTTTAGAAAACACTGAATTTAGTTTTGTTAAATTGTTAAGAGCAGGTATTGACGGTGGCGCCGAAGTTGCTAAAAATGTTTATGAAGTACCTCTGGACAACATATATCTGTATGCGCTCAATGCGACAATATGGAAAAAAGATCACTTGATAAAACTGTTTAAAAATTATAGACCTCATAAATTATTTGGTGCTTTTGAGATTGAAGCTAGTAAAACTTGCAGATCGCTAGGGATACACGGTTGTTATCATTATGCGAACGAAAGAAAAATAGGATTACACTACGACTCATCAATATTTCCTCATATCATGTCAGCAATCAAGGGTGGCTGTGTTGGAAAGAGACCGAGCTGGAACATGTCTCAGTATAGAGAAGAATTAACTGTCTTGCTAAAAAAGTATAATATAGACCCCAACATCAGGGGTATTTGTTAAAATACAGGATTTTTATTATGAATGAATTAGAAGTTTGTCAAAGACCTTGGGGAACCTACACAAATATTTTAGATAGCGAATTGTGTAAAGTGAAAGTTATAGTAGTCAAACCACAGTGTCAACCTAGCTATCAATATCACCACAAACGATCTGAACACTGGATTGTTGTGCAGGGAGAAGGTAGCGTTACTATAGATGATAATACACGGACTATAAAAGCTAACGACAGCGTTTTTGTAGAAATTGGACAAAAACATAGAATTAAAAACACATCTCAAAAAGAAGACTTAATTTTTATTGAAGTACAGACAGGAACGTACTTCGGAGAAGATGACATTGTCAGAGTAGAGGACGACTTTGGAAGAGTGTAAGGTAGTAATTACGTGCAGCGGTCTGGGTAGTAGACTTGGAGAGTATACAGAATATACGAACAAATCTCTGGTCAGAGTAGGCAATAAAGCTGTTATTAGCCATATTATTGACAACTACCCGCTTGGTACAAATTTTGTGATTACTCTCGGTCACTATGGTGACCACGTCAAGCAGTACATCAATATTGCACATCCTGAGGTAAAAGTTGAATTTGTAAACGTAGAAAATTATCATGGAGCTGGTTCTTCTTTAGGCAGGTCGCTCCTTAGCGTCAAGAACTTAGTAGGTTCATCATTCATCTTTAACGCGTGCGATACTATCACTGACGGCATTATACCTTCAAAAAGTGAGAACAGCAAAGTTTGGGCTGTTGCAACAAAAAATAATAGCTCGTCTTATAGAACAATTCAGTGTGCAGGTCTTAAAGTAGGAACTATCTTAGAAAAAGGAGAATCAGTCTCAAATGCGCCTGTTTATATTGGCAAGTGTTTCGTAAACGATGCAAAATCTTTCTGGAAAAATCTTGAAGAAATATTGTTAAAAAACTGTAGTCCTGATATTTCAGATTGCCACGTTATTAACAGAATGCTAAAAAATGACAACAAAGAATTTGACATTCATTACGCGTCTTTCTGGTATGACATTGGAAACTTAGATGATCTAAAGGCAACAAGATCTATAATGGGAGACAATACAAACGTTTTAGACAAGTATAATGAGTCAATATTTTTTATTAAAAATCATGTAATTAAATTCTTTAATGATGAAAAAGTTTTAGAAAATAGAGTCAAAAGATCTATGATACTAGAAAATTGCACACCAACAATAGTTGACTCTTCTAAGAATTTTATGAAATATAAGCACGTTCCTGGCGATATTTTGTGTAAGCATAAAAATTTAGACGATAAATTACTTTATAGACTTCTAGAGTATTCAAATGCTTGCATGTGGAGAAAAACGGAATCTAATATCAGCGTTCAAAAGTCAGGAGACTTGTGTAAGCAGTTTTATGTAGAAAAAACTAAAAAGAGAGTTGACATGTTCACGTCAGCTAGGAATATTACTGAGAGTGAAAATATCATTAATGGCTTAGGAGTGAGTACTGTTAATAATCTTCTTGATGAAGCTTGTAAGCTAGGATTGTTGAATGGCACCATGGGCAATTTTCACGGAGACTTTATTCTAGAAAACATAATATTTGACGACAAAGAATTTAAGTTTATTGACTGGCGTCAAGATTTTGCAGGTGAAACTGTAATTGGTGACATATACTATGATTTAGCTAAATTAAATCACAATATTAGTTTCAACCACAACATTGTTCGATCAGGCGGTTTTTCATGTGAAATAGAAAATACTGGGTCTATCTCTGTTGATCTAATGTGTTCACACAAGCTGTTGGCTGCAAAAAAAGGATTAATAGATTTCTGCAAAGACAACAGCTTATCAATGAAAAAAATTGAGATGATCACTGGTATTATTTGGATAAACATGGCACCCCTGCACGATAAATTATTAGGTGACTTTTTATTCTATTTTGGAAAGTTGCAACTACAAAAATCAATCAATGGTTTTTATGGATAGTTTACTTAGAGAAGATATTAAAGGAAGTGAATATGATATATGATTGTTTTTTATTTTTTAACGAATTAGATTTACTAGAAATGAGACTTAATGAACTAGATAGTCTTGTAGATAAATTTGTAATTGTAGAGAGTACAGAAACTTTTTCCAAGAAGAAAAAACCACTTTATTACAAAGAAAATAAAGATAGATTTTCAAAATTTCAAGACAAGATTATTCATGTAATTGTTGATGACTCACCTGAAAAAGAAAAAAATAAGACAGAATCTGAAAATAGATGGGCTGTAGAACACTTTCAAAGAAACTGTATTGAAAGAGGTTTAAGTAGTTGTACACCGGAAGATATTATCTTAGTTTCTGATATAGACGAGATTCCTCGCAAGACAGCAATTAAAGACGCAATAGATATTTTAGACACAAATAGAAAGATTATTGTTTCATTCTGTCAAAGATTCTTTTATTATTTTTTGAACGGTCTTTGCGTCAATGGGAACTCAATGTCTCCCTGGTTTGGAACAACTGCTTGCAGATATGAAGGTTTTATCGGAGCTGAAAAAATGAGAATGACAAAAGGTCGAAACAAGCACGTCATTAACGACGCAGGTTGGCATTTTTCATACTTAGGGGGTGCAGACCTGATAGCTTACAAGATAGAAAGTTTTTCACATTCTGAATTTGATAATAAAACTATTAAAGATAGGGATAGAATTAGAGATAGGGTTAGTAAAGGAATTGATCTTTTTGATAGACCCGGGCGCCCAAGACAAGTTTATGTGAAAATTGATGAATCATTCCCAGATTACTTAACAGAAAACATTGAAAAATTTAAACACTTAATAAAGGAAGTGCCACAGTGAAAGTAGGTCTAGTCATAACAAACCATTATTCTAAAAATTTAAGACCGTATGGTAGAGATTTGCTAAATAATGCGCTAGGAAGCTTTATCAATCATGCTAATTTTGACTATGAAATAATCATCGTAGACAATCAGTCAGACAATAAAATAGATATAAAAGGTCACAATAATATTCACTATAAATACATAGAAAATCAATTAGAAAGAGGCTTAACAGGTGCCTGGAATACAGGTATTAAAGAAGCAAGCAGGATAGGCTGCGACATAATTTTGAACTCTAACGATGATTTGATTTTTAATGACACTATAAACCATTTTGTTAATCATATTCAAAAGAGTGAGTTTTCAAACATATCAGTTTTTGGACCTCTGACTAACGGAGTGAACCCTCCCTACATACCAATTCAGCATTCAGACAAACCCAATCCATTAATGACACGTGAAATACTAAATGAAAATAAGTCTGATGGTCTTATTAATGGATTTTTCTTTGGTTTCACAAACAATTTTTACAAAAAATTCATGTACCCTGACGGCGATCTTTTTGCAGAGTTTAATAAATTTGACAAGCCTTATATTCTTAAATATGCTTATGCTGACGGTAAGTGGGGAGGTCAAGAAGGTGAATTTTTTAGATGGAGAGAGCTTGGCGCTAAAGTATTTGTTGTGGGCGAATGCTGGATAAATCACTTAAAGAAAAAAGATTGGTATAAAACAAGGTGTATTGCAGGCGAGTTTGGCTGGCACATAAGAGAAGGATATCAAAAATGAAAAAAATATTAATAACAGGAGTCGCAGGCCTTTTAGGCGCAAATTTTTCTCGTTATCTTTTAAGTAAAGGTTACAGCGTCATAGGAATAGATGATCTGTCGGGTGGATATATTGAAAACGTTCCGAAAGAATGTAAATTTTATAATTTTAATTTGACAGAATCAGAAAAAGTTAATGAAGTATTTGAAAATGAAAAACCTGATTACGTGTATCATTTTGCTGCATATGCTGCTGAAGGTTTGTCACCTTTTATTAGAAACTTTAATTACACAAACAATTTACTTTCAAGTGTCAACGTAATAAATGCTTGCATAAACAACGATACAAAAAAAATAATCTTCACTTCATCCATGGCAGTTTACGGAAAAGGCAACCCTCCCTTTACTGAATCTCAATTACCCATCCCAGAAGACCCTTATGGTATTGCAAAGTATGCTGTTGAATTAGACTTAGAAGTAGCAAAAAAACAATTTGGTTTAGATTACTCAATTGTTCGTCCTCACAATGTTATTGGTAGGTATCAAAACATATGGGATAAATATCGAAATGTAGTAGGGATATGGATCAGGCAAGCTATTGCTGGAGAACCTCTTACTATTTTTGGAGATGGGACTCAAACAAGAGCATTCTCTGACATATCATTTTACAACAAACCTTTTGAAAAATTGATGACACATCACGGTGGAGAGATATTCAATATAGGCGCAGACAAACCCTATACAATTAACGAAGTATCTGATATTGTGATGGAAGTCGCTAAAAGCTTTGACTTTGAAACTTCTAAAGTTTTTCTTGAGCCTAGAAATGAAGTCCATGTAGCATATTGCAATCATGATAAAGCAAAAAATATGTTATCTTTCAGTGATAATACAGACTTAAAAAAATCTATTGAAAGCATGTTTAGTTGGGCACTAAATCAAAAAAATAGAGAAGTCTTTTACTCAAATTACGAAGTCACAAAAAACATTTACAGTTTTTGGAAAAAGTAGAAAATATCGAACAGGGATTTAATATGAAAATAGGAATAATTGGTCAGGGTTTTGTAGGTACAGCAATTAGAGAGGGTCTTAAAAAATTCTACCCGGTGTCTGTTTATGACATAAAAGAAGATTTATGCCCAGAAGAGATGTTAGCTTTACCTTCTGTAATTGTGCAAGACTGTGAAATAATTTTTCAATGTCTTCCTACACCAATGAAGAAGACAGGTGAATGTGATCTAAGTATTGTAAGTAACTCTCTTAGAACTTTAGACATCATATCTGGAGCTCACAAAAAAAGCCCAATTGTTGTAGTGAAGTCAACAGTTCCACCAGGAACATGTGAAAGACTCAATGAAGAGTTTCAAAATCTCAATATAGTTTTTAGCCCAGAGTTTCTTACAGAAGCAAACTCAGTTGAAGATTTCAAAAATCAAACACGTATTATTCTTGGTGGCCCGCGACCCTATACAACTCAAGTCAAATCAATGTTTAGAAAACCTTTCCCAGAAATACCAATTGTAAAAACTGGATATGAAATTGCTGAAATGGTCAAATACTTTATTAACAACTTCCTATCTGTGAAAGTTTCTTTTGCAAATGAAATGTATCAAATTTGTGATGCTTTAGGGATAGATTATGACAAAGTTACAGAATACGCTTTATTTGATAAAAGAATTGGTAGAAGTCATTTAGCAGTCCCAGGACCCGATGGCGATTTTGGATACGGAGGACACTGCTTTCCAAAAGACATGGACGCAATGATATTTGTTGCAGAAAATCTTGGACTTCTTACAACTATACTGAGCGCAACAAGAGAAAAGAATGACTTAGTGAGAAAAAACAGAGACTGGGAAAGTATGAAAGGAAGAGCTGTAAGTGAAGGTTAATGTAAAATTTTAAAATTTTGTTTATCCTAAAGCAGGAGTAAATTATGCAAGATTTTCCAACAGGAAAACCTCACGTTTCATTTTCAGAAATTAAGCACTGGAAAGAATGTCCATATCGTCACAAGCTTCTTTACATTGACAAAATTGATATGTTTGAGCCAAGCCCTTATTTAGACTTTGGAACTGCTGTTCACGAAGGGTGTGAAACACTTTTAGAAAGAAAAGATGTTCCTAAAGAAAAACTTTTAACTGATATTCGAGATGCTTGGAAAAAACATGACTTTGATAATCCCGAGTGGGTTAAAAAGCAACCTGACTGGTACAAAAAGTCTTATGCACCACTTGAGGAATGGTGCCAGTGGGCTGAAAATATGTGGGAGGAAATAATTCCTTTTCTAGACAGTGAGTTTCCCGGGTGGGTCCTTCACGAAGCAGAGGAGCAGCTTTATGAGCCTGTCAAAGGTAAAGACTTATTCCTAAAGGGTTTTATCGACGGTGTAATCAAAGTTCCTAAAAAGAGAGGCACTGGCTTCGAGTATTGGATTATTGACTGGAAAACTGCTGGAAAGGGTGGTTGGAGAAGAGATAAAAAGCAAGACTTTTTAATGCAGCTGCAGCTTATTCTTTACAAATACTACTGGTCACAAAAACACAACATTCCTCATAATGAAGTTAGGTGCGCTTTTATTACGCTAGGTCGCGGAGCAAAGAAGGGAAAAGTTTGTCAAATTGTAAAAGTTTCAGCAGGCCCTAAAACTCTTGTGAAAGGAGTAAAGGTCTTGAACAGTATGATATCAGGAGTCCGAAGAAAGCTCTACTTGAAAAATAGAAACTCTTGTAAATATTGTCAGTATTTTAAAACAGAACATTGCAGATAATTTAACCTCAAAAAAGATACATGTTATAATCATTTTGAGGTTTAAATGAATAAGAAAAAGTTTAAAGTACTTGTGCTCTCCGACCATGCTTTGTCAACAAGTGGCGTTGGGACTCAAACAAGACACTTGATAAATGGTTTGCTCAAAAAGCAATGTTGGACTTTTAGGCAGTTTGGAGCAGCTATAAAGCATACCAACTATGATACTGTCGTTGTTAATGAAGATTTTATAATAAAGCCAATTGACGGCTTTGGTAATCCTGACTTGCTAAGGGTAACTCTTGCAACAGAAAAGCCAGATTTGCTTTTTATTTTTACAGACCCTAGATTCTTTACATGGCTTTTTGAAATTGAAGACGAAATACACCAAATCTGTCCAATAGTTTGGTGGCATGTTTGGGACAATTATCCGTACCCTAAGTTTAATAATTCATATTACGCTGCGACTGACGTCATTAACTGTCATTCGCACATGACTTACACAATGATAAAAGAAGAGGGAACCCATGCAGCAAAAACTCACTTTATTCCGCACGCAATTCCTGATGATATCTTCTATCCAATACAAAAAAATCTAAAAATTGAAAACAAAATTGCACTTTTTGGACCTGAAAGAAAAGACGCGTTTGTTGGAATGTGGGTCAATAGAAACGCAAAAAGAAAAAGACCTAACGACGTGCTCTTATCTTGGAAAATGTTTATAGATCAGCTCTACAAAGAAAAAGGTCACAAAAACGCAATATTGATAATGCACACAGAACCAACAGACTCAGAAGGGCCTAATCTCTTTACAACTGCGAAAGAACTTGGCTTAGAAGATACTGTGTATTTTTCTAGAGAAAGAATAGATTTTGACAAGATGAACATTCTCTACAACGTCAGCGACTTTTGTATATCAATGTCTTTTGCAGAAGGTTTTGGTCTTTCAACTTTAGAGTCCATGATGACAGGAACTCCGATAATTGCGCCAACAACGGGTGGTTTGACACGACAGGTCGTAGATTATCGCGATGGTAGCGAAAACGGAGTCGCGATGCCGATTGAATTGAAAACACTTGTTGGAAGTCAAGGAGTTCCTTACATTTACGAAGACTACGTTAGTTGTGAGTCTGCATCAAGTGCAATAATGAAACTATACAAACTTAATCAATTTGAAAAAGAAATTCTGAGTGAAAAAGTTTTAAATTACGCCAACACAGAGTTTGGTTATCAAAAAACTGTAGACCTATGGCATGACAGTATGATTAAGGCTATGGAAGATTTTAAAAATTACAAAAAATGGGAAAAGATTACTTTTTGAGGTAAAAATGAAAAACGTGCTTTTAAGAGCACCTCTGTTAACTAATAGCGGATATGGTGTTCACTCTAGGCAGATTTTTGAATGGCTAGAAAGAAAAAAAGAAATTAACTTACAAGTTGAGTGCCTTAAGTGGGGTCAAACTTCTTGGATTGTAGACGGAAAAGCTGAAGAAGGACTTTTTGACAAGATAATGTCAAAGTCGACGCCCTTGAAGACTAAATATGACGTTACATATCAAGTTCAGCTACCTGATGAGTGGGATAGCAATCTCGGATATTACAACGTAGGTGTAACAGCTTTAGTTGAAACTGACAAGTGTAACCCAGCATGGCTTAAGAATATAAATGAAATGTACAGAGTTGTTGTACCTTCTCATTTTACTAAAAAAGTAATAGAAGACACTTTTGGAAGTAGTCTTAATAAGAAGATTGATGTGATACCTGAGTGGTATAATCAAAAAATTAACTTACAAAAAAGTCAATTTAAAGATGTCTATGACGACAGGTTTGATTTTGAAACAAGTTTCAACTTGTTAACAGTTGGTACTTTAACTTCAGGCGACGCCTCTTGCGATAGAAAAAATCTGATTAATACAATTGCTTGGTCTCTTGAAGCGTTTAAAGACGATCCTGACGTAGGAATAATAGTTAAAACTTGCTTAGGCAAGGGTTCAACTGCAGATAGAGAAATGACTGCAAATGCAATGAGTCAGATAGTTAATAACTTTAGAAAGACTGATTTTCCAAAAGTTCACTTAATACACGGTAATATGTCTGCCAAAGAAATAGCTGGACTTTTTAGAAGCAAAAAAGTACACGGGTACATTTCTGCAACGAGAGGAGAAGGGTACGGCTTGCCTTTAATAGACGCCGCCGCTGCAGGTGTACCTGTTGTAGCAACTAACTGGTCGGGTCATCTTGACTTTTTAGGAGATAACTTTTTAAAAGTAGACTATCAACTACAGAAGATACCTAGTCAAAGAGTTGACAACAGAATATTTGTTGAGAATACATCTTGGGCTGAACCGAACAAAGATAGCTTTATAAAAAATATTAAATTTCTGAGAGATAATCATAAAAAATGTCTCGATAAGTCTGCTAGTCTTCGAAAAGCAGTCAAAAATAAATTTAATAAATCAAGAATATGTAAAAAATACGAAAAAATGTTTCAAGAAATGAGTTAGTTATGATGTTAGAACATATACTTACAGCTTGCGTTCTATTGCTTTTAGCTTTGCTTGCATTCGTTTCCTACAAACTTTTTAAATTTTCAATGATAATCATAGAATTTGAAGATAGCGTTGAAGAGTGTTTAGATATTTTTGACCAAAGGTACAAAACAATGTCAGAAATATTAGAAATACCTGTCTTCTTTGACTCTGTAGAGGTGAGAAGAGTCATAAACGAAATAAGTGAGTGCAGAGATTCTTTAGTTATAGTCGCTAATAAACTTACTAAAAATACAGGGAGCGAAGT
>Ga0163109_10002990_pt1 | contig 12950 bp, 18 predicted proteins | sample CRUFie1St13metaG_FD_108704 | JGI IMG/M metagenome (GOLD analysis project Ga0163109, IMG submission 108704) | Marine microbial communities from the Costa Rica Dome - CRUD Field 142mm St13 metaG | ecosystem: Environmental > Aquatic > Marine > Oceanic > Photic zone | place: Costa Rica: the Eastern... | reverse complement strand
GCATAAAGCGTGCCGATGTTGCCCCACGGGGTGGGATGGGTCTTCTCCTCGGGGAAGTGAGTGTTCAGCAGTGAGCAGGCGTAGACGCGCTTGCGTTGAGCACGTTTTTGGAAACGCTTCTGCTGTGCCTCGAGCTGAGCGACCTGGACCAGGAGTGCATCGATCTGACCGGTGAGGCCAGCAGCGAAGACATCGTCTTGCCCTGCTGAATAAATGATGCGATTGCAGCCCTTTCTGAGGTCTTGCTCGTGTTCGACAATGCTGAGCAGCATTGCCTCGCCACGTTCCTTCTCATCCGAGTCCTCGGAGTGAAGCAGCTCAATAGCCTCATCGACATTGGCTTTGAGAACGGAGAGTTCGTCAGCGGTCTGTGTGGCAGAGACACGCTGTTGTGGAGCGGTGCTCAAGATCGTCATGGCATAAAAAAGGCGCCCGGTTGCCCAGGCGCCTGAAAGTTAGTGGATAGTGAACAAACTGCCAGCTCAGGCAGTCACAACCGGCTGTGCCGGATTGCCGTGTCCCTGGGCCAGGTTGGACGCACGCTCGGTGAGAGCGGCATTGGCTTCGTCAACCAGCTGAGACACCAGTTCAGCAGGAACGATGTAGCCATTCCAGCGGACATCACACCAGGTCAGACCTGTGGTCTTGGAAACAAAGGTGTTTCCGTTCTCGACGCGGGGCAGTTGCTCGACAGCCACGTTTTCCTTGCGGAGAGCTGTGGCCAGACCAGCGATGTGCTCGTAATCGAGGGTGAGAGTCCGGGCATCACGACGACGCGTGAAGGAGTCAGCCTTGGGATCGGCAATGAAGCGAATCTGGTTCCTCATGGAGGAGCCTTCGCGGTAGCGGCTGTACTGGAGGTAACCCCAGAACAGCTCGGTGAACATGGGCGCGCTTTTGGTGAAGAAAGCGGTTGCAGACATAAGTGGGCTAGTTAGGTGGACAAACAACCTGAAAGCGGGGCTGTTAAATGCACCGCTGTCAGGTTGCACCTACTCCCCCAAATCAAAATGGATAAAAACCTCTCGATAGACTGACTGCAAGACACAGCGGTCATTGTCATGGGATTGGGGCAATACATTCAAAAAACGGCGATGGACTTTGACTCCATGGTCACGAGACAGGCAGCAGCGCGTGCTGATAACGCTCGCGCTCGAGCTATTGCTGATATCAAAGCCGACATGATTGAAAATCCTGGCGAGCCTGCATATACCGCTTATTACGGTGCGCCTGGTGCAGGTGTGAACAAGTCGCAGCAAACTGCGATGGCACAGCCTGGCCGAGGAGAGAAGTACGGCGACCAGTACGGGGCTGCAGCCACTGCCTATCGGACTGAGCAGGGCATGGGTCCGATTGAAGGACTCAACCGGGCCATGGCTGAGAACCCCTACGCCCGTTATGGAGTAGCGGGAACAGCAGCGGTCGGCGGTGGTCTGGCCATGACAGCCGGAGCGCAGAAGTTGATGCAATTGATGGGTGCATTGGATGAAGCAACCCAGACCGATGTGGCTCGTGACATGCCATTGCAGAGCTGATGAGTTTTGAACTTGAGGCTGTACCGCGCCTGGCGACCCGCAGTGATGCGAGTGAAGCGCCATGGCGGTTTGCTGGTGATCAGTTGGCCTTGAACTTGAACGACGGAATAGAGCAATTAGGCCTGGATGATTTGAGGCGGATCAGAACAGATAAGGCCGTCCCAAGCAGCTTTGGCAGCAGCTATGGGCAGGAAAGTCTGAGGATCGTGCCGGAGAACAGTGAGCCTGGTTACACCGAATCAGGCAGTTATCAGCCCGCTGTGGCTTACGGGGCATGAGATACGCCAAGGCCCGCTTGCTGGCAGAGCTGCCAACTGACGCCATCAGCGACAGGGACCTGGAGCTGGTTGATGCGATCGTCCGAAGACTGCAAACCGATGGGGATCGGGTGGGAGTGACCATTGGTGATCCATTCATGGGTAAACAGATGGCCATGCGGCTCAGCCCGTCAGGGCCGTCCGTGCCAGCAACGGTGGAGAACGCTGACTTCTGGGGCTATCGCAGCGTGCCGGGCCAGCTCGAGCAGCTTGCAGCACCTGAGTACGCCCCGCAGCAGTTCAGAGCCGTGGACTTTGGCTACGTCGATGAAGGGCAGCCATTGAGCGAGAACATCATTTACCAAAGCCCAAGAACCAAGGTCGGGCAGGAATTTGCAGCCAGTCAGGGATTCAAGCAACAGCTCAGAGCTGCATTACCGCAGCTGGTTGAGCGTGCCGGCATGAAGCCTGGCGATGTGTTGATCAACACTCCTGAAGGCATGGCAAAAGGTGACTACAAAAGGGCGTTGACTTACATGAGACAGGGTTTTGGCCTGCCGGCGAACGAACATCAGCAGATGGCCCGGCTTACCGCCGGTGGTGAGCTGATGCCGATTCAGCCATTCATGGCCAATCAGGCCCTGGTGCGCGCCCTTGGCTGGAAGGAGCAAGCACCTATTTCCATGGCCAACGCCCCGAGTTCTTGAGGTCGATGAGGTCCAGGCGGAACTGCCTGTAGCGCCTGCGCTTGTCCAGAGGGAGCTGGTCGGCTCCATGGTTCTTGCTGAAGATCTTGAAGCTCTTGTCCCAGCTGATGCCCGTTGGCTTGAGTGGGGCAGCAAGCAGGCAGTTGTTCTCACCGAGGTAGAACCAGTAGCCATCAGCAGCCCTGCCGGGAGGCATCTGTTTTGTCATCGGATGATGAGCTGACAGAAGAACGACTCAGGCACCGAGTCGAAGTAATCGAGCAGGTGCGGGCAGAGGTCGATGACTTCCTCGCTGCCCCACATGTCGTAGAGGAACTCCCACTCATCAGCAAAGCGCGGAGGGCTGATCCCTTGGACGCCATAACGCTGGAAGCCAGCGTCTGCTCCTCGATGGTGAAGCTGGACGATGGGCCAGTCACCAGCATGGTTGAGGTCATCAGCAACAGGGCTGAAGTCGAGCCTGATCTGGGGCGGATGGGGATCCTCGAAGCAGATGCTCTGATTGCACAGAAAAATCAGCTTGATCACATGGGTTGTGGACTCCACCAGGGGCTCATTGAGAACCCCTTTGGGAGTGTCGTCATAGAGGTAGAGCTCGGACTCGGGATCGAAGCGAGCATGCAGAGAGTGAACAGTCATCGAGGGCAGAGAATGAGGACGAGTCCGGCGACGAGGTCTGGATCGTTTTCCAGCGCGTAGGCCTCCATCTCTATGACCCAGTCACGTTCTGAGTAGGAGCGCCCGATGTGTGCAAGCTGGGAGCGGGACAGCTTGTCGAGCACAACAGAATCACGCGCGTTCTTTGGGGTGATGATCGACAGTCGCCTGTTGTCTTGCCCCGCCGCGCAGTCCTGGGCAGCATGCACGGCTTCATGGGTGAGGGCTGTATCAAGGGTGCGGTAGGTGGGAGTAAGAACAGAGCTGATGCAGATTGAATTGCTGCGTGTGTAGTACAGAGCAACGGTGGTCCTTGATTCGCAGTAGGGCTGCTCATAGACGCGGATGCCACGCATCTGGAGAACACGCAGGAAGGTGTTGCGCTGGATGGCCTGGGCAGGTGCGCACAACAATGTGATGGCCAGTGGGATGAGCCAATTGCGGATAGCCATCAGAACACCTCGCTGGGAGAGTGCTGAATGCGGGCAATCAATTGGTCCTTGGTGTAGTTGCGCGAGCGGTCATTCACACCGGCCAGTTGCCTGAGCTCGAGCATCGTTTTGCGCTTGAGATCCGTGTAGAGGACATCGCCAACGGAGACCCACTCGTTGGGATTGACCACCGGAGCGGGCTTGTTGAGGGTGACAAAGAGACGGTCTCGAGTCATGGCGTCAATGTCTGCAGCGGTGATGGGTTGAAACAGCGGCGCAGTGGCGGGATCGAGGCGCAGCGCAACTGCTTGAACCAGGCGTGCCAACACGGGGGCGACCCGTGCCCAAACCCTTGGCGTGCGCTGGGTGATCACATGGACCACAACTGCGGTCCAAATGAGCGCGGTGATGATGTGGGACAGAGAGGTGAGACACACGCGACGCAGAACAAGAAGATTGACGCGTGTGAGTGGGGAGGTGAAGTGGGATACAAGTGAAGTCATGGGACACAAGAATGTGTGCCACGGCAGCCAGATTGCTCCCTACAGGGTAGGTAGCAGCCTGTCCGCTGTGGCGGGGGTCAATAAAATGCGTGCATGACAGGGCAGTCATGCGACTAAGCAAAGATCGAGCGAAAGCAGCCGGCTACGACCTGAATGACGAGCAGATCAAAGCTGCGCAGAAGGTTTACTCGGAGCAGGGATTCGGCACCGAGAAATCAGAAGCTGACATCTATGCCTGGGTCAATCAGTACATGAGTCCGCAGTCGGCAGGGCCGCAGGAGCGGTCGTTCGCCGGTCAGATCTGGGACGGCTACAAGAACAACCTGCTGGTGCAGGACATTGTTGAAACAGCGATTGCCACCCTTGGCATTGCAGGGGCGCAAGCGCTGTTCTCAGACATGACCATGGAAGAGATCGCAGGAGCAGCTGCGGTTGGTGTGGGCGCCGGCATGGCCGGTCGTCCGTTGGGAGACAGGTTGGGACGAGCTGGCGGACGGCTTGCCGACAGACAGTTCCCTGGCTCCTCGCAGAGGTTGATGGACAACATGCAGGAAGGAGTTGCACAGGCAAAAGCCATGGGCGGCAAAGCCATGGATGAAGTGCTGCAGGCCAAGATGCAGCACCACATGCCAGAAGGACGTGGCTTCTTTGAAGGCATGGGGTCGATCTACGGCCGGGCCTATGGGGACAACCTGGCGCAAGCGGCAGTGGGACTGGCTGCGCCAGCTGTGCTTGGCAATCAGGCAGCGGCTTCTGAGCCAGAGGTCGTGGCTGTCTCCTGATCTGGAGCTGGAGCGGAGTCGGTGACCACAGGCTCCTCTGCTTGAGGAGGTGCTGGTCTGTGGTCTGTCATCTCGTTGACAGCAGCAGCTGTCAGGGCTGACATCGCGCCATAGAACATCGATGAGAACGCCTTGCCGTTCAGCAACGAGACAGTGGAGGCGACAGCAAAGGAGCCAGACACGGTGTAACCGCTGGCTTGCATGGCAATGAGGTTGCGACGTTTCATGGGAAAGCTGTTGATTGGTCTGTAGAGGGAAAGAGCAGGGACTAGGCGGGAAGCATCGGGACTTCGTAGAAGTCCATGGGCGAGGTGTTGTACAGACGAAGCTCGTCGTCGCTGTAGACACGCTCGCCGGTATCGAGCCAGGCCCAGCCAACGATGCAGAGAACCTCGCGGTAGGCCTTGTCTTCATCAAGATCGATGGTCTGGTTGGCGTTCAAGGCGTAGTTCTTGGCTGCCTCGTAGTCGAAAATTGGCGGGTGTTCGTTGTCCCACCTGCCGTAGGCATTGCTGATCACGGCCCAGTTCATGTGCTGCTTGAGCGCGGCTGTGGTCAGAGCGAGCTCATGCCGCAGATCAGCCTGTCTTTCCAGAAGGGACAGATGGGATGGGGAGGTAAAAGTCATTTGCGGGCTGTCAATTGGTTGGGAGCAAAAAATGAGAGGGGAGGGGGAAAGCCCCCTCCCCAGCGATGTCAGACGACGTCGTTGTCGTCCTGGGCGTCGCCAGATCCAGACGTGACGACGTCGATGCGCAGAGCCTTGAGGTCTGCGGGGTGCTGCAGGGCGTCGACGGTGGCGCGAGTGCCGTCCTTCTTGACGACCTGCTTCTGAACGACGTTGCTGGCCTTGGTCGCGTAGCGATACCAGCAACGGACGAGCGTCCACTCGTTGAGCTCAACCTGAGCCAACAGCGGCTGGGCGATCTCCTCGGAGGCGGTGAACCAAACGGTCTTGTAACCGTTCACCCGGCTCCAGGTGAACTTGCCAGCGGCATCCTTGCCGGTCGTGTACGAGACGGAGGTCTCGATAGCGACCTTGAACAGGCCGTCGACAGGCGTGCCGTCCTTGTAGGTGGCCGGCGTGACGACCCGGAGCATGCCGGTCATCATCATGTCAGCGGGAACGCTGGCTGATTCAGCTGCAGCCGCAGGCTGAGCAGCGGGAGCGGGAGCGGACTGAAGGTCCTCGATCGCTTCGGCGAGCGACTTGTTGACCTCGGTCAACTCGCTCTCTGAGGCTTGCAGGCGTGCAACCTCAGCCTCGAAGAACTCGGCCTTCGCCAGAAGGTCAGCCTTGTTGAGGGTCTTGAGTGAAGCCATGAACGAAAGCCCGATACGGTGTCGGGAACGAAGTGAGTGACCCCTTACGAGGGGGCTGTTAAACGCACCGCTGTTGCGGGGCACCAAAAAAGCCCCACACCCCCGGAGGGATGTGAGGCTGGAGGGCATTCGTGCAAATGAAATTGCACGAAAATCAGTTGTTGACATCGCGCTGCAGCACATGCAGCGCATGGAGCGCACGGCGGTATTTCCTCATAGCCGAACCGGAGGGCTCGGCCAGGTAGGCGTTGAGGAGCTGGCGGACTCGACGCGCAAGAGCGGCTTCAGTCATCAGTTGCGCTCCTGGGCGAGATACATCTCGCAGAACTCAACGTGAGCAGCGTGCTGGTGGGCAGGCCAAGCCTGCTGCTCACACTGCTGAATGGTTGCCTCGTGCAGCCTGTCAGTCGCACCAGCGACGACGGAGAAACCGAGGAAGCAACCGCAGCCGATTGCGGAGCAAGAGGCCAAAAACCCGCTGAAGCGGGGGTAGCGAGCGACCATGCGCTTGAGCAGGGTCTGGTCGTTGTGGCTGTTCAACGCACTGTTGGTGTGGGACACCCACCACCACAGGCAAAGCGAGCGGCACGGAGTGCAAAGCGAGCGATAGAACAGAACAACAAAGCGGAGATAAGTGAAACTTATCGAGCATCCGTATTCGAGATAGCGAGGTATTTGATACCGAGCGCTGGGATTGAGCCCCTTGATTGAGTATCAAGAGGGCGAATCCGTGTTCGTAAAGCAAGCGGTGGGCGAACGTCGAAGCGGATGCGGAGAGTGAGCGCCCGCGCAGCGCAAACGCGAAGCGAGCGTTGAATGCGAACGCGCCATAGACGACCCAAGAGTCGTACAGCAGAAACGCGTGAGCTATTCAGCAGCGAAGCGGAGGTGACGCACTTGCTCAATCACAAGAAACGCATGAGATGAGCGACAGCTCATCCGCTGCTTTCACTTGTGTTGAGCTATCGATTCGGTGGTGTTATGCGTGGAGCGCAAACGCACGCACATCGCCTAGCGCAGCGAGCGTCGCGTGCATCCGTGTCACTGTCTGCGTCGTAGTTCTTTTTTTGTTTGGCGACTGCGCGGACTTGCGGGGGGTTTAAGACGCATACCGCGCGGCGCAGCATATTTTTGCTTCGTCCCGCGAGGGTTGTTGATACCGAAACTCACAGATTTCACAGGAATAAAAATATCAAAATTTTAATTATTCAATTTGTCTATTAGTACTCTGTGAATTCATAGGGCCGGTGGGACATCTATATGTGACTCTTAGACTCGGTAAACAGGGTGTTTGCCAGGTCTGGCGATGGTTTTTGATTTCGCCGAAGGACTTGATGGACCGATTTACCTCGATCCAAATAATCCGAACCATCAGGCCGCCATTGAGCAGCTGCGCGCAACGCGCAAACCCGCCGTCCCTTACGCGGTCAGTCCAGTTGGCCGGATGCGCGACCTCGGCGATCCCAATGATTCGAGGCGTGGTCAATCAGCGCCGCAATCACGCTCAGTCCCTGGACTGCCTGATCCGATCGATCTGTTGATTGAATCAGCGCGTTCCGAAAACTCGGTCACCGCTGATACGCCGATTCCGGGTCCATCGCAAACCGCCTCAAGCTCAGCGCCCAACACCGATTACGTCGATCGCGAGTTTGGAATCCAGCGCGGCTTTGGTGCTGGCGGTGGAGCCCAGGTCGATTCACCGATGTCTGCCAACAGCGGCGAAGCAAGGCTGATTACCCGTGAAGATGACAATCGTCAGATTGTTGGGCCAAACAAAGGACGTCGGGTTTACAACTCCGCCGCTCGCGTCGCACGCCGCAACCCTCCTGGCGGTTCAGTCAGTTTTGACCGTGGGTCAGCAGCCGATGAAAGCGTCGAACTTGCTCTGGAGAGACTCGAACAAGAGCTTGGCGGCTTAGGAATTCCCAGCTCGGAAGGCGATGCCGAAATCCTTTCTGAGTACGCCGGCGGACGCAGGCCGTCTGAAAATGTTGAAGGCACCAGAGTGATCCAAACTCAGGACCGCAAAAAACCAAAGGGCTTCTCCTCAGTTTCCGACGCCAATATCGATGACATGTACACCGGCAGCACGCCGGTTCCGAACACGACAGGCAAAGAAATCTCGCCTTTTTACACCGTCGATGTTCCAACGCGCGGTAAATCCGGGCAGGTTGACGGGACCAAACGCATCGATCCCCGCGCGACCTACCGCACCGACCAGGCGGACTCCGAAACGTTGGCTAATGCTCTTCATGCCAACCAAGAAGAGGTCAGAACGAGTAATGCCAACTTTGCCTCGCAAGTACAAAAAGAGAACCGCACGCCTCTGATCACAACCGATCAATTCAATGAGGGGCTCCGAAGCGGAAGCATTATTCAAGTTGCAAACGATCGCAATCACATTGCTGATCTGATCGGGCCGGACGGGGAAAAGACGCCAATCTTCTCAACCAAAATCCGCGACGACAGCGAGGTCAGAGCTCCGATGTATCGCGTCGGAGCTCCAACCAATGTCGATTTAGATGCTGCTCGCGAACAGCTCAATCCCAGAGAAAAAGAGGTTTCCAGCGTTTTTGACACGCAAATCGTCAGAACACGCCCTGTCGTCAAGCGCGATGCAGAGGGCAAGATCATTCCTGATCCCAAAACAGGCAAGTTGGCTCGCACCGAAGGGTTTGCGGTTGAGACCGGACCGACGCCTTTCCTTAGTCGCGATGACTTGATGCCCACTATTGGTGGGCTACGCCGCAACGTTGAGAAGGCAGTCGATCAAAAAACGCCCGATGGTGACGTTGACACCAACATCGCCAAGCTCGACCAGGTGCTCAGGGAACTTTCTGGTGGCGGATACATGTCCGACCCCGATGTTGCCGATGGATATCAGCGCATGGCGGTTGAAATTGACGCCGGACGTATGCCGGCCTCTGCTGTTCCTGAGCGTGCCCGCGCTGAAGTCGCTCAGGCATTGACTGTTCTGCAAGCGGCTCGTGGTCCTGTTGATCGCGTGCCGATTCAGACCAGTTCAAACATCACTGAAGTGGTTCCAGTCAACGAAGCCGACCTTGTTGCGCAAGAAATCAACGGTTCGGAGCGCAATTTTGATGGCGATGGCCGCGTTGTTCAAGGTTCATTCGGTGATTTCGGCTTTGAATCAAATGATGACCGCCCCACCGGTGGATATTCGACGTTTGATGCGCCTGATCTGGAGTTTTCACCCGAATTCCAAGCCGCAAAAGTTGCTGTTGACGAGCAATTTGGCTTTACCAACCTCTCAAACAACACCATTTCCGGTGAGAACCAGGTCAAATTGAATCAACTCTCTGGCCAAGTGCTCGCTGACGCGGTTGCAGCGACGCCGGCACCCATGGTCAGCGCTCAAAACAAACAATTCCAGGCGCAATTGCGTGCATCAGCGGCAAAACTTGGCGGTCAAAACGTCAATGTTCTGCAAGGACGCTCAATGCCGATCCCAACCCCGAATGAACAGGCGGTTGCAGAGACGGCCGCGCCTAATCCGCAGTCACAAGCCGAGGGGATTGCCAATACCGAGTCCGTTTCGCAGCTCAATGCACCGGCACCGCAGCGAAACACTGATGTTGACCCTGAAGTTGCACGTTTATTGCCTTATGTCGGCAATGGAGTGCGTCAATCACAGATTGACCTGATCAGCAAAGGCTTGGCAGCAGAGCCCGGCAGTGCCACACGCACCGGTGCTGACCAATTGTTGGCTCTGTTCCGCAAGCGTTTTCGCTAAAGATCCATCTCGATAGACTGAGTTTGTGAAACTGCTCACCCCAGCAGGCAGGTATGGCTGTAACTGACGCAATCATCCGCCGAGGCGGTACGGGCAAACAAATTCTTGAGGGGCCGGTTTATCTCAACGGCCCAACATCGGACAGGCGTCATCGTGTCGGCTCAGACGTCGATCGCATCACCGGCGATGTTGACTTTTACGAGGTTGGTGACTGCCCCTGCGGCCCCGGTTCGATCACAGCAAAAGGCACTTACAGCTTTGCGATTGAGCCATTCCTCGAAAGAGGCTTTCGCAGACCGATCAAGGCGATTCGCTGGGTAGCACTTTTGAAGTTACGCGCCGATGGCACCCCAGAGCTGCTGTTCAAAAAGTTGGTTTCTGCCTCTGATCGCAAGTTCGTCACCAAGGCCGTGACGATTGCTGATGGCGAGCGGTTGTTCCTGTCGATTCAGCGTGCTGGCGGCATCAGCTCGATTCAGTACAAGCTGTCTCTCGATGCTGTAGTGACCAGAGCCGCTTCAACAGCAGCCAAAAAAGCCAAGGCTCAACCCAAGCCAATGGTTGAAAAGACCGACGATGACAAGGCTTGGGATCTTGTTCAGTCAGGAGCTGACGAGAACTGATGACTTATCAGCTGGGCAAACGCTCTCCAGAGGCCATGACCCAGGCATTGGGTCAGGCTCAAAGGAACAAAGAGGCCTTATCGGAAACATCTCATACCTCGTTGGGGTATTCCGGTGGAACGCCTGTTTCTCCGAGCTCCAGAGAATTTGCCGGCGACATCATCGGAGGGAACCTCGGCGTCATGGGTGAATTCGCAACCGCCCTGCGCAGTCCTGACGGTCAAGCCAATCTCCAGGCGTTTACAGAGCTGCTGTACAACGGCCCCTTCTCTCCACTTCCACCCCCGATCATGTGATGGCTGGACTCCGCATGGCATATCAAGCCCTGGCAAGACCAGTGGCCAATCTGTTTAAAGGAGCCAGCAAAGGTGATCTGGCACTGCGCTTCGGGCCAGACATTGGTTATTCCCTCATGGCCGGCGGACTCTTTGCTCCGCCAGATGCAACGTTGGCCGAACGAGCCGCAATGATGGGCGAGGATCTCGCTTACGGCGTTGGCAGCTCGATTCTTGGCCAGGGCCTTGGCCGTCAAGTCGGTGTTGCTCGAGCCAAAGGCAGAGCGAATGCAGCCAAAAAAGCCGGTGGTGGCAGGTATGCCAGCCCCGAGGAAGCGCGTGCGGTCAGCCAGCAGAACATTGCCACGATCAACAACTACCAAACCGGTGGTGACGTTCTCGGTCAGATGGGAATGGTCGCCTTGCCTCGCCCTGTGACCCAGGGCGTTTATGAGGCAGCAGGTGAGCGCGCCAACAGAACTGCAGAACAGGTCAATGAAACCCAGCGCGAAATGCTCGAGGAGCAGCAGTTGATGGTGCTGCTCGGTCAGCTCGCTGAAGCCGGCTATCTCGCTGGTTCGACCGTGGGTTCAACGATGAAAGCGCCGGTTTCATCCCGTGTTTTGAACGCATAAGCCATGGCTGACGATCCGCGTCAATACAGCGTTGCTGAGCTCGGCAACATCTTTGATCAGGCGGCGCGTGGCAGTAATCGCGAATATCGCTCTTACCAACGCCGGCAGGCAGGGATTGATGATTTCGAGCTTCCCCCTGCTCAGGGGATGGTCGATCGCTCGCCGATCGTCAATTACGCCCGTCAGGTTTTACCTGAAAATCTTGGTGTCACCAAAGCTGGTGGCTGGGTTGCCGATCAGATCAATCGCCTGGCGGAGGCGCAGCCGCAGATGCGCCCACAGCTCAATCGCGTCAAGGCCCTTGCGGCAAAGACACCATTGGGCGGATGGAATGACGAGCAAAAAGAAAAGTTTGCGCAGGCCAGGATTGCAGATCCTTTGGTGCGTCGAACCACCGTTGAAGCCGGCATGGTCCCAACGCCGGATAACAGCGGCGAGGTCAGAGCAAAGGGTGACATCGGCGCCAGAGCGGCTCAGGTCGCTGGCGTTGCAGCCGGCGATATTGCCAGTGATGGCCTGAGAAACATCTGGTGGTTCATCAATGCGCCACAGGCTCTGACCAACCTGGTCGCTGATGAAACGATTCAGCGTGAGGGCTACAAAATTCTTGGTCAAGACAACGAACCGATCATCAAAAACCGGGCAACAAGAATGGCAGCGACGTTGCCTGCGGTGCTCGCGACAAGTTTTGGTGTTGGCAATGTGGCCAGAGAAGAGGGCTACAAAGCGGTGCTCCCCGGTGAAGGTGATCCGAGGGTGAGTGAAAACGCTCTTGCCGAAGCAGGCTCGCGCTATTTCCTTGGTCGCACCGGTGGCTTGCTTCCCTACAACGAGTTCGTCAAGGAAAGGCCTGATGTCTCTAAGGAGGAGTACTACAAGTACAAGACCTATTTGTTCGATAAGGAGACCGACCTCAATCCGCTTGATGGTGACTTCAATATCGGCGGCGTTGTCAAAGGAACGGTTGATGGGATCCATGGTCCCGAGGTTTCTTTCCTCGGCAAATCAATCCCTGCACTTTCAGGCATGGTTCCGATTGCCACGGCAATCGCTGGTTCTCGTCGCGGCATGGCCAGGGCTGCAGACAAGCTGCGCAACAGTCCCGATGGCGACATGATTCAAATCGCAAAGCAGGCAAGAGATGCACGCAACGATGCCCGCAAGGAGAAATTCAAATACGAAAGGGCCATGGAGGAATTCGATGCTGAGCTTCGCGATGAAAAGCCGAAACAGACCATTAGCGATGAGATCATTGAATCCACCGAACAGGATTACCAGCAAGCTCAGCGTGCTGTTGAACGCGTCACTCTCGAGAACGCTTTGGCTGGTGGCGGCATCGGAGCCATTGGCGGAGGCCTTGGCGCAGCGGCCATAGAATCAGTCATAAGGAGTCTCAAACCACCTGTTCCTTACCAGGACGAACAAGTCTGAGCATGTTTCAACCAACTGATAATTATTCACAGATCCG
>Ga0163109_10002989_pt1 | contig 12950 bp, 16 predicted proteins | sample CRUFie1St13metaG_FD_108704 | JGI IMG/M metagenome (GOLD analysis project Ga0163109, IMG submission 108704) | Marine microbial communities from the Costa Rica Dome - CRUD Field 142mm St13 metaG | ecosystem: Environmental > Aquatic > Marine > Oceanic > Photic zone | place: Costa Rica: the Eastern... | reverse complement strand
TTGAATAATTTAGATAGCGTTTATACTGAAATAAAAATAGCAGATCCTTTAGTAAGGTTATCAATAAAATCTTTTAGACAAATAAATAATAAATTTGGCTATGCTTTGCTTGATAATGGTTTAGAAAAACCATATTTCATACCAGAGAATACAGAATTTGGCGATTCAGTTTATATTAGTTTAAATTTATCTAATAGAATAGAAAAATATAATACAAATCAATTTGCACATTATTATCAAGATGTAATTGACACCATTCCTCCAAAAATTGTAGATTCAAAACATAATGAAAATGAATTTAAAATAATTTTTGATGAACCAATATCTAAATTAGATAAAACTCCTATTGTTTATAATTACATTGATAGCATTTTACAAAAAATTGATTATTCTTTTGAAGATTCATTTACAATTAGTATAAAGGATGATATTGATGGAGATATATATATATATAATGTGTTTGACAACTTTCTAAACCATAATAAAGATACATTAAAAGTATATAAACAAAAAATAAATATCGAAGATACAGTTGGTGGTAATATTTTTGGTAAAGTAAAAAATATATACCAATATCCAATTGTTATCCATGCAAAAAGTGAGACTTCAAACTTATCATATTATCAATTTGTTGACTCATTAGGAAACTTTTCTTTTATTAATATAGCACCTGGATTTTATAGTTTTGATATTTTTGAAATTATTGGAGACTATGCCCCTGACCAATATTTTAACGGCAGTTGGAATCCATATAAGAATGCAGCAAGATTTGGATACTATCATAAACCATTAGAGGTTAGATCTCATTGGGATTTAAAAGATTTAATTATTGAAATGAAATGAAAAAATGAGCCCAAAAAAAATCTACAATAATTTATTAGAAATTTCTAAACAACTTAATATTAAGATTATAAAAGGTAAAGGTAATTTTAAAGGTGGGAGCTGTGTATACAAGGAAGAAAATATCATTGTATTAAATCATAATAAACCACTTGAAGTCAGATTAAAAAATCTAGCATTAAGTTTGCTTAATTTTGATTTGAAAACCGTTAAGATGGATATAAAAACAAAACAAATTTTAGAGGATTATGATGTCAAAGGAGATTAAATGAATAAATTATTGTGGGCACCTTGGAGGATGGATTATGTAACTAATCCAAAAAAAGAAAAAGATATTTTTTTAAAAAAGGGTCAATCTAAAAATGATAGAGAAAACCTTGTACTTTTCAGAAATGAAAATATTTTTGTGGTTATGAATCTTTATCCTTATAATAATGGACATTTAATGATTGTGCCTATAGAAAAACATGACGACATGACTCAACTAGATGATTGTATTTTATCTGAGGTGATAAAAATATCAAAGGAGTGTATGAAAATTTTAAAAAAAGAATTTAAGTGTGAAGGATTTAATTTTGGTTTAAATATGGGAAAATCTGCAGGTGCTGGTATTGATGATCACCTTCATTTTCATGTTGTGCCAAGATGGTCTGGAGATTCCAATTTTATGCCTGTCATTGGTCATACAAAAATTATTATGGAGAATTTTTATGATACTTACGATAAATTAAAGCCATCATTTGATTTATTAAAATAATTATAAAAATTCTTTTATATATTGAATTCTTTGTATAATTTTATCGGCCTGAAATATGAAATTTTCCGGTATAGCTCAGTTGGTTAGAGCAGTGGACTGTTAATCCACGTGTCCCTGGTTCGAGTCCAGGTACCGGAGCAAAAAGCCCTTCTCATGAAGGGCTTTTTTTATTAAGTCCTTGTTGTATTAAAACTAATAATTATTATAAATTATACTATGAGATATATGTTAAAATTTTTATCAATCCTGTATATATGTTTTTTTGTAATAGCATGCAATGAAAAAGAAGTTGTTATTGACAAAGATGATAAGTCTATAACCTTTTATGAATTTAATTCTATTTACAAAAAAATCAATCTTTCTAATGATGGTTTTGTAGAAAGCATTCAAACATTTAAAAATAATAAGTTAGATTCGGAGTGGATTGCTGATAATTCTAACTTACAAACTGCAAATGAATTTTATGGAAATGGGCAAATTAAAGTAAAGGGTTATTTAAAAAACAATAAAAAGCACGGTTTGTGGAGTTATTTTGATAGAAATGGCCATTTAATAATTGACAGATATTTCAGTTATGATAAACCTACAAGTATTTGGATTTGGTATGATAATTACAATCATAAAAATGTAGAAAAATATGAATTGTATCAAGATTTAAGAGATGATGGTCGTTTGACTAGATATTTTCAATCATCAAATATTAAAGAAATCAAATCTTATACAAATAATCAATTAAATGGTGAATATTTTTTATACCATGATAACAAAGAAAATATTATTAATATTAGAGGAAACTATTTATCAGGTGCGAAAGTTGGAAATTGGGAATTATTTGATAGAAATGGAAAACTAACAAATCATTTTGAATAGTGTCATAACCCATGATTGATAAAATATCTTCTCTATCTATTATTTATTATAAAGAAATAATAATATTTGTTCTAGTTGCTATTTCTGTTCTTTACACTAAAAATAGAGCGGTAGCAATGGCCATTTGTACCATCCTTTTATTTTATTATTTTTATATAATTTTTTTTAAAATATGAAGAAGAAAGAAATTGAACATCCAAAATTATATTTTGACTATCTAGATTCAAATAATAAGGTTAAACTATTATTTTATTCTAATAAAATTGATGATCATGGAAATCGTATTTCAGAAAATAAAGAGATTGAAAAATCAAAGTTACCATCAGATGATATATTACGGCACTTAAATAAAATTGAATATGATAAATTACTTAGGTATATTTTAAGACAAGAAAAAGTTATGGATGCTTATCATAGTAAGGGTTTTACAGAACAGTATAATATTGTCAAAGAAAGTTTAAAACTCATGTATGAATTTAAAAATCATTTTGAAACCATTTATAGTAATGAATCTTGAATGGCTATATTCAAATCTTACATGGATTATAATTGTGCTTGTTTTTGCGACAATAATACTTTTCTTATTTCCTGTAATATTAGGTGCTGATTTATTAAAAAAAACTAAAAAGAAAAAATAATGAATACTTTATACATTGGATTAGTCATGGCCATTTTTTTTGTAGTGATAATGGTTAGTCAAATATTTACACTTCAAAAAGAGGTGAGAAAATTAAAAAGTATCACCTCTTTTTTGATGAAAGAGATTAAAAATAAAAAGGGTAATAAATGAATGATATAAATCAAAAAACAGTTGACGAAAAAGCTGAATCTAGTAGAATTTATTCATTATTTTATTCCTTTTTCTTAATACCATTAATGATAGTAGTTTTTGGAATTTTATTTTATCTGTTATTTGCTGTTATAACTGAAGAACCAACAGACATAAATCAGTTACTGATTAAGTTAGAAACAGGATCAATTAGAGACAAGGCTAATGCTAGTTACAGAATGAATACATTATTTTATAACGATCCTTCAATTTATAATTCTTCATATAGAGAAAGAATAATTAAAATTCACAATATGTCTAAATCAGAATTGTTAAGTGATAATACTTTAAGGATGCATACTATTATGATAATGGGTAATTCAGCAGATACAACTTTTGGACGTGTCTTAATTGATGAGTTATATTCTGAAAATGAAGAATTTAGGATTAAAGCAATTGAAGCCTTAGGTAAATTAAAATATGCTAATTCATCATCTTCAATTAAGAAGTTTCTTGAAAAAGAAAACAGTTTTCTGGAAAAGTTGGCCGCTACAGGAAGTTTAGGCAATATTGGTAATAAAGAGGTGATTCCAGACTTAGTTTCGTTAATCAATAGATGGCCTTCAGAATGGCTAGATTCAGATGGGCCCGAATTAAGATGGGAGGCTGCTTTAGCCCTTTTAAAAATGAATTACGCTGATTCAAATACACAAAAAATAATTAACAATCTATTGACAAGATCATATTATAATTCATATAGCGAATTAGATGAGAATACTGTCAACTTTGTTATTTTAAAAATATTAAATATTCTACACTCAATAGATGATAAAAATTTATTAATTCCATTTTTTGAAAAATTAAATTTTTTATCAGAAAACGACCCAAATCTTGAAATTAGAAATTTTGCAAAAAAATCACTCAAAACCATTCAATAAAATTTATACTAATTATTACCGATTTTGATTGCCTTGTATTTTCAAAAAAGTTTAAATTATATGTCCAATAAAGAATATATTTTTTAGAGAGAAATGGCAAAAGAAAAATTTATACCCAAAGCATCTGTAGGGAGTTCGCAGGATAATGAAATATCCAGGGGTAAATTTATTTCAGTTTTATCCATAGGATGGCTTGCTTTTCTTGCTGGGCTAGGTGGTTTTTTTACTGCTTTGGGTAGAATGTTTTTTCCAAATGTAAGTTTTGAACCTCCTCAAGAATTTAAGATTGGTTTTGCAGATGATTTTGAAGTTGGCAAAGTAGATCTAAGATTTAAAAAAGAATTTAATGTATGGGTTGTAAGAGACAAAGAAAGTATTTATGCGCTATCAACAGTTTGTACTCACTTGGGGTGCACCCCAAACTGGCTAGAGGCAGAAAAGAAGTTTAAGTGCCCATGCCATGGTAGTGGATTTAGAAGTACAGGAATGCATTTTGAAGGCCCTGCACCAAGACCATTAGAAAGATATCGTATTTTTTTAGCAAGCGATGGTCAGATTGTGGTTGATAAGAATAAAAAGTTTAATTTTGAAAAAGGAGAGTGGACTAGACCGGAAGCATCTTTAAAGGTCTAAATTAGAGAGATATGGCAGAAAATGAAAAAAAATCAATTCTTAATTATTTATTAGAATCACAGCTTTATAAATCAATCATAAGATCTGGAGTTCCTAGAACCAGAAGACAAAGAATGTATGCTGTTTTAGGTAATGTATTTTTACATCTTCACCCAGCAAGATTGCCTCGACATGCAGTAAAAATAGGCTATACCTGGTGTATGGGAGGATTATCATTTTTTATTTTTGTAGTTTTAACAATAACTGGAATCATGTTAATGTTTTACTATAGGCCTACCGTTGAATATGCTTTTACAGATATAATTGATTTAGGAGAGCAGGCACCACTTGGTATCATGCGTGAATTACATAGGTGGGGAGCTCATGCTATGGTATTAACTGTATGGCTTCATATGCTTAGAGTTTTTATGACAGGATCTTATAAACCCCCAAGAGAATTTAATTGGGCTGTTGGAACTATACTAATGACATTGACAATGTTTTTGAGTTTTACTGGCTATTTATTACCATGGGATCAATTAGCTATTTGGGCAATTACAGTTGGAACAAACATGGCAAGAGCGCACCCGTTTATCGGAAGTGAGGGTCCTGGGGCATCTCTATTAACCATTGGAGATTTAAATTTAGTAACAGCATCATCAGATGTTCGATATGCCCTATTAGGTGGAAGGTTTGTTGGAGAGGCTACATTACTAAGATTTTATGTATTGCATTGTATTTTAGTTCCATTTATAGCAATGATTTTTATGGCGGTACATTTTTGGAGAATAAGAAAAGATGGAGGTATATCTGGCCCACTATAGGTGGATCGGCACTATCTAATGCATAAATTATTATTTTTCATATTCAATTTTTCATTTATTTTGGGAGCAGGAGGAGGAGGTCCAGTTTCACAAGATTCGGGCTCCTTTTTGATGATATTCAAGGAATTTGTTAATGTAGTTTCAGAGCCCATTATATCTTTTACTTTGTTGACTGTAGTTTTTCCATTTTTATTTCCCCCTACAGATTGGTTTGATAAAATTCATAGAAAACTTGGGTTACATTATATGTGGACTAATCCAGGCGGTTACGTGCTATTTATTATTACAACTGTATTTTTTTATTTAGGATATAAAGATCCCTATTTTAGTATAATATTAAATAAACCAGATAATTTTCCTATTGTATTAATGGCATATTCAATGCTTTTTGTGATATGGTATTCTATGAAAAAAGCATACATTAATGATGCTCGTTTAGAAGCAGGTAAAAAGCCTAGAGAGTATAATGATCCAGAGGATAAAGTATTAGTATGGCCAGATCTAGTTTACATTGAATTTATTTGTTTATTAATATTTATGGCATTTTTAACTATATGGGCAATTATGTTTTCTGCACCTTTGGAAGAGCCTGCTAATGCTGCTGCTACTCCAAACCCATCAAAAGCACCATGGTATTTTTTAGGCTTACAAGAGATGTTAGTTTATTTTGATCCATGGATTGCAGGTATTGTTTTTCCAATATTTATTATTTTAGGAATGTGTGCGATACCGTATATGGATATCAATAAAAATGGCGACGGTTATTATTCATATAAAGAAAGAAGAGTTGGTATTTTTATATTTATGTATGGATGGGTTGCGTTATGGCTATACTTAATAGTTATTGGAACATTTTTTAGAGGACCAAACTGGAATTTTTACGGCCCTTTCGAATGGTGGGATCCTCATAAATTAGAAGTTCTCAATAACGTGAATTTATCAGAATATGTTTGGGTCTATTTGTTGGGTCAAGAAACTCCTAGCAATATTTTAGTAAGAGAATCAGTAGGCTTTATATTAGTCTTTGCTTATTTATTTGGGCTCCCTCTATTTTTAAGTCAAACATTATTAAAAAATATGTATAAAGCATATGGTCCAGTGAGATATGCATCTTTATGTATTTTTGGACTTACTATGTTATCTTTGCCAATAAAAATGTTCCTTAGATGGACAATTAATTTGAAATATATAGTCTACATACCAGAATGGTTTTTCAATATATAGATGAGGATGATTAGTGGATTATAGGAACGATGAGAGATATTGGAATATAACTTTATTGAACAAGTGGTTTTTGTTTGCAGCTGCCGCTTGGACATTGTCCATGATTTGGATGTTTATTGATGATAATGATGATGAGTTTAAATATTATCAGAGTGAATACTATTCCATTTTAAAAGATAAAACTGAAGCTGACTTTAATAATTTGTATCAAGAAGTTTCAGATGTAAAAGCACAACTAGAATCAGAATTAGAGTCTAAAAAATTAATTTTGGAATCCAAGAATGACTTAATTCAAAGTATCAATGATTCTATTCAGTTAGTCAAAGATAAATATTCCAAAGTTAATATTGATTGGAAAGCATTAATTGTTGAGGTTGATGTGGCTAAGTATTTAGTTGAAAAAGAAATGGCTGAGAATCAATATAATGAAGTCTCTGAAGCTGCTTTATTATTTGATGATTTAAATGTTAAGAAAGTTGAATTGAAAAAAACTAAAGAATCTTTAGAAATTCAAATGCAGACATTTAATGATCAAATTTCATCTTTAAAAGAAGAAGTAAAACTAGCACAAGACAAAAGAAATAAGGAGCTAAAAAGATTAGATCTTGTTGAAAATCAACTAAATAAATTAGATCGTGAGAGAATGTCATTGGCAAATCAGGTTGCTGATATTGTAAGAGATCTGCCTATTGTTGATTTTTTAGACCCAAAATTGAAGGTTCAACAAACAGTAGTCTCAGATGTAAAGTATGATGTTAATTTTGCAAAAGTTGCATCAGTTGACCGTTGTGTAAGTTGTCATATGGGTATTGAAGAAAGTAAGTTTAGTAATGAAGAGCAACCATACAAAAGCCATCCTAATTTAGATTTAATGGGCGCATCATCTTCACCTCATCCATTTAGTGAATTTGGATGTTCTAGTTGTCACTCTGGAAGAAGTAGAGGTACTGGTTTTACATCTACAGTTCACATGCCGTTTGATAAAGCACAGAAAAAAGAATGGGAAGAAAAATATGATTGGGAAATTATGCATCACTGGCTACAACCTATGCTACCTTCAGAGTACAGCCAAGCAGGTTGTTTTAAATGTCATACTCAACAACCATACTTAGAAGGAGGAGAACAGTTACAGTTAGGTATTTCTCTTATTAAACAAAATGGTTGCAATGCATGTCATCATATTGAAAGTATACCAAAAGATTACAATGTTGGTCCTGATTTAACAAAAGTATATCAAAAATTTGATAAGGATTGGACTTTTAAATGGATTAAAAATCCACAAAGTTTTAGATATAATACTATGATGCCACATTTCTTTGAGCAAGATAACAATTCATCTCCAGAAATGATTAAAAGAAACAACGCTGAAATATATGCAATTACGGAATATTTATATAAAGATGATGATTACACGGAATCTAACTCAAGTGCCTATTTAGGTGATATGGAAAGTGGAGAGATTTTAGTTAATGCTATAGGATGTATGGGCTGTCACCAGATAGCAGAAAATACAGTTGATTACGAGCCAGAAACAAAAGAATATGAATTCTATTTATCAGAACATGGATATGATGTTGAAGAAACAACTAATCATAATTTACTTGATCAACAGGGGCCAAATCTAATTGGTCTTGGTTCAAAAGTATCTGCAGAATGGCTTTATGAATGGTTGAAAAATCCTAAAAATTATTGGGAAAAAACTAGAATGCCAAATTTAAGATTATCAGATCAAGAGGCAAAAGATATAACTGCATACCTTCTATCCTTTAGAAATGAAGAATTTGAAAATCAAGAAATTCCTAATTTGGAACATGATACATTTGAAGATGAACTTGATAATATTGCTTTTAGCTGGCTTAGCAAATCATTTAACTATCAAGAAGCCGAAGAAAGATTTAATGATCTAAAAGATAATGATGAAATAACAGGTTATGTTGCAGACAAAGCAATTAGATATTATGGCTGTTATACATGTCATAATATGGATGGTTATGAGGATGCAAAACCAATTGGTGCTGAATTAACTTACGTAGGGTCGAAACCCTTAAATAAATTTGATTTTGGACATATACATGACATCCAACATACAAATTTTAGTTGGATTAATCAAAAATTATCAAATCCAAGGATTTATGATAGGAGCAAAGTAATTGCACCTGAAGATAAGTCAAGAATGCCAAACTTTTATTTAACTCAAACAGAAATTGAAGCGATAACAACTGCATTATTAGGCTTAACAAACGTACAAGTTGAAGAAACTAAATTAGCTGATTTAGATAAAAGTATGCAGGAATTAGCAGGATATAAATTAATCAGACAATATAATTGTTATGGCTGTCATGAAATATATGATGAAGGTGGAAGAATAGCAGATTCAATAAAAGAAATTTTACCAGAACAGTTACAGGCCGAACATAGAAATTACGCGCCACCAAGTTTATACGCAGAAGGCTCAAAAGTTCAATCTGATTGGCTATTTTCTTACTTACAAGAGCCAATAACTATTAGACCTAACTTACAAGTAAGAATGCCATCATTTAATCTTAGCGATGATGATTGGAATGCAATAATTGCTGCTTTTAAAGATATGGAAGATAATGAGTTGTCTTATGAATCAATACACATAGTTGATGAAGATAGCAGAGAGTTTAGACAAGGTTATGAATTAGTTTCAGATTATGGGTTTTATGATTTGGATCAAGATTTGTGGGTAGATGCGTTTAATGAGGGTTCAAGATGTTATGTATGTCATTTTGAAGGTGATGTGCCACCAGGAAAAGATTACGCTATTTCTGATCCATTAGTTTGGGCTCCTAATCTTGCTCTTTCTAAAGAAAGGTTGAGACCTGAATGGGTTAAAGAATGGTTAAGAAACCCCCAGCATTATATGGAATATACAAAAATGGTTGCACCTGCTTTATATAATAAATGTCCAGAATGTTTAGATGGTGAATTGACAGACGAACAATATGCTCAATTAAAAGATATATCAGACAATAAAGATAATCCAAGTTGGAGAGCAGGAGAGGAAGCGGATTATCGACTAGAAGCCATAACTGATTGGATTTTTTCTGTTGATGGGAAAATAGATATATCTGACGATATTAAAAGTTACTTTGATAAAAACGGATATATTCATTTTCAAGAAGAAGAAGAAGAAGAAGATGATTGGGGAGATGACGATTGGTAAAGTTTAATTTAAACCATTAACTTTCAAAATATTTTCAATCTTTATTTCTACTTCTTTTGGAATCCAAGAATCACCACCAAAACTATCAAATAAACTATTATCAGGACCTAATATTAAAGATTTTAATGTATGATTAATATCTCTGGGATCACCTTCATCAATACCACTAAATCCCAAGCCTGCCTGCATAGTTAAATTCAAAATATCATTTTTTCTGCCATAACTAGATAAAAAATGTATATTTTTATATCCATCAAAAATATTACCATATGCCTTTTTTAATACTTTGGGTGTATCATAATTATAATCAAAACTTATGATGATAAATTCAATGTTAGAATTTTCTTTAAAACGATTAATTAAATATTGATTTTTTAGTATTACTGCTGGGCAAAAATTTGGCATTGGACATCTGGAAAAGATAAAAGATATAAATTTAACTTTCCCTGCAAAATCATTTAATGCAACTTCATTATTGTTCATGTCTAAAAAATTAAAATTTGATATTTTTTCTCCAATTTGAATAATTTCGTCCTCTTGGAAGAAATCATCAAAAGTTTCATTTTCATTTAAATCTCTGTGCCCAACAATTTTTAAATTATCAGCCCATGTTTTTGCAGGTGCATTTTTTCTATCTAAAATATTGAAAGTAAAATTCAAGCTATCACCAATTTCATATTCATTTATACTAATTGAAGAATCTATATTAAACATCATTGTCATTTCCATCATAAAACCTGGAACTTCATCATGTTTTATCATCATCTGACTTTTATCACTATAGATATCAATGATAACGCCTTTGAAAGGATATGAAGTAATTTCGCTTTCTTGTTTTGAACATGAAAACAAAAATATAAGTAAAAGTAAGTATTTAATCATATTAGGTAGGTTCAAAAGCCAACCAACATTATGATTGGCTTTTGAAATCAAGTGTTATTTCTTTTTTGCAGGTCTTTTAAAAGTCATAGTTCCAGCATCTACTGATTTGTCAGCAACTGTTACTGTTTGTTTAAAATTATCTCCACAATAACCTTCTTTTTTCATGCTTTTGTCCCATTTTTCATGCCAAAAGCATAGTTCATAATCACCCGCTTCAAGGCCAGAGAGATCAATTGAGTAATTTCCATTCTCATCAGTTACACCCCAGTAAGGATGATCTAATACTACAACCCAGGTTTTCATCCATGGATGCACATCACATTTAATGTAAAATGGATCTTCTTTACTACCAAACTTTTTAGTTGATGGATCAGATTTTGCTGGCATAGCAAAATTGAAAGCATTATTGACTTTTGACATTGAATGTATATTATGTAGAGTTTTATCACTATTTTTAATTAATAACTCTTGACCTTCCATAATGCCAGTTACATGAGGAATGTATTTACAACCAACTTGATCTAATTCTATAGGATTAGATGGTACGCTAGAAGTGTGTTTTGGGTTATTAATCCAAACCATAACATTTTGAAGAAAATTATCTTCATTAATTAAAAAACTTTCATTAAATACTGGTCCAGTATGAGATTTTCCACAAATTGGATCCGCATTCATATTAACCTTTTTAGGTCTAGGAGCTTTACCATCATAAAAAACTTTACCTGCCACTTCTGTAATATCAGCAGCTAAAATTGTGGTAGCAACCATTGTTAATATTAGCCATTTATTTTTCATCGTATTTATCCTTTTATTTAAAAATAATTAGTAATTATTGCTTAAATTTAAGTTAGTTTTTATTAATCATTCAACAATATTAGTATACGATATGTGGACATTAGTTATAATTAGTCATTTTTTAATGTTAGTATCATTTATCCTGCTCTTAATTTCAGCGATAAATGGTCACTTTGTGCCTGAAATTGGAGGTGGATTGACTTTAAATTCGACATCAATAGTTTCAATAATGGTGTATGTTTTTACACAATCTCTCATATTTTTCTTAATTATAACAATCAATAAAAGCATGAATGCAATAATTATGGATAATAATTATGATATTACAAATGAAAGATATAAGAGATTTAAAAGAAAGATGCATATACATACTACAACAAATATTTTAATAATATCAACATTAGCTATTTTATTTGCAGCAGTTCACACAGGAATTATTAGTGAAACAGTTCATAATGTGCTGTTTATTTTAGCATTAATTCATTACGCATACGTCATTGTTATTGAATATAATTGTTTTAAAGAAATAAGTAAAATAATCTCTCGTATAAATGAGTTAAATGTTAGTAAATTATAGACGGTTAGAAATGTATTATTTAGCAAAATTCTTTGAGTTAATTGGTATTGGTGTTATAACATATAGTTTTTACATATATTTCCCTGATCCAATGACTTATGAATTGCTAGCTTACGGATCATGTTTTTTCATTTCTGGCTGGATTATAGAAAAATTTTTATTAAAAGGTTAATAAATTGGATTTTAAGGTAGAAGATCATTTAAAAGCAGTTCCAGAATTACCGGAACTAATACGAACAAAAAAGAATAGACCACCTAAAATGGCTGTAGTAGATGAGGATAATTGTACTGGTTGTTCTGCTTGTGTTCCTTTTTGTCCTGTAGATTGTATTGAGCCTGTACCTGAAGATAAATATGATGATGTTTCAATTCCGCCAGTACAAGTTAGATGGAATGAATGTATAGGGTGTCAAGTTTGTGCTAAAGTATGTGATAAACTAACATGGCAGGCTATAAGAATGATTCCCACAAATGCATTTGAAGAAAGATATGAATTTACTGTAGATAAAAAAATAGATAATGGGTAAAAATGAGTAACGATAATCATCAAGAATCATTTATTAGAAAATATATATTTTCAATTGATCATAAATGGATAGGTATTCAGTATGGCGTAACTAGCATGATATTTTTATTATTTGGATTCGTATTGATGATGATAATGAGATATCA
>Ga0163109_10002988_pt1 | contig 12956 bp, 8 predicted proteins | sample CRUFie1St13metaG_FD_108704 | JGI IMG/M metagenome (GOLD analysis project Ga0163109, IMG submission 108704) | Marine microbial communities from the Costa Rica Dome - CRUD Field 142mm St13 metaG | ecosystem: Environmental > Aquatic > Marine > Oceanic > Photic zone | place: Costa Rica: the Eastern... | reverse complement strand
TCCTTGCCCTTGTCCCGCATAGAAGACTGAGAAACCTCTGCTTCCTCCTGTCCTTTTGTTGCTAGACTCTCGTCTGTTGTCCAACTCTCTCTCTCTCTCTCTCTCTCTCTGTCCTCCCCGATTGATTCTTAGAGTTCCATTCCTGACAGCCCGAGCCTTCCTCCTGTTTCGCCGGCATCATCGATCATTGCAGCTGTGGTGGGTGGCGCAGCGCCCCTTAGACGAGTGAGCGCGCAGCCATGAACCACACCTTCAAGCTCTCGAAGAGCCAGCGGAAGCGCATCCCGGAGGGCTGGGACCTCGTGGAGCCGACGCTGATGGAGTTCGAGGAGCGCATGCGAGACGCGGTGAACGAGTCGCACGAGGGAAAGAGGAAGACGGAGGCCACTTGGGGCATCACCAGGATACATTGGGAGAAGAACCGGTTCATTTACGAGCTGTACTACAAGAAGAAGGCCATCTCGAAGCAGCTCTTCGATTACCTCGTCAAAGCGAAGCTCGCGGACCAGAACCTCATCGCAAAGTGGAGGAAGCCTGGTTACGAGTACCTGTGCTCCCTGCAGGCGATCAATTCAAAGTACACCAACTTTGGTACGGTGGCGTCGTGTAGGGTCCCGCTCAAGCTCCGTAACCCTCAGCAGTGGGGACCCGCGGTGAGGACGGGCTGCGTGTCTTGCGCGTCTTGTGACAAGGGCGCGCCGATCTGGTGGTTCCACACGGGTTGGAGGGAGCACTTTGAGGAGGAGCGCAGGAAACACTTGGAGAAGCAGAACAAAGGGAAGAAGAGGGCCGGCGAGGAGGCGGAGGACATCAGGGGCGACAGCGCCGTCGAGGAGAGGCTGAAGAGGCTGAAACAGATGCAGAAGCCCGAGGACCCGCTCCTGAAGGAAGCCAAGGAGGAGGAGGGGGGCAAGGGTGGTGTGCCCAAGGACGACGGCATGGCTGCCGGCAGCAGCGACCAGTGATGGTGGTCCCCACCTGGCGAATGGGTAAGTGGATGTGGAACTGTAACAAAAGTACGATTGAGATAGAGAGAAAAAGAAAGATGCCTTGAGAGCCTCAGATCACAACAAGTGGTGTTGTTTTGTTTAAGTGGCCACCGCGGCCGCGGCAGGTCCGAGTCCGAACTCTTGCGTGATGGTCTCCACCTGCTGCCTTACGGTCTCCAGGGCCTCCCCCTCCAGTGTCCCGTCGCCCAGGACGGCATCGTACTCGGCCTTTGCCTCAATTTTGGATCCCAGCAGGAAGAGCGAGTCCGCGAGGAGCTTCCTGGCCTGGGAGCTCGGAGACTTGGACAAAGACTTCCTGAGAACCTGCACGGCCTGGTCGTGGAGGGAGCACGAGGCGAGCTCCCTGGCGAGCTTGTCCAGGAGCGAGACGTCCTCGAGGTTTTCTAAGAGTACAAAGTCAAGGGCGCTCAGCGCGGCCTCCGTCCTGCCGAGCTTCAGAGACAGGATGCAGGTGTGGGCCCACATCTTAGCGTTCTTGGAGTCCAAGACGCTGGCCTCGGTGAGCGCAGTCTCAGCGTTGGCGTAGTCCTCGAGCTCGATGCAGGCGACCGCGCAGCCAAGCCACGTGGACGCGCAGGGGCACTTCTGGCAGGCAAAGACAAAGACGTCCAGTGCCGTTCTCAGACTTCCCTCGGTGCCCACCCCCATCAGGGTCTTGCCGTAGGTCAAGAGGACGTCCAGGGTGCAGGCGCTGGCGTTCAGGCTCATCACCCTCGTGAAGCTCTTGATCGCGCTCTCCCCGTCCCCGGTCTTGGCGTGGATCTTTCCCTCCAGCACGTGGGGCCTGGCATCGTCGTGCTCGCAGAGCTCAGCGACCTGTGCGAGGACCGTGAGAGCCTCCGCGTGCTCTCCAAGCAAGTAGTGGATCTGGACCAGGCACAGCAGCCTGTCGACCTCCGGGATGGTCTCGCACACGGCGAGGGCGTCCAGGGCGACCTGGGGGAGCGACAGGTCCAGCAGCTGGAACACGAGTTGGGTCATACCGTCCACCTCGAGAGTGGCCATTCCCATCTTGATGGCCCTCTTCTCCCTGGTGGCCTTAAAAATACAGTTCTGGCACTCATCGCCGTCCTGGCCCTTGGTCTTGGCGTACAGCAGCGCGAGCATTGCCCAGGCGAGCGGATGGCTCTCCTGCTCCTCCTCCAGCCTCAGCGCAGAGTGGATGAAGACCTCTGCCTGGTCGAGAAGGTATTTGTTGCCCTTTGGAGTCTTTGACTGGTTGAGAAGGACGCCCGCGAGGGCGAGTAGGGTGTCCAGCGAGGTGTAGAGCGAGAGCTCCTCCCTGAAGCACTCCTCGGCCTTGTCCACCATGCCGGATCTGAGGCAGAACTGGCCATAGTCAAACCACAGGTTCTGCGTCTTCTGCTTGGCGTTGGATATCCTATCCACGTGGTACCTCTCCGCAATGTCGAGGGCCCCGTTCAACTCGTACTCGTCCGCCAGCATCTTCATCTTTTGAAGCACACCCTCATCGCTCTTCTCCTCCTCCTCCGCGCTCTTAGTCTGCATCTCCTTGAGCGCGTCCTGGACCCCGTCCAGCAAGATGCTGTAGGCTTCGTTCAGCAGCTCGTGGCTATCCAACTGCTTGATCACGGTGCTGCTCCCGATCCGCTGCTCGATGATGTCGATAGCGCTTCTCTTCAGGAAGTCCTTCATCTTGGTGTATGCCCCGCTCTTGTTGAGGTGGAAGATCACATTTCTCTGGGTCTTCTCACTGCCACCGTCCTCCTCAAAGGCATCTCCGTAATCCCTCACCAAGATCTTCGCGACAGTCTTGCACTGGTTCACGAAAGCCTTCTTCTTCTGCTCCAGCTTGTCCACAGCCTTCGGCTCGTCCTGCTTGGCCGTCACAAACTCGGAGAGCTTGCCGAGGGTACTCTCAGGAAGGGACCAGAACTTTAGGAGCGGACTGTCGAGCTCAACGGTGAAGGCGATACCAGACCCCGCCTTGACCCAGGCATTGTCACCCTCCTCAAGGCCGGTATCCTCTTGGAAGGGAGAGGCCTTCTCACCGTACTCCGGGGCTGCAAGGAGGCTGAGCTTGGGACCTTCCTCCCCATCCTCCACCGGCGCGGCGGGGCTGCACTCCACATCAGCCGCCTGAACCCCCGGCTCCAGCAGACCTCCCATCGAGTAGCTCGAGTAGTAGTAGTATGCCGAGGCGTGGGGGTCTCCGGCCTCGGAGGATGCGGGCATGTACCTTGCAGCCTCAACAGCAAACGATCCTTTCTTCAACTCCCTCTTGACTCCGGCGAGTGCCCCCGGCTGGACGTAAAACTTCATCGCCTTACCCCAGGTAATCGCCGATCCTTTCAGGACCCCGTTCCTGAACTCCAGAGTCTCCTGGCCGGGGACCTGGATCGCGACCAAAAAGTCTGGGGTGACCTCAGCGTCCTCGACGGCCTTCTGAAGGCTCTCGGGCACGGGTGAGAGGGACATGCCCCCGACCCTGCCGATGAGCCCTCCCTCCTCCGTCTGCAGTGCCTCGTTCACGGACAGGCTGAACGCCAGGTCGAGGTCGGTTTGCGCGGACCCTTCGGGCGCCTTCAGTAGTCCAACCTTCGCCGTTCCCTCCACGGCCTTGTTGCCCGGGTTCAAGAGAGACTCGAGAGACACCTCCGCGGTTCCGACGACCTCCTTGTTCGCATCGTACACCGTCAGTATCAGCCCGTTGTTCAGAATTTTGGAGAAGAGCTTTCCCTTGCCCTCCTCTTCTACAGCAAAAGTGGTGGACAGGCCGTATTCAAAGGCCCCGTCCTCGGCGAGAGAAACGGGCTCGCTCTCCGCGGCGTGCAGGCCAAGGAGGTCAACTCCGCAGCTAGTAGTCGCAAGGCTCTCGTTCTCGACGGTAGTCTCGTTGCCCTCCTCGTCGACTACCGTGTCGTTCCACCACTTGCTCGCCTTCCCAATGTCGACCTTAAACTCAATCTTCTTCGGTTCCTCTGCCTCAAGGGCCTCTCCCGCCTCCGGCTGCACCGCCTCCGGCGCCGGCTCTGCTTCCGTCATGGTTGCCCCGCCCCAAGATACCAACTTTCTGCTCCTACCCCTCCCTGCCTGCCCACCTCGATGCTCTCGTCTTGGGAATTGGTTTCAAATACATTCTTCGGGGACCGCGTAAAACTCTTTCTCTCGAAGAGAAAAATGTGTGTGTGTTTCCGTGTTTGCCCGTAAGACCGCGTGGTTACACACAAGAAGACGTTGACCCTCTGTGTACGATTTTTGAATGCGACGGCGAGAGACGTTAATTATCCTCCGTTCTCCCACCCACCCCACCGCGGCGAGCGAAACGAAACAATCCCTTGGAGGTTCCGTTTTGTGTGGGGCGTTTGTGTGGGGCAGCAATTCTTCCAAGGGAGGAGGCAACTGACTCGAGGGGTCTGACCTCGAGTGCGGGGCTAACTGATTGGCAAGCACGAACCGAAGGAAGGGCGGAGATTGCGTGCGTTGGGTTTTCATTCGCCAGCGGCAGCGAGTGCGCGCGCGCTCGAAGCGCTCTCTTGCGAAGGGTAGACAGATAGAATGACGAGCACTGAGGTGGCCGAGCCGAACGGCGAGGGGGCCCTCCCCGAGCCGGTCGAGAAGAACGGGAAGGACAAGGCAGCGCACTGCGTCGAGATGCTTGTTGCGGGGTACCCCCAGGCCTTCATTGAGTTCTTCGACGTCACGAACGGAATATCGAAGAAGGGAGAGGAGGACAAGGCCGAAGACTTGTTGGACGGCAGCGCAAAGGAGGGGGTCGTGTACTCGGAGGAGGTGCTCACACTGCTGCAAAGGAGCTTCGTTGCAGTGGAGGAGGCCAGGAGGGCCTCAGACATGGACTCCATCTACGAGTCCTACTTCAAAGTGGCCACCTTTTTCCTCGAGAACGACTCCCCGGAGCACAGCATCCCGTTTTACACGCGGTGCGTTGGGGTAGCCGAGGAGGACGAGAACAACCAGGGCCTCATGAAGTCCCACTTTCAGCTCGGGATCTGCTACACGCAGCTGGAGAACACGTCCCAGGCCATCGAGCACCACGAGCACCACCTGAAGCTCTCTCTGAAACTTGACGACACCGAGGAGGAGGGGAAGGCGTACGAATACATCATTGCCGTGTACAACCAGCGCGTCACGGAGCTCATGGGGCAGGGCAACTGGGAGGGCGCCATAGAGATCTTGAACAGGCTAATCGCTCAGGCCCAGAACTGCGGCAACATCGTCGCTGAGGGTCTCGCCAACTTTGAGCTTGGAAACTGCTACGCCAAGCTGGGTGACCACAACATGACTCTGGAGTACTACACCGCGTACCAAGACATTTGCATCATGTGCGAGGACAAGATCGGGGAGGGCAAGTCGTGCTGCGCGCTGGCGGTGACCTACCAGGAGATCGGGGACATCGAGAGCGCCATGGCGCACCTGGAGACCTTCTTGGAGCTCAGCAAGTCCGGGGACACCACCAGCCAGGCCCAGGCCTGCTGCAGCCTTGGCATCATCCACTTTGAGCAGAAAAAGTACGACAGGGCTGTGAGCTACTTTGAGAAGTTCTTCGAGGCGGCGAGGACGCTGAACAACAGCAAGATGCTCGACGCCGCGCGGATAAACTTGGGAATCGCAAAAGGGTGTGCCAAGATGGAGAGCTTTTTCGACACCATCAACGACGATTTTGGCAGGCTGCTGCAGTGGAAGAACACGAGGATGCCCCTGCCGGACAAGGAGATCATCTGAGGCGACGAGAACTTAACGACCGCGCTCGCACGAAAACACTGTAGAATGAATTGTGTACCACCACATACTCCACACCTACCGAACTCGTTGCTCCTCAAACTTCAATTTTCCCCGCACGAGGGCGCCACGGCCAAGCTGTCGTTTTGTCGGCGACGATGGGCGACGATGGTCAGGCCAGCGGGCCCGCCGCGGCGTGGTACTACCTCGACGAGAAGAGCGAGACGATCGGGCCGCTCCAAGAGGACGGCCTGAGGTCGCTGAGAGCAAGTGGCGTGGTGTCGGACGCGACGCTCGTTTGGCGCTCCGGCTTGCCGAGCTGGCAGCCCTTCCAGACTTGCTTCGCTTCGCCGGTGACGGTGGGCTCGAAGAGGAGCAGAGAGCCGATCCCGAGTTCCTCCGGGAGCGTCGCGGCGACCTACAGCATGGATGAGATGACCTTTGGTGAGGGGGAGCCACGGCATCGGTCGAGCGGCGCGGGCAAGGCGTCGTCCTCGACGCCGGCGCGGGCGTCCAAGAGTGTAGACGACGGTAAAGTCGACGCCGCGCTGGAGAAGGAGCGGCGGAGGCAGAAGGAGAATCAGGATGCGAAGAAAGCAAAGGAGGGCTGGTTCTCGCTGCAGAGGAACACGAGCGTGTACGTCAAGGGCCTGCCGAGCGACGCGGTGGAGGGCGAAGTGGAGGAGTACTTTTCCAAGTGCGGCGTCATCAAGCTCGACGAGGAGGGCAGGCCCAAGGTGAAGATTTACAGCGATCCGGAGACCGGAGCGCCAAAGGGGGACGGCCTCGTTACTTATCTCAAGCGCCCGTCGGTCGAGCTGGCGTGCCAGATCCTTGACGGCGCCCAGTTCCGGCCGGGATCGCACCCGCTGAGCGTGTCGGAGGCCAAGTTCGAGATGAAGGGAGAGGCGTACGTGAAGAAGAAGAGGAAGGCTGGTGCCGCGAGCTCAAAGGTGCTGAAGAAGATCGCCGAGAGGCAGGAACAGAAGGCTCTGGACTGGAGCGGGTTCGACGGGGAGCGAGAGCACAGGGCAAGGGACGTCACCGCCGTGCTCAAGTTTATGTTTGACCCCAGGGAGGCGGAGGCCTCGGGCAGTGGTGGCGAGGACGCCTTCTTCGCGGAGCTGGAGGCGGACGTGAGGTCTGAGTGTCAGACCAAGTGCGGCGACATCGAGTCGGTCACTATCTACAGGCACAACCCCCAAGGGGTGGTCTTGGTCTTGTTCAGGCTCCCGCAGTCCGCTGCCAAGTGCGTCTCGGTCATGCACGGCAGGTGGTTCGGAGGCAAGCAGATTGAGGCGGACCTTTACGACGGCCACTCGAATTACTTTGTGAAGCGCAGGGAGGAGACCGAGGAGGAGCAAAGACAGCGACTGGAGCGTTTCGCCTCGGATCTCGAAAAATAAACTCACTTTACTCGACTCAAGACTGTGAGAACTTCCTGAGAAATAATTCCGTGCGACAGATCGATCAGCCACCAACATGGCCGCCTCGGGCCGGTCTCCTTTCGATCCGGCAGCGCAGTGCAGCGGCTGCGAGCGGGTCCATGACTTTCTGGAGGCCTCGTACTTCTACGCTCTGGACTTGAGACGGGCGGGCCAGCCTTTTGACCACGTGGTTCCAGACACGGCAAAGGACATCTGCGAAAGCAGTTATCTCAGGCACTACAAGAGCAGGGAGGACGTCTTCGGTCTGGTCACCTTCGTGCACGGCCGGGGGAGTATTGCAGGGACGCGGGGCCCGCTGAACGACCTCTGCAACGAGATCCACGACGCCAACCCCCTGGCGTTTCAGGACGTGCTCGCGAAGGGTGAGGACGGGGGGCGGGGCCTCTGCCAAGCTGTCTGCGAGCTGTGGTATGATATGAATCTGACGGACAAGTTGAGGTTCGCCGCCCACGAGAGGGGCGGCGCGCAGCTCCTTCGGCTCGCACCGTACGCGATCATCGCCGCCCTATTTGTCTTCCTCGTGCTGCACTACCTCCACTCAGTCGCGCGCAGGGCGTTGGCGTGGGCCGCTGCAAGGTTCTCCAAGAAGAAAAAGAAGACTTGATGGGGGGAAACAGACGTTTTGTGCGCACAAAGTAATATAGAGACACAGGGTCGGCTGTTTACTGATCCCGATTGCCCTTGGCCTTCCTCTTGTTGCTGAGCTTGACGCTGCTGGTGACCCCTTTGTTTCCCCTTTTGGAGCCCTTCTTCGGGCCGGAGCCCGATCCCTTTCTCTTCAGGTGCTCCCGGTACTGCTCCTTCTTCTTCCTCATCTTGCGGATCTCACCGGCCGTCCTCAGCTCGCTCCTGGCGCCCGAGTTCACGACCTCCTTCGAGTGCCTGAGCCCAAACTTCCTCTTGCTTGACAGAGAAGTTATCGCACCTCCCACGCGGGAGCCGCTCCTGTCGGACTCAAGCCCATCCCCAATCGACGTTTTGGAGGTCTTCCTCCACTTGCTGTACAGCCCGCCCTTGGCGACCTCGACCCTCTTGCCACTCTCGTTCTTCATCACCCTCTTTCTCTTGTTCTTCTCCTCCCCCTCTCTCAGGTGGACGTACTTCTTCTGCTTTGCGTCCCAGAAGTGCACCTTCCTGTTCTTTGTCATCGCGGACTCGTCCTCGCCCGTCATGTCCATAACGACGTCCGCGAAGGAGGTCCCGGCGAACCTGCTCCCAGTCGTGCCGCCCGGGTCCGAGTTCTTGTTCGGAGGCTGGCTCGATATGAAGAACGAGGAGTCCCTGAAGTCACTGTGGTATGCAAAAGCAGCCACGCCCTCAGAGCCGTCAAGGTCAAGCAAGGGCTCCCCTTCCGCCGCGGGGGCCGGCCCAGCCTCTTCCCGTCCCCCCTCGTCGGCTTCGCCCTCCGAGTCCTCCCCATCCCTCTCCTTGAGCAGCCTTGTCTTCTCGATAAACTTGTCGTGGTGCCTCCTCTTGACCTGCATGTAGTCGTTCCCCGCGGCGGCCTGGGCGGCTTGGCTCCTCGGGGTGTCGCCTTCCAGGATAGTTCTGTTGGGCCGGAACGTCTTGAGCATGTTCTGATACTCGATAAGCGAGGCCTCCGCCTTGCCATCGCCTGAAACGAACCCAAACAGGAAAGGATGGGCGGTCTCCTTCTCCATCTCCTTGATCCTGCCGCAGGACTCTGCGCTCGCGCCCTGTCTGGACTTGAGGTACTGCTTGTAGCCCCTCTTCGCCGTCTTCAGCATGTTCTGCACGTCCTCGTCCACCAGCTTCAGATTAAGGTACTCAAAGGCAGAGTCCAACACGCTCTGGGGGAACTTCCCGAAATACGAGCACTCACGCGAAGAGAGCTCCTCCTCGCTGGTCTCCTTGGTGCATGGCCGGAGCTTCCTTCCGAGGAACATGTGGAGATCCATCACGTAAGGCAGCTCGCCGTCGTGGGTGACGAGGGAGAATGCGCAGCCCGACCTGCCCGCCCTAGCGGCCCTTCCAACCCTGTGCACGAAAAGTTTGGGCCTCGCCGGAAAGTCATAGTTCACCACATTGTTGATCAGTGGGATGTCCACGCCCCTCGCGGCGACGTCGGTCACCACAAGAAGGTTCGACGCCCCGCTCCTGAACGCGCTGATGTTGATTGTCCTCGCAGTCTGGTCCATGCTCCCGTGGATACCCCTGGCTTTCAGGCCGCTGTCCTGGAAGATCTTGGTGATGAGCTCCACGTGGTGCTTGGTGGAGACGAAGACGATGGTGCTCTCCTCGGGGGAGATGACCTCCTTGACCAAGAAGAGCAACGCACCAAGCTTCTCGCCAGAAGACACAGTGAAGAACCGAAGCTCCAGGTCCTCGGATATCCTGTTCTCAGAGTCCAGCCGCACGAGTTGGGGGTCCTTGAGACCGGCACTCGCGAACTCGGCCACCATGGCGGGCATCGTCGCCGAGAAGAGCAGGCACTGCTTGCTCTCGTGCAGGCTGCGGAAGATCCGCTTGATCTGGTCGCTGAAACCGAGTTCAAACATGCGGTCTGCCTCGTCAATAACAACTATCTTCACGGAGGCAAGGCTGAAGCCGTCAATCTCGTCCATGTGGTGGATGAGGCGCCCGGGCGTCGCGATAACGACGTCCGGGTTGTCCGCGAGCTGGGCAAACTGCTCTTGCATGGAGTCTCCTCCGATGAGCAGCGCGGCTCGAAGGTCCGTGTACTTGCCAAAATCCTCGGCGAACTTGAAGGTCTGCATGGTAAGCTCACGCGTTGGAGACAAAATGAGCGCCCTCGGCCCAGCACCCGAGGTGTCATGCGCCCCAAGGCGGTTCAGAACCGGAAGCATGAACGCGGCCGTCTTTCCCGAACCCGTTCTGCTCATTGCAACGACGTCGTGCCCGGCTTTCGCGAGCGGAATAGCCTTCCTCTGGATCGGCGTGGGCAGCCTGTAGCCCTTCCTCTTGATGGCACGAAGGATCTCTGGCTTCAGGTTCATGTTCTCGAAGGTTCCGACGCCCCCGCGCCATTTCGACTTCTTCCCTCCCCCCTCTCCCTTTCCCTTCCCCGCGCCAGACGTCGCCCCCCTCTGCCTCGGCGGCGCCATGATCTGGATGCTGGTTTTTGCTGGCTGTTGGTTTTTGGGATGTTGCACCAATTGGTTCCGGGCTCGAGCTGTCGTTGGGGGGAACGAGTGAGACGAGTGAGATGGGCGATTGGGGGGCTGGAAAGGCGTGGGAGGGCTGGAAGGACTACGCCGGGGCGGTCGTGGGTCGAGCACGCGGCCTCCTGATCGGCACTGACGCCGCGACCGACGTCGAGGCGAGGTCGGAGGCCCACAGACTCGTGCTGGAGCGCTCGAGAGGCGAGGACTTTCGGGACCTGGAAGACCTGCGGTTCTGCATAGTGCAGCGCGCCAGGTGCGGTTGGGTGTGGGTCTTCCACGGGAACAGGATCCCAATGGCGACCGTAGATAGAGAAAGGGTCTACCGGTACGTAATTCGACAACACGACGAGCTGCTGCGCGACCAAAACTTCACTGTATTGTACGTGCAAACGGGAGCGTCGTACGAGGAGAATAGCCCAGGCCTTGTGTGGCTCGGGGAGAAGTTGGGCGCTGTCGATGAGGTCATCCTTCGGAGCGTAAGCAGGTTTATCATCCTTCATCCGGACTGGCACCTGTGGTCCTGCTGCCAGATACTGGGATCGGGGTTGCTGCACTCGCTTTGGGCGAAGACGGCCTTCTTCCTCAGGGTTGAGCTTTTGCCGGGGGACGTCTTCGGGGATAACGGCGTCGACCTTCCGGAGGCCGTGATGGACCACGATAGGGAGCTTGAGGGGAACGTCCTGTCGGACTTTTACGTTGACGGTGGCACCCTGAGCAAGGCCGCGGAGCCTCAGTAGTGAGCCGCTTTTTTTCTGTTGTTGTTTAGTATTACCCTTATACCGCACGACTCAGTTTCAAGTCATGAGATAAGACTCGAGTTTTTTCTTTGTGTTCGTCCGTTGCTCGTCCTCCCTCCTGCGCCGTATCGTGTCCATCTGCCTCTTCTCCTCAGTCAGGATCTCCTGCACTATCTGGGTGCTTGACCTGCGGGGCCTTTCAAGGCTCTCCTCCCTCAGCATCTGGAACACCTGCTTCTCCACCTCCTCCAGTGTCTTTTGGGCGTCCAGCTGGCCCATGAGCTCCAGCTCGCCCTCCTCCCTGGGGTCGGACTGGATGGGGGGACTCGAGTAAGTCTCCGCGTACGGCATCGGCGTCTGCATCGGCATCGGCGTGTAGAACATCTCATCCCCGGCATCCTCGCCCCCCGCCTTTCCTCCCACAGATCTCAGACCCCTCGACGGCACGGGGGTGGCTTCCTTGTACATCAGGTACCTCTGCTGGTACCCCTTTCTAGTCTTCTTCTCCGTCTGAAGGCTCCGTCTCAGTTCGCCTGCTTCCAGCTCAGCATCCCTGAGCTTTGCGGCCAGCGCCTCGTTCTCTGCCTCCAAATCGGCGTTCCTGGACCGGACCTCTGCCAACTCCCTCGACTTCTCTGCCCGCCACTCGCTAAGCGTCTCCCGCGTCGCGTGGAGGATCAACTGCGAGCTCTCCATCTGGTCCTTGGCCCTCGAGACCTCCCTGGACATCAGCCTTACATCCGCAACGGCCCCTGAAGCGATATCGGAAAACTCCTGAAACGTTTCCCCCGAGGTCGCAAGCACCTCCTCCAGGAGGTCGCTTATGCCGGCATCGCCCAAGCCGACGAGGTTCCTCTCCATGCTGTCCACGACAAAGTTGAGGGCGGTGTTTTCCCGGCCGATCTTGGAAACGATCCTTCCCCTGGACTCCAGCTCCTCCTCGAGCTCCTTGGCCTTCTTGCCAAGCTCGGCCCTCGCCTCCCGGAGCTCGCCGTCCAGGCGGTCCCTCTCCGCCGTTAGCGCCGCGATCTGCGCCCTGCCGGTACCCTCCAAGCTCGAGCAGTGCCTTTGCAAGTTCTCGATCTCAGAGCTCAGGGACTTGAAGTGTTTCTCGTACTTGATCCTAAGCTCCTGAGACGCCGACTCGAAGGCTCTCTGCTCCTTCTGGTGCAGGCCCTCCTGCATGTCGTACTTCTCCTTGACCTCCAAATACTTGAAACGCAGCTCCTCAAGCTCTGTCTCCCTCTCGTATTTTTGGTACTCGACCGCAAGCCTCTCCGCGTCGATCAGCTCGTTGGCGTTCTGAAGCTTCTCGCAGATCGCCCGCTGGTTCCTGAGCAGGCCGTCCGCCTTGCCGGACTCGACAGCGGTCGCCGCCCTATCCGCAAGGAGGTACGCGACGCACGAGCAAAGCTCCTCCGCTCTCTCTGCGGCTTGCCGCCTGTGCGACTCCCTCAACAGCTCGTTCGTGCGTTCCAAAGATTCCACGGCGTTGTGGAGCTCCCTCTCCTTCGCGCTGAGCCTGGCCTTGTCGATGAAGGTCTGGAGCTTGCGTTCGAGGTCATCCCTCGGCTTTCCGTACTCGCTGGTCCCCGCCTCGTCCCCCAAGTCGCCGCCTTGGACTTCCATTCTCACCTGCGAAGGTGTCAGTGCCTCCTCGTTTTCCTCCGTCGAGGGATCCGTCCTCGAGGTCGACGCCGCGGCGGGCATGGGGGAGTCCACCTGGGCGTACCCCATGCCGCCCTTCTTCGTCGACTTTGCCTTGGGGGGTCCGTCGGTCGCGGAGTCCCCCCTAGCGGCTTTGCTTGGGGCGCATTGGCCCATCTCCTCCTCCAGTATTCAGAAGAAAAAAAAGTTCAAAGAAAGAACTCAGTGTCTGCCCGCAGCCCTTGGTGTTTGCCTCGGCAGCGCCGT
>Ga0163109_10002987_pt1 | contig 12956 bp, 7 predicted proteins | sample CRUFie1St13metaG_FD_108704 | JGI IMG/M metagenome (GOLD analysis project Ga0163109, IMG submission 108704) | Marine microbial communities from the Costa Rica Dome - CRUD Field 142mm St13 metaG | ecosystem: Environmental > Aquatic > Marine > Oceanic > Photic zone | place: Costa Rica: the Eastern... | reverse complement strand
CGGAGCACTCTGGGCTCGTCAAGGAGTGCCTCGACTGCTTCCTAGTCATCTTGCCCGGCGTTGCCGTGCACTTCTTCATCTCGATCCTGCCCCTGCTGGCGTGCACCGCGGACCTGAAGAACTACGCCGTGATCGTGCTGCGGAAGGCCATGTTCTCTAGAAATTATGACCACAGGCTCACGGCAGTTAAGTGCCTGATGCATCTTGCGCTGGCGGACGCCCTCCCGGACTTCAGGACCTTGGTGGGGAGCCACGCCAGCTGCTCGCAGCAGAGCCAGGTCAACCTCAGCGCCTCCATAGGGGAGGTCGGTCACGACCTACTCGGATTCCTGAGGAAGGGGCTGAAGCAGCAGTACTCGCTGAGGAAGATGCTGTACACCGGTTTCGCAGAGCTCGCGAGGTTAAAGCCAGCCCTCTCCAACCAGGCGTTCGAGATGCTCCTGCCGCACTTCCACGGGTTCTACGAGCAGGACAAGGACCTGCAGCCGCCCCTGAGGATAGAGAAGTGCTCTTCTGTGGTGGCATCGAGGTTCAGGCCGGTGGAGCCGCTCCACAGTCTGGTGTTCTGTGTGCAGAACCTGACGCGGGCGTTCGGCGAAGAGCGGCAGGAGTGGATGGGGTTCGGATCTCAGGGGAGCCGGAGCCCTGCGTGCACGAGAATGATCCAGGATTACGGTAACCTCCACCAGAGGATGCTGAACGCGAACTTGGAGGATTTTGGGATCGACAAATCCATGGACCTCGATGTGTCCACGCCAGCAGGGCAGAGCAATCTCCATGCCTGTCAGATCGTGCTGGGCTGCCTCGAGGCCATGATGGACATGGAGGCGCTGAACATGGACAAGTTGACTGGAACTCCTCGGTGGAGCGCGAGAGGACTCTACCAGCTTTTTGAGATGCACAACAGGTTGTCAAAGATCGTGGAAAAGAGGGTGAAGCCGAAGAAGGACGGAGCAGACGCCGGGACGGCAGACTTTTTCAGGGACTGCGAGGACAACAAGGTCACATACATGAGAGCCTCCTCTCTTGTGTACTTCCTGGACGTCCTGAGGGCGGGAGAGTTCGCTTCGATGAGTCAGCTGCCCACCGACAACCCCCAGCAGTCGTACACGCAAGGTACCGGAACCAAGCTTGCCAGGTGCAGCAAGTTCCGCCTCTTCATTCTTCGCCAGTGCAACTCGATAATGGGGGCCGTGAGCCGCGCGGAAGTTCACCACGCCAAGACGAGGCTCGCCTGCGGAGGGAGTGCTCAGAAGGAACAGATCGTCCGCGATGTTCTGAAGCTGGAGGGCCAAGTGGACTGGTTCGATTTGGGAATGCCGCTCTTCAAAACATGCGAAACATTCATTCTAGCCGAGTGCAACGTGAGGAGAAACGGCGCATCTTCGCAGCAGCACCGCTCCAACCAAGAGGAGGGCCAGCTGTTGCTCGAGGCGTGCGTTTCCATCGAGAAGCTCGCCTCAACGGCCGTGTCCAGCGATCAATTTGTCCAGAAATTCTCCCAGCACAGTTGCCGAGGGGAGCTTGAGGGAATCCAAGGCATCAGCGCTGCAGATGATCAGCCCCCCTGCGTGTATTTCTACGCACACCTCCACCAGCTGCTACTCAGGTTGGTGGAGTCTAGGTTCTTCAAGGAGGCGGAGGTGGTGGCCAACGCCATTTTTAGACTCTCTTCTTGCCATCCGCGCGAGCTCGGCAGCCTTGCGTCCGGCCTTGCGTACAGAGTTCTCCAAATGTCGGAGACGGATCACAACGGGTTCATCAAGGCCGCGATAGCGATCGGGGTGTCCTTCTCCTCCCCACCGGGCGACATGGACTTCTGCAAGGAAGTCTTCCGGGATTTGGATCACTACCTTCAAAGGTATGAATACAGCGGCGACCCGACCCAGAGCCAGAAGAAGGAGGGCAGCTACCGAGGCATTGTCAGGGAGAAGACCGCGCACGGCGTTGTGGTGGGCATCCTTTCCCACTGCTGTGATGTGACGGACGACGTGGTGCAGAGGATCTCCAAGACGAGGAGCGCCCTGGACCCATCCGTGCCTCAGAGGTTGACCCACGTGCTGGACCTCACCCGCCGCTTCTGCAAGCTGGCCCCGGAGACGGCGGTGGATTCGATCATGAGGCTCCTCGCGAAGATCTACAAGGCCATTGGGGATATGGCCAAGCGCATGATCGCCAACAAGGGTACCAGGTCCATCCACTCGTCCTTCGTGGACCTTTGCGAGGCCTATATGCACGACCTGACTGCGGAGGTCTACGAGTACATCATGGTCATTAACGATGAGATCTTGCCCGATGGGGAGGACGAGGACTGGGAGAAGGAAAACGTGGACAGGGGCAGGGCGGACAAGAGGGTGGTGTCCAACCTGAAGAAGGAGGCCAAGAGGGTTCCGAACTTGATCTACAGTATCGAGGACTGCGAGAGAAAGCTCATCGTGCTGTCCAAGGCAAATGGTGTGAACCTGATGAAGAACGCCAAGAGGAGCACGGCCAGGAGTGTTAAGTTCAAGGACCTGGAGATGCCCTCTTCGAAAAGAGCGAGGTCTGAGTGATTGCGATTCTGAGACAACAAAGTCTGTTCTTTTTGTAATAACAAAAAACACTATTGTACAAACCTCGCGCGCTCTGCTCTCCCGTCCCATCACAGGGGCGCTTGGGTCTCAAAGTCAATGTCTGACTCCACGCAGTCTGGCTTTGGCCTCCTTCGCCGAAGCTCCACGAGGTCCCCTGGCACGAGGGGCTCGAAGGTCGGGTCGTTCTGCCGGCACTGGTCGCACGCGTCCTCCGACTCCCTGCACTCCAGCACGCAGGTCTCCCCAAAGCTCAGCAGCCTTCCCTGGACGAGGCTCTTCAGGAAGCGCCACTCCAGGTCCTCCTGCCGGTCCAGATCCTCACTCTCCTGCCGGCCGCAGGTGTCGTAGTAGTGGTAGGGCGACGACCCGTACCTTTCCCACACGAAGAAGCCGTACAGATGGACCACACGGCAGACCTGAAGGGCAAGCAGGGCCCCGAGCATCCCGTCGCTCGGTGTGAATTCCACCGCCGACCTAGCGACATAGTTCTCAAACTCGGGGTCCAGCAGGAACAGCCTGTTCTTCCTGCCGAACCCCTTGCCAGCAAACCACTTCCTGTCCCTCAGCATGTCCCTCGACAGCCCCGTGACCACCACACTCTCGTTCCCCTCCGAGAACATCAGGTCGTCCACGTGGACCAGCCTCAGGGTGGTCTTCCCACCCACCTGCCTCTCGAAGCCTGTCGTTGGCGCCGTGTTCAGTCTGAGCACCATGTGGTAGTTGTCGATGATCTCCCCACCCCTGCGGTTCAGCAAAACCCCCGACGAGCCCACGACGGCGCACCTGTTGAAGACCCTCTCCCTCAGCGGGTCCCTCTCAGGGAGCACCTCATACAATTCATTGTCCACGAAACCAATCACCTCCCTCCTCCTTTGTACAGACCCGTCGCCCAATAGTTTATACTTCTCGATCTTCACCTGCTCGTACACGTGCCTCTTCTCCTTGGCGTGGGGAAACCCCTGCTGGCTCATCACGAACTTCCCGTCGTACTGGCCGCTAAACGAGCGCGTGGAAAACACCTTTTCGGCCTGCAGCTTCCACGCGTTCGGCAGGCGGACCAAGAAGTTGTACGACTTGGAGCAATCCGTGCCCTTGTAAAGCACGGGGCACTGGCACTCGCCGTCCCAATCCTGGAACCCGTGCGAGGAGCAGTTCTCCGACCGAAGCTTGCTTATCTTCGCCATATGCGCGTCGTCCACCAAGCTGGTGATCTTGGTGATCTCGACCTTGTTGAGCTCCAGGCCGCAGTCGTCGCCCCTGCACACGTCATCGAGCTTCAGCCTCCCGCCTCGCTCCTTTATCTTGGCGTGGATGCCCTTGTGAGTCTGCCAGGTGTAAACCAAGGTGGCGAGGCCAAGCACGAACAACAATATTACGTTCGCCTCGTGCTTTTTCTCGCCAACGAGCTTCGAAGCTTTCTCCCGCCGCATCCCCGCCCTTCTCCTTCACCGACCGAGGCCGTGCCCTCCCGCCAGGAGCACTGCCTCTTTCTATTCTTCTTCACTCAACACGCCTGCCTCCCTAGCTGGGCGCGTCGGTTGTGTACGGTGGAGGATCCCCCCGCTGCCTGCTGCCTTGGCACCTGCATTCAAGATCCGATCCTGATTGCGGGCTGCCCGAGGTGGGGTGGGGGGAGAAAAAAAATAAGGCCCTCGCGGAGCGGTCTGGGTGTTTGAAAGTGGGCGGGGCACAGGCGAGGCCCATAGCGATGGTAGAGGAGGGCGCCTCGAAGGGCGACGAGGGGCGGGACGCGGCGGCCGGGGCCGCCAACGAAGACCAGGTCAAAAATGCGGTCGCCTTTCTGACGCACCCCAAGGTAAGTTGTTCTCTCTTAAGCGTTTTCTGGGCGTTTCCCGGGGCCACCGAAAGCGAAGACGCTGACCGACAAAATCTTTCGCCGCTCGGCATCGATCCCGCTGTTGCAGGTCCGCGAGTCGACGGAGGCCTCGAAGCGCTCGTTTCTGGAGTCCAAGGGCCTCTCCAAGGAGAAGATCGACGAGGCGTTCAAGCTGGCTGGGGTGGCGTCCCCGGCGCCAACCGCGCCCGTGCCTTCCGAGCCCGCGAAGGTCCCACAGGCCGCTCCCCTAGTGATGGCACAGCAGCCCCAAGCCCAAAGGCCTGTGAGGTGGACCCAGGTTGTGCTGGGTGCCGGTGTGTTGGCCGGGGGGGCCTACCTCGCCAGGAGAGCCCTCGAGGGGTACGCGCCCTCCTTCCTCAGGCGGTCGGACACCGCCTCGGCGGCGTCCGGGTCGTCGGGAGCGCGCAAGGCCTCCAGCAGGGAGGAGGAGATCGACGCCCTCGTGGCGGAGATGAAGCTCGAGACCAAGGAGCTGAAGAACTCGGTGGACGACCTGAAGCAGATGTTCCTGGATCTGGAGGGCTCGGTGACGGACTTTAGGGCCACGGCGGGGGGGCAGGAGGAGGTCGGCGAGCTCAGGGACGTGCTCAGGGTGCTGACGACGACGATCAACCAGTTCGCGAGCCCGGAGAAGCAGGTGGCGTACGAGGAGACCCTGAAGGAGGAGTTGAGCGCGATCAAGAGCATCCTGTCCGACATCCAGACGCCGGGGCAGCGGGGGCGCCGCCCGGAGGGGGGTGCGGAGTTCACGCCGGAGAGCGGGCTGTCGGTGCCGGCGGGCATGGCGGAGACGGAAGCGGTGGGGTCCACCTCGCCGCGGGACCCCAAGCCCCGCCTTGACGACGACCCTCCCAGGCCGCACAGCTACATGGAGATCCTGGAGCTCCTGGAGAAGAACCAGACCCCACCAGGGATCAGGACGGACATCGACGACAAGGTGAAAGTGCCCAACCTGGACCCGACCGAGTCCGCGGCGGAGGTGCCGCTCAAGCCGTGGCAGAGGGGCGCGGCGGCCTCCGCCGAGGACTCGCCCCTGTCCCTCTCGGCGGACAGGAAGGGGAAGCGCGCCTTGAGGCCCACCGGAGCCTCCCCGTCCTCCGCCGCGGCCGAGCTCGGTGAAGGGAGCAACAGCGGGTGGCGACCCCCTCCCGTGCCCATGTCTAGGCTGACGTCGCCCATCTCCCAGGACAACTAACCACACAAACAAAGGTCCTCTATTCTATTATTTACCAGCACCCATTCTTCGTCTCGGACTCGAAGCTCTCAATCATCTTCTCTGAAGGGCTGTTGATCCCCCCGGCTTGCTCCTGTGCCGTCGCATACTGATCATCGGCATCGCAGCCGGCTTGTACTTCTTCACGGAAAGGAGGTGCCCACTGGCATGTTCTTGAACCAATTTTGCCCATCATCCCACCCAGCTGCAGACCGAAATGAAATCGCCAAACCAAGAGTCTGCAGCTTTTGCGGTTCCGAGGTTTTCCACATGCAAAATCCACAGTACAAATCGCACATTCGTAGATAGACGCTGTGGCCCTCTTCCCAGGAAGAGTGCGACGCTTGGAGGCGGGGCGGGAGGGGAACCGCCGCGAGGGGCTCGATCACAGACAGAAGCGGGTCCGGGCGTCAACCCGAGGAGCCAACGAGCTCAACGAGTCGATGGGAAAGTGAATCGGCAGGAATCGCATCATCCTCTCTCGACGACGCTCGGGGATCCGCGGTACTTGGGGTGGAGGACAGCATGAGGCCGCAGCGTCCCTCGGCGGGCGTATTTCGATCGCAGTTAAGCCGGAGCTACCGGCCGAGCGGGACGGGGTTCGAGAGCGTCTGCAGCTCGGAGCTTGCGAAGACGGTTACCTTGAACAGGGTGCTCGCGTACGAGAACGTATCCGACGCCTCGAACAACGACGATGTATTCGGAGGTTGCTCTTCTTGCCTGTCTTATACAGACGACGCAGAGCTGGTGGCGGTGGCCGGCCCGGACTGCCGGGTCGTGGTCTACGATGCCGCGACGGGAAAGCACAAGTACGCCGCGGAGGGCCACTCGGAGATCGTGACGGGGATGGCGTGGGTGAGCCCCATCGCCGCTGCTGGCGCCACAAGCAGAATGTTTTACACCGCGTCGCTCGACAAGTCCATAAGGCTGTGGAGCGGGTCCCGCCACGTGGCCACGTACAGGGACCACTACGACTGGATCCGGTCGATCGCCGTGTCCGGCGACGGCGGGACCCTCGTCTCCGGCTGCGTGTCCAACAACCTCTTCCTGTGGGACACGAGAACGGGGAGGACGATATGCAGCACTCAGGCTATGCGCGGCTTGGACGAGAAGCTCAAGTCGATGCCCGGGTCTGCCAGACCTTTTTGCACCTCATTCGAGTACAGCGTCAACTCGGTGGACTTCTTTAGGACGAACCACAACCTGTTCGTGTCTGGCACGAGGGACGGGACGGTCCGGATGTGGGACTGCAGAGATGTCGCGGGTGGCGCCGTCTCCACGATCTTCGCCCACGGGAGCAAGCTGAACCAGGTCCAGATGGGCCAAGCGGACGCCGCGCTGCTCACGTCGGGTAGGGACAGCGTGATTAGGCTGTGGGACACGAGGATGCTCGGGTCCTCACCGGAGGGCAACCAGAAGTGCCTCCTGACCGAGTTCACTGGACACAAGTGCCGTTCTTACAACATCTCGTGCACCTTCTTCGGGTCGGACGGCGCGGTGGCCACAGGGAGCGAGGATAACAAGGTCTGGGTGTACGACGCCAAGACGGGGGAGGTGGTGAGGACGCTGAGCGGCCACGGGTCGGTTGTTCACAACATCGCCGCGCCGAGGAGCCAGTCCCACAGCCTCCAGCTGGCGTCCAGCAGCATCGAGAGCAGCGAGGTGAACGTGTGGGCGGCGGGGTACAGGGAGCTGGAGGCCGAGGCAGGCGATGCCCGGGAGGCTTGGGGCGGCGCCGAGGACTGCTACCGGAGGATGTCCTCCCTGGAGTCCCACGTGGGTTTGCCGAGGGGGCATGGTGACATCTACGAGAGCTACGGGGGTGGCACAGGGGGGGAGGCCGTTGCCACCTCCTCCTCGGCGGCGGCGGGGGCCCACGAGCTCCTGGGGTCCTGGGACGGTGGGGACGAGCCCATGACGGATACAGGGGAGGCCGACCGCGTGGGCGGAGGAGGAGGAGGGGGAGGAGGAGGCAGCTTACTTGAGATGCACAGGTCCGCAATCGAGTCGCTGATGAGGAAGCACGGGGACATGATCCTCAGGGTCTTCCACGCGTGTGATATCTCCTTTAGGACGCACCTGGACTGGGCCGCGATGATCCAAAGGCTCACAGGGCGGGAGGCCAGTGGGGACCCGGCAACCATCCTGCAGGGGGCGGATGTCAACCAGGAGGGCCTGGCGGAGGCCGTGAGGGAGATGGCAGAACTCTTCAACGCCATCGCCGACCAGCAGAGGGGCCGCCAGCAGGAGGCATGAATGATTGTGGGGGGAAACCGGACGGGTGGGGGGAATAAGAAGTTGTAAATGGAGGTTATCCATTCTATAGAATCCATAACACGCGCACGCGTTTTTGAAAACCCACGCTGAGCCACACAATCCCGATTTTTTGCGTGCCCCGGCCGCGGTTCGCGCTCCTTATCACTTGTAGAAGCTAAAGTCGTTCTCGGACTTCTTGACGTTGGCCTTGTAGCCCTTCTCCAGGTCCTTGGGCATGATCACATACCTGTTCTTCCTCACAGCGTGCATGCCAGCCTCCTGGCAGATGGCGTGGATGTCCGCTGCGCTGATCTTGTCCGGCCTCGACACATAGTCCTCCAAATCGACCTCATCGCTCAGGTTCATCTTCTGTGTGCACACCTGGAACACGAGCCTCTTCTGCCTCCTGTCCGGCAGCGGGAACTCAATCTTGCGGTCCAGCCTGCCGGGCCTGAGCAGCGCCGGGTCGAGGGTGTCCGCCCTGTTGGTGGCCATAATCACCTTCACGTTCACGGTCTGATCGAACCCGTCCATCTGGTTCAGCAGCTCCATCAGGATTCTCTGGACCTCCCGGTCTGCGCCAGTCTGCGCGTCAAACCTTGCCGTGGCGATGGCGTCGACCTCGTCGATGAAGATGATCGCGGGGGCATTCTCCTTGGCAAGCCTGAAGACGTCCCTCACCATTCTGGGCCCCTCCCCGAGATACTTTTGTACAAATTCGGAGCCCACGACCCTAATGAAAGACGCGGTAGTCTGGTTGGCGACAGCCTTTGCCAGCATGGTCTTCCCAGTCCCTGGGGGGCCGTAGAGCAAAACTCCTCTTGGCGGGTCGATGCCAATCTGCCTGTACAGGTCGTGGTGCGTCAGAGGGAGCTCCACGGCCTCTCTGATCTCCTGCTTCTGGATGTCGTTGCCTCCGATATCCGCGTACGTCACGTCCGGCTTCTCGGCGTTAGACAGCAGAGAGATGGAGGAGTCTGCCTCGGGAGGGAGGACGTCGACGAGTGCGTTCGAGTGGCGGTGGAGCGCCACCGAGGCCGAGGGCTTGAGAAGCTCCCTGTTGATCGTGGACAGGATGCGCACGTAGTAGTTGGACCCCGTCGTGGAGCCCACGATCGCGGTGTTCTCGTCGACCATCTCCAGGAACTGCCCGATCACGAGGGGGACGGACTGGATGCGCTTCACCTCCTCCTGGGCGCGCACCAGCTCCCTCCTCAGGCACTTGGTCTCCTCCTTGATGTAGTCCTCCTGCTCAATATGAGAAGAAGGCGTCAGATCGGCCGGGCGAGCGAAAGAAGAAGAAAAAACCAACAAACACGTACCTGGATCTGCAAGAACTCGAGCTTCTTCTCCAACGTCTTCAGGGACGTGTACAGGTCCTCGGACTCGGCGCTCGCGTCGACGCGCTCGTCCACCTCCATGTCGTTCGCGAGGTCCTTGGGCCTCACGTCCGTTGGCGCTATGGGGTCCGCCGCGGAGGCCATGGTTCTCTCCCCAACCTCCTTCTTTCTTCTTCTTTTTGCCCTCCCGCCCACCAGGCGCGCGCCAGCCGTTCAAGCTTTTGGGTCCCCCGGTCCCGCTACCCGACTCGGGCCTAGCTCGCTCACCTAGCCCCCTAGCTCTCTTCGTCGCCCCGCGACCTCGGCTCTGCGTCCTCGACCTCCGTCGTCTCCACACTCCAGTCGCGTGGCTCCTGTTGTCACCCGTTGTTTGAACCACCCCTCCCCGATCGCGGAGGTTTCGGCATGAAATTTCGGAATGGAAAACTTCGCCGACGAAGCTTCCCGGTCCGGTCAGGGGAGCGGACTTGAAGTGGCCCGCAGCGCGAGTCGCGGGCGGAGCGGCGGGAGAGGGTGAGAGGGAGGTATCGTATCGCCCGCCGTCCGCCATGGACGAGCAGCGGAAGCTCCTGGACCAGCTCATGGGGCTGGACAGGGACCTACCGCCCGACCAGAGGACCGGGAAGAAGAAACGCTTTACGGACCCCGAGATCTGTAAGCACTACTTGTGCGGCATTAGCCCGTGGTACGCCTTCAAGAACACGAGGAGCTTTGGTGACGTGTACCGGCACCTCGGGGAGTACGACAAGGTGTGCGACGACGAGTGCAAGCGGCAGTGGGAGGAGCTGCCTCAGCGCGAGAAGGACGGGTACGGGTACGAGCACGACTTGATGGTTTTGCTGGAGAGGCTCGTCCAGGAGAGCGACAGGAGGATCCAGCGGGGTACGGAGAGGATCGAGAAGGAGAACGCCCCAACGCCGCTGACCGAGGAGGAGAGGGCCAAGGTGGAGAGGTGGGCGGAAGACCTGAGGGAGCTTAGCGACAGGGCCGACGAGGCCGCAGAGGCCGTGGAGGTGGACGCCTGCGAGTCGGCCACGAGGAAGATCCTTGTCTTGAAGCGGATGCGGGACGACCTGCAGCGGAGCAAGTACCCGGACAGGGTACACTCCGTCTGCCCGGTGAGTGGAGTTCTAATGTGTTCCGCTGACGGCGACGCGAGGCTGCAGGAGCACATCCAGGGAAAACAGTACAAGGGCTGGAAGGCGATAAGGGAAAAGCTAGCGGAGCTCAAAGGCCGGAACCCTCCCCCGGCCAAAGGTAGGCAAGATCGTAGGGGCGAGAGGGATGGAGGCCCCCGTGGCGATCGGAGTAGGCGGAGGGATCGGGATAGAGACTGGGACCGCGGGAGGGACTACCGCCGGGATCGCGACGATGACCGCGGCCGCGACAGGGACCCGCCAGGATACAGGCGGCGCAGGAGGAGCAGGAGTAGGAGCCGGGAGAGGGGGTACAGGCGCTGAGGTGAGACATATACGATGAAACGATGAAACGAGATGGTCTTCTTTCCTGCACCACACCATAGTTTCCTACAAAGTAGAAAGAAAAGTCATTTTTTCGCACCTCCTCCTCCTCCTCCCGCGTCCTCCCCACGGGCTTTGCCCTTTTTACGCCAAACGAAAACGGGATTCCTACTCTCCTCTCGAGTCCTTTTCCTTTTCCTGGTTTCCAAGAATCGGGTTGTTCTCCATATTCCTTCCAGTTTTCTGAATTCATTCAAGTTCAAAGCTGTCCCCGAAAGCGGGAGCGGGCGGGACCGGGACCGCAGCAGCTGAGCCACCGTACCGAGCGCGCAAAAGGTTTGATCTTTTGGTCCTCTCGCGGGGCTCTTCCCTGACTCGTCGCCTGTGGAGGCCAAGACGATGAGCCTGAACGACAGCAGGGTGGTGGAGAACCTCCCGCACGACGAGGAGGTGATCTTGTCGGAGGAGGACTCACTGCTGGACAAGGACGAGACGATAGAAGCGACGGAGGATGCCGAGGTGCCGGGGGACACGATGGGGGGGACCGCGGGCCACTTTGACACGACGGACACCGGGTACGACGACCTCATGTCCGAGAGCGACGTGAGGAGCAGCCACGACGACAAGCTCGGGCTGGAGAACTCCGAGTCTGAGTACGGCAAGTCAGAGTCTGACTTCGCCAAGGGCATGGACGGCACGACGGAGCTCTCGATGGAGGACCTCTTCCAGTACATCCAGAGGTACCAGCCGCAGACCATGGCCCTGGACACGAAGCTCAAGCCCTTCATCCCGGACTACTTCCCGTCTGTCGGGGACGTGGACGAGTTCTTGAAGGTCCCCCGGCCGGACGGCAAGCCGGACGAGCTTGGGTTCAAGTTCCTGGACGAGCCCGCGGCGAAGCAGTCCGACCCCGCGGTGCTCAACCTGCAGCTGCGGGCGAACTCGAAGCAGGCGTTCACGCAGCCCGTGCAGGTCGGCGTTTTGGAGGACGTACACAAGCAGCCCCAGAAGATAGACACGTGGATTCAGAACATCCGCGCCATCCAGAAGAAGAAGGTGGCGGGCACCGTGAACTACACCAAGAGCATGCCGGACATCGACTCGCTGATGAGCGCGTGGCCCGCGGAGATCGAACAGGCCCTCAAGGACATGAAGCTGCCGAACGAGCACATAGGTCTGGGCCTGAGGGACCTGGTCCAGGTCCTGTGCAACGTTCTGGACATTCCCGTGTACGATAACCTCGTGGAGTCCCTCCACGTCCTCTTTACGCTCTACTTGGAGTTCAAGAACAACCCTTACTTCAGCATCAACGGGGAGGAGCAGGGCGCGGGCATGAACGTCAACACAAACACGATGTCGTTCGAGCCGGACGCGTGAGTCGTGAGGGCGACGGGGGTCGGGGTAGCCTCCCGAGAGAAAAAAGGAAGGCGCGTGTACACAAGCAAAAGGGCAAAAGGATAATATTAAAAAAGGGAAATGTTTAAGGCTTCAAAAGAAAAAAGAGATTCCGAATCTCTGTCGTGTCTCTAAGAGGTGGAAGAAAGTCCTTGCCCAGCAGCTCTCCGTAATTCTCTATCTCTTCGATGTTGATGTCGTTCGATCTTGCTCTCACGCGTCTGCGGACCTCGGGGAGACCGGGGCGGGCGGCAAAACGATAGGCATCTCGGGCGCCGACAGCTCGATGATCCTCAGGATGAGCTCGGTGGGCAGCACGCCCAAGTCCACCTGGGGCTTGCCGTCCCAGTCCTCCGCGGTGAGCGCCGCGCTCTTCGTTCTCCTCTGGGTGTGGTGCACGCGCAGGAAGGCCTCGGTGGACTCCAAAAACTTTTTTGGAAAGTGCTTCTTGTGGTTGTCCGGGCTCCACTCCCACAGGGACGGCTTCCTCAGCACGGCCTTCCTCGGGCCGCTGTCGTCGTTGGGGAAGACCACCCTCCTGTCGTCGACCACGACGTCCGTCTCCCTCTTTTCGGTCCCCGGATCCAGGAGCTTGAAGGTCCAAGGGTGGGTCATGAAGGTCTGCTGCCGGTGGACTCGGCCGGGCTCTATCGAACGGTAGGCCACCTCCTGCCCGTCGTAATTGAGCCAGTACAGCTTGACGCGGCTTTCCGTCTGGTTCTCGAACAGGATGTAGGTGGACTCGTCGCTTGAGGTGGACCTCATCAGGGAGGCCCCTTGTGGGTAGGCGTTGTCGGAAGCTGGGGCCGCGGCCGCCATGTTTCGGGCGTTCGTGTTCGTTCCACCGAAGAGGAGCCTCGT
>Ga0163109_10002985_pt1 | contig 12961 bp, 10 predicted proteins | sample CRUFie1St13metaG_FD_108704 | JGI IMG/M metagenome (GOLD analysis project Ga0163109, IMG submission 108704) | Marine microbial communities from the Costa Rica Dome - CRUD Field 142mm St13 metaG | ecosystem: Environmental > Aquatic > Marine > Oceanic > Photic zone | place: Costa Rica: the Eastern... | reverse complement strand
GTCAAAATGATCTCTTTAATTTATTTAAGAATATAGAATAAATGCAGAAGTATAAGATTGCGATCGTTGGTTCAGGTATCATTGGTATGACATTAGCTCTACAATTGAGCACAATTAACCATATAAATATTACTTTGTTTGGAAAAAAGCCGAAATATAGTGAATTTAAAACCACGGCAATATTAGCCACCTCATTTGATATATACAAACGTCTTTTAAACCTAAATGAGTCACATCCACAAATCTCAAAATTAAAAAAGTTTAAAATCATAGATGAACTAAAAACAAAAAAGAAAATTATAGATTTTGACGCTGCAGAAATTAATCTTGATAGTTTTGCCTATAACGTAAGAGATAATTTCTTGGCCGACAGACTTCACAAAGAAATAAAAAATACCACCGCTATTATTTTTAAGAATGAATTTATAGAAGGTCTAGAGGACAACCTAAACAAAACAATTCTTAATACATCAGATGGGGCAGAGGAATTCGATTTAGTGATTGGTGCAGATGGACGCAGTTCCATTATAAGAGAATTAGCGGCAATAAATTACTCAAAAAAAACCTACAAAGAGAATATTTTAGTCACCGAAATTAATCATAGTATTCCAAATAATAGCACAAGTTTTGAAATCCACCGAAATGGTAGTTTACTTACATCAGTTCCAACAACTAATAAGAAATCTGCAATTGTGATGATTGATGCTGCTGAAAAGATTGATAGTATTGATCGGGATAATCTTAATAAAATAATTCATGGTGGTCTCTCTGCATACCTTGGAAATATTACCATGAACGATAAATATTCTGTATTTCCTAGCGAAACAATTCACGCGGAAAAATTATACAGAAATAGAGTAATGTTGGTTGGGGAGTCCGCGCATGTAATACCCCCTATCGGAGCTCAAGGCCTCAACCTTGGATTACGTGATATAATTACTTTTTACAACTTATTGTTAGATAGAAATGCAAATGACCCTGGTGCAAAAACTATTTTAAGTAGCTATAATAATATGCGTTGGCTAGATATTTATAAAAGATATAAGTCTGTTAATCTACTGTATCAGAGCATGATGAATTATAATGTAGGATATTCTGCTATAAGAAATATTGGCTTCTTAACTTTAAATAAGTCAAGGAGAGTTCGAAATATACTCCTGACAGAGGGTTTGTCATTTAACAAATAGTGCGTTTGATATGAGAAGAATAAGGCATTTTGTTGAATATTTATTTTTACTCTTATTCTACTTACTACTTTCATTATTCCCAGTCTCTTGGGGATCAAAGATAAATGGCTATTTGTGTATTTGGGTATTCATGTCGCTTTCTCGAAAGAGAAAAAATAGGGTTAAGAGTCAACTCTGTAAATACATGAACTTAAGTGAAAATGAGTCCCATCAATATGCAAAGTTAATTTATTACCATTTTGGTCAGAATATAGCAGAGTTAGCAATGATAAAAACGATGCTGAAAAAGAAAAAATTCAGCTATCCAAAGCTTCCAAATCAAGATAAAAAAGGTAGTATTTATATTACAGCGCACTTCAGTAATTGGGAAGTAACAGGGATACCACTATACCTATCAAATCAAAAGACAGCATGCGTCTATAGGCATCTAAACAATCCATTCATTGATGGATTTGTGCTTAAAAGAAGATCAAGAATTTATACGGGAGGCTGTTACGAGAGATTTAATGTAACAGCAATGGAACTATCCAAATTAATTAATAGTAAAATTAATATCGCTTTGGTTTGTGATGAAAGGCGGTTCAATGGTATAGAAATAGATTTTTTAGGACATAAGGCCTATTGTAACACAGCCCCAGCCGTGCTAGCTCGCAGAACTGGTGCTGATATTTATACAGTAAGAGCTGATAGGGAGAGAAACTCCAATTACTCCTTTGCAGTTGATAAAATTGACATCGGAAAAAACAAGGATAAAGAAAATAGTACCTTGAATGTAACAATTAAAATAAATAATATTTATAGTAATTGGATATTATCAAACCCATCCGAATGGTGGCTATGGGGTCATGAGAAATGGAAACAAAAAAATGAAGAATAGTAAAAAAGCTACATTTAATATTGGGCAAATTGTAAAACATAAATATTACCCATTCAGGGGGGTTGTGTTTGATATAGATCCCGAATATGCAAATACTGAGGAATACCTTATGTCCATACCTCAAAAAATTAGACCAACTAAAGATCAACCATTCTATCATCTATTAGCAGAGAATAGTGAAACTGAGTACATTGCTTATGTGTCTGAACAAAATCTTGAATTAGATGACTCAGATGAGCCAATCACACATGATGAGTTATATAATTTTTTTGATGAGTATGTTGATGGTAGCTATAAATCAATAAAAAAACTGAAACATTAATTTTATTTATTATATGCCTTTGTAAATCCAATAAGAGAGACTGAAGCATCTATAGCTTTACCGTTTACAGATGTGAATCTCATCTTGATTTCATTTCCATCCTTTAACTGTTGTACAATTCTATCGTCGATTTCCAGAAGACCTTGGCATCCTTGCACGTTGTAACATGCGTTGTATGGCATTGAATTTGTTTGATTATCATCAATTTGATATAGAATACCACTTTGTATTTTAACACCGAGCGGAGCATGTATAAATAATTTCTTTTGTTCGCCATTAAGCTCCACAACTCCAACACGCGAGAACCAGACGGTTTGATCGCCGTAATCCATGTTCTGTCCATAGCTTATTTGACAAATAGTGTTGGCATCTTTCGTTTCACAAATCTTATCCCAAGATGGCTTATTAACGTGACCATCGGCATATCCTGTTGACATAACGAATAAAAAAACAAAAAATGCTATTATGTATCTATCTGGATGTAACATTATAAAGTTCAAAAATCTTAAAAAGGCAAAATCATTAAAAGAAATAATAACAGATTTTATATGACATTAAACATAAAAATTAAAACATGGTTTATGATCCTGACCATCCTTTTGGTTATTGAGTTAGCAAACATTGTTTCTGCGGCTGAAATTTATGAACAAAATTCCATATCAATGCATGGTGAGCCAAGTCTTAGTTCGAGCTTCGAAAGCTATCAGCATGCAGATATAAATTCAACTCAAGGTGGTACTCTAAAGCTGGCTTCACTTGGTACTTATGACTCAATGAATCCTTTTATTATAAAAGGGAGATCTGCGTATGGTATTCGAAATTATATATTTGAAAGCTTGTTATCTCGAAATTATTCTGAACCATTTTCATTATACGGGTTAATTGCAGAGAAGATAATATACCCTGAAGATCGTAAATGGATTGAATTTCATATAAATGGTAAAGCTCATTTTTCGGATGGAAATAAAATCAAACCAGATGATGTTCTATTTTCCTTTAACCAGTTAAGAGAATTTGGAAGACCTAATCATCGAAATTATTACTCAAGAGTGAATAAGGTAACCATAACATCTGATAGCAGCATAAAATTTTTAATAAATGATGATGATGATGATAGAGAACTAATCTTAATACTGGGTTTAATGCCTATTTTACCAAAGCATATTTATGGTAATGGACAATTTTTGGAAGCGAATCTTAATATACCAATTGGGTCAGGTCCCTATACAGTTCACAAAATAGACCAAGGTAAAAATATCACTTATGTCAAAGACCCAAATTATTGGGCTCAAGATCTTAGTATAAATAATGGCATGAATAATTTTGAAAAAATTTCTATCGACTATTATCTCGATGATAATTCAAGATTTCAGGCTTTTAAAGCCGGTCTTTTTGACCTTTACCAGGTATGGGATCCCACAAGATGGAATAATTTAAAAACTGAAAAGAAAGTGATAAATGGTGATATAAAGCTCTTGAATATTTCTAAAAAGACGCCTGCTGGAATGCTTGGTTTAGCTATGAATACAAGAAAAGAGAAGCTATCAAATATAAATATCAGGTCTGCGCTATCTTCACTCTTTGATTTTGAATGGATAAATAAAAATCTTTATCATGGCTTATATAATAGGACAGTAGGTTTTTACGATAATTCATATTTATCATCTGTAAACATTCCTATTTCCTCAAAAGAGGCAAGCCTTATGGGTACGAGTGCCGTTGAAATGTATAATACAAACTATGCTAATTTTGAGTTATTAAAAAAGAAAAATATGAGAGATAAGTTGCAAGATGCCTTGTACATCTTTCAGTCTAATGGCTATATTCTTGAAAATTCAAAGCTTATTAATGCAAAAACACAGGAACCATTTGTTATTGAATTTTTAATATCCGATAAAAGACAAGAAAAATATGCCCTCAATTATAAGAAAAATCTTGAGAAAATTGGCATTGAGCTGATTATCACGATGGTCGACTCTACGCAGTACCAAAAAAGGAAACAAAACTTTGACTTTGATATAATTGAGCATTTTTGGTACGCATCGCTATCGCCAGGCAATGAACAATACTTTTATTGGGGGAGTAAAAGTGCAGACGATATAGGAAGCAGAAACTATGCAGGAATCAAAGATCAAAATATTGATATAATGATAGACAATTTGATCGCCAGCAAAAAGAAAGAGGATTTTATTGCTGCGGCAAGGTCATTAGATAGGCTGTTGATTTCAGGTCATTACATCATACCTCTATTTCACTGGCCACACCAGTGGGTTGCAACAAGTAACCGAGTAAAGCAACCAGCAGCATTATCACTTGATGGTTACAAGATTAATAGCTGGTCTATTAATGCTGAGTAATAAATTTTCCTAAGCTATCGATTATATCTATAGCTGATTTTGACTCAGGGGTTTCTTTATCAAAACATTTTATAAATAGAAGATTATTCTTTTTTATTTGTGCAAAGCTGTGATTTTTCTCAATCCAAGCAAATAGGTTATCTTGCTTTACAAAACGCTTTTCATTGAAGGATATGTTTACGCCCGCTTTAGAGAACTCAACCTTACTTATATTCAGATTTTTGCATTTTAATTTGAGGGATAAAATCATCAATAGCTCACTTACCTCTTTTGGTAACATACCAAATCTATCTATCAACTCATCCCTCATCTCATCAAGCTCGTCTTGTTGTCGAGACTCTGAAAGCCGTCGGTATATGCTCATTCTAACTTTTATGTCATTTATATAATCTTCTGGAATATAATAAGAATTATTTGTTTTAATAATGGGTGACCAATCTTTTTCTTCTGAGGGTTTATTTTTAATATTATTAATTTCATCCTCTAGCATTGTATTAAATAGCTCGATACCGACATCTTTTATATGCCCTGATTGCTTGCTACCTAATAAATTACCAGCACCGCGTATATCCAAATCATGGGAAGCAAGTATGAACCCCATACCTAAGCTATCTAAATTTTGTAAAATTTGGAGTCTTGCTAGTGCATTCCTTGTCATATTACGACGAGGTAGTGTTATGTATGCTGATGATTGAATTTTTGAACGACCCACCCTGCCCCTTATTTGATATATTTGGGATAAACCAAAATTATGTGAGTTTGTAATTATTATCGTGTTTGCATTTGGTATATCAAGACCCGATTGCACTATGGACGTTGCAATTATCAAGTCATATTTATTTTCGTAAAAATCATCCATTATCCTTCTCATTTCATCATTCTTCAGTTTTCCATGAGCAATTACATATTGTATCTCTGGGATATTTTTTTTGACAAAGTCTTCTATTTTAGAAATATCCTTTATCTTTGGACATATTATAAACGATTGACCATTTCTTTCTTTTTCCTTTAAAATGGCCCCTCTTACTAATGATGGCTCAAAGTAATTGACAGTTGTTCTGATTGGTAACCTACCCTCCGGTGGGCTAAAAATTAACGACATATCACGTATTCCATGGAGGGAAAGCTGTAAACTTCGTGGTATTGGAGTTGCAGACATTGATAATACGTGTGCCCTCAGAGAGTGCCTCTTGAGATATTCTTTCTGCTTAACACCGAAATTTTGTTCTTCATCTATTACAATTAAACCTAAATTTTTAAATTTAATATCATCGCTTAATAGCGCATGAGTGCCAATAATTATGTCCGTTTTTCCATTTTGTGTATTTTCTAAAATTTCACTGCGCCTCATTTTAGAGTCAAACCTACTTATGCAATCAATATTTACTGAAAATTTCCTAAACCTATCATTGAAGCTTTCAAAATGTTGTCTAGCAAGTAATGTCGTTGGGACTAATATTATTACTTGATATCCGCTCGATACAGATAGAAAGGCGGCCCTAAGTGAGAGCTCTGTTTTTCCAAAACCAACATCGCCGCAGATTAGCCTGTCCATTGGGATACCCTTCTTTAGGTCTTCTATAATATCTTTCTCTGCTTTTTCCTGATCATTTGTTTCAGAGTATGGAAAGTGGGATATAAATTCATTATATCTGCTATCTGGAGTTATAATAGGAGCGGTTGACATTTTTCTTTTTGCTTCAAGATTTATCAATTCAAAGGCTATTTCTTTTATTCTATCTTTTGCCTTAGCTTTTCTGTACTGCCAACTTGCCGCACCTAATTTATCAAGCTCGATACTATCATTATTAGAATGAGAATATAGTGATAGCAAATCAATATTCTCGACCGGAAGATGAACCTTATCATTCCCCCTATATTTCAACTCTAGGCAATCATACGTAACTGAATTTGTTGTGATTTTTTTTAAACTTTCAAATTTACCAATTCCATAATCTCTATGAACAATAAAATCTCCTACATTAAGTGAGGTAATCTCTTTGAGATAGTTTATAGATTTCTTTTTGTTTTGATTTTTAACAATGCTCTTAATATTGAATATTTTATCATACGATAGGTAGAGACAATCCTTGGTAATAATATTTCCTACTTCGATTTTGTTTGTTATGTATATGTTATTGTTTCCATGAATTTCATCCTGATTATCTATTATTTTCACTTCTTCAAATTTTGGGAGAACACTAGTAATATAGGATGCTGCATTTTTTGTATTTTGCGCAGTAACTAAAATTGGGAATTTTTTTTGGTGCCTGCTGATTATGCTTACAATATTTTTTTGTTTTTTTTCAATACCAACATTTCCCACAAGATCACTATCATCTATAGAGTCAATGCTTGCATCAAAAAAAACATAGCTTTCAATATTATTAATATTTGGGTTTTGTGATGTTGAAAGAACAAGAATTTTATTTTTTAATATTTTATTTAACTCACCTGAACTCACGTAAAGTTCATCTGGGCTTAATGGCTTCATCATATCCTTTACAAATTCATCACCTTCATTCAAAGTTAATTTATATGCATAAACCTCACCTATGCTTTTCATAGCTAGATCTGCTTCAAACGTAACAGTCTCCGAAATAGCAATTCGAGAATTTGGAATAGCGGAAGTAATCGTGTCTAGTTTTTCAAAAAAAAGTGGTAAATATTGCTCTAAACCATTTAGTCTTAGTCCTGATGTTACGCTTTCATATATGTAGTCTTTTCCCTTTCTCTTAAAGTTATGGATATACGAACGTCGAAAATTATTAATATTATCCTCAAAGAAATATATCTCTGAGAATGGGTATATATTTATAGTTTTTGCAGATTTAATGGTTTTTTGATTTTGAATATCAAAATATCGGATCGAGTCAATACTATCACCAAAAAAATCTAATCTAATCGGGTAGTTGTAATTTGGGCTAAATAAATCAACAATACCACCACGATTTGCGTATGTTCCAACCTCAATAACATTATCAACCTTTTCATATCCTATTTTCTCAATATATTCTATGAGATCTGAATATATTACATTTTCACCGATCTCAACCTTTCGTTCCTTGTATATGTCAAAATCTTGAACCCTTTGCAATAGACAGTTTATGGTTGTTATAAGTATAAATTTATAATTGTTCTTAATATACTTTTTAAGTTTTATGATATTATTTATTCGTGAAGCTTTAATAGCCCTTGATGGGCCAAAATTGTCATAAAAGGGACAATCCCACTCGCTTAATTTTACAACTTTAACAGCCTTATTGATAAATTTTATTGTTGAATAACAATGATTAATTTCATCATTAGAACTAACTACATAAATTAAATTTTCATCATTATTTAGATAATATTGCAAAAGAGCTAGCGTTTTAGAGCTATGTGGCGTGCCTTTTATGCAAATATTTTTATGCAATTCATCAGCTGAGAACATTAATTTGATTAACTTTAAGATATTCTCTAATTTTAATTATAATATCAATTAAAGACTTATCATTTGGAATTTCATACTTAACAATCCATTTATAGATATCGGGATCTTCGGAATTTAATAGTGCTTCAAACTCAATTATCTCATCTTCTGTCATTTGGTTAATATTATCAGAAATAAAATTACCAAGTATGAGGTCTAATTCTTTTGTGCCTCTATGCCAAGATCTGTAGATTAGTCTATTTTGAAATTCGTTTTTCATAAAAAATAAAATAATATTAGCGTACTTAATAAGTTATGTCTCATTTGCAAAAATTACAATTTTTATTATGGAAAATCATGTAATTAATGGATTATTCACAGACTTGTCAATCATCAAAGGCGTTGGCGAGCAAAGCTATAATAAGTACTGCAGATTACTGGGAAAAGAGAGAGTTCGTATAATTGACTTGTTATGGCATTTTCCAAACAAGATAGTCCAGAGGAATAATATAACTAAAATTAGAGATCTGAAGGATGGTGAGATTCAAACAGTCTGCGGTAAAATAGAGAAACACAAGAAGGGCTTTAGAAACGCACCCCACCAATTTGATATTTATGATGGCACCGGAATCTTAAATCTTATTTACTTTAAGTTACCGTTTTATATGGAGTCAAAGTTAAAGGTTGGGGATACAAAGTATATTTCAGGTAAAATAAAAGAGATTGGTTCAAAGAAACAAATCGCTCATCCTGATTTAATGCTATCATACGATGAATTTTCAACTCAAAGAGAATTTGAACCGCTATATTCACTGACTGCCGGTTTATCAAATAAGCAAATCATACAAACAATAGATAACGTATTTCAGTTTATAGATAATATGGACCCCTTCATAGATTGGCACAGTGAGTCTTTTCTGTATGAAAATGGCTGGAAGGGCATTATTGAGACCTTTAGAGATATTCATATACCAAAGAAAGATTATTTTAACGCAACCAAGGCTGAAAACCCAACAAAGAGGCTGGCCTACGATGAAGTGCTCATAAATCAGATTAAAATTGAACATATTAGAAGACTGAGAATGAAATCGAATGGTATAGAGATGTCCAGTGAAAATTCTATTATTGATAAATTAAAAAGTGCGCTTCCTTTCAAGCTCTCAAAATCTCAAAATAAAGCAATTAGTCAAATATATGCGGATATGGCAAAACCAAATCAAATGATAAGACTCCTACAAGGTGATGTTGGCAGCGGTAAAACGATGGTATCTTTTTTCTCAGGTTTGAAATGTATTTTTTCTGGTCACCAATTCGCTCTAATGTCACCTACAGAAATACTTGCGAAACAGCATTACGAGAATTTTAAAAAATTTGTACTGGGCTCGGATATCAAATGTTGCCTATTAACCTCAAGTACGACTGCAGATGATCGAAAAGTTATATTAGAGAAAATTAGGAACGGTAATGTACAAGCTATTATTGGAACACATTCGCTATTCCAGGAGAATATTACGTATAGTAGCCTTGGTTTAGTAGTAATTGATGAGCAACATAGATTTGGGCTTCATCAAAGACTATCTTTGCAAAGAAAATCGGTGGCAGGTAAAGCTGATTTATTATTGATGACTGCTACACCAATACCAAGAACGCTAATTCAAATAAAATACGGTGATATTGACTTATCTGAGCTTGAAAGCCTTCCTAACAAGAAAGAGGTCAAAACTACCATTATATCCATATCAAAAGTCAAAACGATTATAGATAGGCTAAATAATATCTGTAATAGTAAAAATAAAGTTTTTTGGGTATGCCCCCAGATTCAATCTAACGAGAATAATAATATGTCAGTCAACGATCGCTATGATTTTTTAAAGCATAATATGAGACACGATATTTCAATTATCCATGGAAAGATGACTGAGAAAGATCGAGATATTCAAATGAATGATTTTCTTGAAGACAGGACCAATATTCTTGTAGCAACATCGGTTATTGAAGTTGGCATCGATATTAAAGCTGCAAATATCATTGTAATTGAGAATGCAAATAATTTTGGTTTGAGCCAAATCCATCAATTAAGAGGCCGTGTAGGGAGAAATGACCAAGACTCATGGTGCATATTATTGCATGATAACACTCTCAATGAAGTCTCTAAAAATCGTCTAAAAATTATTAGAGAAAGTAGTGATGGATATCAAATTGCAAAAGAGGATATGCTAATCCGTGGCTATGGCGACATATTTGGTTTCAGGCAATCTGGGTTTAGAGATTTTAAGGTATTAAATGAAAATTTAATTAGTGAAATTGGTAAGAAGGCTGAAGATGATAGTAAGCGCATTCTTGATGGAATATTAAACAATGTGGAACAGAAATCAAGATACAAAAGGTTATTTGATTTCTACGAAGCGCACGAATATAAATATCTAATAAGCTAGATTATCAATCAGGATTAACTAGACCGGCTGATATAATTAATTTTGCAGCATCCTCAACTGACATATCAAGAATTTTGACATCTTTTTCTGGTAAGAATAATAAAAAACCTGATGTTGGATTTGGAGTTGTTGGTAAAAAAACTGATAAATATACCTCGTTATCTTTTGATATTTTTTTAAGCAGCTCACCTTTTGTGTCAGTAGATACAAAGCAAACAGAATGAACGCCTTTTCTGGGGTATTCAATAACAGCGGCCTTTGAAAAGTTTCTTCCATCCTCAGAAAAAACTGTCTCAAAAATTTGCTTTAAACCTTTGTATATGCTTCTCAAAACAGGTGTTTTATTTAGTAACGACTCACCAAATCTCAAAAAACCTGTACCAAGAAAATTAGCCGCAAGGAAACCAAAAAAAGTCAGAAGGATGAAACCGATAACAAGCCCAACTCCTGGAATTGAGAATGGCAAAAGATTTTCAGGTAAAAATTTATTTGGCAATAAAGGTGTAAAAATTGCATCAATTTTATTTATAAACCACCACCCGACAGCAAGAGTAATAGCAACAGGCGCCGACACCACAAGGCCAGTTAAAAAATATGAACGAATTTTCTTTATCATTATCTTAAACCTGGCTTACTTCGCACTTTCAAGAGTGAAGGAATAATTATTCTTTGTTAAACTTTCAGCTATTTTATCCATCCTCGATTTGTTTGCAAAAGGTCCAATAATAATATCAAATATTTTTGAACCATCATTTTGAATTTTTTCAATCAACTGAGGTCTAATTCCACTCAGAGCTCTAAAATTATCATTAACTATTCTGTTTATTTTATCTTTAGCAGAGGATAAGTCTAGACCTTTACTGATAAGAATGTAATTAACTTGTTTATTATATATGCTATCGAGATTTTCTTTTATTTCTGCATTCACGTTTTGGATAATTTCAATTGGCCCTGCGTCCTCTTGCTTAAGCTCACTATTTACTTGTTCTTTACTGGAGTCTGCGGTCTGTACAATATCTAAGTCACCAATATCACTCGCTTGAGAGTCTTCACTTACGTCTGAGGTATCTTTAGAGTCAAAGTTTAGAATATTATTGTACAAATCAGTATCTCTTAAAACGTAATTATTATCGGGAATATCAGGAGCCTCTACCTCTTCTCTACCAAAAAAGTTATCAACATTTAGAGAAAACCTTTTTTTAATACTATTTATTTTGTCCTCAACAGCAATGTCCTCGATATTCTTAGCAACTAATTTTTCTTCAATTTCATCAATTTTTGATAACTTCTCTATGGAGTCAGCATCTTTTGTTGCCAGATCTTCCTGTCCAATTTTTGAACGCGCCAAAGACCTGGTTTCCAACGCTATGATCTTTTCATCATCGGTGAGCAGGTCGAGCCAAAGAGAATTTGTAATATCTGTTATTGCAGCAATATAGTTATTAGACTCATAATTTGAAAGCCCCCTGTAAAAAAATGAGCGTGTCAAAAGAACGTCATCAAGACCACCAGACTTTATTAAATTATCTAAAATTGAAATCGAGAGTTCGTACTCTTCGTTTGAATATAAATCAATAGATTTTTCAAGATCTTCTGTATAAACGCTAGATGTGGCGTCTGTGGAATTGTAGTTAATGATTAAGAATGCATATAAAAGGAATTTCAGTATTTTTTTTGATATTTTCATATGTGACTAGATAATGAAATTAACAGATATTTCTTGAATATAAATTATATTTTAATAGAACAATATTTAATAAAACATTTATTAAGTAAAAAAATGAAGAAAATCTTATTAAATAGAAAATACAAGCTATTAGAATTACTAATAATTGGTTTGCTTATCCCAACTCTTGTTCTAGTAAATCGTTTAGCAGAAAATGTAATCTTGATCTTATGGTTAATCACTATATATGGAGGTTCTATTTATATAAAATACCATAATAGAGCTAAACTAAAAGAAATACTTAATTTCCATGTTTTCACGAAGAAAAATATCAATATCATACTAATACGGTGGATGTTACTAACAATTGTGATCTACTTTATAACTTTTTATTTTTATAATGATAAATTGTTTACAATACAAAAGCAGAATCCCTATTTTTTGATTGTTATTTTTTTTGTTTATCCAATCCTATCGGCGTTGCCACAAGAATTTATATTTACCACTTTCTTTTTTAGTAGATATGCAAACATAATACCTGAAAAACTTCAAATTTTGACGAGTGCAATAATATTTACCTATGCTCATGTCCTTTTCATAAATTTCATTGCACCATTTTTATCGTTATTTGGTGGGCTAATATTTGCAAACACATACAAAAAAACAAATTCACTAGCCCTCGTCACGTTTGAGCATTCTTTATAT
>Ga0163109_10002981_pt1 | contig 12967 bp, 4 predicted proteins | sample CRUFie1St13metaG_FD_108704 | JGI IMG/M metagenome (GOLD analysis project Ga0163109, IMG submission 108704) | Marine microbial communities from the Costa Rica Dome - CRUD Field 142mm St13 metaG | ecosystem: Environmental > Aquatic > Marine > Oceanic > Photic zone | place: Costa Rica: the Eastern... | reverse complement strand
GAGCAAATGTGATCTAATATATTGTCACAACTTGCTGATACGAACAAATTAGGAATCAAGCTTCCGCTAAAAGTCAATGTTCCATCAGAAAAGCTGCCAGGTATTGTTGTACCTGTATCTGTATCACTAGAATTAGAAGAGCCAGAAACAGCGTCAATAGATCCAGATATTGTTTGGTCGCCAAGAAAAACTTTTTTAGCATCTAAAACAACTATTCCTTTTTCGTAAAATATTAGCCCGACGTTTTCTTTTTCATCTACAGCAGGGTTGTCAATCTTAATAGTACCAACTGTGCCACCTTCAGCTGTTTTTCTAAGACTTTCTGAAGCATTTGTATCAGTAAGCAATCTTTTCGCTAAATCTGATCTTATACCAATATTTTCTTCATCTTTTGCTTCACTTGCAGATTTATATAAAATTAAACCAAATTGATCTTTTACTAAACCGTCTCTAACAAAAAGTCTTTTAAAGTTTATAAAAATAGCTTCGTCAATTCTTTCAGAATAAGTATAACCGCCGTTAATTTCGTCTTTTTCTTCAAACTCTGCTTCAAAAGGTGAAGTAAAATATTCGTTACTATCTCCAAGAAGATATTGAGCATATTGCTTGTATATATTTATTTTTTCTCTCATCATGAGCGAAGATTTAGGAAAAAGATACTTGCCACTAGCATCAATACCTGTTAATAATCCTGTTGCTTCATCTTTAACACCTTTTGTTTTATCTAATGCATCATCTACAGTTTTACTAGAGTGATAAAGACCAACAGAGATGTCCAGAAGCTCGTTAGAAGTTTGTGCTTCATAATCCTGATCAAACACAGTTTGAAATAATGAGCTTGTGACAGGATAGTTTAAGTCATTTTCACTCTCAAGTGCACCTGTTACAAACACTTCATACTTTTTTCTTGTTTTTAAGTCATTTGAACTATCTTGAGCTCCATCACCATCGATACTTGCAATATCAACTTGTAATATATCAACTAGTTGTCTTACTTTTTTAGTTTGTCTAATAATATCGTTTTCTACGATTTCAAATCTTTCTTTTAATAATGCCATTTTGTGTGCCTTTAAATTTTATTGCTTGTAATAATTACAGGTATTGTTAGGATTGCATTTGATTTATTACCAATGACTTGTATTTGTGTATGAATTGTAGTATTATCTGTTTCTAGAGAATAATATTTAAAACTAGTTGCGTCTGCAACACCTGCAGCTGTAATTTCAAATGTTCCAGTAATTTGACCTTTAAATTCTGAAGTAGAATTTAAAGATTGTGCAGGTATTCTAAAAGTTGTAGTTTCTTCATCTTGAGAATGAATAATATTAAAATTAGTAACTTTTAATAAATCGTTAACAACCACAACTTTAAAAAATTCGTCAACTAAGTTTGCATTATTTAGATCGAAATTTGAGTCTTGATTAATTGTAGTTTTAACGTTTATTTTAAAATTGATATTACTTGCCTGTGATCCAACTCCTTCATACGTAGACAAAGTAATAGGTAAACTTAAACCGTCCAAAACAATTGAAGGATAAGCAAAAACAGTTGTTGTATTATTTGAAAGTGTAACTAAAGGATATTTGATTGCTAAAGACTTGTGTGTTATAGCTTCAAATATTGGTGTATTTTTTTCTATTTTTTCTTTTCCTAAAGCAATTCCGTACTGTTCTATTAAAGAATAGTCAACTTCATCGTCTCCTACTCTAAATCTAGATATTTTAAATGAACCATCATTTCTAGCTAGATATTCTCTTCCTAAGTCTGTAAGTACTGCATCAACAATAATATTGTTTGTCGCGTGATTTAAAAAGCCCATTATGGTATCTCCTTTTTTTTTAATTATTATTTAAATAAAGTTATCGACTTTAATTTTTACTTTTTTATATATGTTTTGTTCAATATTAGAAAAAGTAAATTGATACTCCTCAGCAAGTACTTTTTCATCTACACCTTCATTTATAATTCTATTAAAATCTGGAGTAATGTAAAGCTCAATTTTTTTAGGATTTTCAGTTAAAGGAAGGTTGTCAATTACTTCTGATTCATGATTACTAAAAAAAGATTTTAATAAAAGTGTAGAATTAGGATAAAGTACGTCAGCACCTGAATACGCAATTATCTTATTAAACAAATGATCTCTAACATGATCGTAATATACACCAATTTGTGCGCTATAATTAGATGTCATTCCATGGGCATCAATTGATCTGATTGTATAAAAACACTCTTTATTTACGTCATATTTGTCATCAATAAAAACGTGTGGAATATGACCAGGAGTTTTGTTTATAGAAGATGAACTAACTTGTTCATTAAATTCATAAAGATCATCTTTATTGTGTCCTTCTAGTTGTGCTACTAAACTATACGGTTCATTGATGCTTAATCTTTTAAGAATTTGAAATCCTTTTACATCGTCTTCATAGTTTGACGGACTTTCCCAACTAAGCGTCATGTGTTTATTCTTTTTATCATAATTAGCAGTCAAACCTACTGGCGGAGGAGGAGGATCAAATTCTTTACAAATAATGTCACTGCTTATATAAGGATGATCACAAAATAAAAAATGATCTAATACAAATCTATCATTAATATTTGCTTTAGTATAAAAATAAACATTATAACAGACGTATCTGTACGTTTCACCATACTTTATTGCTGTATCTTCAATTTTTTCCAAAAAACTTTTTGATACATTGTTACCAAAAGGTCTTGTATAAAACTTACTACATAAAAAATTATAATCGCTATTTTTTTTAATAAACTTTTCTATATAAATACCACAATAAACACCGCTATTTTTTTTAAAAAGATTTACGTCACCAGAGTTTACTGATTGTGATATTATTCTAATGCCTGGAAATAATTCTCCTGAATTATAATTTTCAATAAAATTTTTAGACTGTCTTCTATCTTTTATTGTATTTTCATCATTTATAACTTTTTTGTAGCTTTTTATATTCTGAAAATTATAATTCTCTACATAGTCTTTTTCTAAGTAATTGAGCTGAATTCTTTTTGGCGCTGCAATTGATATTTTTCTTGATTTGTCAAAATTAAAAAATCTTTCTTTTGTAAGCTTGTCGTCTTTTAAGCTAAATAAATCATAATATTTTTTAAAGTCTTCTATTTTATTATCAATATGTAAACTTTTTCTATTTGGATATAAATTATCATGCTTATTAAATAATACACGATAATTTTCATTTAGATCAATATTTTCAATATCTCTTAGTATATTAATCTTAATATATGCGTAATTATCGTCATCTATTTCTACACTTTCTCTTGATTCAAATTCAACTCTTATAAATTTATCTTTATAATTTCTTAAATTTGAATTAATCACATTGTCAGGAGTTAAAGTTTCGTTACTTTTGTAGTTATTGTATATAAAACTAAAATTTAACTCCTGGTGAGTTGACTCTTGATTTTGTATTCTAAATATAAAATCTGCTAAATTACTATTTTTAATCATTATAAAATCTCTAATTCAATATAATACATCATATGCTTTTTTGACTCATCGTTATTAACAAAACTAGGATCTCTAAACCGTATGGCTTCAAGATCGTCTTGAATTAAGATAGAACTGTTAGGAATTAATATACTAAATATATCATAATAAACATCAGGTATTATGGCATTTATTATATCAACTTCAGACATATCGCGACTAACTTCAGACATAAATTTTGAAACATGATCCTTATTTTTTAATATACTTCTATTTCTATTTATTTGGATGTATTCTTGCGTGCTGTTTTTAATTTCTATGTTCTGTCTTTCAAAAATATTTTCTAGACTTTCTATACTTATGTTATTAAATAACTCAAGGACATTTCCAGAAACTATATTGTTATTGTCAACTAATTTTACGCTTTCAACAATTGCTTCCTGGCTAATTTTTTCAATATATTTAATTGCAGAAGATAATTTGCTTGATTCAACTATTTGATGTGCAAGTCCTGTTTGTAAAGCAGATTCTTCATTATTTCTTGAAATATTACTCTGTAAAATTATATCAGAAACTTCACTAACAGCAGTATTATAATCAATTACAGAATATCTATCAGATATTTTTAATGTATTATCATATATTCCGACAAAATTAAAAATACTTCCCATGTTTTCTAAGCCAACAAAATTACTAGTAACTTCTGTTAATACTGGCGAATAAAATTTAAAAATCTTTTTATACTCAATTTCTGGATATTTAGGATTAATAGGCTGAATTGATATTTTTAAAAGTCGATCACTTAATACTTTGCTTAAATCATGGTTGATAGGTATTTTAATTAAATCAACACCTTCAGATTTTTGTATTTTTAAAGCATTGTTTATATAGTCTAGACCAAACATTGCACCTTGAAAAACGTTTTCGTTATATAGTTTTCTGTGATTAAAAGCATTAATTGTATTGTATTTTTCTCTCGTGGAATTAAAATAATCGTTTTCAATAAAAGTTTCGTTAAAAATGTTCTTATAATACATTTCTTCCTGTAATTTTTTCGAAAGCTTATTTTTGTAATAGTTATTTGTAAGCAAATCTTTGATTTTATCAAAAGTCAATGTAGAATCTATCTTTTCAGACTCAGATAAAATATTTTGAATTTCGTTTTTTAATGTTTCAAAATTATTTTGTGTATTTTTAACATTATTTTCAAAATTTAAAAAGTATCCGTGAATAATATCATGAGAAATAGCTTCGCAAATATCACTATTTTTTAATATTCTATAAACTTCGTAAAGTTTGTCTTGTCTAAAAGAAAAAGCGTCTTCAAAGTCATCATTACTAATTATTGAATTTAGATCAAATACTGTTTCTTCAAAATATCCTTGCATATCAATAGAATTATCATTTTCTTGAGATATTTTTTTTACCAAAGATTGAAGATCTTTAGTTGAACTTTTAATTATGTCAATATTTCCATTTGCATAGCTAAACAAGTTTTTAAATTCATCAAACAAGTTATTTCCAGAATGTCTTTCAGTATGACTAGGATCTTCTTCACTTACATTACCATCGTATGCTTTTCTTGAAATAGCTGATATGAGAATACTTAGATAATTGTTGTAGCTTTCTAGAAATATTTTTGAAAAAGTACTAAATATGTCTTTTAATATTTTTGTGTATTTTATGTTGTTTTCAACAAATTGATTTGCACTGTCAATATCTACAACGCTGGAAACATCAATATCGTATGTTTTTATTAAATCCTCAGTAATTCTTGTCAATGACCTTGAAAAACTTTTACTTAAACTATCATTGTAAAAATAAGAAAAAGGTATTATTGATTTCTCTTCTTTACAGAAAGTTTTTCTTACTATCGGATAATTGTCTGTTGTGCCTTCGATTGTCCTTAAACCTTGGGTATCACTATCACGAGGAGCAACGTCAAAAGAAACACTTTCCTCTTCTCCTGAAAAATTGCCTACTAAATAACATATTTGTAAGTCTGAGCCTGAATTTTGTTTAAATTTTTCTTCATACGTAAATCCTTTTAAAATATTTTTACTTTCTTCGTTTTCTACTACATCTTCAAAATAAGAAATTCCTGTTTTATCTTGCAGGATGTACGTGTCATGTCTATAAGTCAAATGTTTTTGTAATAAATCACATTGCTCTTGCATTTCTAAAAGAGGATCGTATAGCACTGTATTTCCTATAGATAAAATTTCAGAATAGTTTCTTAAAAGTATTTTGTAGTTTAAAGAAATATCTTCAAAGTTAAAGGGAAAAGTAAGATTAATTAAATATCCTGGTAAATTTCTAAAATAAAAACTGTCCTTACTCTTCTCTGTTGGTGATGTGTTTATATTAATTTCTGCTTCTTCGCTTGGGTATGTCAATGGTCTAGCAACGAAATTATTTAATTTTTTAATTAGCATAGGATCAAATACAGTCCTGATAATTTTATCTATTCTTTCTTTACCAAAAATACCCTCTAAGTCTTTTTTGACTGAGTAATTAGTAAGATTACTTGATCTTGAATTTAATCTTAAGTTTAAGTTAGGTTTTATTTTTAATTTGTTGATTTGTTCATCTATTCCTGCATATTTAACGACAGCATTAAACATGATCATTTTAATAACTTCAATGACTTTTTTTGCATCGTTAGCATAATCTTCTGAAAGACACATTGCTAGCATTACATCAAATCCAAAATATTCGTCATTGCTATAGGTAGAATTGTTAAAAACATCAATATTTTCTAAAATTAATTTTTCTAATAGTGAGGACTTGTTTCTCATGTAAGAAATTGGGTATGAATTTTTCAAAAACTCTCTGTATTCTTTTGAGCTAAACAAATGTCCTTCTGAACTAATGTTTGCGTTATCCATTATCTTTTCAGTTGTATTTTTAATGTCAAAGCTAACTTTTGCAAAATTATTTCGAGTATAATTATTATCAATAAATTTAGAGTCGCTATATACCTCAAAAGAATCACCATGCCTTTTCCCGTACAGAAGTGAATATTTTTTTTCGTTTGCGATTTTATTTTTTGCATTGTTAATAAATTTATCAAATTTATCAAAAACTTTAGGTGACATTTCCCTTCGAAGATTATTTACAGCCGATGAGATACTTAGTACATCTTTTTTATACTCATTATAGTAGTCTATACTTGTTTTATAATCTAACAATATTTTATTTACAAATTCTGTGTTTGAATTTTGGTCATTTAAAAGTCTTTCACTGATAAAACCTTGATATGTAAGGCTTTCTCTGTCATCAAATGAAGGCTCATAATAATCTACATTCTTGAACATATTAATCAAAGTATCTTTGCTGATAAATGAATTGCTACATCTATACACTGGCATACTTCTTAGACTTGCATTAATAGCTAAACCATCTTCAGGAAACGCTAAGGCATGATAATAGGCGCCGGAATCTTCTCTAACATAGGCGTATGCGTCTTCTAGCTCACTATTATAATCCCGAGTATATAAATCATTTAACCGTGATTTAATTTTATCACTGTAATAAACATTTATTCGATCTCTTTCATAAACTGCATTCTCAATTAAGCTTGTTCTATCTTGCAGTAATTTTTTTATTATTCTTGGCTTACCTAGGTTTTCGTCGTAAAGATTAAAAGAGCTAACATATCTTTTTGCTAAATTTTTTGAAAGTTCATACTTAATAACTCTATTGTAGACGCTATCTTCCTGATCGCCTGAGTTTAAAACTTTTGATAATTTTATAGATATTGCATTTTCCGATTGATTATAGTCAAAATCATCGCGTATATTTCCTTGATCATATAACTCAAATAAACTTTCAAAATTATCGTTTATACTACCCGCACTGTCAGACATTTGTGCTATTTTAGTATTATCAGTGTATGGCCTACTCCTAGCGAATGGTCCCCGTGCAAAACCAAAATTAATAAAATAGTTTTGCGGCAATGACAGATAAGACGGTGAATACCTTGATCCTTTATTTGCGTTTGCATTAAAATGTAAAATTTCATGTGGAGCTTCTATAATATTACCAACGCCGTCTAGACACTTAATAGTAAAAACATAGCAATTATGATAAACTGTAGTATTGGGGGAGTTTGGTGATGTTTGAAATGCTAAAGACTTTTGAACTCTACCAGTATTATTATATCTATTTTCCAAAATAGGCCCGTATATAAGCGTATAGTCATTACGCAAGTCCTCCCTGCTTCCAAAAGAGTAAGTATTGTTTTCAATGAATTGAGCAAGAATATTACTTCTAGGCTTTAAAACGCTATTTTCAATTATTCTACTTTTATTTAATAATCCTTTATTGATACTACTTAATACAGATTCTATATTACTTGTTATATAACAATTTGGGCTTATTTCATTAATTTTTATTAAAGGCAAAAAGTCTAATGCTTTTGAATCAACTATTTCTCTAGAAAGTTTAAGAAAACTATTATTTTGAAAATTGTCTGCATTAGGAAAAATACAATTCATTGCTATTGAATTACAATATAAGACTTGTCCAACTAATTTATCAGAATTTAATATAAAGCTGTTATTTCTATTTACACCAAAATTTAAAAAGCTATCTTCATAGTTAAAGCCAAGTATTTCGCTATAAAACACTTCTAAGGTTTCATTACTAAAAACATCTAGCCCTGATTCTTTTTTATATGTGTCCAATAGCGAATCGTCTGGTCTAAGTGATACACCGATTAAATCCACATCACTTTTTAATTTAGAAAGTATTTTTTTAGATACAAAGCCGTTTTCTTCACTTTTTTTTCTTTTGACACACCAGTCTCTTACAACATTTCCATAATTGACATTTAACGTAACATCTTGATATAAAATAGATATGTTGTCTAACTTTTCTATAATATCAAGACTTCTTTTATATCTATCTCTCAAAATATTTTCATGCTTATTGACATCAATTAACAATGAAGTTCTATCAAAATAAGATTCAAATTTATCTATTTTGTTTTTGTTTAATTCTAAAAATGTTTTATTTGTTACATCGTGACTGCTTAAAAAAGTTAAATTAAAACCAGTTTCTGTGTCACCTGGTATTGCTTTTATGATTTCGTGGGACAATATTTTTATATCTAGGTTGTTTGAATAAATATTATCGTTTACTATTTTGTAAATAGAATTATCAATTAGAGATTGGTTTTCTAATGCATCGTCAACAACTTCAACGACGCTAAAACTTTCTGGAGTAAATAAAACAAAATCTTCATTAGTATTATTGTTATCGTTTGTAACGATTAATGGAATTTCTACAACTCCGCCATAGTCAATAAGTGTTGATAAACTTGTTTGTTGTTCCTGTCCAGTTATATAATCGTTATAACTATCAATTTCAAGTTTACTAAAGTTTTCGCTTAAAGATTTGCTAAAAGTAACTGATTTTAATTCTTTAACATTTTCAGACGCATCTTGGGTTACAACCTCTTTTGATGATATTTGAATATTTTGTCTTAACTTTATCATTTAGTCTTTCTTTCTCTCATAGCCAAGGCTTATTGTATTAAAGTCTTTATTTTTTTTAAACAAGTAAATTTTATTTTTGACTAATGTGTCATAAGAATTTATTGATTTGCTAATAGAATTGTCATTTTCTATTTCTATATCCTGTTCTATATAATATTTTTTGCCTCTAAAAGTATAAACTATTACACATCTTGCGATAATGTTCAAGAAATCTAATTTATCAACAAAAGACTTTGGGATATTTTTTATTATATCACCAAAATATTCTCTATTGTATACTTCGTTTAAAGATATACTCTTGTCATAAAGATTTATTTGTATTGTGTCATTTTTGTAGCAAAAAGAGCAATTTAACTTCAAATTATTAACAGGTTCCAGAATAATTCCGTCATTAGTCTTTAAAACATCATATTTAATATTTTTTTCTAAATAATTAGTTATTTCTTTCCCGAATTTTATTTTAAACTTTACATATGATTCTACATGTGTAAAGCTTTGTTCTTTAACTTGTCTAATTATTTCTTTGACTTTTTCTCCTTTTAATACAAAGTCTGGTTTGCTTTCTGACTTTTTGTATAATTTTAAAGAAATATTTTTATTTTTTACTGTATTACGCAAGCATACATTAGACAAATAATCTAAGTAATTTGACTCCTTTTGATTACTAGTCAAACTTTTTCTTGCTAGTATTTGTCCATTTTCTATAAGGCTGTTTTGTGTATTTGAATTAGAAATATTACTTAAAGTATTGTCTTTTCTTAAAAAAACTTTGTTGCTTTCGAGATTATTTAACAAGTTAAAAATTTCGTTTATAGCTTTTTCTTTACATTCTGTAAAATAGTTTGTGTTAAAAAGATTTAGAATCAAATTTTTCATTTTTGTAGTTGAAAAATTTGGATTTTTTTCTTTAAAATAATTTACAAAAGCTTGCTTCTCAGCGCTGTTATCTTCTTTTAAAAATCCATCTATTACACCGTTTTCAAATAATATTAAATCAAAACTTAAAGTATTAAATACGTTATTACTATTTTTAATTTCACCGATGTCGTATTTTGATTTTAATTTATTACCGTCCAACAAAAATTTAACATCTTCTTCACCTAAGCTATCTACCAAATCAATAAGCTGAAAATAGTTAGTATTAGTTTTTTCTTTTTTCTTATTTGCAGCTGTTGATTTTTCAACTTTAACTAGCGTATTATTTAATATCTTAATTATTCTTTCTTTACTACTTTCAGTACTTTCGTCAAAATAATAGCTTAATTTTCTAAAATTAAAGTTTTGATATACTTTATTTATTTTCAAAGAAAAAGGAATTTTATTTTCCGTAATTTTTTCTGAATCAAAGTTAAAATTTTGTCCTAAAAGTCGTTCAGCATTTTCGCTTACATTTCTATAAAATCTTTTTTGCGGTAATATGTTGTTTAATACAACAACACTTGCCAAAATAGGATCATCTGCAAAATAAGCTTTTACATAGACTAGTGCTCTACTTAAAACACGATCAGACTTAACATAAACTTCTATATTATTTCCTTCTATTATGTAATTTGATATAGTATTTGTCATATTAATTAGAGCAAAATTGTCTTCTACGAAAGATCTATCAAAATAAAATATATCGTTGTTATCTATTTTATGACCACTTTGATCAATTAAATCAATTCTAAGTCGTGAAAGTAAAATATCTTCAATATTATAATCGCGATCATTCAAATCAATAACAACCTTGTATAGAAATAAATTTTCACCCGAGTTTTCTAAATATATTGTTTCGTTTTCAATAGTTACATTTATTACTTTTGAGTCTCTTATGTCTTGTAAAAACTTATTTTTTTTATAATCATAACAATATTTTTCTATTTGACTTAATCTTAGTTTAAAATCTTCGCTAAAAGACACGTTGTTTTCGTTATAACTAAAAGAAATCATTTTTTTAATTGTAAATTCTGTTAAGTCTTCTTCAATAAAATAATTCTTGGCAGATATAAAAAACTGGTATAGTTGTTCATTATTAAGTAAATTATAAGACAAATCTTCTTTTTCTTGTGTAATGCTAAAAATGTCTAGCCCTTCACTTTCAGACTTTGTAAAATTTTTAATAAATACAATGTTTTCAATTTCTTCAAAATTAAAAAACAGATTAATGCTACTAATATTTGCAGCATTTTCTTGATAAATAGATCCTAGATTTTCTATATCAAAATCTATTTCAAGGCCATTAATTTTTTGTTCTTTACTTCGTCTTTCAAAAACTGGGTGTATGTAATTTGTTACTCTTAGTCTTATACTATCTAAAAATCTTCTAGCATCATTTTGAATAGCTACTTCAAAGACAGGCTCACCAAATTCAATAAGTTCATTTATGTTTACAAAACCAGTATTTTCTAGATCTATTATTTCATTATTTTTGTTTAGCAAATATACTTTTATCATAAAAAAATCTATTATTTTTTTTGGTGGTTCACTTTCTGCTAAACTAAGACCCGTAGAAAGATCAAGAGGAGTAAACTCTTCAGAGATTTCTTGTGTTTGTAATTCTAACGATTGCTCTCCTTTTATGTTTGATATTAAAGTTTCTGTATAAAAATTAACGATATCACTTTCATAAGAAGTAATATCAATGATATTTGGATTGTTTATGAAAGTTTCTTGTCCAAAACTAGAGACTATATTTTTAGAATAAACTTTTTTATACAAATCACTTTTAAATTCGTAATCTTGACAATTATTTTGAGTAAAAGTTTTAAGATTTCCAAGTGAAGGATTTATATGCAAAGGTTTATCTTCGACATAATAACCTTGATTATACAAAGTATTGTCATCATTTAGAAATCTTTCATAAAAAACAAAGTCTTTTGGGATAAAAGAAACTATAATTTTAGAAATATTTCTTTTTTTCGCTTTTACTTTATCTATAGTTACAGGTAAAAAAAACACATCATCTATAGCAAAAGATTGATCAACATTTATAGACTTAAGTATGTCATTTTTCTTAATTAGATTTATCATTTTTCTACCACCAACGTAAACATATTTATAAAATAATACTCGTCTAAATTGTTTATTTTTGTAGTATTATTTTCAACATTATAAATTTCATCTTCTACTTTACTTTTTATAAATTTACCAATCAAATAGACATCTAAGTATCTGTTTTTTTCAAGATCAAAAAAACTTCCAACCTTAAAAAAAGGAAGTTTTTTAAGGCTATTATTTTCAACTACTTCGTGCATTTCAAACATAAAAATATCATTTTGTTTAAAGTTTTTTGTGCTTAAATTATAATTTAAATAATGAAACTTTTCTTTATTTTTTTGAATATTATTTACTATCTTGGTAACCAATTTGTCTTTGCTAGCCTCAGAACTAAAGTCTACATTCAGTGTTAAGCTTTTATAAAGACAATTGACTTTATAGTTGTATTCTTGATCTATGTTTTTAATTAGACTATCTCCTTGCTTGTTTATAGGAGGCATCATTTTATATTTTAAAGTATCTTTAAATCGTGCATCAAATCTTACAGGTTTTAGGTTTTTTATATTTTCGACTAAAGAACTTACTGTTGGGTATTTTCTAATAAAAGTTTCATTAATAAAGTCGTAACTTTCTTTTATACTAACACTTTCAAATATAAAGTCATTAACATTTTCAAAAATTAAATTGCTTTTTCTTTTTTTTGTTTTAAGATATTTTTTATCTATAATGTTTTCTATAGTTGTCTGAAACGTATTATGTATATCACTTACTTCAAAAAAAGAATCGTTTGTATTCTCATAAGATAAAGCATCTGTTAGTGAATATTCTGGATTTATATAGAAACCTGGGTCTGTTGTAGCTTCAAACGGAATATAATAATATTCTGAGTCTGAAATTTTGTCAATAGTATTTACTTTTTCATGATAGACAATTGAACTATCAGAAAAATTGTAATACTTAAAGTTTATATTGCCTGAAGCAATTTGCTTTCTACCATGCTCAGTTAACTTATAATCAATAAGTCTGT
>Ga0163109_10002980_pt1 | contig 12968 bp, 27 predicted proteins | sample CRUFie1St13metaG_FD_108704 | JGI IMG/M metagenome (GOLD analysis project Ga0163109, IMG submission 108704) | Marine microbial communities from the Costa Rica Dome - CRUD Field 142mm St13 metaG | ecosystem: Environmental > Aquatic > Marine > Oceanic > Photic zone | place: Costa Rica: the Eastern... | reverse complement strand
TGGAGTTCCAGCATCTGCTTCGCTACCAGCGGCTTCGCCGCCAACAGGTTCAGCATCAGCTTCCGCTCCGCCGGAATCACCACCGGTACCTCCGCTACCAGCTTCAGAGCCTGCTGCGTCTTCGCCGCCAGCACCCGCGTCTGCTGCTTCACCACCGGCATCTACGCTCGACTCAACGGGCGCATCTGTCGTTTCATCATCGTCCCCGCAACCTGCAAAACCAACTGCAACTCCCAGTACCAAGATGATTAGAAAAAATAGTTCCTTCATATCTTTATCCTCCTTTCTTTTAAATTTGCCTAGTCTCCTAGGTCTTCTAAGATAACCCTATTGTTAAAAGAACCTCTCTCTTCCCTTTTGTAATAAGCATGATTGACTACGCTTGAGAAATCAAGGTTCCAATTGTTTAGCATAGCTAAAAAAACTTCGTATATATCTGCAGCTTCTTCCAAACAAGGATTTTCTAAAAACTCTTCGGTTTCTTCTTTGAGCTTTTCAAGTAGAAAATTACTCATCTCTTCTCGATCAGCTAACCTATAAGAACAGTTTTTTCCATTTTCAACAATAATTTGCGGAATCTTATTTCTTACAAGTTTAGGAAGCATTAGTTGTTTCTCTTTCTCCACCAATCGTAAGCCACTGAACCTACGAATATAGCAGCTCCGAGTGTGGCAACATCTACTAAAAATTCAATCATTATCTAAGTCTTTCTTTTCAGGTAAATAGTCGCAATTACATTTAGCAAAAATTATTCCTCCAGAAATTATTCCTGCAGCTAAGATCAAGTTTCCAAATGTTTCTAAATCCATTAGAGCAGCCAAGTCACCAAAATATGAATAGCTTGTAAAGTCAACAAAGCGTAAATAATTGTCCTGTTCTCAGCTGAGAATTGTTTGTTCTCTTCAAGCTGGCTTTTACTTTTTTCAAAGTTTTCAGAAGCTTCTAGCATGTGAGCTTCTAGTTTTTCATTAACATCTCTAATTTGTAATCTTGCCATTTTATACCTCGTGCAATAATAAGCGCGTGGTGAGAATCGAACTCACATCATCAGCTTGGAAGGCTGAGGTAATAGCCGTTATACGACACGCGCAGTTTAAATTTTGTGGGCCACCCCGGACTCGAACCGGGAACCAGCGGATTAAAAGTCCGATGCGCTACCAATTGCGCCAGTAGCCCTTAGTAATCTTCAGTTAAATTTGCAACTAAGAAATCATAAACAAAGTGAGCCAAAAGTACAGTAAAAAATGTCCCGAAAAAACCCATTCTAATCTCTCCAAAAAAATGGAGCTGGTGATAGGACTCGAACCTACGACCGGCGCATTACAAATGCGCAGCTCTACCAACTGAGCTACACCAGCATAGCGCTCCCGACAGGACTTGAACCTGTGACACCAGGTTTAGGAAACCTGTGCTCTATCCACCTGAGCTACGGGAGCTTTTTAGTTTTAAATTACACACTCCCTAAAGAATCCACGACAGACTGTTTGAAAATATGCAGTGCTTCCTTCTAGATCAGTGTGCATTGTGTAAAGAACCTTATGGTCATTAGCCAACTTGGCTTCTCTAGCTTTATTCCATACGTCATCTACCATATTATATGCAAATTCTCGGATTTCTTCAGGCAAAGTGTGGAACATTTTTTCTAGCCGGTTGTTCCTGATGCAGTTCATAATATACTTATAGCTCAACTTCGCCTTGACCATTTGACCAATGTAGTCAATGTACTTAAACTTGATAAGCTGGCCATCAAAATCCATAACCCACCCTTCGTTATTGTGAACAGACCGATCGTTAATCTCTTCGAGCATTTGATCAAGCGTCATCATACGGGCATTAGGTAGCGTAAACAAATCCGGATTATCGTTTGCCAGCATCTCAATGTGCCTCAGTGGAAGTTTTACTCCTTCTTTAGTATAAGCTGCCAACAAGAAAAGAGTCTCTTTGCCTTCGTAGTCAACATGTACTTCTGTGTTTGGAGTGACAAGCTCTACTACTACTGAAAGTAGATCACCACCGATAGAATTATTCATCCTAATAAAGTCTTCAGGCGTAAACATCGACAAAGCTTCTACGGAACTAACTGTTCCAAACTTTCCTCGAGTAGAGGCGCACAGCTCTCCGTTATGGATGAAGTATTCAATCATGTGGCCATCAGCTTTTTCACGAGCAATATATTCATTTTGACCATACTTTTCTCGTAAAGCTTCGTAAGTGTTCTCAGGAAGTTCATTTGCGTTGAAGAACTTCTCAAAACCGCGAGAAACAAGAGTTGGAACTTCGGTTGTGAAATCATAGATAAGACCACGCATCTGCCGAAGAGGTTGAGACCAGCCGCCTTCTACATCATGCAGTTCGTTGTGAGCTTGGCCGGTGTAGTTCAACAAGATCAAACCACGCTCTTCATCAATGTCAAAGCCAAGCAAAGTGCCTGGGTTCTCAAAATCAGTATGCTCAAGCTCTAGAAGCGATTTAAGTTCTGATGCATGCTGTTTCTTGAAGCTAGCCCACTTCTCCTTTTTATCTTCTTGAGTGCGAATTTCGCTTGTGATTAGTTGAACGATACGGGCGATATTCTTATGCATGGTTTCCTCCATGTTGTTGTTAACGTTTTGTTTGACTTTATAATTGTATCAAACAGGTGATTTTTTTGCATGAAAAGCTTTAAAAATTTTTGAGTTTTTGAATAAAACTTACAATTGGTTTGAGACGATTAGGGACTACGAAACTTAGCTCAGATACTGGTACCCATTTCCATTCGTCGTTTTCTGGTTTTCCTAAATCTGGATTAACTGGAAGAAAAGGTTGCTTGTCTGACATTCTCTTTGCTACAAAGTAAGTTGCTACCTTTTTATTTTTGCCAGTACCGTACATGATAGAAGGAGAGTTTTCTCCAGTTAAAATGTAATCGGCGCCGTGCTGGAGCGTTGTTTCTTCCAGAGTTTCTCTAATAGCTGCTGTAATTTCTTTTTCACCCTTCTCGAGCTCTCCTTTTGGGAAGTCCCAATTAGAATAAGCCCTTAAGCAGAGAACAGTCGTCTCTGCCCCAGAATCGTCTAAAATGATTGTTCCAGCTGAGTACTTCATTTTATTCCTTAAAGGGCAATAGAGCCATCCTAGAGTGTAGGCTGATCCACCGCTCGCCGCCTGGTCGTTTCCACATAATTTGGTATCGATCGTTACGGTGATCTGCAAATTGGATAGTGCCTACAGTCCTGTCGCTGCCATCACGCAGCTTTACAAGTTTTCCCTTTCCATAGTATTTACTGTGCATGCTCATTTGAGCTCCTTTCCAACTTTCTATTATATTATATCATAGTCAGATTCAGATTACACGAGTTCAGGAATTATTTTCTTCTACTTTTTTAAAATAAATTGAAACCATTTTACCACTAGGGCTCGAAACCTCATAAGAATAATCATAGTCTTTTTCATCAGACAATCTATAAAATTCTTCTGCTAATCTTTCTTTTCCAATAGATTTAGTCTTGTGATCTTTATGATAAAGTCTGATATCTTTTTCTATTTTTCTGTAAAGCCCTGTTTCTTGGTCTTTCGTAAAAGAGATAGAGACACTATTAGACGTGTTGTCTCCCTTGCGGTGTGCGACGCATTTAGCCATTTTTGTTTTTATAATCCTCTATAGCAGCCCTTATTGCATCTTCAGCTAAAACCGAACAGTGTATTTTTACTGGAGGTAAAGAAAGATGCTCAGCTATATCAACATTTTTAATGACACTGGCTTCTTGTAAAGTCTTACCTTTTACCCATTCTGTAACTAGCGAAGATGAAGCTATAGCAGAGCCGCAACCATAGGTTTTGAAAACAGCGTTCTTAATCACTCCGTCTTCCACTTCAATTTGAAGCCTCATGACATCTCCACATGCTGGGGCACCGACCAAACCGGTACCCACAGCATTGGAATTTTTATCAAGAGATCCTACGTTTCTTGGGTTTTCATAATGGTCTATAACTTCTTTACTGTAAGCCATTACACATCTTCAAATTCAGCATCAACAACATCTTCCTGATCAGCTTGAACAGTTTCTGTAGAGGGTTCACTTGGACTCTCTTGGCTTTCTTGATTTTGAGCTGCTCTTTGATACATTTGAGAAACCGCTTGCTGAATAGTACTTTCGAAAGTCTGTAGTATCTCAACTAGTTTTTCTGGATTGTCTTGACTTAAAGCTGTATTTGCTTCTTCCATAGCGGTTCTTAAACTGGTAATTTCTTGCTCTTCGAAGCTACCCTCGTTTTCCTTCAAGGTCTTTTCAGCCTGATAGATCAAATTTTCTAACTTGTTCTTGTTATCTATTTGTTCTCTCTTCTGTTTATCTTTTTCTTGATTAGCTTCAGCTTCTCTAACCATCTTTTCAATTTCTGCGTCAGAAAGAGAGCCACCATTTTCGATAACTACACTTTGCTCTTTGCCAGTCATCTTGTCTTTAGCAGATACACTGACTATTCCATTAGCATCAATATCAAATGTCACTTCAATTTGTGGGATACCACGAGGCGCTGGAGGTATGTCTCCTAGTTTGAAGTTGCCTAAAGTCTTATTGTCTTTAGCAAATTCTCTTTCGCCTTGCAAGACGTGAACATCAACAGCTGGCTGATTATCGGCAGCAGTACTAAAAACTTCAGATTTCTTACAAGGAATTGTAGTATTCCTGTCAATAAGCTTCGTCATGACTCCGCCAAGCGTTTCAATACCCAGGGATAAGGGAGTAACATCTAGGAGAAGAATATCATTAACTTCACCAGAAAAAACTCCACCCTGAACCGCTGCTCCAAGAGCTACAACTTCGTCGGGATTTACTGAAGAATTACATTTCTTGCCAAAAAGATCTTCCACAGCTCTTCTGACTAGTGGAGTCCTAGTAGAACCTCCAACAAGAATTACTTCATCAATTTCCGAAGTTTCTACTCCTGCATCTTTCAAAGCATCTTTTACCGGTTCTAGAGATCTTTGAACCAAGTTGTCAATCAACTGCTCAAACTTAGAACGTGTAAGCGTCAAATTGAGGTGTTTAGGACCAGAAGCGTCAGCCGTCAAAAAAGGCAAATTAATGTCTGTAGATTGAGTGCTAGATAATTCAATCTTAGCTCTCTCTGCAGATTCTTTTAGTCTTTGCATGACCATAGAATCTCCAGAAACATCAACGCCGGAATCTTTCTTAAACTCTTCAACAATATGATCGATCAAGACGTTGTCGAAATCATCACCACCTAGGTGTGTATCACCATTCGTGCTAAGAACTTCAACTACTCCACTATCGATTTCTAAAATAGAGATATCAAAAGTGCCGCCTCCTAAGTCGTAGACTGCGATCTTTTGTTCTCCTTTTTTGTCCATCCCATAAGCTAAGGCTGCAGCGGTTGGTTCATTAATGATCCTTTTTACATCTAAGCCAGCAATCTTTCCTGCATCTCTAGTGGCTTGACGTTGAGCGTCGTTAAAATAAGCCGGAACAGTAATGACAGCTTCTTTTACTTCTTCTCCTAGAAATTTTTCAGCAGCTTCTTTGAGTTTAGTCAAAACTTGCGCGCTAATCTCTTGAGGAGAATAATTTTTATCTCCGACTTTAATACGACAAGATCCAGAATTATCGTTAACGACTTGATACGGAACTCTTTCTATTTCTTGCTGCATATCATCAGTCTTCATGCCGATAAATCTCTTGGCTGAGAAAATCGTGTTAGTAGGATTTGTCACTGCTTGGCGTCGAGCAGTTTGTCCTACTAGCCTTTCTCCTTTAGAAGTAAAAGCTACCACTGAAGGCGTAGTACGAGAACCTTCTTCGTTTGTAATAACTTCTGGGTCTCCACTAGAAATTACAGCAACGCAAGAGTTTGTAGTTCCTAAATCGATACCAATAACTTTAGACATAAAATTCCTCCTTAGTTGACTTCAATCTTTTTAGTCTTGTTAATAATAACATCATCAATAGGGATGTTCACCTTAAGAATTCCCGCTTCATAATCTGCCGTAACACTATCAATTCTAGCAACTTCTGGCAATTCCCAAGATCGAGAAAACTTATCGTAAGAATATTCTCTCCTCAGAGAATTTTCATTTTTTGTTCCATTTTCTGAAGAAATTGTAAGAATGTTGTCTGTGATTTCAATATTGAAATCGGAACGGCTTAATCCTGGAGCGGCCATTGCGATCTGGTATCCTTGCTCATCTTTAGAAATGTTAGCTTTTGGATTCACTTGACCAGTGTAAACCCTATATTTACTAGGGCGCGCTAGCTCACCAAAAATTGAATCAATACTACCAAACAAATTATCACGAACTAATGGGTTATACATGCTTCCTCCTTTTTTTCTAATTGCATGTTACGGAAGCTACCACTTAGCTACCGATATTAATACGATAAACACCGTTTTTGAGACGAACACTGCCAAAAGTGATTTTTTTTGAAATAAATTTTTTTATTTAATAAATTAAACTACTTAGAAGGGATATTTTTTTTGCTTTTAATCAGATTTGCTCTATTGAGAACCTTTCTAGCGTAGCGCATGCCATGCTTACTCGGCCTTTTAACAATCTTACCTTTTCTATTTTTTTTATAAGAACATCTAAAACCAGCATTATAGCTACAAAGAGCTCTCTCTAGATTTCCATTGTGATATTTAATCCACCAAGCTAATATTTTAGATCCAGACTTTATTGAAGTTCTAGGATTTTTTAACTGATCACAAGTAAGTTTCTTTTTTAGTGCAGGTCCACCTGTGTACTTTGGTATGACTTGAGTCAAGCCGCAAGCCCCAGCTTTACTAACAGCTTTTCTTTTGAAACTACTTTCTACAAAAATTAAGCTAACTAATAATTCTGGTTCTATCTTATATTTTTCAGCGCTTTTCACTATTTGAGGCATATAGTCACAAGCTTTTTTGTTTTTATAGTTAGACATCCCTAAAACTGGAACTGCCATGCATAGAGCAATTACTATTTCACTCATCACTCATCCCAAAAATCTGGTTCTTCTACAGAAATTGTTTCAAGCTGTTCTATAGTTTCTCTCTTTTTTCTGTTAAAAATAGCTTTTTCGACTATTTTAACTACATCGCAGTTTGCAAAGGTGATGTCTCCAAGATCTTCCCTTATAGACATCAACGTGTCGTCGCTTACTTCGTTTAAAAGCTGAACTATGTGGTGTCCTCTTACCACTAGTGGGTCCCAATTACTCATGACAAAATTATATAAGTAATTTTAAAATGTTCAATTTTAATCCCAGTCTTGATCTTGCCAATCCCAGTCAGGGTACTCATAACCTCGAGTTGGCAAATCAGAAATCACTTTCCTCTTTATGATTTTATCTTTCTTAGCGAATTTTTTGTCATGTTTTTCTATCAGAGATATAGGGCGAGTCAGCAGGCCTGAAGGATCGCCACCTTGAAAAACTCTTAACTTAGTACCATCGTCTAAAGTTAAAACGGGATCCATATTTTTTATTTCTTTATGATGAATTAGCTGCTTAGCAGTAACTTTTATGAGAGGAACAGAACCCGAGGCAGTCGACATGTTAGGTATTAGAAATTTACCTTCAGAATCTGGGGACAAAACTACTCTTTGGTTTTTGCAGTAAAGAGAAATTGAAACTATGTTTGCCCCCATTTTAATGAACTATCCTGAATTTCCCGAATACCCGTCTTTATACCAACCTTTACCTTTTAGAGTAAAAGATGATCGAGATATAAGTTTGTTGCTCACAACTGAACCACATTCTTCGCAGACTACTTCTTCTTTTGATTCTGACATTTTTCTAATTACTGTAAATTCATGAGAACAGTTCTCGCACTTAAACTTATAAATCGGCATATTTTCTCCTTTAGAATTAAATTTCTGCTTCAAGCAAAATATTGTTGACCCTTTTGATTAATTTAGTATGCTTTTGGGTCCAACCTGAAAATTTCTCTCCTTCGTGATCAGGATCTCCATGAACTTTATTTTGTCTCCAAATGATCACGTGAACGAGTTCGTGTATTAACGCGGAAGACCATATTTGAGAAGTTTTTATTTCTACCCAAATGTGATCTTGACTAAAAGCTAAACCATTAACAGCGACTTGATCTTCTAGAAAATTTCCATTTATATCAAAAGCCGCATGAACTGTTCTTGGAATAATGCTTACTTCTATTTTTAAATCCCTCAGATTTTCCCAAACTAACGATTCTGAGACATCAAAGGATTCAGAATACTCGTTAACAAAAACATCTAAAGCAGACTTAACTACTTCTTTTTTAAATTGGTAATCGTTCGAGCATCTTGAAGAAACTAACTTTATGTTCGGAGTTCCCGGAACTTTTGTAAATCTCGAAAAAGAAGAACAATCTAATTTTACTATATTTGATTTATTAGTGTGATTGCATCCTTTGATGCCTGGAAATAAAACAATCCCGAAAATTATCAAAAACTTAAAAAGCTTCAATACAAACTCTCTCAAGCAGTTATTGATAACTATGGAAGCTCAAAAGTTTTATTCTAGAGTTTGGCGGAGAGGGTGGGATTCGAACCCACGGTAGCTCTCACTACGCCGGTTTTCAAGACCGGTACATTCGGCCGCTCTGTCACCTCTCCTTGAGTTTTTTAAAAATTTGCTCCTTGCATTTTTTTATGTGTTCTTCATAAGCTTTTTTTCTTCTCTCTTTTAAATCTTTCTCTTCTTGAGTCAATTGTAAAAAAACTTTATCAGGAAAAACTACAATTCCGTAACTATCATTTGGAATCGTAAATTCGTAAAGAGCAGATTCGTTTTCTGAAAACTTCTTTACAAATTTAAATACAGTACCTTCGGGATATAACTTTCCCCTATTAGATCTCCAAGATTTTCTAAGAGTAGCCTTGATTATCACGTTACATAAATATCGTTGTTTGCAACAATAGGCTACGTGAAAACAACTGTCACCGAAATATCTCTCTCATCGCCCAACGTCTTGTTTACTTTGATCTGCAGTAAATCGCCTTCGGAGACTGATGTGTTTATAGAGGTGAATATTTTTTGGTTGCAGTCGATAGTTCCTCCACCCATATTAGAAACCTTTTGAGCAAAGTCATCGCATGCGCAGGTTGCGCTTGCTGCTGCGCTGTCAAAGTTGGGTTGGTTCTTGTAGACTTGCAATGTGAACTGGCCATCATTTGAAGTATTGAAGTTGTTTCCCTGGACAGTCGCTATGATTCTGTCGATGGCGCAATCAAACGGAGCAATCAGCCACGACTTGATACCATGAGCTGTAGTAATTGAAGCCGAGTTAACCCAATTGACAGGTTTGTTGTTTGAGTTAAGATCTGCCTGTCCATAAACAAAGTGCTTGATAGCATCATCATGAATATCGTCTTCTGTTATAGTATCGTCTTTTATTTGACGACCGCGTATTTGAGTTCCCATATCAGTCTACCTTTAAGTACTTTTTATAATTTTCTGGAAAGTTAGTAAAATACTTTGAACCCTTAAGAGATTTATGAGTTTTTCCAAAGGCTTTTTTCAATCCAACGTTTATCAAAAAATAGGGTGAAAGACCTCTGACTAATATTCCCTTTACTTCTAAACTATCTTTTGGATTAATGCAGATTGATTTATAGTCATCTAAAGAAGCTTCTTTTAAGGTTTTGTTCAAGAATTTCTGAAAGCTTCTGGTCTCTTTCTCCTCTAGAGAGACTGGATTTCCGTCCTTGAATAAAGCAAAAACTCCAGATTCATATCCTGAATCTATCATCTTTTTTACAACATCAGTAAAAAGCTGTTTGTCTGGATCATAAACATCTATCAAGAGTTTATTTTTTAACCTCTCCGCTTTTGCAAATGGGCATGGAGGAAAACCTCCAAACTCTTCGTGAGGAACTTCCAAAAAATCTACTATGTAAGACAAAACTTCTTTTTTTATTTTTTCTACGTCCATAATAAAATTGGTGGGCCCGCTCGGACTTGAACCGAGGACCGTCCGGTTATGAGCCGGGTGCTCTAACCACTGAGCTACAGGCCCTTAAAATAAGGTTAATAAAATTGGTCCGCCCCCAGGGAATTGAACCCTGCTTCAAGACGCTTATAAGACGCCTCCTAACCACCAGCCAGCCGGGGCGGTTACGAGTCTTATATGTTATTTTCTCTCTTTTTGCAATCACTCACATCAACGCGAGAAGGTAAACCTTCGTGAAATAGATCTAGGTAAGCAAATATCTTCCTGTTTTTAGAATCTAAACGAAGTCCCCTAACCACCGCTGGGTATGTTGTATGTATCTTCACAAAAACAGGATCTCCAATAGCAATTTGGTTTTTGTTAAATTCGTGGCTAACTAGATCTAACGATTCCGTATTGAGTTGCTGCAACTTTCTTCTTTCCTTTGTTAATAAAGACATATTGCTTTTCATTCAAGTCTTCCAAAGCTGATTCAAATATAAATCTTTCTTTGTGTTTTTTTACAGAAAAAAGATCGGAAATCACATTATTTTTCAGCTCATGTAGATCTACATATTTACCATCCGTTGGTAAATTTTCCATGATCAAAAATTTAACAAATTCCATTCTTGCACTCTTTACAAACGTATCCGCCGAACTTCGGTTTTCTAACATTTGCGAAATACTGGTCGCAATAAATACAATCAACTCCATACTCGCTTTTGCCACGCTCGTAAGCGTCAGATCGATCAATCATACGAGCATAAGTTCTTGCCATAAATCTTGCCTGAGCTCTACCGGCCATCTTCGTCATCCTCCCAGTATTTTCTTATTTCTTGAAGTCTCTCGCCCGCCCACAGCGCGCCAACAATCAAAGTTGTAAAAAAGGCTATAGCTACAATGAATTTTATGTACACGTATTCCACATATTCTCCTATAGAAAAAGAGAAAAAACTAATAAGCCAAGTGTTAATGTAAAAACTGGTACACAAAAAATAATCGCGGCGCGCTCAACTTTTCTTAAATCTTCACTAAAACTCATCGACCAGCCCACCTTGCAGCTTCTTTGCTGCCGACATACTGATAACCACCTTTATTAAAAAGAGGCGCTGAACACTTACGCTTGTGAGCAATTGCTTTTTGCGCTTTGGCATCTCCACACTCTAAACAAACGTGGTAACCAAGTTCTTTACGGCGAGGATGAAACTCTTCGCCACACTCACGACACTCAGGCCAATCCATCATTTCGTAATCAACCATTCCCAATTCCTTTCAGCGAAATATGGTCGCAGCACCAATTCTATCTGGTTGTGTAAAAGTTTTTCTAAAATTTCAGCTTCTCTCTCGTTAATCTTTAACTCAAATGGAAGAACGACGCGGGTACTAATATACTTTGTTCCTATGTTAGTATGAAACATTGCGTCAGGAGTTAGACATTTAGTCTCTAGAGCCATGAGCGATTCTCCTCAATTGAAACCTAACAGTTTGAGCTTGCTGGGAAAGAGATTTGTTTTTAACACCAAACTTCTTTTTAAGCTTTCTCCACTTTCTTTTCTTTTTTCTAGCTTCTTTTTCATTCATACCATCGAAAGGGTCCTTTTTTTGAATGGTATGATTTAAAAATATACTGGTAGGTACTATCCCAGCCTGTAATTCAGCTAAGACGGTTTCAACATTATCTGGTTTAAGCTCCCACTTCACGTGACTTCATCCAAAAAAATGGGTGGTTACTTGAGCGCTCCTAGCAAAGCAACTCGTTCACCTGTTCCTATTTGCAGAGAATCTTAAAATATTTCGCGTGCTGAAATACCACAGCTAGGTTCTCTTTATCTTATAATATTCTCTTACCGAGAAGCACGCACCACTTGTATTCCAACTGAATACTTTTAAATTATATCATGAATGGATTAAATTTGCACAAAAAACTTATTTTTTTTGTATTTGAGCTTGAGTTATTATATAGAAAGCTTCTTCTAGTTTGTACTTATTAGAATACTCCTCTAAGAGCATTTGAAGACTTGCGCCGCTGGCAATTCTTTTCTTAACTTCCTCTATAGCTTCTGAGAAATCTTGGTTCATCTTGACTTTATAGCCCTCTGGTTCAGCAGGTAGTAGTAGCCCTCGTGAATTGAAGCGCTAGAAGCTATCAAGTCGTCGAGACCTCTAGTCATCTGTCCTGCATCCTCAATGTTCATGGATACTTGATCTAAAAGTTCTAGGTAAACTTTGACTATAGTTCTACCGCCCTCTGCCATTTCGCATCCCTCTATTTTTGCTGGAGATGGAAATTCTTTTAAAATCCTGTGAGCTTCTCCTGTGATTCCTACTGGGCAAGCAACATCTTGTTTTCCACTCAGCCCAATGGCCCTCTCGATGAAGTCATCTATCTCTTCCTGTATTCCTGTGTAGATTTTATCATATAGGCTGAAATGGTCTCCACCAAACGGCATGCCGTAAGATACGTGATGTGCTGCGTGGAACCACATATGCATGGCTCTCAGCATAGCAATTACATTGCCCATGTTTTCAACTAGCGCATCTTTTTCGGGTTTTACACTAGAAAGATCAATTACCATCACGTTTTCTTCTTTTAGTCGACGCGTCATCTCAGCTCCTATTTACAAATAAATATATATCAACTAAGTGATGGGTTAAGGTCGTGTACTACAGAAGTGATATTATAGTTTTCTATAATACTCTCTGCCAATGTTTTAGCCAGGTCTACGCTGTACAGAAAAAGCTCAACTCTATCGAAAGACTCCCTCAGCGTTTGGTGCTTTTGAAGGTAGTACCTGATTTCTCTCCAAAAGTATTCTCGGTCTTCTCTCTTTCCGTCATTCCTAAAAAGAGTTGGTTCTTCAACTTTTAAAGACTTTAAGAGAGAAGTAATCTTCTTTCCAGCAGGTTCCCCGCCACCTGAGATATTGCTGAGGAATATTATTTCGCAACCGCGTTTCTTAAACCTCTCTAAAAACTCAATCGCTATTGTATCCCAACCTTCTGGTCCGGGAATGTCTGGGACGTATGGATATTCGACAGCGTGATCAGACTTGATCCACTCATCAACC
>Ga0163109_10002979_pt1 | contig 12969 bp, 17 predicted proteins | sample CRUFie1St13metaG_FD_108704 | JGI IMG/M metagenome (GOLD analysis project Ga0163109, IMG submission 108704) | Marine microbial communities from the Costa Rica Dome - CRUD Field 142mm St13 metaG | ecosystem: Environmental > Aquatic > Marine > Oceanic > Photic zone | place: Costa Rica: the Eastern... | reverse complement strand
GTGTATGTGACTGAGTGTCCACATAATCCACTAGATAATCTTTGTACTTTGGATTACGAAACAGCTGAAGACAGAGGATATTTTAAATTAGATTTTTTAAATGTGTCTATTTACAAAGACATAAAAGATGAAGAACATCTTTACAAGTTAATGAATAAAGATCCGATGTGGGAGCTTTTAGAACACAAAGATTTTGTAGACAAAGTTTTTCATTTAAGCGGCCATCATAGTTTGATTAAGCAATTAAAACCAACTTCAGTATCACAACTAGCCGCAACACTAGCGATTATTCGTCCGGCCAAAAGACACTTATCGAACAGTGATTGGAACACTATTGAAAAAGAAGTTTGGAAGAAACCAACTAACGGTGAATATTATTTTAAGAAAGCTCATGCTGTTTCGTATGCTGTTGCATGTGTAGTTCATATGAACTTGCTATGCGAGCAAATTACTTCTTAGGCTTTCTTATAAGCTGAACGCTTTTTCTTTTAACCCTCTTTACATGCAGATTATTTAAATTAACTGTTGGGCCTAACACCACTTTTACGTCTTTACTATTCATAGACATTGAGCAGTATTTTATTCTTTCTATGTCTTTTCTTAGGAATATAGTTATAGGAATAAGTCTGTTGCTTTCCATCCACCATACTTCGCCCAGTTTTAAAAATAGTTTTTTGTCGTATTCTGATCTTAAAGATGAGAAGTTTAATATAGTGGTTACATATTGGTCCTGATTTACAATGATACCTACGTATTCATTCCCCCCATATGTTACAACACTGATAAAAGGATACTTCTCCTCTATTTCATTTCTTAGCATTTGGTTATATTGTTTTCCTACTAAATATGTTATGCAGTTAATACCAAGATATTTAGTAAATAATAGAGTAACCATTGTCGCTAATGATAAAGGTTTCATAACGGAGTATAGACCAGTGTACCAAAGACAACTTAAAGTATATAAAGGTATTGATAACGCTTTACAATTTAGATTAGTAAATGCAGATCAAAAACCTATAAATGTTGCAAGTTACACGCCAAAATTTGTAGCGTTTGACGAAGCAGGTAATCAAGTAATAGCACACGACGGTGTGGTAAATCAAATCAGTGATAGTAGTGCATCTAGAGGTTTGTTTACTGTTACTATAACAGAAAACGATCTTTTAAATATAAAGAAGCAATACCTTCGTTATAACATTTATCTTGTTGACTCTGCTGCAAATAAAACGATTACTTACGTTGATAGTCATTTTGATAATGATGCTACAATACTTGTAGACACATATGCTTTTCCTGGTCCAAGAGCATCATATAACGTGTCTACGTTTACTGAAGATAGTGGTAAAGCAGGTGTAGATGATAGTGTATGGTATTCAGAATCTATTACAGCTGAACCGGCAATCAACGGAAATGAAGCATTGCATACAGCAACAATATATACATCTAGCTATGATGGTGATGTAGTTGTGCAGGCAACATTAGAAAATGCAGTAGTCGATAGCACTAATTGGGCAGATATATCAACAGTATCGTTTACAGGATCAGAAACAGAACCATCATATGTAAATTTTAACGGTGTGTTTAGTCATTTAAGATTTAAATGTAGCAAAGATCCTGCAAGTAAAGTATCCAAAATTTTAGTCAGAAATTAGGTTGACAAATTAAAAAAATCAGTATATATTAGTGTAAATGAAACACTACATATTGCTCACGGTATTTTTATCCGTGTTTTTTTATGGCTATGTTTCAGCAGATGTAACTCCAGAACAGTCATGTAAATGGACAGATGATCCTCCTTGTGTGTATATACCTGTTGGTGTAAACAGTAACGATGTAGATAAAAATATATCGCCCACTTACAAAATTTACAAAAGCACAATTCAAAAACACAATCTAATAGATTTACCTAGCGTACTAAATTTTGTGCAAGGTTTAGATGTTACACAATCAGGACCAACAGGACAACAAAGCTCTTTATTTTTACGTGGCACTAACTCAAATCATACACTTGTATTGTTAAATGGCATACCTATAAATGATTTATCAACCCCAACTGGTGCACATGATGTTGGCCAAGACTTTATGTTTAATGTACAAATGATAGAAGTATACAAAGGTAGTGCTGGCGCACACTACGGAGCAGATGCAATAGGAGGTGCAATTAACTTTGTAACGACTGTCGACTATGATAAAAGAATAAGTGCAGACTCTGAAACTATGTACGGAAATTATTATGTAAGAACTAATAACGATTGGGATATAAGTGTATCCGGCGGTATACACGAATCAGAAACACAATCAGTACTAGCTGATACTGATGAAAAAGATGCTGTGCAAAATCAAACATTGGGAATCAATTTAAGTAAATGGTACAATTATAATTTTAATTTTAAAACAAGTTTTTTAACTAGGAATACATTTGCAGAAATAGATGGTCACAGTGTAGACATTCAAGAAGGTAAGTGGAGTGACAATACTTTCTTTGCAGTCCAAACTGGCTTCGACTGGTTTAACAAATATGGTACATCTAGTTTAACACTACATACTCATGAATACGATAGAGACTATGATGATGCAAATTATGACAGTAGTTCATACATGTTAAGAGCTGAACATAAAAAAAGCAACTATGGATTTGGATTTGACTATAAACACGACGAATCAATTTCAAAATCATTATGGGAAGACTCAACCGGCAACTATCATAACTTAGGATTCTTTGGTAATTTTACATACGATATATTTTCATATCATCATAGAATTGACGAGGATGATAGCACATACAAAATAGGATTTTTAAAACCAATAAACAACTTTACTTTAAGAGGTAATCATTCAACTGGATATAAAAATAAAACAACATGGACAGAAAAACAATTTAGTGATACCCAAGAAATAAGTTTAGATTATAAAAATTTTACAACAACTTTTTTTCAATCTGATATAGGTGATTTAAACACAGACGGTTTAGAATTTAGTTATAACAAAAAAGATTTTAAATTTTTTGCTAGTCATATAAACAGCAAAACTAATGATACTAAAAATTTAAGACGCCCTAATTTTAATTTAGGCCTTATGCACAATTACAATTTTGAAAATGATTTTAATCTTACAACAAACTACAAATTTAAAGGAAGTCATCTAGATATACATAATGCAAATTGGACAACAGTGAGTATGCCAGAAGTCCATTTATTAGATTTAAGTTTATCAAAAAATTTTTACGGCATAGATTTAGGAGTTACTATGTCTAATGTTTTAGATCAAAATTATCAATCACCACATGGATTCAATCAAGAAGGTAGATCATTTAATTTAATGTTATCTTCAAATTTTTGAGTATAAAGTTCTTGACTTTTAGACTGTGCTATACTATAATACAAGTATGAGCATCGTGACTGATATATTGTATACATTCTTGCCTCCTAAAAGGAAGCAAACACCGAGTGGCTGGTTATCCTTTAATGCTCCTTGTTGCCATCATAACGGCACTAGTGCAGATACAAGACAAAGAGGTGGATTAATTTCCAATCCTGACGGTGGTGTTAGTTATCACTGTTTCAACTGTGGCTATAAAGCAAGTTGGCAACCAGGCAGGAATCTTTCACATAAACTTAGGAAACTACTACAATGGTTAGGTGCGCCTGATGATACAATAAACAAATTAGGATTAGATATAATAAGACTAAATGAAGATGTCGTAGGATATAAGCCTGTGCTAGAACTTCCTACTTTTAAAACAGTGAGCTTACCACCTTCAGCTAAAAAATTATCTGATTGGAGTATTGAAGATGATAACTTTAATAAAGTTTTAGCATATATGAAAGACAGATGCCTGCAACTTGATGATACTGATTATTATTGGTCACCTGAATTAGGGTATAGAGATAGATTAATTGTTCCATTCTTTTACAATAACAATATTGTGGGTTGGACAGCTAGATCAATTATACCAAATAAGAATCCCAAATACCTCAGTGAGCAACAACCAGGGTTTGTATACAATCTTGATGAGCAAGGCTTCAACAAATCGTTTGTAATAGTTTGTGAAGGTCCATTAGATGCTATACATATAGATGGTGTAGCTTTGCTAGGAAGTGAAGTAAAAGATCAACAAGCATTGTTAATTAATAGTTTAAACAAAAATGTAATACTTGTACCTGACAAAGACAAAGCAGGTTCTAAGTTAATTGAACAAGCTATTAATTATAATTGGTCAGTAAGTTTACCTGATTGGGATAACGATATTAACGACATAGGAGATTGTGTGCAGAAATATGGAAGACTTTATACTCTATATAGTATTGTTTCTGCCGCAGAGTCTAGTAAACTTAAAATACAATTAAGAGAGAAAAAATGGTCAAAGAAGTGATCGTATTAGTTAGGAGTAAAGTATGACAGAATTTAGTCACGGAATAATTGAAACCATAAAAAATATTATAGGATACAGTAGCATCACGTTAGCCTTAGTATTTTTTGTAGGACATGTTTTAATAGCAATGACTGTGGTAAGTATAATAACAGGTGCAAGCATTTGGGAAGCCGGGCTAGTAGCTTTGATTGAACCAGCTATAAATTCTATATGGTTTTTAGCATTGCATTCTGTATATAAATCTGTAACAGCAAATAAAAAATGAAAGAAGAATTATTGTTATTGATATTGAGTATTGGATTATTAAGTTTAATATCAGTCCATGCTTATAAACTATCAACAAAGGAAACAAAAACAAAAGTAGTATACAAATGGTATAACTATAATTTTTAAGGACGCACATGAAAATAATGTTAACAGGGCATAAAGGTTTCATAGGAAGTCATTTACTAAATCGTTTAACAAAACACGGAAGTGTAGTAGGTTTTGATATAGTTGATGATGTAAAACAGAATTTGCTCACGTGTGAATTTAAAGAAGATTTTGATTTAATAATTCATTTAGCAGGAAAGAGTGGAGTTCGAGAAAGTATAGATGATCCAGCAAGCTATTGGGAAAATAATGTTGAAGCAAGCAAACGATTATTTGAACGTTATTCAAACACAAGAATATTGTATGCAAGCTCTAGTTCAGCATACGAACCAGATCTGAATCCTTATGCCGCATCAAAATATTGTGTAGAAGAAGCGGCGGCAAGACATCCTAATACACTTGGCATGCGATTTCATACAGTATATTCAAGCACACCAAGAAAAGGAATGTTTCTTCAAAAGTTATTTGATAACGAATTAGAATATGTTACAAATCATTATAGAGACTTTATTCACATAGACGACTTATGTGACGCAATTGAACTATGTATTAATAGTAAGTATTTTGGAGATACTATTGATATAGGAACAGGCTGTCCTATTAAAATAACAGAACTTGCAGACTTGCCTATAAAAATGCACACACCACATGAAAGACAATGGACCTGTGCAAATATGGAGAAACTTAAACGTTTAGGCTTTAAACCTAAACATAGCCTTAAATATATGTTGACAAGTAGAGATAAAGATAATATAGTAGTATTACATGACAAGACAGAACGCTGATTACGGATACGATATACAGAAAGTATATCTAGAGATGATGCTTACAGATGCTGAAACATTTGTAAGATGTCAAGCTGTGTTTGATGACAAAGCATTTGATAGACGTTTACAACCAGCCGCAAAATTTATAAATGAATATGTTGTAGAACATAATGCAATGCCTACATTTGATATTGTTAATGCATCTACAAAAGCAGATTTACAACATCCAGGAGACTTAGCAGAAAATCATTATGATTGGTTGCTTATGGAGTTTGAAACATTTAGTAAACACAAAGCATTAGAAACTGCAATACTTAAGAGTGCAGATTTACTAGAAAAAGGAGAATATGGTCCAGTTGAAGATTTGGTTAAGAAAGCTGTTCAAATTGGTTTACAAAAAGATCTTGGTACTGACTATTGGAAAGATCCTAAAGGTCGTTTGGAAGCAATTAAAGACAAGAACGGACAAGTAACAACAGGTTGGGCAAGTTTAGATAAGAAACTGTTTGGCGGATTCAATAGAGGTGAACTGAATATATTTGCAGGCGGCAGTGGTAGTGGTAAGAGTTTGTTCTTAGCAAACTTAGGAGTAAACTGGGCATTAGCAGGTTTGAACGTAATTTATTTGACGTTTGAACTTTCTGAGAACTTAGTTAGTATGCGTGTTGATTCAATGACTACAGATATTCCAAGTAGAGACATTTTCAAAAACATTGAAGATGTTGAAATGAAAGTTAAAATGATTGGTAAGAAGTCAGGTGCATTCCAAGTCAAATATATGCCTACAGGAAAAAATGCAAATGATATTAGAAGTTTCTTAAAAGAATATGAAATCAAAACAGGTAAGAAAGTAGATGTATTACTAGTAGATTATTTAGATTTGATGCATCCTATAGCGGCTAGGATCAGTGCAGAAAACTTATTTGTAAAAGACAAATATGTATCTGAAGAACTAAGAGATCTTGCAATGGAACTTAACACATTGTTTGTTACAGCATCGCAGTTGAACAGAAGTAGTGTTGAAGAAATAGAATTTGATCATTCGCACATTAGCGGAGGAATAAGTAAAATTAATACTGCTGATAATTTGATTGGTATCTTTACAAGTAGAGCAATGCGTGAGCGTGGTAGATATCAAATACAACTTATGAAGACTAGAAGCAGTAGTGGAGTAGGACAAAAGATTGATTTGGAGTTTGACGTAGACAGTTTACGTATTAGAGATTTAGCTGAGGATGAAGAATATCAAGAATTTGCAAAACGGAAATCAACAGTGTTTGATCAAATTAAAAGAGGTGCTTCTGCTACAACAACTACTGAAGAAACAAATGAAGATCCTAGTCAAGGAGACACAGTAGGTAAAATTAAAGTGCAAACAGACAGTACAAAGTTAAAACAATTTTTAAACAACTTGGGGACAGAATAGTATATGCTTGAATTAATAAACGGACACGAAAACCTATCTGCATTTTTGAAAGATGATCCAGTTAGGCCACATATACCTATGTCGTGGAGAGTAACACAAGGCAGAGAAGTATATGGTTTGTTTGAAGATCAATATGCTGTAGAAGCTCCGGTAAACTTTGAAGGACCTAGAGCTATTATATGTGTTGCATACACAAACGGTGTAGGAATAGAAGAAAGAGATCTTAACAATATAGAAGATCCAGACACAGCTATGTTTTACACAGTATGGAGTTATGACAAAGGTGCTGGAAGAGAAATTGTTTTGGCAACACAAAAACATATTCAAGAAACAAAAAAACATATTTTTAGATTTGTAACACTATCACCATTGACAGTAATGGCTGAACGTTTTCATTTGCGTAACGGTGCTCACTTTATACGCAAAGGTAAAAAGTGTCAAAACTTTGAGTATCCGAGGCAGTAATAATGCACATCACACCTTTATTTCCAAATGTATTCGCAGAAGAAGAACTACACATTGACAATGAGCAAGTGCTTAATCATTGTATTGAACTAGAAAAAAATGGCGTAGCACACGATCACTTTAGACCAAAAGGTGTAGACTTTGCTATGGACGGCGGCTGGCAAAGTGGATTTATAGATTTATCACACGAAGCATTACAACCTTTAATATCTATTATCCAAGATAAAATAGAAGGTTTCAAGAAAAATATTTTTATGTTGCGTGACGACTGTGATGTAAAAATACAAAATGGTTGGTTCAATAGAATGTGTCCTGCGAATCAAGCCAGTGTAGAACTTGCAAGTGTAGAGCCTCATAGGCATGCAAATTATTTTCTAAGTTTTGTATATTATGTAAAAGCTGAACCAGACTGCGGAGACTTAATTATAATGCCAAATGATCACAGCACAGAGTTTATGATCCCTACTGCATATACCTCAGAACAAAATTTATACAATGCTTCAAGGCATAGGTTTACACCTAAGACAGGTACACTAGTTGCTTTTCCTACATGGCTTATGCACATGGTTGGCGATAACCATAGTGGCACTGACAGAATAAGTTTTGCTGTTAATACAAAACTTCCTCACATTAAAGAAACGTATCAACTGTAACTAATCAGTTTTTACACAGATTGCTTGACGTCCTACAGGAAAATATCCTTCTTCACCTTTGAGTGTTGTTGCTAATATTTCTCTCTGTGCAAAGCATTCTGGCATTGTATCAAATTTAAACTTTGGACCCATAGCATTTACAGCGTGAATGTCATCGCCTACTATGAGAATATAAACCAATATCCATTTCATATTGAAAGATCTTTTTGTGGCTTTGCGTTGTGTTCATTAAGTATTTTATTAATAGTTTCTTCTTCAAGACAGTTTACTCCTCTAATAGGCATAATCCTACCATACTCTAGAAATAATTTTTGTAAAAGAACATCTTTTTCAGATACTACCGATTCCATACATGTTTCTCTATTTTCAAATGTAGGTTCAGTGAATATGTACACGTCACCATACATGGTGGCAAATATTACTACTATTAACCATTTCATATTAAATCCTTTTTCAGCTGGTATAAATAATTAGCGTTGGAAGCAACGACTAGGCACTAAATTAGAACAACGAAAGGCTAACATGGCAACAGATTTAGAAAACATTGAAAGGCTGTTAAAAAGATTTAAAAGGCCTGTCCCACCCGGACTCGAATATCAAAATCGTTTAGCTGAAGAATTTGAGCTCATTCTCTCTCAGCGATTCACTGATTACTTCCTTCAAATTTGTGACATCATTGACTTAACTGCGGACCTTACACATATGACACGTGGGTCAGCAGGTTCTAGCCTGGTGTGCTACCTATTGGGTATAACAGACGTTGATCCAATTATGTGGCAAATACCTGTGGCACGGTTTATGAATCCTATGAGGGACGACCTGCCGGATGTTGATATAGATTTTGAACATTGGCGTCAACTAGAAGTAATGGAACGCATATTCAAAAAATGGCCAGGCAAGACGGCAAGGTTAAGCAATTATGTGACCTATAAGGAAAAGTCAGCCCGCCGAGAAGCTGCCAAGCGACTCGGAGCCACAGGTAATCTGCCCAGGGGTTTCACTTACGAATCAGTAGGTGTAGATCCAAAAGAAGCTAAACGCATAGAGCGTAAGCTGTTAGGCAAAAAAAGATGCATATCAAAACACTGTGGAGGAATCGTAATGTTTACAAGGCAACTACCTAAATCACTTATATCAGCAGACAACCAAATACTACTAGACAAATATGAAGTTGAAGACTTAGAACATCTCAAGGTTGACATACTAGCCAACCGTGGATTATCACAACTAATGGAAATAGATCCAGACACTCCTTTGGCGTCTTATCCGCACACAGACGCCCGTACAAGCGCCTTATTATCAAGAGGTGATGTGTTGGGTGTAACACAAGGAGAATCACCTGCAATGCGTAGATTGTTTAGAGCTATACAGCCTACATCAATGCAAGACTGTGTGTTCGCTACAGCAATGATCAGACCTGTAGCAATGTCAGGCAGACAGAAAGCATCAATGTTTCAGGACTGGTCAAAAGAAGCTGTACAAGATGCAATCGTGTTTGAAGATGATGCTATAGAAATCATAAGTAATATCATCGGTGTTGATCAATATGAAGCCGACATGTACAGGAGGGCATTTGCGAAAAAGAATGATGAAAAGATATTGGAATTTGTTGAAAGGCTCGGCAATAATCCTCGTAAGCAAGAAGCTATGGAGGCGCTTCAAGAATTATCAGGTTTCGGCCTTTGTAGAGCTCATGCAGTCAACCTCGGAAGACTTATCTGGGCACTCGCGTACCAAAAGGCGCACAACCCGGAAGCGTTCTGGAGAGCAAACCTAAAACATTGTGAAGGATCATATAGAGGGTGGGTCTATCAGTGTGAAGCACATCGTCGTGGCCTCGATACTAAACCTGGATGGTGGCAACACAGTTTTCCCAAGGGTATGGGTGTACGCCAGCAATGGTTGGATAGGGTACAGTTTGCAGGCATCATTGCCAACGGTAGGGTCTTCAGAGGAAAGAACGGACGTTGGGTAACTTTTCTTACCCTGGGTACTAATTATGGCGAATACATAGATATCACTATACAACGTCCATTTCAATATCGTGACGGTGACATAGTTAAAGGGTCAGGTCGTGTACGTCATCAAAATAATTCAGATTATATACAGTGTTCGGATGCTACAGTTATGAAGATGGCTGAATATTCTGTGACTGAATAATGTCTTGATTCCAAGCCATACCCCAAACTGTTAGAGCCCATCGTGTACCCTGAGTAGGTGGTGTAGCACGATGTAGATCACGTGCAGGAAAAATCACTGCCCACCCAGTTGGTAACTCCCATCTGTGTTCGCCCAGCTCTAATGCAGCACCAGGAGCCGTTTGCAACGTGCATGTGAGGGTAAGACTGCGGTCACTGCTTCTTGCGTTTTTGAGTCTACTGTCAATGTGCCAGTCATAAAATTCGCCAGTGTTATATTTGCTAATCTGCCAATGCTCTTGCAACCAGTCCATAGGTATATCCGGTCTAGCACTCATATGTCGTTTAACCTTCACCCATAGATCCCAGCTGGGAGGAATCTCGTCAGGGTGCAACCAATATACTGAATTGGTTCTCATTGAGTGTACTCCGCCCAGTGTCCAGCCTCGCATGATAGAGTGTTGCTTTTGTGCAAGTTTGATAATTCTCTTACAGGTCTTGGGTGTGAACAATTCAAACGGTTGGTATAACGGCGTATGTGGCATACTGTATTTAACCACGTAGTTAACTTACAACTGTAACGCCTGAATCTCTATCTAAAAATTTGTAGTCAATCAACACAGGGTCAAACTGTTGAAGGTGCTGTAGCACATCTTCTACTGCAAAGTCAGAACATGAGTACACATCCAACTGTATCAAACCTGGTGATTGTTCGTCCCACACATGCACAGCAACATGTGAAGTTTCTATAATAGCTGTACAGGTAACTCCTCTGTTGCCTTCAGTATTGCAGTAGGCAGCATATGGTCCCATCATTATTTTCATTCCGATTGACTCTATAACTGTGCGACACCATTCAATCACAGTTCTAGTAGCAACAGGAGGCAGTTCACATTCGCAACGCACTACGAGGTGTTTATGTTTTAACATACAATCCTTTTTAGCGAGTAGTTATCTCGTTTAGAATGTTTTCTATTGAAAATAAGGTCCAACTGCCCAGGCAATTAAACTTTCACGTGTGCCCGTGACAATGGGTGTAACAGTGTGTGGCATGAATGCAGGAAAGAACACAGCTGAGTTTGTGGGCAACTTGCCTATCTGCCAACCCTGTTGTACAGAAGCAAAAGTCAACTCTCCACCTTCATATTGATCATTCAACATGATGCTGCAGGATATTTTCCTTATCTGTTGCGAGTGTGGATCTTTGATTCCTGTGTCCACGTGCCAATCAAATGTGTTGTCCGCAGTGTAGGTAAGATGCTGTAGTGGTGCTATGAAGTCTATGCTAAAGCCAAACTTGTGTTCGTTCACCATTCTAAACACCTGTGCTAGATGTTCGTATATGGGCTTGAGCTGTTCGTCATACAGCCAACGAGCTTGAAACCCTCTGCGTATAGAATCACCAGTTCCCTGTTCAACAGGTGTGTGTTCAGCTACTGATCTTATGATTGCGAGCTGTGATTCAGTGAACACATCATCAACACGATGGTGCCAAGTTTCGTCTACAGGGTCTGGATTACGCAAATATATCATCAGAAATATTTAACAACACGGCCCGTACGACAGCCACGAAGTGGTCCTGCGCCAGAAAATCCGCGAAGCGGTAAAGCGGTTTTTTTAGAACGAACGCGAAGCGTTTGCGGTAGCAAAAGCACGGTAAAGCAAAAACACAGTACAACAGTACCAAACGGTGCATATAGGATGAGAAATTCTCCAATCGCCACGACAGACTTCATACATAGCCCTGCAAACAGTGTTAATTAGGGGATTCCGTTTTTATGGTTCTTTTTAAATGATTCTAGTTCAGGCCCATCATAAACACACCAATAATACTTGACAAAAACTTCACGCCATCTGTTGCCGTAAACTTTTATGTATGCTATTCTAATCTTGTCAAGTTCGTCTTTAGTCACAGTGTTAACCTTGAGTCATATCCTGTGCTGACTGTGCCACGTGGCCATGTGTTGAATGATATGGATATGCGTTCTTCTGTGCTGTCGTTGGTGTCAACTTGATGCTGTAGCCATGATGGAAACACAATCAAATCTCCACGTTTGGGTTCTATGCGCCATGTAGCTGAATTCCAAGTTGGTGCTGAATGCTGTTCATACTCTATGTTTGGATAGCGATCATTTACAAATGTGATAGCTGATGGTTGATCACTCCAGTATACTACTGCTGATGCTATTGAGTTTGCATGCCAATGACGATGATGTGACTGTGTGTGCAGTGTGCGATTGATCCAACTCTGAGTTATCTCCAGTTCTGCTGGACATGAAGCACACAGCACTTCTCTCCATATGATGTGTATGTGCTGTTTCAACTGTGTACACACTGACTGTAGTGATTGATGATCCAGTATGTTCTGTGACTCAGTTATCCAGTTGTTCTTGTTCTGTTGCCATGTGTACTGTTCACTGTCAAACTTGGGCAAGTCAACTGACTGTGTGTACAGCCATGCACCAAATATACCTTGTACGCTCATGCATATACTTATTGCACAGTAACCGTAGTTGCACACGGTTTGACTGCGTAGAGGGGTTGTTTTTGTGCTAAATATTTTTATGCAGGATGCTTATGTCGCTGTGTTTCAAGATGTAGTAAGCACAGCTAGAGAACAAACTGGAATTGAATTTCCACTGCACATAGAACACTATGTTGTGGCACTGCTTGCTGAGCATGTTGATCGTGCAGACTTCCTACCTAAGAACTCGTTCGCAGAGTCGTTGCTGACTGTACACAACTCACGCACTGCTAAAGAACTGGGTGACACATG
>Ga0163109_10002978_pt1 | contig 12970 bp, 11 predicted proteins | sample CRUFie1St13metaG_FD_108704 | JGI IMG/M metagenome (GOLD analysis project Ga0163109, IMG submission 108704) | Marine microbial communities from the Costa Rica Dome - CRUD Field 142mm St13 metaG | ecosystem: Environmental > Aquatic > Marine > Oceanic > Photic zone | place: Costa Rica: the Eastern... | reverse complement strand
TTCCCCACCCTGTCTAAAAGACGACAGCCCACATCCTCCTCCAGCGCCTTCATCGCATGACTCACAGCGGACTGCGTGAGATGCAACTCTTTTGCTGCTTTCGTAAAACTTCCCTTACGCGAAAGCATAAGAAAGGCCCTTAACTGCCGACTGTCTAAAGGATTATTTGTGTATGAATCATATTCATTCATTATCAAAAAACAATGAAAGCTATTTTCGTGCCAATCTTATGGAATTGGCACAAGAGACGCTACCGTTCAGAGCATGGAGGATAGTAACATGAAAGCTGGACCAATTGACTACATCTTCGCTGCTCTGACAGCACTGACTGTCACAATCTGCGTTGGATGCATTTTATTAATGTGAGAAGATCTCACCTCTTCGGGCACCTACTGGATTAATAACTCAAGGAATGCAAAATTCATTCATTCCGCATTAGGACCAACAACATTTTGCACCTGATATACGGAAGTATACCATGCGCAAAACTTCCCTTGGACTCACAGACCATCCGCGCGGTATTCTCTGCCCATGAGCGAGGATTTCCGGCTGATTTCGGTGGCTGCATTGCTGAAGCAGGATAGCGTGGCGGTGGGCGATCGGATCAGACTACGCGGCTGGGTACGTACGCGGCGCGATTCCAAGGTGGGTCTATCGTTTGTGCAGCTGCACGATGGCTCCTGCTTCGAGCCCGCGCAGGTGGTGGCGCCGGGTGAGCTGGAGAATTACGCCAGTGAAGTGCAGCACCTAACCACCGGCTGTTCGCTCATTGCCGAGGGCGAGGTGGTTGCCTCCGAGGGCAAGGGCCAGAGTGTCGAACTGCTGGCCACGCGCATTGAGACTGTGGGGATGGTGGACGATCCCGAGACCTATCCCATGCCGGCCAAGCGGCACACCTTTGAATACCTGCGCGAACAGGCGCATTTGCGCGTGCGCACCAATGCCTTTTCCGCGATGGCCCGCGTGCGGCATTGCGTGGCAAATGCCATTCATCGGTATTTTCACGAGAACGGATTTTACTGGGTGCACACACCGATCGTAACCGGCAACGATTGCGAGGGAGCGGGCGAGATGTTTCGCGTGAGCACGCTGGATCTCGAAAACCTGCCGCGCACCGAGAACGGCGCGGTGGATTTTGCGCAGGATTTTTTTGGCAAGGAAACCAACTTGACTGTGTCCGGCCAGCTGAACGTGGAGAGTTACTGCCTTGCCTTGAGCAAGGTGTACACCTTTGGGCCGACCTTTCGCGCGGAGAATTCCAACACTTCACGGCATCTCGCAGAGTTTTGGATGATCGAGCCGGAGATTGCTTTCGCTGATCTGTCCGCCGACGCCGACTTGGCTGAGGATTTTTTGAAGAGTATTTTCCGTACGCTGCTCAATGAGCGCGGCGATGACATGGCGTTTTTCCAGCAACGCGTGGACGAGGGCTGTATTGAGCGGCTCGAGAAATTTGTCGATGCCAGCTTTGAACGTATGGATTACACCGACGCCATCGCGCGGTTGGAGAAGGCGGTCGCCGCCGGGCACAAATTCGAATTCCCCGTGAACTGGGGCATGGATTTGCAGAGTGAACACGAACGCTGGCTCACCGAGGAACACATAGGCCGGCCGGTGGTGGTGATGAATTATCCGAAAGACATTAAGGCTTTCTACATGCGCATGAACGACGACGGCAACACCGTTGCCGCCATGGATGTGCTCGCGCCCGGCATCGGCGAGATCATCGGCGGCTCCCAACGCGAGGAACGCCTCGACGTCCTCGATGCAAGACTCGAGGAATTGGATTTGGAGAAAGACGATTACTGGTGGTACCGCGACCTGCGCAAATACGGCACTGTCCCCCACGCCGGCTTCGGCCTCGGCTTCGAACGCACCCTTATCTACGCCACCGGCATGGCCAACGTACGCGACGTGATTCCATTCCCGCGGACACCGCGTAATGCGGATTTTTGATTCTCGCAAGGTGACGGCGACCGCCAAATTCGCCGTGCTCGAGGTTGAGCCCCAGACTGGATCCATCCGGAAACCTCCGAGGAGAACGCCTTTATCTGCAAACCGGAATCCGACCTCACCAAGCGTTTGTCCACTCGGTTGATCCGGTTTTTAAATGCGTGAACTCGAAGATAGGACGCCCGTTAATTATCCGAATCTGATTCGTCGTCTTCTTCAATGTATTCGCCGACTTCACCGAAGGACGCCACTTTGCCGTCGACCAAGCGCATCTCGTATTCGCGCTTGTCGTTCCGCACCTTGCCGATACCTAAGATACCGATGTAGAGCGCGGATTCGTTGTAGTACAGATTTTCCACATTGCCTTTGGCCGACACCCGGCTCGGTTTGCCCAGCAGTGCTACTGCCTCATCCCGAGGCATACCTATTTTGATGTCGTTAAAAGTCACCCGTTTGCTCGGGATCACCACGCACCCGGCCAAGATCAGGACGCCTAGAATGGATAGAACATGCTTCATGAGGAGACGTTGAAACACCAGCGAACCAGCCACAAGTAATTACTTCTTTTTCTCTGGCAACGGTTTCAATCCCGCGGCCCACCGAATGCCTTCAGTGATGTGCTGCCGACCAAACGGGGTTTCCAATGACCGGACATCGTGGCCCAGCTCGGTGTAGAAGAATCGGCCGCCATCGTTGGTGTGCAGCCAGGCAACCGGATGATCCTTACCCATGGCTTTGCCGCCACGGGTTTTGAAAAAATCACGCACAGGATCATAGCTGGATTCATCGACTCGAAGTAACACCTGAAAACCCTTGAGACCTGTCACAGTGCGGTCGTGATTCGTCCAATCGGCCTTATACCGAAAACTCATCCCATGACCTCGAACGGCGGGGTGATCCTTGGCCTTAGGATCAACCACGATCCGAGCTTCAAGATATTCGGAATCACTATCAAAATCACACCCAGCCAAACCATTAAACCATTTCCATTCTGTTTGCCTTACCAGAGCAGCATGCAATGCGACAATGCCGCCTCCATTCCTGTACCAATCACGCACAGCCGCCTGATGTCGGGCATCAAGGATTGCCGTTAACTCCGTGTTGTTATTGAACACAAGCACCTTGTATTTCGGCAGAATCTTCAGCAAATCGTCTGGAGTCTCCGACACATCCACCTGCATTTGCAGCTCAGGCGAACGCCGGGCCAGCCATCCGCTGATCGCCGCCACCTCCGGATGTCGATACCAGCCAGTGCCAGAAAATACCAATACCGAGCCAATGTTTTGAGGGCTCCGATCAAACTCTTTTTTAGTTTCCTGTGAAACCAGGAAGTTTGCTAGGGCGAGAAACAGAAGTGTTGCACTGAGTTTTTTTTGAACCGTCACCGAGGAAATCTATTTCCTCATGGCTCAGAGCACAACCCACAAAACCGTTAGAACTAAGGATTAGTAAGTCTTTATCCAATCAACTTTGAGTTCGAATGGGCCATCTTTTTTATCGTAAATCATGAAGCCCATACCGCTGATTTTCTCCACATCCAATTTGGCCCGCTCAGGAGGTAATCGCATACCTCGCCAGGTTGCTGTCAGTTCAGCAAATGGAATTTGGACAGTCTGCCATCCCTTAGGATTAGCTTCGGTTTTAAAGTCGGCCCGATGAGCTATGGAGCTTCTCCCCATGCGAGCATCAAACTTGTAAGTACGGCCATCCCCCTTGAAACGAATTACTACGCCTTTTTTGCCGGCTAAATCCATTTCCCTAGGTTTCATTCTGATAGAAGAAAACCCGCCGCCATTCGTATTGGTTGAACCTGAAAAAAGCAGCTTACCCTTTTTTACAGAAAACCCGCCTTTAGAGCGCCCTCCCATTACGTTGTCATTCACTGTCATCCAGCTTTCTTCAACATCTTCACCGCGGAAATCCTCCAATGGATCTTGATTTTGCTGGTTATTGCTTGGCGTGTCCTCTGCCCACAACACTGAGCCGGCCGCAAAAAATATTAGTAGGTAGGATGCCGTAGGATTTTTCATAATATGATAAATTTAATAACTAATCTTAAAGTGTCAAATAGAGTTGATCCATATCTAGTCACTCTCTTGGTTTTGAAGCTTTAAAATCCCAGCCTCGATTTCCTCTTCGCTAGCCACTCCACTCTCGTCAGCATCCCAAAACTGCCATTTTTCCTCTGCACTCAGCTGCTCATAAATCGGGACATTATCCAGGAATAATGTACGATTCCCAACTTCAACCGCTAAACGACCGTCAGCCGTTGTCTTGCATACCCGCTCAAGAGAATTTTGCACCCCTGGGTTAGCCTCTTCAACATCATCTCCCGAACGATTGAAAAGGCTGTATATAGCAAACAAACCGAGGGCAATCAGGGGAACCTTTACTAAGCCCCAAGAAAGCCACTGCAACTCGATTCGAATTTTCCTTATCTCACTATTATTATCGTCCATGAATATTCTTTTGATTAAAAATGACTTTTACTTGGAGATGCCAGCAACCCATAACCATACAAAACCTCATTTAAAAGGTTGATTGGCATGCTCAACAAGCGTGGATTGAGATGATAAAGATGGCAATGATTGTTACCCCTTAAAAAAGCCCCCCCCGATAAAGCTTGCCGGGAGGACTTTGGCTTGTGGCCTTTATCGCCGGTGCAGGCGTGGCCAACGCGATATTGGCAAATTTGTGGTGATCCGTCAGAAAAAACCAATCCAGATTCCCTAGAAATTACGTGAACTTCTGTAAGATCGCCGATCCGCCAACGCGCTCAAGGACTTTCACGGAGAGGAATAGTGGGCGTAGCTTTTACAATGCGGATTAGCCTAGTTTAATTCAGCCATGTGCTTCTTCGGAGCTTGGGTTCGAGAAAAGTCTGAATTCAAGATGATCAGCGGCCAAATCTCTTCGCTTCCGGATTCATCATCAATTTAGAATCGATGATATTCTCTTCCAGATTTTGCAGCTGTCTCAGTACGGTTCGGAAAGCATTCCTCGACGTCCATGCTTCTGTCGCGAATTGCTGGCTGGGTTGATCATCCACGGTGATGCTACGAAGGGTTTTTAGCTGAGCAGTGGTTATGTAGCCTCTATCTTCATACTTTGCAATGAACTCTAAACCTTTCTTAGCATAGTACTTCCAACATTCTTCATATTCACCCTTGTCATAAAGCTCCGTGGCATGTTTGAGCGTATCCTCAACAAAAGATATTGCATCTGATATGGAGATATCACCCTCTGGTAATTCCATTTGATCCGCTATTACTCCGTCAATAGCATTTACAAACCCATTAAAAGCCTCAAAGTCAGACTGGATAATTCTCCTGCCATTTATTTTTCTTAATTCCCCATCCCTCGTTAAATAAATTGGCGCACCATGAATTGTTCTCAGTTTTTGGAAAAGGAGGGAATTCTCAGTGACATGAGCACCTGTAATTACATGACGCGCAAGTAAGGCGTAATATTTTTCCCTCAACTCCATTTTTGGTTTTTTGACTATTTTGGAGTAAATGCTTTTGGCCCAAGCATCATCTGTTGGAGCAAATACAGTGAATGTGCTTGAAGCTGTTGGAAGATCAAGTCCCGTCAGTTTAATAAGGGATACAGTTGTTTTGAATTTTGGATCGCTCTCTAAAATTTCTAAAACGCTGAGCTCTGATGGAGGGATAACGCTATCGATAACATGGATAATCCCGTTTGCGGTAGGAATATCCGTTTCAGAAATATTTGCTCCATCAATAGTCAGCTTTCCGTTATTTGAACTGAAGTTCAGGGATTGCCCGTAGAGGGATTTTGGCGTGTTCCCGGCTCTCCCCAGACTGATATAACCGGGTATTTTCCCGCGAGCAAATAAACCATTTGATATATGGTGCTTGATGATGTCTTCCAACCGTTCGTCGTTTTCGGGTTTGAAAAGAGATTCAAGCATTCGTTTTGGAAGCTTGTTAAAGGCTTCGTCGGTGGGAGCAAACGTGGTGTATTTGAAGTGCGTATTTTGAAATGATTTTCCCTGTCGGCTGGCCGTGATGGCTTTGGTGAATATTTTGAATCTTCCGTCTTTTTGGAGGGCTTGAAACAAATCGTCTGTGTTGGGAGATAGCACCTCATCAATGAGGTATATGACACCGTTAGAACATACGATTCTTTCTCCAATTAAACCCGCCGCTCCTATTTGTTTATCTGTGTAGTTTATGTTCACTAGCTGACCATTAAACATTTCGAGCAGCGTGTAATTTTCAAGATCAATTGGGGCGAGCGAACCGTACCTTACGTGAAATTTGAAAACTTCCTCTAGGCGATCATCATTACGAGGGTTGAACAATGTCTGCAAAGCCTCATCAGGCAGTTTATTGAAGGCCTTGTCGGTTGGGGCGAATACCGTATAGCTGCGACTGACCTGTTCAGTAAGGCTTGAAGCTAAATCCGATTTTTCGAGTATTTTAAGGAATGTGGTGAGGTCTGATCGCTCCCGCGCAACACTTCCTATGGTGTTTGCTTCTGCAGGGTTAGCAGCCTTCAGTTGGCTTACCACTAATATTAAAAGAAAGATGTACTTTAGCATGAGGCGCTAAAGATTATGATTATCCAGTGCACGTCAAACTAACACGGAGATAATCCGTGTCATACCAGTTTGCTGAGGAATGGTTTTGGAACCTAAAGTGACGTAAAATTATGGCTGCATTCAAAAAGGGAGTTGGAGTTAACTTGGTTACTTCCCTTTTAAATAAACAGAAGCAGAGTGAAAGCTGTTTCAGCCAAAAAAAATGGGGTGATCGACCGGGCTCGAACCGGCGACAACCAGAATCACAATCTGGGGCTCTACCAACTGAGCTACGACCACCGTTGGAAGAGCCGGAATCTATCAATATAGCTTGGGTCGGTCAAGCGTTGGAATGGGTTGTCCACAAGTTCACGTCGACACCAACAAAGTGCCTTTGGATGATGCGCCCCGTGAACCGCATCAAACTCCTTCCTGAACAGGTGGCCAACCAAATCGCCGCCGGCGAAGTGGTGGAACGGCCGGCCAGTGTGGTGAAGGAGTTGGTGGAAAATGCACTGGATGCCGGAGCAAGCCGGGTGACCGTGGAAGTGAAGGCCGGCGGGCGCAGTCTCATCCGCGTCACGGATGATGGCCACGGCATGAGCCGTGACGATGCCCTCATGAGCCTCGAACGCCATGCCACCAGTAAAATTACCCGCGCAGAAGATCTCGCCTCTATCGGCACAATGGGCTTTCGCGGCGAAGCGGTACCCAGCATTGCGAGCGTGAGCCGATTTACTCTGACTAGCCGCGAAACTGAAGCCGAAGCTGGCACGCAGATCATCATCAACGGCGGCAAAATGATTTCCGTTAAGGAAGCCGGCGCGGCAGTTGGGACAGAAGTGGAGGTCCGCTCGCTTTTTTACAACCTCCCCGCTCGCCGTAAATTTCTCCGAACTGAGGAGACCGAACGCTCCCACGTACAACAGGTGCTCACGCTCATGGCCCTGGGACATCCGAGTGTGGCCTTCATCTTTCGCCATAACGACCGCGAGGTGTGGCGGTTGCCGGCCGAAACCGGAACAGGTGCCGAGGCTCTGCAACGCCGACTGAATGCACTCTGGGGCGAAGGTCTGAAGCTGGTGGGGATTGATACGGATGGCGAACTGCCCAAGCGCCCGTTTGATGAGGAGGACACGCCGGCCTCGGCCATTCGGATCTGGGGCTTCATTGGCGCGCCGGGTGTGAGCCGGAGCAATCGAGAGAATCAACATGTATTTGTCAATCAACGGCCCGTCGATAACGTCGGCCTAAGTATGGCCCTACGCGAGGGCTATCACACGGCGTTGATGAAAGGGAAATATCCCGTGTGCTGCCTCTTTCTCGAAATTGGCCCTGGGGAAGTGGATGTGAATATTCATCCGGCCAAACGCGAGGTGAAGTTCCACCGCGAACGCGAAGTGCGCCGCTACGTGGCCGAAGCCGTGCGCGCAGGCCTGCATGAGTTTCATACAAAGGCGAAAGTTGATCGTGTTGAGGTGGAAAACTTAAGGCCTGAGGTCGTGGATACGGGGAGCTTTGGACTGGTGGCGGAGGATGTGCCGGTCACTGCGCCCGAACAAAAGCCATTGGACATGGGCTTCGCTAATCCTCCCGAGCCTGTCCACAGAGAAGATGCCCCGCCACTCGTCCCTCAACCATCAACCATCAACCCAGATGCTTCCCCCACTCCCTCCAGCCCGCCGCTGCTCAATGTGCCACTGAAAATCGTCGGTGTGGTCGGTAAACTTTACGTGGTTCTGGAATCCGACCGCGGATTGGTTCTCATGGATCAACACGCGGCGCATGAACGAGTGTTGTACGAGCAGTTGCTGGAACAAATGGAACGGGAAGAAACGGCGTCGCAAAAACTGCTTTTGCCGGAGACCGTGGAACTGGCTGCACCAGACGCGGCGTTTTTGGGTGAGCAAGTGGAGACCCTCCACCAGCTCGGCGTGGGCCTCAGCGCTTTTGGCGAGCGGACGTTTCTGCTCGATGCACTGCCGCCCTTTGTAAAAGCGAAAGATTCAAAAGGGTTCGTGTTGTCGTTGATCGATGAACTCAAATCCGCAGGTACCGGCGTCAACGCCATGCGCCTTGGCGAAGACATGGTCACCAAAACCGTCTGCCGCCACGCGATCAAGGCCAACGATACCTTAGCCGGGCCGGAATTGGAGGCCCTCCTCGAGAGCCTCCGCCACTGCACCATGCCCTACACCTGCCCGCACGGCCGCCCGACCCTCATCGAGATGAGCTATCCGGAGCTGGAAAAGAAATTCGGACGGACGGTTTAATTTGCCGAAAAGCCTTGCATTCACACGGTTTCCACGTAATTTCCCCGCTCGCCTGAGTCCCGTGAGTGCGGTGATTCGTTGAAGGCGTTAACACAATGTTAACAGGTTATTAACCATAAACCCGCCAGTTTTAAGACTAAAAACGACTGAAAAACGGCGGTTTCTGAACAAGAGCCATTCTGCGCTCCTTGTTATTCCCAAAGGACACAACAGCAATGCTGACGATGGAACAAGCCTTTGAGAAGAGTCTCACGACTTTCTCTGAGGGCGAAATTGTAAACGGCACCGTGATTGAAACACGGGGCAAAGAAGTGATTGTCGATATCGGCTACAAAAGCGAAGGCCATGTCGCGTTAAACGAATTTGATGAGGACAATCAGCCCGGCGTGGGCGACCAGATTGAAGTGCTCATCGAGGTGCTCGAAGATCGCGAAGGTCAGGTGCACCTGAGCCACGAACGCGCCGAGTTCAAGAAAAACTGGGACAAGATCAACTCGCTCTGCGAAGAGGGTAAGGTGATCGAAGGCCGCATCAAGGCAGCAGTGAAGGGTGGCCTGATCGTGAATATCGGTGTGGAAGCCTTCCTGCCCAGCTCCCAGGTGGACGTGGTGCAGCCGAAGAACCTCGACGCCCTAGTCGGCGAGAAGATGGAGTTCAAGATCGTGAAGCTGAATGCCGAGCGACAGAACATCGTGCTCTCCCGCCGCGAACTGATCGAGGAGCAACGTTCAGCCAAACGCGGCGAGATGCTGGACAACCTCACCCCAGGCGCCGTGATCAAGGGCAAGGTAAAGAACATTACCGACTTCGGTGCCTTCATTGACCTCGACGGCCTCGACGGCCTGCTGCACATCACCGACATGAGCTGGGGCCGCATCAATCACCCGAGCGAAATGGTGAGCGTCGGCCAAGAGCTCGACGTGGTGGTGTTGGATATCAACAAGGAGAAAGAGCGTGTCTCCCTTGGTCTCAAGCAAAAGACTCAAAACCCATGGGAACTGATCGAGAGCAAGTACCCCGTGGGCACCAAGATAAAGGGCAAGGTGGTCAACCTCGTGTCCTACGGCGCCTTTGTGGAGTTGGAACCCGGTGTCGAAGGCCTCGTGCACGTCACCGAGTTGTCCTGGACCAAGAAACACACCAAACCCTCCGAGGTCCTCGAGAAGGATCAGGAAATCGAGGCGCAAGTACTCGGCGTCAATAAGGACGAGCAGAAGATCAGCCTCGGTATCCGTCAGTTGGACGACAATCCGTGGGACCAAGCCGAGACCAAGTACGCCGTTGGAAGCAAGGTCAGCGGCAAGGTACGTAACCTCACCAGCTACGGTGCGTTTGTGGAACTGGAAGAAGGCCTCGACGGCATGATCCACGTGAGCGACCTCTCCTGGACCCGTAAGATCAATCACCCCTCCGAGCTCATCAAAAAGGGCGACGACATCGAGGCGCAAGTGCTCGAGGTCGACAAGGAAAATCAGCGCATCTCCATCGGCATCAAACAACTCGCCGAAGATCCGTGGGAGAAGATCGACGAAATCTATCAGGTCGGCCAGCTCGTCAAGGGCAAGGTCACCAAGCTCGCCAGCTTCGGTGCCTTCATCGGCTTGGAACACGACATGGACGGCCTCGTGCACATTTCGCAGGTCAGCGAAGAGCGCGTGGACAAGATCAAAAACGTGCTGGATGTCGATCAGGAGGTCGAGGCCCGCGTGATCAAGATCGACCGCTCCGACCGCCGCATTGGCCTGTCCATCAAGGCTGCTGAGTACGATGAGGAACAGATCAAGAAGGAACAGGAACAGCTCGACCAGCTGAAGCCCGGCGAGGACCTCGTAGCCCTCGAGCACGCATTCGACAATCTCGACCTCAGCAAGGCAGACGAAGAGAAGGGCGAATAATCCTCCGTGTCATGCTCAATCACCGGCGGCCTTCGGGCCGCCTTTTTTGTTGCACAAATCGCTCCTAACCCGAAGATTAACCCATGCGAGCCATCCTTTCCCTGCTCTTTATCGTTAGTGCAGTACAGGCCGCCGAACTGCGCGTCAACCGCGGCATCCTGCCCGGCGGCCTGATCGATGACCGCCGCCTGCTCAGCGAACTCAACCAGCACGCCAAGCAATTGCGCGAAGAAGAGGACACGGTGAAAGTATCCGAACTACTCAAGCAGCTTGACCGCAAACAATGCACCCTCACCCTGCAACAGCCCGGCAAGGAAAAACTTACGTCCGCCCAGATCGCCGAGCGTAACCGTAAGGGCGTACTGGTTGTCTCCGGCCTCTACAAATGCCAGCATTGTCCGCTCTGGCACAGCGGCGCCGCCAGCGGTTTTATGCTCACCGAGGACGGCGTCTTCTGCACCAGCTACCACGTGATTGATAACAAGGATAACGATTCGCTGGTAATCATGTCCGGCGATGGCCGCGTGGCTCCCGTTGTCGAGATCCTCGCAGCCAACAAAGCCACGGACCTCGCCATTTTGCGCGCCAAAGGCAAAGGCTTCACACCTCTGCCGGTGGACACCTCTGCGCAAGCCGCGCCGCTGGGGGGCAAGGTGCGCGTGTTCAGTCATCCGGACCGCCATTTCTATGTACTCAGTGAAGGCATCATTTCCCGCAAATACCTGGACAGCGCCCGTCGCGAAGGGCCCCGCCGCATGATCGCAATCACCGCCGATTTCGCCAAAGGCTCTAGCGGCGCACCAGTCTTCAACGAATACGGCGCCGTTGTCGCCAGCGTGAACAACACCCAGAGCACCTATTACTCCGTAAAGAACGGCGTGAAGGACAACCTGCAAATGGTGTTCAAAAACACCGTCTCCATGGAGCACCTGCGCGAGTTGATCAAGGCGGAGTAGAGTTTTCCTTGTCCCCACCCCATCCCTCCGCCTTAATGCCGCCCGCATGAGCATTCTGGACGAACTGGCCTGGCGCGGGTTAATCAACGACTGCACCGATACCGAGGCGCTGACCAAGCGACTGGGTGAAGGGCCGACGGCGTTATATTGCGGGTTCGATCCCACGGCCGACAGCCTGCATGTGGGCAACCTAGTGCCGCTTATTGCCTTACGGCGTTTTCAGAATGACGGTCATATACCGATCGCACTGGCCGGCGGTGCCACCGGTGCCATTGGCGATCCCAGCGGCAAATCGGCTGAGCGAAATTTACTAACCCGCGATACGCTCCAGCAAAACATTGCGGCGGTGAAGGAGCAGCTGGCCAAGCTGCTGGATTTTGAAACCACCGCTAACCCCGCTCAGTTGCTGGATAACGCCGACTGGACGGCAGGTGTTTCCTATCTCGATTTCCTGCGCGACGTTGGCAAGCACTTCACCGTCAACAGCATGGTGGCCAAGGAAAGCGTACGCGCCCGCATGCAGGATCGCGAGGTGGGAATCAGCTACACCGAGTTTTCCTACATGCTCCTGCAGGCCTTCGATTTTTATCATCTGAAGGAAACGCACGATTGCGAGCTGCAGATCGGCGGCAGCGATCAATGGGGCAACATCACCGCCGGCATCGAGCTGAGCCGGCGCAAGCTCAACGCCACTGTGTACGGCCTCACCCTGCCGCTCATCACCAATGCCGACGGCACGAAATTCGGCAAGACAGAGGCGGGCGCAGTGTGGCTCGATCCGGCTCGCACGAGCGTCTACAAGTTTTACCAGTTCTGGATTCGCACCGACGACCGCGATGTGGTGCGTTACCTCAAGTACTTTACGTTTCTGCCGCAGGAACGCATCACCGAGCTGGAAGCCAGCCACACGGAAAACCCCAGTGGCCGTGAGGCTCATACGGCGTTAGCCGTAGCCATGACCGATCTCATTCACGGCAAGGCTGCCACGCAGGAAGCGCAGCAGGCCAGCCGGATTCTGTTTGGCGGCGGCTTGGATGGAATTGGCGAAAGCACGTTTAACGAAATCGTCGGCGAAGTGCCCACGGTGGAAATCGAGCGCGCCCAACTGGAAGGCGACGGCCTGCCGATTCTAGAATTATTTGTCACCAGCGGCCTCTGCCAATCCAACGGCCAGGCCCGCAAGGACCTACAGGGCGGCGGTATCAATCTCAACAACGAGCGTCAGTCCGACGCGCAAACCCGCGTTACCGCCGAGCAATTACTCTTCGGCAAACATCTCCTCCTGCGCAAAGGCAAGCGTAACTACACAGTCATCACCGCAAGATAAATTCGCGCTGCCCCATCGCC
>Ga0163109_10002976_pt1 | contig 12984 bp, 15 predicted proteins | sample CRUFie1St13metaG_FD_108704 | JGI IMG/M metagenome (GOLD analysis project Ga0163109, IMG submission 108704) | Marine microbial communities from the Costa Rica Dome - CRUD Field 142mm St13 metaG | ecosystem: Environmental > Aquatic > Marine > Oceanic > Photic zone | place: Costa Rica: the Eastern... | reverse complement strand
TTTGAAGGTAGACGTTATTTTGCCAAGGTAAATGTCGTGAGTTCGAATCTCATCGCCCGCTCCAATATTTTCCTTTGTTATCAAGTACTTATCTAAAGTCATTTTTGAATATTTTGAAGGTAAGATTTGAATAACCGTGACCAAAATAGCTTGGTCACGGGATTGCATTTACTTTTCGTGACCATTACTTCAACCAATCGTAGATTCGGAAGGTTTGATGAGTACGCTCATCTAAATGGTTGTAGCCGCCATTTACTGCTTTGGTGACACGTTTACATGTATCTTCGCTCACACCCTCATCACATATTTTCCATAGCCCTCGCCGCTTGTTGAAATACCACAATGCAGACTCCATTGGGTAATGCGTTGCAATCAAATGTGGTTCATCCATGACTTCCGGCAAGCGCATATCAGACGCAAACTTACGTGTATTTGCTCTGCCAGTTATTTGGAGAAAACCGCGCCCACGAAATGCCCACCCATCACCAGGACGAGTGTTACCGAGTTGGGATTTTTTACTACGGTTTTTGTCCATATAAACATAATTCGCAAGGGCTTGCGGGTTTCTTGAATATGGTTTTGCATCAGCCGGAGTTTTAAAATATCTGCCAAAAACTTTCATTAAAGCATCGACTGAATAGTTTAAATTTTCCTCAACAGCTTGGAAGTTCATGCTTTCAATGCAAACCTGTCCTAAGAAATGTGCCGCCTTTTCTGGTGACATTTCATAATAGTTCATAATTGCTTTTGCTGTCTTTGGACCAAATTGCCCATCGCTCATACACCCAACCTTAGTTTGTAGGTTGCGAAATCCCTCATTCATTATCTGTCTCCACTGGTTTGCGGCCCCACTGTCTTTGGTATCCATCTGCTTCATAGCTCTCAGCCCATTTATTTTCGGTAAATGTTGCAAAGCGGATTAGCATTTCATTCTCTGTGTAAAGTTGGTCAATCCACTCAGAATTTTCTTTAACCTCAGTCTCTAAATGTTCTATTCGATGAGCCTGTTTACTGACCCACCAGACGCCACCCACCAATTGCACCAACATGGCAAGCACAAGGCCGAGAGGAAGCTTTAAATCGCTCACCTTTTGCTCTCCAAATATAGCCTTAAACAATTCACTAGAGTGTTCAGCGATACCGCGCTAAACAGCATGACCCACTGCCATATCTCCATCTATTTTCTCCCGAAAAACTTAGTTGCTGAACGCACTGCAAAACTCGCACTTACAATGACGCCCAAGGTATATTGATAGTAGCTTGGCATTTGCTCCAACGCTGTAAAACCTTCGGCTACCACACCTCGCCCCCACTCACCGCAAAACGCTAAAATAAGTGGAATGGAAAACAAAATTGTTAACCACTCGTCTTTCCAAGAAGACTGAGAACCTTGTGCCATAATCTTTTCCCAATCGGCAATTGAGGTTTCTTTTGAGACAAGGATTTTTGCTTTGGCTTCGGCTTCCGTGAGCTTAAGTTTTGCGTTTGCTTGTTGAGCTTGCGTTTTGGCATTTAGCCACCCTCCCGCTAATTCAGTAATCGGCCCTATTAATGCTTGGAGCATGTGCGCTCACTCCTCTATCTGTTTTAGCTTCCTTACCCAACCACACCGCGAAACAAGCTGAAAAACAGCCAAATATCACGCTGCAAAATCCTGATTGATTAATCGTTGGATCTTCTAAACTGATCATCCAGTTTGTGACTTGGAAGCACATAATTGTGATGGCTAACATCATTAACCTTGGTAGTATTTTTAGCTCGTCTATTACGCTTGACGTTATCTTTACCATCGACTTTCCTTGCTAAATTAATCGCAATCTTGCGCTCACGAGTGATAACCACCACTCGACCTTTGCTGTCATAAACAACAAACTTTCCCTTACATTCTCTGAGTTTCACCGTTCAATTTTGATGCAAACAACTTTACTGTTTGCTGTAGTTACAAGCACCTTTGCATCTGCTTTTGCTTGCTTACATGCCTCTTCACTTGAATATGAACCAATGTGATAGTGGTCAAACTCGCTGCTTAATAATTGCAGCCAAAGCAATACCCACATTTACCAACGTCCCAAATATTTACCTAAATAGAATACACCGATCACAACGGCAGTTATCGACAAAACAATGCCAGTAGTTATTTGCAAAATTTCAATCTTTTGTTCGTATGCTTTTTGTTGTGCTTTTTTTGCGGCCTGTCTTTGTTTTCGAGCTTCGGCTTGCCACTGTTGCCACCTATCCCATGTTCCTGGTGGCGCGTATAACCTACAATAACTTTCTAACTCAGCTCTTTTTTGTTTTAAATTTTCTAAATGTTGAAACTCTTCCCAATCGCCTTGCTGTCCCCCTGCAATAGAACGTAATGGGTTGTTTTTCTTTTTATTAATTGCATCTTTTACATCTTCCTCTGCACCAAGAAATTTACCCACTGCGCCAATCAGTCCGGCAGTTTCTTTTCCGTTGCTAAGAGCCGTTTTGATAACAGAATAAGCCGCATTAGCGGCGGCAATCGACTCCAATATAGGCATGTTTACATTCTAGTGATAATGGTAATCAGCATCAATATCATAGCACCCGCTGATCCGATTAATATATTCTCTAGTTTCTTAATTCTTAGTATGGTCTCTTTCCATCTTTCTTCCAGTTGGGTTTCCACTTTTACCACCCTTTTATCTAATGAAGCTAATGTTGGCTTACTCATTAATCTACTCCGGCTTTGTAGGCCATGTTACATCATGTGGAAAACCAGATTGCTCCGGGACCTGACGCAAATCACCACGATATGTATACCAATCTTCGGGAACTGTTTGACCTAGCTCTTTAGCACGAATAGTCACCCAATCACATTCAGCGAGAAGTTCGTCACGCTGCGCTCTTATAGCTGCCGCTGCATCTGCATCTAAACTAGACTGATACGCTGCCTCATGTTGAGCCTTAGTAGTAGTGACGCCATCCTCTGTAGTATCAGCAAACATATCTCTTGCTACGTACTTCTCTACCCAATTTCCTTTGCTGTCTTGCTCTACACCATCACGCACACTTATCTGGTATGCTGTTGTTGTAGCCGCAGGGCTTGCGAGTACTGGATCAACATTCAACGCATCACACACATTGCTATCCCACACTCTTGGCAGTGACATGTTAGGATTAGCTGCCCTAACTTGCCCTTGCGATAAAACTTCGCCTGTTGTTCTATTTCTGTATTCACCCATTGATTGATCCTTTCATATAGGTTTGATTATGCGACTGCGTAAAAGATGTATGTACCAGGAGTAAGAAAAATTGAAATGTTAAAGCCTGATGACAGAGGGTCTATATAGTCAGTGTTGGTTACTTCAGAAGCAGCCGTATTAAGTAATAGGTAAGGGTCGTTCCCAGAAACTATGCCTCGCACACTATTCCATATGTACCAATCAGCACTAACATCTGTGCGTTTCATAAGCACAAATCTAGCGCCACTGCTAAAGCCACAATCCACATCAGTTCCACCTGCATTACCAGTATGGGTTACAGAACCAACTTTACTTACACCTGGTGCGCTAGCGAACAGGTAGGCTATGTAAGTGTCACCATTAGCATTAGTAGCATTATTTACAAAAAATTGCGTACTTGTAGGAGTGGTATCATTCCAATGAGTATTATCTGCTACCGCACTATCGTTATTTAAAGTAACAAAATCTGTTTCTGGATCAGCAGAAATATATTTGTGATAAACATACCAATTGCCTGTAGCATTGCGACTCTTAACCCATATCATTTCGGGTTCCACCGATAGATTGTGGTCTATTGCTTTACCTGATGCATTGTACTGGCCCGTGTAAGCAACCGAATCAAAATATCCTGATGCTCTTTTCCACAAAAAATTTATGTTTCCGCTTCCTACATTGTCTTGGAAAAATTTATCAGAATGATCAAATTGATAATGGTCACTATAACCTGCCTCTGCCGCATTAGTCTGTGTTATTAAATATTTATCGTTTCCACGAAGTCTATCCCCTACAAAACAATTACTTGTTGTGGTTCCATGTGTTAGAGCTAAATCAACAGCAAAACCCGTAGAAATAGCAGTATTAATTGTTGTATTGTAATCAACATCAAAAACCTTAGTCGCATCTTCTGGCACAGCAAGTGGGCCTCTGCGTATTGCCATGTAGACGTATTCATCACCAGTATAATTTATAAAAAATTGATTACCTCTTTTAATACTAAATCCTGTTGAGGTTACATCTACGGAATCTCCTGCATCCAGTTCAGCGTCACTAGCATTAGCATAAATTATTTTATCATTACCGTCAGTAGCTATACCTCTCATTACATCATACATGTACCAAGCTTCGCCACGATCTGCATTTTTAATCATAATCCATTGGGGTTCAAAGCCTAACGTAATAGAGTTTCCAACAGTTCCATTACCAGTATAACTTCCACATTTGATAATATCTTGGTCACTGTTAGGGCCGAACTCACCGTCATTGTTGTTGTGTGCGAATAGGTAGGCTACGTAGGTTTTACTGTTTCCATTTACGTCATTAATACCTCCCACTTTGAACTGTGTGGACGTAGGTTCAAAATTATACCAATAATTACCGCCATCTGATCGGGCAGCAGTAGTATTTAAAAAGCAAACATAATCTTCTGGCGCACTAGAATCTAAACCTCTGTGAAATACAGACCAAGCAGGGCCAGAATCAGAGGTGCATTTAATTATTATCATACCAGGAGCACTACCTAAATTATGATCAATTAATCTTCCGCTAGAACCGTCACCTGTATATGTAACGATATCAAAAAATTTAGGGGCTTTGCGAAAACTCCATGCAACATAATCGTATGTCTGGTCTAAATCTCCACCTGTCCAACCAACAGAAAATCCATTACTTAAAAATGAAACTCCATCAGCACCCAATCCTCCACTACCATTAGCACTACTAGGTATCAAACTTGCATTTGTGCCTCGCTCAGTGTCTATAATACGTGCTGCTTGAGCATGAGTTCTAGCTTTAAACCAGATCATTCCCCCTTCATTTAACAAATCTTGACCTGTGTTAAAGGTTTGAGTAACAGCATCATATGTGCCAGTGTATAGCTGAGTATTAAACACCGAGTCTACATCAAGAGTTTCATCCCCTGCTGCCCCAGATGCTGCCCCTAAAACTATTTTTGAAGCTGTCATGTCTTTATCCCATCGCCTGACCTAGAGTGAAGCCATAATAAGTAGTTCCACCATCAACTGTAATAAACGCAAACACATCCACCCCTGCATTTGTAGCAGTTATCGTGGGTGCCGTGGCGGAAGCCCAGTCAACGCTTGTAGGCCAAGTAATTGTTCTTGCACTACTGTCTTGAGTTACCTTTAAGATAAACGCACTTGCTCGCCCAGATGCAGCAGGATTACTAAATGTATAGGTAACATTCTCAGATAAGGTATGCGTAAACACGTTGCCATCACGTAAATTAATTGTAGCTGCATTTGAGCTTGATGTAATTGCAGTGCTTTCTTCAATCGTACCGTTATCAAAACTTACAACACCATTAGCATCTGCTGTTACAGCTTTTGATGCTGCTGTCAGCCCTAACGTTGTAATGTCTAGATAGTTTAACTCTGTAGCCGTAGCTGTTACTCCATCAAGAATGTTTAACTCAGCCGCTGTTGACGTAACGCCATCAAGAATATTAAGCTCTGCCGCTGTAGCCGTAACCCCATCAAGAATATTTAGTTCAGCCGCTGTAGACGTGACCGAAACCCCACCAACCTTAAATGCTGTAAAGTCTGGGCTAGTAAGCGCAACTGTACCCGCGTCCACGTCTTTCAGATCAGCCATAAGCTCCCTGATTGCATTGTTAATGCCGGATGGGGCGCAACCCTCGTCTATGTCCACCGATTGAATATCAGTATTGTTTGCCGCTGTAGCATCAAACTGAGTAATGTTATTCTTAGCCATTATTCAAATTCCTCTTCTAGTAATTCTGAACCGTCAAATATTCCCGCTTGCACCAGAACAGCGTTTAGCCTTTTATTTCGTGCAGCTTTCAGTTTCGCAGTAGTGGGTCTTTCCAATAAATCAGCCATTAACTTTGGATTTTTTATTGCTTCAGCAAGAATGGTTTTAACTCTTAACTTTGGCATTTTTTCAAAGGCGTTTTTCGCAGTACGAACCCCTGCCCCTGCCAATACCAGTGGAGTACCCGCCGCCTGTCCTAGCGCACTAGAGCCGCCTAAGTTTGCACCACCTATTCTCAATAAAAGATCAAAGAATATATCTTCTTTGCCCAATAAATTTTCAAATTGATCTGTGTTCGCCAATGCGCTTTCGAACTCTTTTGTCTTAGCTATCAAACGGTCAAGATTTTTCATTTGCTGTGAGTCAAACAAACCATTGACCATCAATGTTTGTCTTACAGTCTGATTACCTGTTTTTGCGTTTAACAACTGATCAAGTCTAGTACCGGAAATCATGCCACTTGAAGTTGTTGCATTGTCTAATAGTGTTTCATAAACGCCATAACGCAACCCATCCAACACACTTGGATCACCTGATTTCTTAGCAAGTCTAGATACGTCTTTAATGCCACCCGCAACATCACCAGAACGTAAAACTCTATTTATAAACTCATTTACATTGTTTGTGCCTAATACCTTGGCTGTAGTAGACTTTGTTCTTGCAAACTTAGTACCTTGTAAAGCCTGATCCGCTACTCTTTCAGCTAATCTTGCCGCTTGCTCAGTGTTAGTAAAAGTATCTGTTAATCCTAAATCCTGTATTGTTTGCGAGTTGGATCTAATAAAGTTATCAAGTTTTTGCGGGTTTACGGACCCATCATAGTTTGTAGCGTCACTCGCAAAAGATTGTAAAAATCTTTGCTGCAACTGCATCATATCACCAGATTGATCACCCGCTGCACTTCGTAACGCTTGTAGATTAAGTAAAGTTTGCTGATCTTGCCCACTTCTCGCAACGTCTAGCGTTCTAGTAGGGTCAACAGTTATACCCCCATCACGATCAAAACCTAGTGTTTTTCCTACAAAACCCTGAGTAAACTTTTTGTTTAATTCTCTTGAAAACTCTCTTGCTGTTTTAGCTATATCACCAGTAACAGGGTCTAAGTCTTTCAACATTGCATCGGCAACTTGGGAATACATCCTTGCGTCACCAAATTTGTTTTGCGCCCTAGCTTCTCTAGCAAGTTCTAGATAACGACTTCTAGTCCTTAACAGGTTGCCAGTTGTCGTTTCACCCTTACCAAGCTTTTTCTTTTTCTGATCTTTCTTTATGTCTTTTATAACTGCTTTAAGTGGTGCGGGTAACTCCTCACCAGAAGCAAGAGAAGCTTTTACGTCATTAAATGCACTCAGCGTATTATCAGCTTGCACAACTAAATCACGTTTTACGCCTGACCAAAGTTGATTTTCAGTTTTTCTTGCTGTGACAAGTGCGCTTTCTACTATGTCTCTAGCTTGCTTGTTTATCTGAGCACGATCAACATTAGGCATATTTGTTGACTGTAAATCTTGCGCCCTTTTTGCAGCGGTTTTTACACGCTCATCCAAGGATTGTACTAAGTAGTCTTGTCTAGTCTGTGCAGCTAGTCTCACTAACTCTGGATCACCACTTGTGATTGCTGCGCGGTACGCATCATTAAATTCATTAATCGCAAGCTGCGTTTGTTTTTTTATGTCCTCACTTATTTGACCACCAGATCTAACAAGCTCGTTTTCAATGGCTAAAAAGCCTTGATTGCCTGTAATTTGTCCGGCTGTACCGCTACCTTTTGCTTCTCTTAGTTTTTTAGCTTCAGCGGTAAGATCTGCACCACGCTTTAATTGATCTGTCTGGACTAACTTGGCGGCTTCTCTTTCCCTACCACTTGGCGTCAAAGTGCCTAATGCTCTTGTAAGGTTGGCTGTAAGAGTTGGCAGTACAGTTGATAAAACAACAGGAGAAAACGCCCCTGCTAACTCGCCATACATTCTAGTTGTCGGATCTCCTGGCCTTGCTTGTTCTGCTAACCCTGCACCAACTGAAGGCGCAAGTGCTAAACCTGTTTCTACCGCCGCTGTTGTTCCTGGGTTTGCCGCTGTTGTTTTCACTATATCGTCAACAGTTTGCGATACTATATTTGATTTTGGTGCAGCTTTAGCTGTTGCATCTAATGCCGATACATTTCTTGCCGCACCGAAAACAGGAAGTATGGTTCCGACTGTTTGACCAAAAACTTCACCGCCTTGAGCAAATGGTCTTTGATCTTTTGGTAAGTCCTGAATGTCTTGATAACCCAGATCAAACAAGTTTGTCATTGCGTTTCTAATAGACTGAGAGCCGCCTACTGGATTTTCTGTTATCGGGCCAAAACCTTGCTCACCAGGAAGTAAATTTAATAACCTTGGTAACTGATTTATTGCGTCAACAGGAGCACCAAGAACATCAGCCAAACCGACATTGACCCCTCTTCCGGCCCCTTCAATTTTTTCTGACGCTGTAGATGGTCTAACCTCAAGGTATGCTTTTTTAACAGTTTCAAAATCGGACGTACCTTTTTTGTCTTGGTTATCAACTAACCACTGAGCGTATTGTTCCGCTGTAGCCATTAATCTAATCCTAATATTTTGTCAGCCGCTGTCTGAGCAGCGGTTTTGCTACCGCCTGTGTTTTTGCGATAAACTGCGATTGCCCTTTCCATGTTGGCTTTGTAATTAATTAGCTGCCTTGCTTCCTCTTTAGCTATAAGACGCTCACCTTCAGATTTATCTGTATCAACAGACTCAGCGGCAAGTTGTTTAATTGCTATATCAAGTCGCGGCTTGAGCGCCTCAAATCTTGACATGAATGTTTGATTTGTATTGTTGGGTAGCGGTAAAATGCTGTCTACCTGTTCAATTGCAAATTTAGACCCTGCCCTGTTAAGAGCTTTTACCAAAGGAACTTTAATAGTGTTATTTGCTTCATTTATAACAGCCACTTGTTTTGATCTGTCTGGACTAAATGTTCCGGTGAACGCACCAAAAACAGTATTTGCAAGGTCAGTAACAACACCAGGAATATCCCCTCCGGCAGCGGTTCCAACATCTAAGTTCAGTGATGTATTTGTAGTTGTATCTTCTAACTCTTTTACAACCTTATCTACTTCGGTAGTATCGACTGTAGGCGCTTTTACCTCTTCGATTTTTGTTGGCGCTACAAATGCACCTTGGTCCCTTGCAAGCTTAATTAAATCCTGTTGAGTATTTTCATCAAATGCAAATCTTTGATTAGCAGGGTAAGTAATACCATCAACAGTAACATCTTTTCTGGATATTAAATTTACTAAACTTGCTGATTTTGGTGTAATGCCATAAAGTGCTTTATTCCAATCTTCAGATCCTTCTTCAATTCCATCATCAATTAAAGCCTGACGTTTTTCTTTAAATGCACTTAGAGGCTGATCTTTAATACCAAACAGGGCTTCATTGTATTGTTTAGTTCCCTCAGTAAAACCACTTGAAATAAGTGCTTTCTGTTTTTCTGCAAAAGCAGATTGCTTTTCAGGAGTAATGTTAAACAACGCTTCTAAATATTGTGGGCTACCTTCCTCTATACCCGCTTCAATCAATGCTTTCTTCTTTTCAACAAAAGTAGAATCTTTATCAGAAGTAATCCCGAACATAGCTTTATTATATGCTACGGACCCAGGAAGGATATCTGCCTCTTTCAAAAGATTAGCCTTTTCCTGTAGATTTGATAAGGTTGGTGTTTTAATCACATCAGGAAAAACTCTTTGGCCTTTGTTTTCACCGTCCGTAAAATATAAATATCCATCAGCCGCTTTAGCTGTGTTTGGCTTTGTTTTTCTGACAGGATTAGCAAGAATATCAACCTTGTTCGTAAGCTCATTAATCTGCGCTACTGTTCCTTTCGCAAACCCTAAATCAGCCAACTCATCAGAAGTAAGACTTCTAAACTTAGCCGTTGGTTTTCTTTTTTGTAGTTCTAAATTGCCAATCAGACTAACCGCCGCTTCAGGGTTAGCATTTATTAGTTGCTGCATCCTTGGGTCATTACCGTATTGTTCAGCCAACTTTAATAAAGCCGCCTTACGCCGCCGATCCTCTTCCATCTGTTGAAAACTGCCATATGTGCCTATTCCGGCTTGTATGGCTTGCAAAGGGTTTTGACCTTCTAAAAACCCAATACCAGTAGTAAGCAACCCAAGATTAGCTGGCATACCAAGTTGACCAAATTTATTATTAAAGTTGCCAAAAATACTCATTATATCACCCCCATCACTTCATTGCTTAATGCTGCATAGTCGAGCATTAAGTAGCCAGTTGGGTGTCTATACACGTGTTCTGGGTAAAGTTTCTGAGTCTCTTGAGCCATAAATCCTTCAGTTGGATAAGTCTCAAAACGGTTCTTTCTAGCTGTTTCATTCCACTTCCAACGGTACACATTCAATCCGTTAGGGTGCTTGCCAAGCAACTCTACATCTTCCTTCAGCCTAGCATCTGAGGCAAGCAATCCTAGAAGTCCACCGCCTATCCCACCCAAAGCGGGAGTAAGCCCTGGAATAGCCAAGGTATTCGCTAAACTAGCACCCGCTAGAGCACCGCCTAGACCCATCTGTAACCCGCTAGGCCCACCGCCTGTCGTTGTGGTAGTCGTGCCAAACATTCCTTGGCCCAATCCTGAAGCAGATAGTAGAGCGTTAATTCTGTTTTGATCTGCAATATTCTGTGCATCAATCCGCGCAATCTGAGCGTCAATCGCTGCTTGCGCCGGAGCTTGCTGCATTGCACCAAGATCTTGTAATGTACCAATACGACTTTGTTCAGCCGCCAATAATCCTGGCAATCTATTTGCCGCGTCAAGCTGTGCAGCCGCTGAAGCCTGTGAAGCTGATAATTGATTTCCGGCAAGAGCATTTGCAGCTTGTAACTGCCTTGATAAATCTTGTGCAGCGATACTCGCGTTAGCCTGTGAAGCATCTATTTGACGCCCTGATAAAGTGCTTAATAAATCAGCTTGACGCGCTGCATCAGTTTGTTGATTTGCCGCAAGTTGATTAATTGCTTGTAGCTGTCGCGCTAAGTCTTGCTGTTCTAAATCTGCATTTGCCTGAGAAGTTGTAATTTGATTACGCGCCAAAGCCTCAGACGCGCCTAATTGTCTAGCTAAATCAGCTTGGTTTGCACTAATTAGATTACTTGCAATATCAGTATTTTGCCCAAGGTTCTGACCAAATGCAGCCGATAATGCCCTTGTTGCATCAACCTGATTTGCTAAATTAGTTTGTCCCGCTCCCACGATATTCTGACCAAGAGTAGCCTCTCTAGAAAGATCATCGGATGAAACATTACCTAAAGCTTGTGCAGCCGCTAAACGATTAGCACGATCTTGCTGTAGATTTTGCGCAAGTATTGGTGCAGCGGCATTGGATATACCCGCGCCTAACGCTCCGGCAAATGAGTCCGATCCTAATCTACCGCCTAAAGCATACTGTGACGTGGCTTTATCTACTGCGCCAGAAATGGCACTATCTAGCTGTTGTTGCAAAAATGGATTAGTGCCTGAATCTACTGCCAAAGCACCAAGTAATCCAGTTGCAAGGTTTTCTCGGTTTTGCTGTGCAGTAAGCGGATCTAACGCTGTTGTTTGTTGGGATAGGTTTTGAAGCTGTGCAATCGCCGGATCTGTACTTCCGAACAAACCTTCAAGCCTAGACATATCTACAACTTGATTTGACAGGCGATTTAAGTTTGCATCATCAAATCCAACACGCTCTGTCCCACGCGCCGTTGACATGCGCTGCAGCCCACTTGGATCAAAGCCCGACTGCCCTAAAGCCGTATCAAACCTTGATTGATCAAAACCAACCGTGTTTGGATTTGTTGCATTGACCATTCTTTGCAGATTAACGTCATTAAAACCAATTCCTGTGTTGCCTTGTGCAAAATCAGTAAATGTCCTTTCAGCCTGATCTAAATATGCCGGACGGTCTACAAGGTTTCCCGCGTTTGAAAGTGCTGCATTTTGCAATGCAGAAAACTCAGCCATTGTTGGCCCATCATAGACTTGTGGATTAAACGCACCAATAGCACTAAAAGTCTTTTGAAACGGATTAAAACCTTCGTAAGCCTCAGTTAAAGCCTTTTCAATAGGTTCTGGAAGCTTTTGAACATTTTCGACTATTTGATTTCGGCTACCCTTACTCATTCGTCAAATCCTTCTTAAAAGTTATAAAGGCTTGCTCCCAACCGTGAGGTTCTAAAAATTTTGACCACGCCCTACGACCATAGCCCTCCAAATGAGAGCAATCATTTCGTCTTGCATGTTCTTCAATTTCCTTTTGAGCCATTCCTAACCATTCCTTCATTTTTGACCCGCCGATAAAGTCCATTGCGAGAGCTTTTCTGCGCGGATAATCAATTATTCGTGTTGAGATAACGCCGACAAACTCACCTCTGTCCTCATCAAGAGCTACCCAAAAGAGGTAAACGCCCTGCAATGCTGCGTCATAAACATCATTTATTCGTATTAATTCTGGTGAGAGGCGTACTGCCTTATTCAACAACGGAGCTACATGCTGCCAAACTTGAGGCAGTAACGGAGCACCAATTGGTACTATTTTCATTTTTATCCAATGACTATGTATATAAACGTTCTGTCCGTCTGAGAGTTGTTAGCGTGAGTTACTGTAAAACTCTGCTTTGCTCTCGCTGATAGGTACATTGTGCCGCCGCCTTGTTCAGCAGCCGCATTTGCTGTTGTCGGGGTAAAAACAATAACGCTTTCACTACCCACTCTATAATCTGTTACTGTTGTGCTTGCTGCACTCGCACCAAGTGTCACTTCACCCGCTGCATTAATCTTTCCATCGACCACCAGATTAACAACATTTGCCGTTTCTCTAGGTGAGCCACCGCTTGCCGGAAGCTTTACATAATTTATCTCTGTCATCTTCTACCAAGCGTCACCGCGTCAACATCAACGCCAAGAGCATATCTCCAAGTGC
>Ga0163109_10002974_pt1 | contig 12988 bp, 10 predicted proteins | sample CRUFie1St13metaG_FD_108704 | JGI IMG/M metagenome (GOLD analysis project Ga0163109, IMG submission 108704) | Marine microbial communities from the Costa Rica Dome - CRUD Field 142mm St13 metaG | ecosystem: Environmental > Aquatic > Marine > Oceanic > Photic zone | place: Costa Rica: the Eastern... | reverse complement strand
CTTACTCCACTGACACCGTAGGAATGCGCAAGCCTTTGGGTAGCGAGAATGTAATGTTTTCTTCCCTGCCATCCAGGTCACGGACGCTCAGTCCACCATGGGACTGCAAGGTTGTAATGACCTGCTGGACAAGCAATTCAGGCGCCGATGCGCCAGCCGTCACCCCCACGTGTTCAGCACTTTTCAGCCAATCGGGATCAATCATGCTCGCATCGTCGATCAAATAAGCGTTGGCGCCGCATCGCTCTGCCAACTCGCGAAGCCGATTGGAGTTGGAACTATTCGTGGATCCAACGACCAACACCAGATCAACCTCCTCCGCGAGTGACTTCACCGCGTCCTGACGGTTCTGTGTGGCGTAGCAGATATCGTCTTTCCGTGGCCCCTGAATTTCAGGGAACTTTTCGCGCAGGGCATCGATGACCTTCGCCGTGTCATCCACCGACAGCGTCGTTTGAGTCACAAACGCAAGTGTCGCGGGATCACGTACATCCAGCGTAGCCGCTTGGTGTTCGTCTTCAACAAGATAGATGGCTCCGCCGTGGGAGGTGTCATACCGTCCCATCGTACCCTCAACCTCTGGGTGGCCTGCGTGTCCAATCAGCACACATTCGCGCCCGGCGGCGCTGAAAGCGGCCACTTCGACATGCACTTTAGTGACTAGGGGGCAGGTTGCGTCAAAGACCTGTAGGCCGCGGCCTTCTGCCTCATCCTGCACTGCGCGGGATACACCGTGAGCACTGAAAATAACGATGGCATCGTCCGGCACTTCAGAAAGTTCATCCACGAACACGGCACCGCGAGTGCGCAGATCGTCGACGACATGCCGGTTGTGCACCACTTCATGCCGCACGTACACGGGCCCACCAAAGACTTCGAGGGCGCGATCAACAATATCAATAGCGCGATCGACTCCGGCACAAAATCCTCGCGGGTTAGCAAGAACGATATCCATCAGTGCAGCTCGGCAGGCTCTACGTGTGCAATACGCACCTTGAAGTGGATAGTACGCCCTGACAGCGGATGATTGAAATCCACGGTCACGCGCTCATCATCCACCTCGGTAATCATGCCGGGTACCTCGCCACCCGCCGCATCCGCAAACGTAAACAACATGCCAGGCTCAAGCGGTGCCTCCTCTTCGAAGTCAGCGCGGGGAATAAACTGCACGTTGTCGTCCTGAGGCTCACCAAAGCCCTCTTCCGGTGGAATACGGAACTCCGCCTCGTCGCCTGCGCGCATACCGATCAAGCGGCGCTCGAATCCTGGCAACAATGAGCCGTCACCCATAACAAAACTCACCGGATCGGCGCCAAAGTTGGTATCGACCTCTTCACCGGTCTCCAAGGACAGTGAGAAGTTTAGCGTCACGCGCGTATTGGATTCGATTTCAAGATTCATGGCATCAGGATACGGAGGCTTTCTGCGTTGGGGAAGCACTACCGAAGGAAGCACTGAGCAGCCACCACGCCGCGCCCAGGGTAATTGCTGAATCCGCAAGGTTGAAGGCTGGCCAATACCAACGGTCGTAGTGCAGCGAAATAAAATCGACAACATGGCCAAGCCAGATGCGATCGATCAGGTTCCCGAGACCACCGCCCAAAATCAGTCCCAGCGGCATGACCAATCCCCGATCAGCGGGAGCGAGTCGAAACAGCCACACGGCTATGAATACGCTCACGACCAGCGCGACGCCCGCGAGGAACCACCGTTGCCAGCCGCCCGCCTCAGCCAAAAAACTGAATGCCGCGCCCGTGTTGTAGGTCAGCAACCAGTCAAACCAGCTCGTCACTTCTACAGGCTCGCGGAATGACAGGGCGGAGACGGCCACCTGTTTGGTCCACTGATCTAACAGCACAATGGCAACGGCCACCACCAGACCGATCCACGGTCGCTCTCCGATCGCTACCCAAAGGCCACGCTCAGGCAAACTGCCGAACCTCGCCGTCGCCGTCTATGTTGGTCACGCACCGACCGCACAGTGTGGGGTGCGCCGCGTGCGTCCCCACATCCTCGCGGCGGTGCCAGCACCGCTCACATTTTTCGCTACCTGATGCCTCGGCCACGACGCGCAGAGGCATATCCTCGGCATCCATTGCACCCTCGGGCGCCTCACTCCAATCCGCTACTCGTGCCTCAGAGGTAATCAAGACGAAACGGAGCTCTTCCCTGAGGCTGCGGAGTCGGGCTGCGAGTGCAGGTTCGGCAAACAGCGTGACGGACGCATCCAGTGAGCCCTTCAGCGCGCCCTGCGCTCGCGCCAGCTCAAGCGCCTTGTTGACTTGCTGTCGCACGCCCATCATCTCGGACCAGAATGCGCGCTCCTCGCTGTCGCCAGACTTTGGCAGCCCGTCGTACCACTGACTCAGAAACACCGACGCGCCTCGGGTTCCCGGCAGATTTTCCCAAATCTCCTCAGCGGTAAAACTTAAAATAGGGGCGATCCAGCGGCACAGCGCCTCGGCCAAATGAAATAACGCAGTTTGCGCTGACCGGCGCGGCAACGAGTCGGCACCCGTGGTGTATTGGCGATCTTTGATGATATCCAGATAAAAGCCGCCCAACTCACCACTGCAAAAATTGTGGACCCGGTGATACACGTGATGGAACTGATAGTTGTCGTAGGCAGTCTGTATCTCGCCCTGTAGCGATTCCGCTTGTCCCAGAATCCAGCGATCCAGCGGCAGCAGTTCGTCAATTGACAAGGCATCGACCTGAGGATCGAAGCCCGCCAGATTCGCGAGCAGAAAGCGCGCCGTATTGCGTATGCGACGGTACGCGTCGGCCGTGCGCTTAAAAATCTCATCAGAGGCCGAAATCTCGTTGCGATAGTCAGCGGCCGAGACGTACAGCCGCAGTACATCCGCACCCAGATCTTTCATCGCCTTGCCCGCCGGGATGATATTGCCGAGGGATTTGGACATCTTCCGTCCGTCGCCATCCACGGTGAACCCATGCGTCAAGACGCTGCGATAGGGCGCTTGGTCATGGGTACCAATCCCAGTGAGTAGCGAGGACTGGAACCATCCGCGGTGCTGATCGGAGCCCTCCAGATACAGGTCCGCAGGCCAGTTCAAACCCTCCCTCTGACGCAACACACATTCGTGGGTCACGCCGGAATCGAACCAGACGTCGAGAGTGTCGGTGACTTTTTCGTAGTCTTCGGCCTCGTCACCCAACAGCTCGGCGGGGTCCAGGTCAAACCAGGCATCGATGCCCTGGGTTTCCATGCGCTCGGCCACCTGCTCCATCAGCGCTTGGGTGTCAGGGTGGGGTTCGCCCGAGATTTTGTGAACGAATAGTGCGATGGGCACACCCCATGTCCGCTGCCGGGAGATACACCAATCGGGTCGCTCTTTCAGCATGGCCTCGATACGTGCCCTACCCCAATCCGGCACCCATTGGACGTTCTCGACTGCTCCTTTGGCAGCATCGAGTAGCCCGTTACCCGACATGCTGATGAACCACTGCGGCGTCGCGCGGAAGATGATCGGCGTCTTATGCCGCCAACAATGGGGATAACTGTGTTGGAAGGGCTCGTGACAAAGCAACACGTCGCGTTCTGACAACGCGGCGACGATATCATCGTTGGCCTTGAAGATATGCTGTCCTGCAAACACTGGGGTATCAGCGTGGTAGACACCATTGCCCCCGACAGGGTTGTACACCTCAAGGTCGTAGCGACGTCCCATGTCGAAGTCTTCCAAGCCATGGGCAGGCGCCGTATGGACACAGCCCGTGCCGGCGTCAGTAGTCACATGCTCACCCAAGACGATGGGCACAGGTGTCTCGTCGAATGGTGGTCGGAGAAGCAAACCCTCTAGATCAGCGCCCGTCGCACGACCGACGACTTGAACATTGCCAAAACAAAATCGCTGCGCGCACACCTCTGCAAGCGCCTCAGCAACCAGCACCCGGCGACCTTCATGGGCCAGCACCACATAGTCCAGAGAAGCAGACAATGCGACGCCGCGGTTCGCCGGGAGCGTCCAGGGCGTAGTGGTCCAGATCGCGAGTTCAATGGGCTGGCCGACCTCGCAACCAAGAGCGTTTGCAGCCGCATCGTCATCAACGAAGGGAAACGCCACATCAACAGCGGAAGATTGCTTGTCGCTATATTCGACCTCAGCTTCAGCCAGCGCCGAACCGCAGTCTAGGCACCAGTGCACGGGCTTGAAACCGCGGTGCAGGTGCCCGCGATCGATAATTGCGGCAAGCGCACGGACAATGTTCGCCTCAAACGCAAAGTCCATCGTCAAATACGGGTTGGACCAATCGCCAAATACACCCATTCGGACAAAATCGACTTTTTGCGCCTCTACCTGCTTGCTAGCGTAATCACGACAATGTTGCCGAAACTCTCCGGCAGAGACTTTATGACCAGGCTTACCGACCTTCTTTTCGACATTGAGCTCGATGGGCAGCCCATGGCAGTCCCAGCCGGGCACGTAGGGTGAATCGAAGCCAGAGAGGGTTTTCGATTTGATGATGATGTCTTTGAGGATTTTGTTAATCGCGTGTCCAACGTGGAGCTCGCCATTGGCATAGGGAGGGCCGTCATGAAGAATGAAAGTCGGTCGGCCTTTGCCCTCTTCACGCATTTGCCCATACAAGTCCATTTCAGCCCAAGCTTTGAGTCTCTCGGGCTCTCGCTGCGCCAGATTGGCCTTCATGGGGAAATCTGTCTGCGGCAAATTCAGCGTGGCTTTGTAATCACTCATACCCTATCCGTGTTCAGCAAGCCAAGCGGTTGCATTGGCTTTGTCCATAGCGATGCCCGTTTTCAGCGCATCCAGCGACGGAAATTTCTGCTCATCGCGCAGCTTGTGTCGGAACCATACCGTCAGCCGCTCGCCATACAAATCCGGCGAGCCCGTTAATACATGTACCTCAAGTGTGGCTTCAAGACTCTCGCCAATCGTCGGTTTCACGCCGACGTTCGCAACGCCCGGAGCGCACTCCAAGCCACCGCCCCAAACGTTCACCGCATAAACACCATGCAAGGGTGAACGGATTCGATGGAGCGCAATATTAGCGGTCGGCGCGTCGAGCTGTCTGCCCAGTTTTCGACCGTGCAGAACCCTGCCAGTCAGCTCAAAGGGCCGGCCCAGCAACTGCTCCGCTCCGTCGAAGTCTGCCGCGGCCAGCGCATCCCGGATACGCGTGCTGCTGGCGCGCGCTCCTGCTACTTCCAGCGTAGGCGTGGGAGCGACAGCATAGCCAAACTCATCCGCCAGCACGCGGACATAATCCAGATCACCTTCGCGTCGATTGCCAAAGCGAAAGTCATCGCCGAAAGCCAGATATTTGACTCCCAAGCCCTCGACGAATACCTGTTCTACGAACTCTCTGGCACTCAGTTGGCGCACCCGCTCGTTGAAGGGCAAGCACAGTACGTGATCAACGCCACACGCCTCGAGCAGGGGCCACTTGTCACGCAACGTCGTAATGCGCGGCGGTGCTTCCAATGGCCGCAGGTACTCGCGGGGCAGTGGCTCGAAGGTCACCACTGTCGTTTGCACATCCCGCGCGTGCGCCTCGGCTTTCAAATGCGCGAGCACCGCCTGATGGCCCAGGTGTACACCGTCGAACGCGCCAATCGTCACCGCGCATCCGCGGTGATGGGGTCGCAAATTATGCCGACCGCGGATGAGTTCCATCCCCGCCTGTTCCCTTCCAAAACAAGGTCTTAGTATACCTGCCGGCGACAGGGAGATCAGCTACACCCCGCCACTGCGACGCGCGCTAACGCGGTGGAGTTCACTCATCGGACGGATCGACGCCACCGCGTCGGGAACTTCACGCTGTCGCCACAGATTCTCTGCGACCACACCCCATCCTATGAAGCGCCGCACTACCCTAGGACTAGCGCAGTGCGACTCGACCCGGGCTCCTTGAGCTCCGTCACATCAGCGCCTGAGATCAGCGGGGCGAACGCCCGTAAGCCATAAGCCCGCGGCAAAGACTCCTAAACCCGTCAGGCAGAGCGCCCCGAGTTGAGTAGCGCGTTCCCACCAAGCCCACATTGTCCATTCAACCTGCTCCGGCAGCATCCACACCAAGACCACGGTCATGGCCGCGCTTGCCAGTCCAATCTGCAGCAACCACTTTGAAGGCACTGATGGACCCGGCAATACCGCGTCGCGTCGCAACCCACGATATAAGAGTCCTGCATTCAGCCAGGCCGAAAGGCTGGTCGCTAATGCCAACCCCACATGTCCCATGTTGAACATCGTCATCAGTGGCAATACCAGTGCGACGTTGAGCACCATGTTGCTGACCATGGCGATAATGCCAACACCCACCGGTGTTCTCATGTCCTCTCGGGCATAAAACCCAGGTGCCAGCACCTTCACCAACATAAAGCCACCCAAGCCCAGCGTATAGGCACGCAGACTGGCGGCGGCCATCGTGCGGTCTTCAGCGCTGAACGCACCGTATTGAAACAGCGTCGCCAGCAGCGGCTCAGCCAAGACTACCAGCGCCAGCGTGGCGGGTACGGCGATCAGTAGCACACTTCGAATCGCCCATGCCAGCGTGCTGGCGAAGGCCAGATCATCGGCACGGGCGCGCTGGCCAGACAGTGTCGGCAGGATGACCGTCGCGATGGCAATCGCGAACACGCCCAAAGGCAGTTCGGTGAGCCGATCAGAGTAGTACAACCATGAGACGCTGCCCGAGGGCAGCAAAGACGCCAGTACAGTGTCGAGTAACAGATTAATTTGACTCACCGATACGCCAAAGAGTGCAGGTACCATCATTATCAGAATCCTGCGCACACCCTCATGCCCGGGCGCCCAGCGCGGCCTCGGCACCAAGCCAATGCCGGCTAAGGCGGGCACCTGACAAAGCAGTTGCGCAAACCCTGCTACCAATACGCCCAGCGACAGCGCGACAACTGGCTCATCGAATACCGGTGCGGCCCACAGTGCCGCCGCGATCAAGCACAGATTCAGAATCACGGGCGTCAACGCCGGCACTGCAAAGCGCTGATAGCTGTTCAAAATGGCGCCTGCAAAACCGGTCAACGAAATCAGAAGCAGGTAGGGGAAGGTCAGTTTGATCAAATCACCGGTTAGCGCAAGCTTTTCGGGATCGCGCAGAAAACCCGGTGCGAAGAGTGTCGCGACCAGCGGCGAGGCCATCACGGTGATCAGCGTGACCAATAGCAGCGTGCCGCATAGCATACCTGCGACCCGATCAATCAATTCTCGAACCGCTTCCCGTCCCCCCTTCTCACGGGTATCCGCGAGCACGGGCACAAAGGCCTGAGCAAAAGCGCCCTCAGCAAATAGCCGCCGCAAAAAGTTCGGGATCTTAAAAGCGACAAAGAACGCATCGGCGTTGCCGTTGGCGCCGATCAAATTGGCCAGCACCACATCACGCAACAGTCCCAAGACGCGCGAGAGCATGGTCGCGCCGCCGACCACGGCACTCGAGCGGACTAATTTGGGATCTTCCACTACCGTCTCGGACACGCTGCCTCCACCGGCCTCACGATGAGCTCAGACACCACTGGCCAAAGCCCATTGCGCTTTCAAGCGGTCACCGTGGCGCGCTAACCATTGCAGGGCAATCAGGGTATGTCCATTTTTGATCTCATTGCGATCGAGCATCTCAAGCGCTGCGCCTCTGGGTATTTGGTGAACGAGGATGTCCTCATGCTCACTGTCCAAGCCCTGGACGGTACCTGGGTGCGTCACGGTGGCCTCACCGACAAACAAGCGGATCTGCTCGGAACAGGCGCCAGCACTGGGATAAAACGTCGCAATGGGCTCAAGGCGGTCGACGCGGCACCCGGCCTCCTCTTCGGCTTCGCGCTGGGCTATCAGCGCATCAGACTCTCCCAGCTCGACAATCCCCGCGACCAGCTCCAGCATCCATGGGCTGTCATCACCCCGGATCGCCCCCACCCTGAACTGCTCGACCAGCACCACCTCATCCGACACGGGGTCCCAGGGCAAGACACCGACGGCGTCTCCACGTTGAAACAGCTCGCGCCGGAAGCGCTCCGACCAACCACCCTCAAACAATCGGTGACGCAGGCTCAGCGTCTCGACAGCAAAGAACCCATTAAAGCTGGACTCTCGGTCTGTGATTTCAACATCCTGAGCGCCGAAGCGGGGTCGGTATACCGTCAAAATCGCCGCTCCGTATACCAATTGACGGGCGCATCATGCTTGGCAATCTGGTCTACCACATCGAGTATCAACGCAAACATCGCCATCCTCACCACTACGCCGTTATCACTCTGACGAAAGATCGCCAGATTAGGGTTGTCGTTGAGGTCAATGTCCAGCTCGCGGGCACCTTCACGCGAATCCCTAGGGAGTGGGTGCATGATCACGGTGTTGGGTTCGCAGTTCGCCGTGTAAACGCTTTGGTTCAGCCGAAACCGGCCACGATACAGATCAGCTTCCTCACGGCTCGCGAAGCGTTCTTCCTGAATGCGGGTGCTATACACAATATCCACATCCGCTATGCCTTTCTCGAGCGCATCGGTTTCCAATACTTCGTGTCCGGCCGCGCGGAGGCTTTCGACGACCTCGGCAGGCATCTTTAGAGCCTCAGGTGATACCAGGCTGACACGCAGGTTTGAGAACAGGGACAACAGCTTGGAGAGAGAGTGCACAGTCCGGCCGTAGCGCAAATCCCCGACCATGGCGATGCGCAAACCGTCGAGATGACGCTCCCGCCCCCCAAGCTCGGAGCGAATGGTGTAGAGGTCAAGTAACGCCTGACTGGGGTGCTCGTTGGTACCATCACCGCCATTGATCACCGGCACCCGACTTGCGGCGGCAAACTCCGCCACGGAGCCGTCCTCGGGATGGCGCATCACGATCATATCGGAGTAGCCACTCAACACGCGTGCGGTATCGTAGAGTGATTCGCCCTTGGCAATCGCCGAGTGCTCAAACCCGGTGGTTTCCCGGACTTCGCCCCCCAATAAATTAAAGGCGCTACCAAAACTGATGCGGGTTCGCGTGGAGGGCTCGAAAAACATTGAACCCAGAATCGCGCCGTCGAGGACGCGGGTTCTGCGTTCACGGTGCGCGTAGGGCCGCATGGCATCGGCGACGGTAAAAAGCTGCTCGACGTCAGCACGCTCGAACTGGCTGATACTCAAGATGTGGCTACCGGCAAACTGCATGCATTGCACTCCACTCTCGCACTGAACAAAGACCTGTCTTCCGCAAGCCTCTCCCTTTGTTCGCGCTCGATCTGCACCTGCGGTGCAGTACCCCCTGCAGATCGGGCACCACTCATCAACAATCAGCCGCCGCGCTGTGCTGGATGCCATGCAGCCGCTGGCGTCACCTGTCGGTCAGTCAGCGGGCTATAGCACGTCAGGTACACACCCTCACGACCACCCCGCGCCTGTCCTCGGCGGCTTTTCTCTAACGGTTATTGTACCGCCACTCATCCCTGCGCTGACAGCGCCCGCACCCAGTGGTCCAATGTATCCAATGCGGCGAGGGTGGCGTCGCTGACTCCGGGGCGCGCGCGCTCCTCTGCCATCTCCTGCTCAAACTGACTAAGCGTGAACGAGCCTTCCTGCCACTGCTGCTGGCAATGTTCTCGCCACTGTGCCGCCTCCTGAGGAGTCAGCGTGTCCGGATAATTGCGCGCCCGGTAGCGGAACAACAATTCCGGAAGACGTCTATCCTGAAAAGGGAAAGCCTGTGCACTTAGCGAGGCAGGGTCCGCCGCCACCACCTGCTCACACAGGCTGCGGTCATGGTTATCAATAAAGCCATCGTACAGCATCACATCGGGATCTGACCGCTCGGCAAACTCGCGCTCCTGCCAAATGGCTTGCAGACGTGACGTGAATGCCTTGGGGTCCGATGCATGAGCGGCTCGGACCGCGGCGAGGTGCCGACGATGGCGATCACCGTCCAAGCTCAGGCGCTCTGCTGCCTCACCCGCGACCCAACTTGCCCGCAACAACACCGGCGCGCGATTGAGCCGAATCGTTTGCAGTGGCGGCCTCTGCACGCCCTCTGGGAGTGCATCTCGGGGCATGAACAACTGTTCACGCAGGTTGCCCGCATCCTCATCAAGGAAGTCGGGTGCGCGTCCCAGATCAACACAAATCACCTCACTACTATTCTGCGGATGCCAGGCAACGGGCACGATCACCGCCAGATTGTGTCGGGCATTCCCAAACATGCCCGATACATGCACCAGAGGAGTCAGTTGCTCGAGATCCAGTAGCGCGGTGACGGCGCGCTTGGTGCGTTGTCGATACAAAGTATCGAACAATTCACCATCAGAGCGCCTAAGTAGCTTGGCCATCTCGATCGTAGCAATCACATCGGCCATGGCGTCGTGCGCCGCGCCATGTTCAATACCGTTGACAGCAGTCAAGTCCTCTAGCCGGAAGCTGGTTTGTCCGTCATCCTGGACTGGCCACGTGATCCCCGTCGGTCGCAGCGCGCGATAGGCGCGGGTTACGTCGAGCAAATCCCAGCGACTGTTGCCGTTCTGCCACTCGCGCGAGTAGGCGTCATGGAAATTCCGCCACAGCGCGAAACGGGTGATCTCGTCATCGAACCGGATGGAGTTGTAACCGATGCCGCAGGTGCCGGGCTGTGCCAGCTCAGCGCGAATACGGGCGATAAATTCAGCTTCGGGATCCCCCTTGGATTCGGCTTCCTGAGGGGTAATGCCCGTGACTCTGACAGCAGCAGGATGGGGCAAACGATCCGGTGTCGGTTTCGCGTAAAGCGTCAGCGGCTCACCAATGATCTCTAGATCGGCATTAGTTCGAATACCGGCAAACTGCCAGGGGCGATCCTCGACCGCGTTGGCACCTGAGGTTTCGTAGTCGTGCCAATAGAAAGATTCAGATGAGCTCAAGCGCCTGCTCTTCGATGTGCGCTTTCCAGATCTGCGGCCCTGTCACGTGCACCGACTCGCCCTGACTGTCGACCGCTACGCTGACCGGCATATCTTTGACGGTAAACGCGTAAATCGCTTCCATCCCAAGATCTTCAAAGGCCACCACCTCGGCCTTGGTCACCGCTTGTGACACCAGATACGCCGCACCACCAACGGCCATGAGATAGACAGCCCCGTGCTTTTTAATCCCCTCAACCGCTACCGGGCCCCGCTCGGCCTTGCCGATCATACCGGCTAGTCCCGTCTGCTCTAGAATGTAGTCGGTGAACTTGTCCATGCGAGTAGCGGTGGTCGGCCCGGCGGGCCCAACAGCCTCATCGCGCACAGGGTCTACCGGTCCCACGTAGTAGATGAACTTACCGGCCAGATCAACGGGCAAGACTTCGCCCTGCTCCAGCATCTGCGTCATGCGCTTATGCGCCGCATCACGGCCCGTCAGCATCGTGCCCGAAAGCAATAGCGTCTCGCCGGGCTTCCAAGTATGGATATCTTCACGGGTGATGGTATCCAGATTCACACGTCGCACAGACTCACCCGGCTCCCAGCTGATATCCGGCCATTGCTCCACATCCGGCGGTGTCTGCAGTGCAGGACCCTCGCCCGCGAGCGTGAAGTGGGCGTGCCGCGTCGCCGCGCAGTTGGGGATCATGGCCACCGGCAGTGATGCAGCATGGGTGGGGTAATCCTTAATTTTGACGTCGAGCACCGTGGTTAATCCACCGAGGCCCTGTGCACCGATGCCCGTGCGGTTAGCGGCATCCATGATCTCGAGGCGTAACTCCTCAATTCGGTTCTGCGGACCGCGGGCGCGCAGTTCATGGACATCGACCGGTGCCATCAGGGACTCTTTGGCCAGCACCATCGCCTTTTCGGCGGTGCCACCAATGCCAATGCCAAGAATGCCGGGAGGGCACCAGCCTGCCCCCATGGTAGGGAGCGTTTTGGCCACCCAGTCGACGATGCTGTCAGAGGGATTCAGCATCACCAGCTTCGACTTGTTCTCTGAGCCGCCGCCCTTTGCGGCCACATGCACACTCACCATGTTGCCGGATACCAGGCGGGTATGGATTACTGCGGGCGTATTGTCTTTGGTGTTCTGGCGCCGCCCTGCGGGATCCTCGAGGATCGACGCGCGGAGGGTGTTATCGGGGTGAGTGTAGGCCCGTCGCACGCCCTCGTTGATCATCTCATCGAGGGACTGCGTAGCTTCCCACTGCACGTCCATCCCGATCTCGATAAACACGGTGACGATTCCGGTGTCCTGACAGATCGGGCGGTGGCCCATGGCGCACATTCGGGAGTTGATCAGGATTTGCGCCATCGCATCCTTAGCAGCGGGGTTTTGCTCCATTTCCCAGGCACGATGCACGGCCTGCACAAAATCCAATGGATGGTAATAAGAAATAAACTGCAGCGCGTCCGCGACGCTGTCGATGAGGTCCTGCTGCTTGATGACCGTCATGTCGATCAAAAACTCCCTATGTTAACGCTACTGCATAGCCGGCGCACTTAGCGCCGCCACATCGGCCTCCAATGCAGTGATGCTCGCATTCACCTGTCGTCGGAAGGCATTAATGGATTCGATCCACTCCGCATTGCTTTCGACCTGCTTGCGCAGTGCCGAGCGCTCGAGGTTGGATTTATTGAGCCCGTCGGCCAACCGCTCCACATCGGTTTGTGCCCGTTGAGCACTGGCAGCAAGGCGCTCCAGGTCACCCGCCACCTTGGTCAAGGCTGACAGCTCGGACTGCACCGAGCTCAGTTGCTCCGCCTGCGTTAACGTCTTGTTATTCAAATTGGTGATTTGTTTTTCCTGCGTCACGGCGGTTTTTTCGAGTTTGGTTAACTTGCCGTTACTGATCTTGCGGGCGTCCCATAACTTGCGTACTTCGGTATCGAGTAACCGAAGCTGAGCACCCATGGCCGCCGCAGATTTGTTGACGGTCTCGTCGGTATCCGAGAGCAGGGCCTCGAGGTCAGCGACTCGACCCTGGGTAATCTTTTGCTGGCGCTGGGAATCGTCGAGCAAAGTCTGCAGCTGCCAAGCCCACCCGCAGGCAATACCCGCCGCAGCCAGCGCAAT
>Ga0163109_10002972_pt1 | contig 12989 bp, 12 predicted proteins | sample CRUFie1St13metaG_FD_108704 | JGI IMG/M metagenome (GOLD analysis project Ga0163109, IMG submission 108704) | Marine microbial communities from the Costa Rica Dome - CRUD Field 142mm St13 metaG | ecosystem: Environmental > Aquatic > Marine > Oceanic > Photic zone | place: Costa Rica: the Eastern... | reverse complement strand
TTGTAATAAAATCCTCAAGATAGATCTTTTTCTAATTGAAGAATTTAAAATACAATCAAAAAAATATTTGATATCTATTTTTCTTATTCCTCTAATTTCTCCTGAATTATTACTTACTATTTTTAAATTAAATTTCTGAAAAGTTTCTAATTCTTTAGGATAAGCATCATAGCTAGGGGAAAATGTATCTGGCAAATAAAATTTTACTTTTTTATTATCAATTGGAGGAAAAGATTGAAGGCTACCAAATATTCCTATTGTTTTATTCTTTTTAATTAATATTTTCCATATTGGAGGATAAATATTTTCATATTCTCTATCTTGATTTAGAGATGTTATTTTGTGTGACTTATTATCGACTCCTCTATAAAAAGTTGGCCATGTTGTCCAGGGATGTAATTCTCCACTATCGGTAGTATAAGTATCTAAATAAAAACCTTTGTTGATTAATTTTGATAAATTTGAATTTGGATGTATTTTTATATAGTAATTAAGAAGCTTTTTAGGTAACTCATTTAATTCATAAATAATAAGTTTAGTACTCATTTTTTTAATAAAATTAAAAGGAATGTAATTAAAATTTATTTCTTAAAATATTTAATTAATTTTTTTTAATATAGCATTTAGTATTAATTTTGAGTAAGTTGATGACCTGTATTGATCAGCTTGTTTGGAGTTTAAAAATTTAAAAATATTTTCTCTATATTGAGACTTTTCCTCTTCAGAGATATTTTGTAAAGTCTTAATTATATTATCAATTGAATCTTTTTTATTTATCCTTATATATGTATTTTTAGGTATATTTCTTAAAATTTTTTGTCCATAGTAAATAGGGATAGTTCCTGAAAGCATTGGGTCAAATATTTTTTCACATATAGAGTTGAATTTACTAATAGTGGGTTCTATGGCTAAGGCAAAATCATATTTTTGTAATGTTTTGGATTTAGATGCCGCTATTGGAAAATTTCCCAATGGTTTAAAGTACAAACCCATTATATTTTTTACTAATTTCTTTAAAAATGGAATTCTTATAATAATGGCTATACCTATAACATCAAAAGGCAAGGGTACCTGATTCCATCCAAAACCATAAAGCCTAAAAAATTTCTTATGAACTAATAGATCTCTTACTAATTTATATCTGAATATATAAGTACCATGATGGCTTAATGCTAATTTGAATGAACTAATAAATACCAATTTATCTTTTCTTTCTGAGTTTAATATCGTCGATTTGTTTGCTTTGATTATATCTCTTGATGGAATTGAGGGATATGAGAAAGTACTAATTTTGTAGCTCATAAATTGATTTATATTGTCTTCGCAATTTATTAAAACTTTGTCAAATAGAAAAGGTATTCTCAACATATACCTAGCTCTTCCTAAAAATGTCTCGTTTACTAAAAGTATTGTATAGATGCGTCTTTTAAATAAATTTGAATACAAGACTTTTATTAATTCTGTTATACGTGGGATCTCAATAAAAATTATTTTTTCATAACCTAAGTGTTCATTGTGATTATATTTTTCTAACATAATATTATTTTTATCACATAATTTAAATACTTCTTTCCATACTTCATTCCAATTTTCATAAATTAAGTCCTTTTCATTCCCTTTGATATACTTGTCAAATTTATAGTAAGAAATTATTCCAACTTTCATTTGTTTATTATTAAACTTATTAATTTTAAAATAAAGTTAAGTATTTGAGAAATACTTTTCTATAAAGAAAAGCTGTTCATTCCTAGGATTCGTTAAAGAATGAACTCTTTTAACATAATCAAGAGATTCTTCTAAATTTAAATTATAATTTTCCATCATAAACATGATGCATAAAAGAGGAGATCTCTCTACTGAGGCAAAACAATGAACAAAAGTAATATTATTATTTACCAATTTTTTTAGAATTTTATAAGCTTTATCAATTTGCATATAGGTAGGTAATTTATTCTGATTGGAATCAGGTAATATAACTCGATTGCATAAAAAACTTTTTTCTAATTCCAAATGCCATTTGGATTCCTCTTCGTTACATAAGCATAAAATATTTTTTACTTTATTCTTTTTCAATAAATTTAGATCTTTAATATCCATAGGCGATGTACCTAAAGCTAATTTATTTTTTAAAACCCAATTCAAAATAAATTTATTTTTTATTTTAGATGTTTCATTCATTTATCCATTTTAAAAAATTATTGATAATACTCTTTGCTTTTTCCATTAATGATTTTTCCTTTAAAGTTTCTTTGGTATTACCTTTCTCATCATTATTTTGATATCTAGTTTGTGTCTCTTCTGGCATGTATTTATATGCATAATTATATTGATTAGTGTAAGAATAATATCCATTTTGAAAAAATTTCTTATTACGGTCTTTGGAAACGGAATTAATAATAGAACCAATTACTGGTTTATTAGTTTGATTAATTTTTACTAAACAATCCTTAGCTAAACCTTTTTTAACTTTATTTAAGCTTACAGTTAATACTGAAGCGTCAACATACCTTGAAATAATAAGAGCATCAGAAAGCCCCAGTAATGGAGGACAATCAAGAATTATAAAGTCATATTTCTTAGAGTTTCTTAAATCTTCTATTAAACCTTTCATCTTTTCTGACTCTAATAGGCTTATTGAGTTTGGAGGAATTTTGCCAGCAGTTAAGTAATGCAAGTTCTCAATTTCGTCATGAACACAAATATATTTTGTATAATCAGAATCGCTATTAACTAAGAAGTTAGATATTCCTGAAATATTATCAACATTAAGTCTTTTATGTAATGAAGGCTTTCTTAAATCTGTATCAATTAATAAAACTTTTTTAGAAATTTGCGCTACGTTCATTGCTAAAAACAAGGAGCATAGAGATTTGCCCTCTTCAGGAATCGTACTAGTAATATTTATGATTTTGATATTTTTATCTGACTGCGAAAATTTAATTGAGGTATAAATATTCCTAAACGTTTCTTCAAAAATAAATTTCATATTATTTAGTAATTCATTTTTTTTAATTTCTAATAAATCATTGATAGTAATAAAAAGTTGCTCTTTTTCATTATCTTTCTCAAGATACTCTCCACTAATATCTTCCTCAAAGTTGAAGAAAGGTACAAAACCTAATATTGGTAAATTTATAAATTTTTCAACCTCTTTTGGGTTATGAAATACATCATCTAGTTTTTCTACTATGTAAGTAATAAATGAAGCAAAAGCAAAAGTAAATAAAATTATATAGATCAAACTTTTCTGTATTTCAGGTTTTATGGGAGATGGATTTACAAAAGGTTCTTTAAGAATTTTCCAGGGTAATACCCCTTGCGAGCGTTCTAATTCTAATTTTTCTTTTGTACTATTTAAATTATTAAGATTATTTTCTAGACTTCTAAGTTCTTCCCTTATTGTTGAGAATTCAGTAACCTTTTTTGGTATTGGTATAAACTTTTTATTTAATTCAACTAAAAGATTTTCGTAAGATTTTATTAAACTATTATTAACTATAATTGCTGCATCTATAGTCGCTTTTTGATTTTCGATAAAAATTGGCCTGAGTTGATTTAATTGATCCTTTAAATTTCTAATAACGATAGATGATTCTCTATATTTAGATTGTGCACTAGCAATTTCATTCTTTAATTTGCGTACTTTATTTAAAAGTAATTGATCAGAGGCTATTAAAGGTATGCTTGCAGAATTTGTTATACTGTTGGCTCCAGATATTCCTTCGGTATATAAAATTCCTTTTAATAACTGTTCTTTTATAAAGTTTAGCCTTAAATTTTCTGAATTTAAAAATAAAATTTTATCTTGATAAGATTTAATTTGAGATCTTATATTCGTTCCTTCTTGAATTGGATTTATAGTTACATTTTCTAACCTGAATTTTTCTAATTTAACTTGAGCTTCCTTTACTTTTTCCTGTAATCTAGGCTTTTCTTTATCGAGAAACTTAATTCCCTCAGATAACGTTTCATTTCTCAAATCAGATGCATTTAATACATATTGCTCACTTAAATCTTTCAGAATATTCTTAATTTGCAATTTATTCTTTCCTTCTAAAGAGATATCGAGTGTCTTGCTTAAATATCTGTCAACTCCTCCGGCATTCCTTCCTACCCTAATTTTTACACTATTACTAAGGCCTTTTGGAGAGATTTTATTATTTTTTGCAATTTTATAAAGAACTCCTGGACTTCTTAAGTATTCAATAAGTGTGGCAATATCTAAATTTTCTCTGTTTAAAGCAAGAACTTCTATGTTACTTTGACTGTTATTAATAAATGGATCACTAATCATTAATGTAAATGATCCTCTATAAATGGGGTTCTTAATTCTTCTATAAACTAAATTAGAACTTCCTAATAGAAATATCCCTAGACTAATTAAGATAAATATTTTTTTTCTCCTTAATAAAACCTCTAAAAGCGAACCTAAATTGAATTGACTTAATTGATTTATTGGTTCTTCAATATTGGAATTCTGATCAATAAAGTTTTCCAAAAACTAATTATTACTTCTTTAGTTTATAATACATTATCTAGAGCTCAATCTCAAAAATGCTATTTGTATGAGATTCATGAAATATAAGACAAAAAATATTATTGCTTTTTCATTATTGACCTTATCTTTAAGTTTTTCAGAACACTTTGGTCAATTAAGGGCATCTGATAATTTAGATAAAGTAGTTAATAATGAATCTTTACAAAAAAACGTAAAACCAGAAGAACCCCTATTAGAAAGAGATTTTTATATTCTTGGCCCTGGAGATGTTGTGCAAATTAACTTTAATGGGGTAGATGAACTTTCTGGAAAGTATTCCATAATGAAAGATGGAAATATTCAATTGCCAATATTAGGAACTAAAAGTATAAATGGCCTTACTTTGGATGAAGCAAGGATTAAACTTGCTGAACTATATAAAAATGATTTATTAATGCCTCAGATAGACTTGAGATTAATAACTGAGAGACCTATCAGGGTTTCATTAGTAGGAGAAGTAGGTAGGCCGGGATCATATTTTTTGGGTGGTTCAATAGGTTCCCAAACTGTCGTTGAAGCGATACAACAAGCTGGGGGATTAACTCTTGAATCGGATATTACCAATATTTTGCTTTACAGAAAAATCTCCGGTAGTGAAGGTGATTTCAAGAAAACTAGTTTAGATTTGCTGAATATGATAAGAACTGGTGATCAGTCTAATAATCCTATACTTTTTGATGGTGACACCATAAAAATTAGTAAACTTGTTGATGAAACAAATAAAATTGAAAATATACCGAATAACCTTACCCCGGAGAATATTAATATATACGTAATAGGAGAAGTTAAGAATCCTGGAATGATGAGTGTCGATGCTAAGACTAGAATAAGTCAAGCGATTTTAATAGCTGGAGGACCCAGAAACTGGAGATATAAAGATAAAATAGACTTATTAAGAGTTAACAGAAATGGTTCGGTTGACATAAAGAAAATATCATTTAACAAACAAGGTTTATCTAAAGAAATCAATAAAACATCCCTTAGAGAGGGTGACATAATAAGGGTTAAGACTAATACTTTTGGTAAATCAACTGATACATTGAGGACATTTTTACCTGCAATAAGAGATATGTATAGTCTGTATGGTGTGTATAAGTTGATAGAATAAGCATTTTTTATGAAATTGTAATGTTTATGTGTTAATATGAGTGAAATTTTTGTGTTTGGACAAATCTTGAACAATTTTTGTGCAAAATTTTTAATAACTTGTTTAGTTTCTCTGAACGCATTACCTGCTAGTGCGACACTTTATAAATTTACTTTTCCATCTAGCCAATATGATGATTTAGAAAACCCTGATGTCCCAGGTACACTCAGTGGTTTCATAGTGATTGACTCAGAACTCGCAGCGTTAGATAGTAGATTTGCTAATGGTAATTCTGGGGTTTCTTTTGACATCCCAAACTGGATTACACAAGCATCATTGACTTTTACATCAGACGGTACTGCCGCCGCCCAAAACACTTCTACAGAGACAAGAACTTTATTTAGTACAGCACCCATAGACGAAATTAAATGGGAACCATCCTCTGGTGCTATCGATTTTTCAGGTAATTTTGTAAACCAAATGTCACAATTTAGTTTAACTAATGGAGGTAACTTTGTTGTTGGTAGTGGAATGGTTCAAAGGTTTAACTTTCAAAACCAATCAGGACAATTCCGAGGTGGTGAGTTTGAATTAGTAGATCCAGTCACAGCAGTAGCAGTTCCTGGACCCCTCCCTATTTTGGGATTAGCTCCATTAGCATATTATTTTCGTAAGTTAAAAAAAAAATAAAAAATTAACTTTTTATAAGTAAAGGTAAAGGTAAAGGTAAAGGTATTAATGATTGAATCAAAGTTTTTATTTATTGCTAAGGTATTTTTCTTGACATTTTTCATAATAAATTTTCCAAATCTATTACCTCTTAATTTAAATCAATCTTCTTATTGGATTCTTAACTGTACAACAATTTTTGAAACAACTACTTTATTAGTTTTATCTTTATCTATCTCAAAATATATTAATCTCAAAAATTTGAAGATAATTGAAAATTTACACTACAAAGATAGCAGTAATCAAAACTTTATCGAAAGAATTAATATATTTAAAACTAAAACTATTCAAGATAGAAAGGTGTCATTTACATTATTTATCTTTTTTCTAATTCTAACTTTATTACAACCTATAATTCTCATTTTTGATATAAATAAGAGTGATATATATTCAACTCAAGTGATAGAATCAATTAATAAAGACTTTGAAAATAAGAAAAAGAATATTGAAGACATAATATCAATTCAGAAAAAACAATTAATAAATGAAAATGAAGTCATTAAATTAGAAAGTTCAATTTTAAGTTTATCAAATGCTAGGGATAAAAATGTTGAACAGTTTTCAAAAACAAATACTAAGAGAAAATTCGAATCTTCAAAGATTATTATAAGAAATATAATTTTAGGATTTTTATGGGCTTTTGTTTTTTATAAACTTTATATAATTTAAAGTGAGATTATCAGATAGAAAACTTATATTAAACCCTTTAAAATATTCTTTACTTTTTATAATTTTTTTAAATATATATATCCTATATAAGTTTAAAATATCTGAATTTAATCAAATACTTAATTTGATGATTTCATGGGGAGTATTTAGTTTTTATTGTGAAAAAAATTATAAAAATAAAGAGAATTTGAATATTCTTGAGATTTCTTATTCTTTTTTATTGTTGTCAATGATTTTATATAGATCTCTATGGTTACATGTTGGAGATAACTTTATATTTATTTTGTTCCCAGGTCTTTACCTATCATTATTAATGTTATTTTCTCCCATTGATAATATTATTAAAAATTATAAGCCTTTTTTAATATCATTAATATTACCAATTTCTAAAGGTTTATTTATTCCTTTATCTATCATTTTTTCACCTTTATCTTCATTCTTTACTTGGTTATTATTAAATACTTTTGGATTCTCATCAGTATTAAAAGGTCAAGAAATCTTCTATAATAATTTTGGAATAAATGTTACTTTTAGTTGTAGTGGTTCAGGACAAATATTATTTAGCATAAGTGCAATGATTATCTTAAATTTATGTTTCCCTTTAAGAAATCTAAGACTTTTCCTTCTAACAGTATTGATTGCTTTTTTGATAACTTTCTCGCTAAATATAATTAGACTTTTCCTTTTAACATTATTTGTGCATACTGTAAATTCAGACGGATTTTCAATGTTTGATTATCTTCATTCAGGCAGTGGTGGATTAATATTTGGATTTTTATCTATGGCATTTAGCTGTGAATCATTCAAAAGACTTTATTTTACTAAAGACATTTCTAATGAGATTAATAAGTAAATTTAAATATTTATATTTATTCATTTTAACTATTTACGCAGTTTTTTTTGTATTTTTCAGACCAATACCTAAATTAAAATCCCTGCTCATAAAAGGAAGTAATACAGAATTATCTAAGCAAAATGCAAAAAATAATATGTATGATGTTATTTCTCCCACAAATAAAATTAGTGTTGGAAAGAGTTTCTTATTAAAAGATAATAAATATTGGTACCAGATAATCCAACTTTCATTTTGGAGAGAAGACTATTTAAATTTACAATTCTTAAATAAACAACTTAACATAAATGGTATAAATATTCAGACTATTAAAAGTAATAATTATGCGTTAGGAACATTTCATGGGGAAGAGATCGCATTTTCTTGTATGAAAAATTCAGATGAATTTCAATATAGTTCTAGTTTGAGAAAAGTTCCAGAATCTCTTGACATTAATCATTGGAAAAAAGTGTATATTTATAACCTAAAGTTAGTATTTTATTCTTTTAAACCTAGAAATTACGAATGTTATGTAGTTATTACACCGAATACAAATTTCTTTGAAAACTCTAAGTTTGAAATTAATAAAAAGATTTTTAATAATTTTATTTATGAATGAGATTTAATAGAAAGTTTCTTATCTCTCATTATTTTTTCAAGTACTAAAGGGAATATTATTGCAATTGGGATATAATTGGTCCTTAATCTTTGGGAAGATCCAAGATTATAACTGCCAAGAATACCATATAAAGAAAAGTATATAATCGTAATGAAAGAAAATAATATTGCTATTATTTGTCTTGTATTAAGATAAGGATTTACTAGCTTAAACAAGCTTTCCCAAGCTTTTGTGAAACTATAAATTAGTATTAAAGAATCTAAAATTATTGATATTTTATATGGTTTATTTAATAACTCTAGTGGAGTTGCAAATAATGATAGATATTGCATATACAAATAGTTTCCTGGATTTCTAATAAATTGATCGTTAATAATAGGTCTAAAAAGATTTTCATACTGGAATGAAGCCTCAAGATAGCTGACAGTCCTTGTAAAATAGCCTTCTTGAAAAAATATAATTGCAAAAGAAAGAATAAATGAAGCAAAAAAACATCCTATAATTAGAGGCTTCAATTGCAAATTTTTAAATATATTTCCAAAATATATATATCTAAATATTATGCATAAAAAAAACAACATAATATAAGGAGCAGTCAAGTCTCCTCTTACTGATATCATAAAAAATAAAAGACCAATTTTTAAGGCAAGATTTAAAAAAAAACTTAAATTTTTTGAATTTTTTCCAGTTAAATAAAAACTCTCTAAAATTATATAGGCAATTGCGGGATATATAAATAATGTCTCTTTTGTAACACTATTTGTATAGATTAATAGTCCTGGAGCCATAAGAGTTATTTGCCAAATATGTATATTTTTTTTATCAATAAAACTTTTTAATAAAATAAAAAGTAATAATGAACTTATAGCAGCTATTAAGGAAACTATTATATACCTATTACCGATGAAACTAAATCTAGAAAAAATCTCCCTTGCCACATAGGAAGTTGTACCTGCTGCGGCATAATCATTTAATCCTAGCAAAAAATCAATATCTCCAATTCTTCCAGTGACGTATAAAGTCAAAAAACAAAATATTATTGATGAGAAATATCTTATTAAGAAAAAACTAAAGCTAATATTGACTAAACTTCTTTTCATAAATTAATATTATCAAATTAAGTTGAAGAGATTCAATGTTAAGCGGATTGAATATAGCTTTTTTAAATATTATTTTATGTTCTTTTTTTTCTTTTATATCTGCACCTTTAGTTAAAAGAATTGGAGAAAAATTTAACATAATTGATGTTCCAAATTCAAGAAAAGTGCATAAACATCCAATTGTAAGAATTGGCGGACTTTCTATATTCACTACTTTTTTTTTATATTTTTTTATATCAAAAAATTTGTTTGATTCAAATATTTTTTACAGTGATTCAAAGATTAATCTATCTGCCATATTGGTAGGAGCATTTCTTTATTTCTTAATTGGTATTCATGATGATATTTTTAAATCATCACCTTTATTAAGATTATTTCTGCAGTTTTTAATTGCTTTTATAGTTGCAAATTTTGGAATTAATTTTGGAACTTTAGATTTTTCTGTACCTTTTTTGGGAAATATTAATTTTAAACTTCCACAAAACTTCAATTATATTGTTACCTCTTTTTGGATCGTTGGCACTACTAATTCAATCAACTGGCTAGATGGAATTGATGCTCTAGCCGCTGGTTATAGCTCCATACTTTCTTTTGGTTTATGCTTATTGATGCTTCTTCAAGGTAACATTATTGGGATAATATATTTTTCTATTCTTTTTGGATCAATCCTTGGATTTTTAATTCGTAATTTTAAACCAGCCTTTTACATAATGGGAGATTGTGGTTCAAACTTTTTGGGATTTTGTTTTTCTGCCAGCGCCTTGGTATTTTTAAAAGATTCATCATCGAACTCAATAAATATTTTTTATCTCTTAATTTTGTTTTCATTACCAATAGGAGATATGTTGCTCGTTATATTAAGTAGATTTGTAAAGGGAAAAAATATTTTTCTTCCTGATAAAAGCCATTTGCATCATAGACTTATTAATTTAAATTTTGGATATAGTAAGATAATATTTTTTCTTTATTCTTATTCTTTTCTATCAATTATATTTGGAGTTTATTCTCTAATTAATTCGTAAATAAAAATTCAAAAAATTTTTAAGATCCAAATATTATGAATGATTGAATTTGCGAATTAATTTTCTTTTGGAAAATCTTCTAAAGTTCTCCTGATTCCTTCTTCTAGAGTTATTTTTGGTTCCCAACCAAGTTTTAATAAGTGCTTGATATTAAGCTGTTTTTTGGGGGTTCCATCTGGTTTGCTTTGATCCCATATGATTTCCCCTTTGTAATCTAAAATGTGTGAAATTTTTTTTGCTAATTCTTTTATTGAAATATCCTTACCCGTTCCAACATTAAGTAATGAAAGCGGTTCTCCATTTTGATCTATAGGAGCATTTTTTGAAAAAGTATTCCAATTTTCTAAAGCAAAAACAGCTGCATTTCCTAAATCGTCAACATGTAAAAATTCTCTTAATGGATTGCCAGTACCCCAACAAATCACTTTGGGATGTTTTTGAATAGAAGCAGTGTAAAATTTTTTTATTAATGAAGCCATTACATGGCTATTTAAAGAATTATAGTTATCACCTGGGCCATATAAGTTTGTGGGCATTAAGGATATTGCATCAAAAGAATATTGTTTTCTTAAGGCTTCACACAATTTGATACCTGCAATTTTGGCAATAGCGTACCATTCGTTAGTTCTCTCAAGTGCTCCGGTTAAAAGAGCCTCCTCTATTATTGGTTGTTCAGCGAATTTTGGATAGATACAGCTACTTCCCAAAAAAAGTAATCTTCTTACTCCACACCGCCATGAAGTCTCTATTATATTATTTTGAATCTTTAAATTTTCAAGCAAGAATTCAGTAGGTTCAGATGAATTAGCGAATATCCCCCCAACTTTCGCTGCAGCCAGAATTACCACGTCAGGTTTATTTGTTTTGAACCAGTTCTCAACATCTTTTGTTTTTAGTAAATCAAGCTCTTTTCTTGAAGTAGTAAGAATTTCTCCTCCTAAAGTAGAATCTCCATACCCTTTTTTTACTAAACTCCTACAGATTGCGCTTCCTGCCATACCAGAAGCTCCGGCAATAAAAAATTTATCGTCTAAGAAAATTTTTTTCATTTTTATTATCAATTGGGTGATAGTACTAATTTAAAATTTTTATAATTTCATAATTTAACTTTTAGAAAACTTTTTAATAATTCAATTAATATTATAAAAATTTTTATACCAAGAAACAAATTTTTTTATCCCTTTATCTATTGGTGTTGATGGAACTATACCAATATAATTTTTTAATAATTCACAATCTGAGGAAGTATTTATAACATCTCCTGCCTGCATGGGACTTAATTCTTTTATGGCATCGATACCTATTTCTTTTTCTAAAATATTTATGAAATTTAATAAGTTTATATTATTAGGACTCCCAATATTAAATATTTTATGGGGAGCCCAGCTAATCGAAGAATTTGGTTTTTTTGTGTCAAAAAATTTTTCACCCATAGCAGGTTTATTAATAAATAATTTAATTATTTTTGCAACATCATCAATATAAGTAAAACTCCTAGACATTTGCCCATAATTAAAAACTTTGATTATCTTTTTCTCAAATATCATTTTTGTGAATTTCATTGGAGCCATATCGGGTCTTCCCCATGGACCATAAATGGTAAAGAATCTTAAGCCAGTTGAGGGTATACCATATAAATGACTATAGGAATGAGCAATAAGTTCATTAGAAAGTTTTGTGGCAGCGTAGAGACTAACAGGATGTTTGGTAGAATCTTTTTCGGAAAAAGGAACTTTTGTGTTTCCCCCATAAACTGAACTACTACTGGCATATAAAAAGTTTTTTATTTGAAAATTTCTGCAACATTCCAAGATATTTGTGAAACCAACAATATTGGACTCTATATATACTTCTGGATTTAAGAGTGAATATCTAACTCCTGCCTGTGCCGCAAGATTAATAACGATTTGAGGCTTGCATTTATTAAAAATCTCAAGAAGCGATTCTTTGTTGGATATATCACTTTTATAAAAACGCCATGATGATTTTTTTCTTGAAATTAATTCTTCTATTTCTTTTAACCTTGCATTCTTTAAATCTACGTCATAATAAGAATTTAAATTATCTATTCCAATAACACTATATCCTTCTTCTAAAAGATTTTTGCAAACATGATATCCAATAAAACCTGCTGCGCCCGTTACTAAAACTTTATTACTATTCACTTTGAATGTTTATTTATGATATAAAATATTTGAATATAAGAAATTAATCAAGTTAATAAATGAAAATCACTTTTTTTGTTAATATTACCTCAAATAGATGAATAGGATACTTGTTACTGGAGGCGCAGGATTTATTGGTTCACATATTTGCTTGCTTCTTTTAGAAAAGGGTTTTGAAGTAGTTGTAATTGACTCCTTTGTGAAAAGTTCAATAAAATCTTTAAAAAGA
>Ga0163109_10002970_pt1 | contig 12993 bp, 18 predicted proteins | sample CRUFie1St13metaG_FD_108704 | JGI IMG/M metagenome (GOLD analysis project Ga0163109, IMG submission 108704) | Marine microbial communities from the Costa Rica Dome - CRUD Field 142mm St13 metaG | ecosystem: Environmental > Aquatic > Marine > Oceanic > Photic zone | place: Costa Rica: the Eastern... | reverse complement strand
TTTAAAAAAAATGAAATTATATTTAATAGTGAATTTTTTTTTTATAAATAGTTATGCTTTTCATATTAAACCAATACCAAGATATTTATTTAAATATTTACAAGAAAATATAGAATTAAAAAAAAAAATTACATTAAATGAAATTTCATGGGAAAAAACTAATAATTTAAAATTAATAAAAAATAGATATTTTAATTCAGAAGACTTAATAAATCAATATGATGACTATAATTATGGAGAAATATTTAAAATTTATGGAGTTCCAGCTGCATTATTTGTAATATCAGAGAAAAAAAACAAAAAATATGTAGATGAAATTATTTACAATAAAAATTTAATATTAATGTTTGATGCTGGAAATATAATGAGAAATAGTTTTAATGATAATTTTGATTATATAATAACAAAAAAATCTATAAATAAAAATATTTTTCAAGTTATTTAATTTTAATTATTTGTTAATATTCAAATATGCAATTACATCTTCTCTATCTTTTTCTTTTTTAAATCCAGGAAATGCCATATTTGTACCTTTGATATACTTTTTTGGATTTTCTAAATAATCAAACATGGTTTGATTAGACCAAATTATACCAGATTTTTTATTAGCATTTGTATATTTAAATCCTGGAACTTGCCCAGATTGACGTCCCATTACAGAAAATAAATTAGGACCTTGTTTGTTAGGACCGCCTTCATTAATAGTATGACAAGTTCCACATTTTGCTTTAAATAATTTAGCACCTTGTTTAGCATCACCAGATGAATGATCACTCATAAATAATTTATAATTTATTTAATAAATTATTTTTATATAATTAATTTAATGTAATTCGTTATTTATTTTTAATTTTAATTCACCAATAGATTTTCCTGGATTAAGTCCTTTAGGACATGTATCAGTACAATTCATTATAGTTTTACATCTATAAAGCTTCATAGCATCATCCAAGAATTCCATACGTTCTTTTTTTATAGTATCTCTAGAATCTTGAACCCATCTATAGGCTTGCATTAATACTGCGGGTCCTAAATATTGATCACCGTTCCACCAATAAGATGGACAAGAAGTACTACAACATGCACATAAAATACATTCATACATTCCGTCTAATTTTTTTCTATCTGTTTGAGATTGATAATTTTCTGTTTTATTATTTTTATTGGTTTCTAACCAAGGTTTTATTGATTTATATTGTTTATAAAATTGACTCATATCAGTTATTAAGTCTCTAATTACGGGCATATGTGGTAATGGAAAAATTGAAATATTACTTTCAATAGGTTTTAAACAAGCCAATGTATTTTTACCATTAATATTCATTGCACATGAACCACAAATACCTTCGCGACATGATCTTCTAAAAGAAAGTGTATTATCTATATTATTTTTGATATAGAATAATGCATCTAGAACCATTGGACCACATTGTTTTTCATCAATTTTGAAACTAGATATTGATGATTTATTATTATTATTTCTATAAATTTTTAAAGTTGATAAACTTCTTTTTAAAATATTTCTTTGCATTATAATATTTCTTTCTATAATATAAATAATTATTTAAACTTTAAATAATTATTTTGAAAGGTCTAAAAACCTATTTCTCTGCCTTTAATAATTGTACCAAGCCACTGTGACATTATATTTATTTTATTTTTAGATGATTGTAATTTAGTTAAATATGCAGATCTCCACGCAATCCATGAAGTCAATCCAGTAAATTTATATTGTTTTTGTGTACCAAATTCTAATATTCCTTTACCTGTAGTTAAAGCCACCATTGAACCAAAATGATTATAATTAAAATTGTAATTTTTATTATTGTAATTTTTATTATTTTCAATATTATTTAAATAATATGCCAAAAATTTGCCCTGTTGTTCAGCAACTTGTGCTAATTGAGGTAACGGTTTATTTTTATTAATACAGACATCGCCTAATGCATATATATTATCATTTACTCGATTATTATTATTATAAACTCTTAATAAATCATCTACTATTATTCTACCATTTTTATGTTTTTTTAAATTCAACTTTTTTATAAAATCAGTTGTTTCCACGCCGGTAGACCAAACACATAAACCATAATCTATTATAGATCCATCATTTAAATGTATAGTGTCTTTATCGACTTTTGTTACTTGTGCTTTTTTAATGTAAACACCTCCTTGAATTAATTTTTGAATAGCATACTGTGTTAATGTTTTATCAAAACTAGTAAGTAGTTCATTGCCTTCAACTAATGTAATTTTAACACTGCCTTTTATTCTAGGATTATAATTATACATATCTTCATTTATAAAATTACAAATTTCACTAGCTAGTTCCACGCCTGTTGGACCACCGCCAACAATTACAAAATGTAATAGTTTATTTCTTTCACTAGTTAATAAATTTGGTATACCTGCTAAACATATATTTTCTAACAATTTTTTCCTTATTTTAATTGAATCATTTAAATTTTTTAAAAAATATGCATTTTCATAAACCCCCGGTATATTAAATGTTTGGGGTTTACCGCCTGTTGCAATTACTAATTTATCAAATCCCAATTTAAATGTTTTATTATTATCTGTAACACAATGAATAATATTATTTTCTATATCTACTGATTCTGCATGAGCTAAATAAAAATGATTTTGGGGTAATCCAAGTTCAGGTTGTATATGTCTAATATTTTCTATAACACTTTGATTATGAACGGTTCCAACACAACTAGATGGTAATAATGGTGTAAATACCATATGATTTTTAGAACTAACAATAGTTAAATCATATTTATTGACACAGTCAATATCTTTAGCTAATCTACCACCTGCCCAACCCGAGCCTAAAATAATTAGTCTTTGTTTGCCAGTATTTAATGGCATGGTACTGTCATAAAGTTTGTGTGTTACATTGTTATTATCGCTATTTAAAACTATTAATTTATTTTCATGATATTTATTTTTATAATTTTCAGGTTTTATATTATTCACTAATGAAATTTTTTCATTTAGAAAATAATTTGATGTTTTATTTAAATAATTTATTGATTTTTTATTAAAAACCTTAAAATTTTTTTTTATTATTTGATTATTTAATTTATTCAACATTATAAATATAAATAGCTAAAATTTTAAACTATTTATTTAATAATAATTTAAAAATAAAAATAAAAAGTTAAATAAATAAATAAATAAATAAATAAATTAATTTTTAAAGTATGCTTTTTCGACGTGTTAAATTTTCATAGTTATAAATTTCGGGTCTATAGTATTTATTATATAAAATATATAAAAAATAAAGAGAGCCTATTGTATGTATTTTAAAATTAGCAAGTTTTAATATTTTTTCACTAGCAAATGGAATTTTTTTATAGTAGTCTGTTATTACACATGAAATTGATATATATGAATGTAAAGTCAAATTGCTTATATTAATAAAATCAAAATATTTTTTGTAAAATGTTGTATTATCTAACACAAAAGATAGACCCATAAATGGTAATATAGCTTTATTAGATTTATGATATAATTTCATCATAGTATTGCTTTTATCAGGACTTAATACATTTTTAATTAGCATTTTTAATTTAATTATTAATATTTAAAAATAATTTATTTTTAAATATTAATTATAATATGAAAAAATTATCACCTGCTTTAACTATTTACAAATTTCCTATTACAGCTATTTCATCTATTACTAATAGAACTTCTGGAGTTTATATGACTGGATTTGGTATAACAAGTGGATTATTTTTTCTCTCAAATGAAACAATAAAAAATAGTTTATATGATTATTATAACAATTTAGAATTTTATAAACAAAAATTAATAAATTGTACAGTTTTATATCCATTAGGGTATCATACGGTAGGCGGAATAAGACATCTTATTTGGGATATGTATCCTAATTTATTAACAAAAACAAGTGTAACAAAATCTAGTAAATTTTTATTTCTAGCTGCTTTTGTACCAACAATATTTCTTGAAAGAAACATAGAAAAATTTAATTATGTTTGATTATATATTAGTTAAATGCAATATCTTGTAAAAAAGAACTGTTATTTATTGAATTTTCATATATTAAATAATTTTTATTATTTATAAAATCAGTTATAATAAATTCAATAAATCTTAATGATATATAAAGTGTTGCGGTGTTTTTAGCACGAAGTGTAGTAATTTTATCAATTTTTAATGAATGATATGTATTAATATTTGTAAAACATGTTATTCCGTTATGACTAGTATAACATTCTTTTATTTTAAATAAATTCATTGTTATAATATTATATAATTTATTAAATAAAAATTGATAATATTAATTATTATTTAATATTAATAATTAATATTATATAATGTTTCATAAATTTCTAAAATCTAACCATTTATCTGTATTAAGTTCGCAAATTAATGTTATTAAAAATAAACAACGATCAAATATGTTTCATGTTTCAAGTGATAATTTTATAAAAATCAATGTGGAAACAAATAATGGTGATTTTTTAGAACTAAAAGGTGAATATAATGATACTTTATATGATATTGCTAAACGAAATAATACAATTGAATCACAAATTTTAAATCAGTGTCTTGAATGTGAATGTCAAGGAGTAATGGCTTGTGGTGGGTGTCATGTTTATATTCATGATGATTGGTATAATAGTATAAATAAACCATGTGAAAATGAAGAAGACACTTTAGATTTACTTAGTAATAGACAAGATAATTCAAAATTAGGTTGTCAACTTAGATTAAAACCTCATCTGAATGGTATTAAAATTAAACTACCAATAAATAGAGAAAATTTATTTTAAAATAAAAAATATTGATTTAAAATTATATACAATAAATATTATATTATGAAAAAATTAAATTTTTTTAAAAGAAGTTTTTCTAATAGCTTAAAAGCATTAGCAAAAAAAGATAATATAACATACCATAATTATGATGCAATTGTAATTGGTGCAGGTGGGGCTGGATTACGTGCTACTATGGGATTAGCTGAAAAAAATTTTAAGGTTGCATGTATTAGTAAACTTTTTCCAACTAGATCGCATACAGTCGCTGCTCAAGGAGGTATAAATGCGGCATTGGGCAATGTAACTAAAGATGATTGGAAATGGCATTTTTATGATACAGTAAAAGGGAGCGATTGGCTTGGTGACCAAGATGCTATACATTATATGTGTCGTGAGGCACCAAAAGTTGTATTAGAATTAGAAAATTATGGTTTACCTTTTTCGAGAACTGAAGATGGTAAAATATATCAACGGGCATTTGGGGGCCAGTCTCTTGAATATGGAAAGGGGGGTCAAGCGTATAGAACAGCATGTGCAGCCGATAGAACAGGACATGCAATGCTTCATACATTGTATGGTAATTCATTAAAATTTTCAGCAGATTTTTTTATTGAGTATTTTTCCACCGATTTATTATTTAATCATGATAGATCAGCTTGTGTTGGTTGTATTGCTTACAATATGGAAGATGGTAACTATCATGTATTTAAAGCTAAAAATACAGTAATTGCTACAGGTGGATATGGAAAATGTTATTTTTCTGCAACAAGTGCACATACTTGTACTGGAGATGGTAATGCTATGGTTTTAAGACAAAATATACCATTACAAGATGCAGAATTTGTTCAATTTCATCCAACCGGTGTTTACGGGGCTGGTGTATTATTGACTGAAGGATGTCGGGGTGAAGGAGGTTATTTAATTAATAGTGATGGTGAACGATTTATGGAAAGGTATGCTCCATCTGCAAAAGATTTAGCAAGTAGAGATGTAGTTTCGAGATCCATGACAATAGAAATAAATGAAGGTAGAGGTGTTGGGGAAGATAAAGATCATATTTTATTACAACTGCATCATCTACCAAAAGAAATTTTGCAAGAAAGATTACCAGGTATTTCAGAAACAGCTAGTATTTTTGCTGGAGTAGATGTAACAAAAAAACCAGTTCCGGTTATTCCAACTGTTCATTATAATATGGGCGGTATTCCTACTAATTGGCGTGGACAAGTTTTAAATCCAAATACAGATGATGAAAATAAAATTGTAAATGGACTGTGGGCGGCAGGAGAAGCTGCTTGTACATCTGTACATGGTGCTAATAGATTAGGTGCAAATTCTTTATTAGATATAGTCGTATTTGGAAAAGCATGTGCTGAAAATATAGATGCTCTAAACAAGCCCGGTGAAAAATTAGAAGATTTTAAAATAACAGATTTAAATAATTATTTAGATTTATATAATCATTATTTATATAAAAAAGGTGATTTATCAGTTAGTGAATTGAGACTTGAAATGCAAAAAACAATGCAAAAACATGCAGGTGTATTTAGAAATATAAAATCGATGCAAGAAGGTGTTATAAAAATACAAGATATTTATAATAATTTTGATAATGTTTCAATAAGCGATAAATCTAATTGTTTTAATACAGATTTTATAGAGATGTTAGAATTTAAAAATTTATTAGATAATGCTATTGTTACTATGAATTCGGCAAATTTTAGAAAAGAATCTCGTGGAGCACATAGCCATGATGATTTTAAAGAACGAGATGATGAAAATTGGTTAAAACATACATTATGTAGATTAAACAATAATAGAGTAGAGTTATCTACTCGAGGTGTTAATTTATTTACTTTAAATAATGAAGTTGAATGTGTACCTTTATCAAAAAGAGTGTATTAAATATTTTTAAAATTAAAACTAGTTCCACATCCACATTTTGATTGTTGATTTTGATTTTTAAAGTCAAATCGTGAACCCATTATATCTTCTATATAGTCAATATGAGTTCCAATTAGCCACATCAGGCTGTTATTGCAAAGATAAAGATTTATGGTATCAAGCTTGAAAATTTCATCTAATTTATTAGGTTTTTCGTCTTTTTCTAATATTTTAAATTTGTAAGAAAATCCATTGCAACCACCACCTTTTAAATATAAAAAAGCAGCAGTACCATTTTGATTTTTAATTAAATTTTGTAAAACCTTTTTTGCATTTTGACTTATAGTTATCATTAAAATAAATAAATATAAAATTTTATATTTATTTATTTATATTTATTGGTAAATAAATAATGTAATAATATTAATCTTTCATATGAATAATATATGGTGTTAAATATAGTCCTAATATTAATATAAACATATTTGTATTAAAGGAATATTTCATTAATAATGATGATAAAATAACACCAACAATTATTAATATACTATCTCCCCATAATCCATCTAATGTAGCATATTTTGCCCATTGTTTAAAAAGATCTAACATATTATTTCTGCCTTTTGGAATAAATGAAAATAATAAATAAAATAAAAAGTCAAATATTATTTGAATGATTACAGCAATTATTCCAAATTCAAATAATGATGGTTTATATTTTATAATGTAAACAAAATATCTAGCTATTAATAAATAAATTACACCAATTAATATATCTGCCATCATAGCACTTAATCTGTATTTTTTATACCAATTTTCTAATATGGTCCATGATTTATCTTTTCCAAGTAAATTACTAAAAGTAATTAATATAATTAATAAATCGGCGTATACATTAGCAGTAAAAATAGGTAAATATTCAAAATTATTATTATAATTTATCAATGGTTTTAAATTTGTAAATTTTGAAATAAAAAATAAAACTATAAATGATAAAATTAATATAATTAAACCTTGCATATAGAATAACTTGAGAAAATAATATATAAAAATTTCTAACTGAAAAATAAATTTATTAATATTTTAATATTTATAAAGTTTATAAATATGATTTCAAAACGACTATTTCAATACGTTAAATCTACAATTCCAAAAATTTCTCAAACTGAATTAATAGCTTTACGAAGTGGAACTACCTCTTTAGATCGCACAATTTTGAAAGGTAATTTAGATTTTCCAAAAAAAACTTTGCTACCAAATAAATTTCCCGAGGCAAAATTAAATCATTTATTAGAAAAATTTGATGGATCAACCATTTATCCAAATAACAATTCAAATTATTGGGTTGATTATTTGGCTAAAAATAAATTTTTTAGTTTTTTAATTGATGAATCATATGGAGGCATCAAATTAAGTGTAAATGAAACATCGAATATTTTGACCAAAATATCTAGTGTTGATCCAGCTCTTGGTGTAATTACTATGGTTCCTAATTCGCTTGGTCCAGGTGAGTTATTAATTTATTATGGAACACAAGAACAAAAAGAGAAATATTTACCGGGATTAGCTGATGGAACTTATATTCCATGTTTTGGGTTGACAGGTCCAACCAATGGTTCTGATGCAACCGGATCAATAGATCAAGGCGAAGTTGTTAAAATAAACAATAAATTAATGATAAAACTAAGAGTTAATAAGCGATATATTACTTTAGCACCTGTAGCAAATTTGATGGGTATTGCTTTTAATTTAAAAGATCCTAATAATTTATTAGAAAATAACCGATCAGGAATTAGTGTTGCATTATTAGAGAGAGGACATGAAGGTTTAATACAAGAAACATATCATAATCCTTTAAATGCAGGATTTCCAAATGGTACAATAAAAGGAGAATTTTTTATTGATTTGTCACATATAATTGGTGGTGTAGAAAATATTGGTAATGGATGGAAAATGTTGATGGATTGTTTATCGGCTGGAAGAGCTATAAGTTTACCTGCAACAGCAAATGCTAGTAGTAAAGTTGCTACATTTGGCATAATAAATTATGCTAAAATACGCAAGCAATTTAATATGCCATTATCGAAGATGGAAGCTATACAAGAAAAAATAAATTCCATGGTTTTTAATACTTGGATAATTCAATCATCTGTAGATTTAACAAATAATATTTTAGATAGTGGAGAAAAACCATCGGTTATTAGTGCTATTATGAAACAACAATCAACAGAAAGAGCTCGTGAAGTTTTAAATCATGCTATGGATATACAAGCTGGCGGAGCTATTTGTTTGGGTTATAGCAACTTTCTTGAAAAATTTTATAGAGCAGCTCCAATTGGAATTACCGTTGAAGGATCTAATACTTTAACTCGTTCACTTATTATTTTTGGTCAAGGATTAAATAAATCACATCCTCATATTTATCCATTATTAGAAAATATATTAGATAATGATATTGATAACTTTAATAATAATTTTAAAAATATTTTAATCCATTCTTTGACTTTGTATTGGAGGTCATTAAATGTTAGTAATTTAATACCCGGAGTTGGAAAAGTTTTAGAAAATCAGATTATAGATTATGCAAATCTAACAAATTTTGTTGCTTTAAAAGGTGGTAGTTTAAAACGAGAACAAATGTTATCAGGTGCAATGGCTGATATATTTAGTAATTTGTATTTGGCTATTTCGGTTGAGAATTATCATAAAAATTATGGAGCTAGTAGAAAATTAACTGATTATGTTGTTAATAAATTGATTGATAACAATAAAAAATTAATAAATGAAGTTATAAGTAATTTAGGTGTAGAAAGATTTTTGTTATTGCATATGATGAAAACTCCAAATGAAAAAGATTACAAGCAAGAATTAGAAATATTTGATGAAATTATGAATAATCGAAAAATTTTAGATGAAATAAAGAAAAATATTTATATAGAAAATAATATTTTATCAGATTTAGAAAAAGTTACATCTGACATTATTGATAAAAATTCACCAGAATATAATGATTTAAAAAATCGTATAATAAATGTTGGTGAATTTGAAAATATAAAAAATTATAAAAAAACTTAATAAAATAAAATTGAAAATTATCAATTTTTTAAATTATAAAACAAACTTATATAAATTATGAATAATAGATCACGATATATGTCTCAACTTTTACACAATGATTGTGAAAGAATGTTACGACAACCAATTAATAAAATAATAGTTTGTGAAGTATTAGAAAAATTATCTCAAACAGAAAAAAAACATACAATATTTATTGAAGTTTCAAAAGAAAAAATGAAAGAAAAAGAAAAAGAAAAAGAAAAAGATAAGAATAATTTATATAAGTTAGTTTTAAATGTGTTAGGTTGTAATAGATATTGATCAAATAAATATTTACTATTATAAAAATTTATCATAAAATGGTAAATTTGTTAAAAATGAAAATTCTCCTTGATTTTTTATCCACTCACCTCCATCTATTTTAACAATTTCACCATTTATATATTTAGCTTTGTCTGATGTTAAAAAAACAGCCAAATTTGATATTTCATCTGGATGACACATTCTTTGTGATGGATTTACATAATTATTATAATATTTAAATAATCCAAATTTATCTAATTTTTCTGCACCACCAGTATTTTCAATAGGTCCGGGTGCAATTCCTACAAAACGCATTCCATATTGAGACCATTCAACAGTCAAACCTTTCATTATATTATCAACACCCGCTTTAGCAGCGGCGCTGGGTATAACAAGGGCAGAACTATTTTGAGAATAGGTTGTTGAAATATTTAAAAAAACGGCCTTTTTCTTTTTTTTGATAAATGTTTTACCGAAAATGTGATAAATATTGAAAGCTCCATCAAGAACAATTTCATTTATCTTTTTCCAACCATTATAAGATAAATTTTCAAATTTACAAAGAAAATTTCCAGCTGCATTATTAATAATAATATTTGGCAAATTATTGGTTTTTTCAAGTTGATTTTTAACATTAATAATTTCATTATATTTTGATATGTCGGTTTTAAAATATAAATTTTCTTGTTGATTAATATTATTTAAAGTGTTATTTAGTTTAATCATTTTTTCAACATTTCTAGAGAGATTAATGATTTTCCCGCCTTGTTTAGCAAATGTTTTAGCCAAACTTTGACCTAATCCACCTGAAGCACCAGTAATCAATATAGTTTTATTTCTTAACATATTAAATGATTTATTTTATATTAATATTAATAGTAAATTTAAGTCTTCATATTTTTATTTTAAATTTTTAAGAACTAATTAAAATAAAATAATTTAAAAAATATTAATTATATTAATATAACTAACAAAAATATGTATCGTATTATTCCCCTGCGTATTTTGCGACGAACTCGTGGAGTTAAGTTTGATGAAATGGTACCATCAGATATTCCAAATATATCAGGAATTGATAGAGTTATTCATGGTCCCAATTCAATTTCACCTGGTCCGGTTGAAGATTCGCCAATTCCAGTAAAACGGCCTTGGTATATGCATCCTGGTCAAGATGATAATTTACTAGTTTTACAGGGAACTAGGTATATTGATATTTTTGATACAAAAACACGAACAAAAGCTAGTTTTATTGTAACACCTGATAAAGTTTATAAAAATGATAAATTATATTATGATGGACCAGCAATGGTGGTTTGGCCTGCTGGAATTTTTCATAGAATAATTAGTGGTATAGAAGGCAGTATTAGTGTAAATTTTGCCACACGAACTAGCAAGTTTGATATAAAAGATAATTTTAATATTTATAATTTATGTACAACAACAGGGGATTATCAAATTCTAAAAGAAGGACATGAAGATCAACCAGATTTAGCTTATAAATACCCTAATGATGATATTAAAAATCTTTTCAAAGAAAATTAAAAATAAATAATAAATTTATAAGTTATAATGAAAACTTGTAAAAATAAGTGTTTAAAAAATAATAAAAAAACACTTAAAAATTGTAATTTAAAAAGCTGTATAGCATTACTTCAACCAGATAAATCAATTAAAAATAATAATGTATATGGTATTGTAGAATTTCTACAAAAATCTAAATATTTATTTATAAAATATGATATAAAAAATTTAAAGGATGGATTACATGGATTCCACATTCATAAAAATGGTGATTTAACAAAAGGATGTGTTAGTGCTTGTGAGCATTTTAATCCTTATAATAAAAATCATGGTTGTTTAAATTCTAAAGAAAGTCATGCAGGTGATTTGGGAAATATAAAAAGTAAAAATAATATTAGTAAAGGAACAATAAAAACTAATAAAATAAGTTTAATTAAAGATAAAATTAATATTACAGGTAGAATGATAATTGTTCATGAAAATCAAGATGATTGTGGTAAAGGTAATGATGCAGAATCATTTAAAACAGGTAATGCAGGTAAAAGATTAGCATGTGGTGTTATTGGTATAAAAAATTAAATTTTTTATATTTAAAGATATAAATTATAATAATTAATATAATTAAAAATGCCATTTATAGTGCCAGTTTATCTTTGTTTAAATGCAGCTAAAAATATGCAATTTAGTAAATCAGTAATGAGAATAAATTATTTAAAAAATATATATTATACAAGAATATCTAGTTATCTAGGTGTAATTTTATTTTCTAATTTAATTGGTATATGATTTTGAAGGAATTAAGTATTTTATAATATTTAATATTATAAAATGCAGTATGATTTAGAAGGAATTAAGTATTTTACTAATATATGTACTTTAGATGTAGATAAAAATAAATATTATATGATATTACCAGAAGATATAAAGCGTTATATTTGGGATTTATTGCATATTAAACCATTTTTAAAATGTTATATATGTAATAAAGTTTTAATATCAATTGAATTAGATATTAGGGAAGAAATAGTTACAGAAAATTTTATTCAAATAAATAAAACAGGTATATGCAATGAATGTTAATATTATAATAAATTATAATAAATTATAATAAATTATAATATTAATGATAACAAAACATTTATTAAAAACTTTTCAGTCTATTTCTCTTAATCAATGGTTAGGTTTAGTTTTAGCAATTATTGCGTCTACATTAGGTTGGTTAAAATTAGTTTTTATTGTATCTCCTAAAAAAAATAAAAATCCTCAATTAGGTAGATATCAATATTACGCTCTATTAATAACATGGTTAATAACTATTATTTTATGGGCGCGTATTATAGCTATTGTTGATCCATTAAATAATGAAACTGTATGTAATTGTAATTGTAAATGTTAAATTTATTTTAAAATAAATTTAAACATATTTTTAATA
>Ga0163109_10002969_pt1 | contig 12993 bp, 12 predicted proteins | sample CRUFie1St13metaG_FD_108704 | JGI IMG/M metagenome (GOLD analysis project Ga0163109, IMG submission 108704) | Marine microbial communities from the Costa Rica Dome - CRUD Field 142mm St13 metaG | ecosystem: Environmental > Aquatic > Marine > Oceanic > Photic zone | place: Costa Rica: the Eastern... | reverse complement strand
CAGCGACATGATCGGCTTTGACCGTCACAAAACTTAAGGTCGATGCCTCATTGTTAAGCGTCCACTGCGCCGACGCTGCAGCTGAGACGATCAGCAATCCCGAGGAAATAAGACATTGAAAAAGACGAATCGGGGCTTTCATGAGTTTCTCCAAACACCAAAAAACGAATCGAGGCTTCAATATGGCTCAGTTACCGATTGAAATCCAGTAGTTTACCCTCGCCGCAACAGAGCCTGTACAGTCAACGGAACAGCTGGCACCTCCCGCGACGCAACGCTCTGCGACAAGCAAGCGTGCCCGTGCGGGTCAGACCAATCGGCAAGCTGACACGCTCTTTCGCAGATCAGGGGCTCGGCCAGTTCTCCTGGAAAGCCTCGAACGCATTCAGCAGAGCCTCCGTGTTCGCTTCTCCCAGCTGTGCCAAGGCAGTTGCGGCCGCTTCAATCGTTGCCAGACCTCCGGGCACGCTGCCGCGCCGGATACGGTACCGGCTCGATGCATCATTAATGTGGCAGACCCGCATTTGCTGTAGCCACGGATTGGACATCCAGATTTTTTTGGCCTTGCGCCAGGTTCCGTCAATCAGGACCAGCCTGCGCACCGGTGAAGTTTGATTCGCTTCAGACAGGGGCACGCTGATGCTGGTTGGAAAGAGCACCACCACGCCGGGATTAGACAGCAAGGCATGCCGCACCCCGTCGAAATCTTCGGGTTGCTCACCGACAACAACTTCTGTCCCCTCCGCTACAAGGGTAATCAGCCGCGCGGTATTTTTTGCGTGTCCTGCTTCAGTGGGATGCTGCAGAATTGTGAGTTTGATGGAATAGCCGGTCCGGCCGATGTCTCGGCACAGACAGGTGCGCTCCGGATAGTCACAGATTGGGCAATAGGATCGAGGCATAGTTCAGATCAGCATTAGTTCACAGCGGGAATTGCGATCATTGGCCCAATTGTCTCATCGCACCCGTAAGGCTCACAAAATTAAAGCGCCGTACAGACTCAGACAGCTGCCGCCGCCTAAGCATTCAGAGAGCAAACTCGATGCGCTGATGGGCTTTGAATTCAACTTCCTGCCGGGTTAAAGGCGTTTCTATGACTTCAATCCGATAGCTGCAAATCACGCCCTTCGCCAGCACTGCTTTCGGATTCAACTCAGCGCTTTCAAAAAACACCTCAAAAGAAAGCTCATCGTCATTCGTCATCATCAACACTAGGAATACGACCCTGATTTTTCCCTTCCACTTCCCAGCGACGCCAGCCGGCCAGAATTCCCGTCAAGCCATGATTACCTTCATGGCAGGCGTACTCATAGATCGGCTCCTCGATTCTGCGCATAGGCAAGCGGGCAGACCACGGCTGATCCCACATGGCGGTGTCTTCCACGGTGAAGTCGTAATCCAGCGTGTTCTCATCAATCCAGGTAAACCGCTCTTCTATGCGCAGACTCGGGGAAGTATTACGCCAGCCATACTCAGGATAGAAATGCTTACTTGTAATCACCAGAGTATCACCCTCCCATCGGGCAATCGAGCGGCCCGCCCACTGCGGAAACGGCGCGTCAAAATCTTCAGCGAAAGGGATAATGCGAGCGTGATGAACCATTTCGGTCATGATCATCACATGTTCGCGGGTTTGAACCAGCTGCATGTTGTTATTGTAGGAGCCGGAGATAAGGGGAGGCCCAGTGCGATTGTTGATGATACACCGATCGTTCAAGGCACGTGCCTCGGGGCCCGCGCTGTCGCGTCTCATCTGTTGCACAAAGGCATTACGCTCACGACCGCTGGCGTTCAGCGAAGGCAATCTGCCGTTAGGCGGATCATAAACCAGAGAAGTACGCCGATCAAAAACAGTATCATTACCGCGTTCATACCAGAATTCATTGTATGAAATAACACCGGGTGGATAGCCCGCCCCTCCAACCGAGTCGATAATCAGATCTCGATTCTGACGTCGATTCTCATAGGCCGCCCACTCGGCTGCTTCTTCAGCAGTGAGTGTGGCCTTGTCAGACAGCTCAGCGGGTCGTTGCAGCGGGGTGATCGTGCGGAATGTAAAGGTACCCTGGAGATCCGGATACCCATGTTCGGTCCTAGGCGCCTCCGGCGACTGAGCGAGAAGCGGTTTAGACGCCAGGAAAAATGCGAGAGCCAGCAAGAGGTTGAGACGCTGATTCATAATTGCCTCCAGAGGTCTTGGTCTTATTATGACGGAACAACAGCACGTTCTTAACCGACCTTACCCTCATTTCCGGGCTTTTTGAACCCGCGTTGGCCTGTGGTCTGAAAGCAAACTACTCAGTGACCCTCGTTACACTGCGCGGGTAGTCAGCCCAGCCGACATCTGCAGCGGATTCTGCGCCTGAGCGCATTTTTATAATGACCCGATAACACTCGCCACCTCGATTAAATCGCAGAGACAAAAAAGCCGGGGAGTGCCCGGCTTTTTTGTACTTCGAAAGAGATGACTTAGTCGTCTCCGCCCTGGTTTGTGAACTTGTAGTTCACTACTCCAAAGAACATCTCGTCCCAACTTTCGTTGCCCCACGGCACTGTCCGCTCGGGATCAGGATTCGCGGGATTCTGGCTGGAATTATCAAACGCGCCCACGACACGAATCTGTGTGCCGGCTGGCACCAGCTTGGGCTCTTCGTATAAGTAGCTCAGCTGCCAGTTGTAGTTGTATTTGGCGACGTTGATCAGCTCTTCAGTAGTACCGTCAGGGTAGTCAGCATAAAAACGCATGTATTTACCGCGAAAATGCATGTGCGGTGTAAAGCTGTACAGATGCGCCTCGCGGTCTATCGTAATGCTTTTCACCTGCTCGAACGCTGGATCGTGAGGAGGGATATCGTCCCAGCCAAACGGAAAAATACACGCACAATTACCTGACATCCTCTCGGCTGGTTCCTCGCCTTCCGGATAGAACCACACACCAACCTGGCTGCGATCAGTAGTCTCTTTGCCGTATGGTGTGTAGTGCATGTTCAGATGTAAAACTGAACCGGCTTTAATGAGGCCTCCGGTACCTTCGGGGTTCATTTCCTGAATGAAACCCGGGATGTAGGCCGCAATGTTCGCTTTGTCGGGGTTACCAGAACCCCCGAGGAAACCGCGTCGGGGCTCTTCACCCGGGAAATCCAGTCGATTTACCGTGTGATGCAGAACCTGGCGATCGCCAGCGATAATCTGGCTGCCCTTCATCCACCGGTCGGTCGGCATGTCAAAAACCACTTCGACATTGGTGAATACCCCGTTGCCAGTCGCCGGCACAGTAGTCGCAGGAATATCAAGAATCATGTCCGGCTCACCATAAGCCCACTTGGATTCTGGCCAGGTCAGCTGAGTCAGCGGATCTTCATCACCGTCTTTAGGGGCCCCTGCTTCCGCCCAGGCAATGATATTACGAACATCCTGTTCTTCAATCACTCGGTTATTGACGAAGCCTCCAATGTGGCCATCAATGGCACCCGGTGGCATGCGCTTGGTCATCAGCACTTCCCTGATCATCGGGGACCAGCCCTGCACCATGGCATGGCTGTCCATGGCGAAAGGCGCAATCCCGCCCTCGCGATGACAGGCCGCGCAGTTTTCTGCCAGAACTGGCGCAATATCCGCGACATAGGAAGGGACTTCGGTCTTTGCCTCGTAGGTCACTGGCTCACCGCTGACTGCGATTTCAGGCGCCGACACCTGATCACCGGCCAGGATTTCATTGAGCGCGATTTCAGCCCCGGACACGGAGCCTCGATACTTCACGGTAAAGCGGGCCGGATCAAAGATCAGCACCTGCCCACTATTGGAGATTCCCATCGCTTCAGAGATCACCCGGTGATCATCCATCAGCACCGGAAGGTCGCTGCCGAGTCTGTCCATCTCCGCAGCCACTTCAGTCCGGTTCTCAAGGCCCATCGGATTGATCATCAGAAACTCGATGCCTCTGGAGTCAAATTGCTCTCGCAGCGCGAGGAACCCGGATAGCGCCGCTTCAGTTGCCTCGCTATCGATAGCCTGCACCAAGAATACCACCGCTTCATGGTCATCCAGATAGCTCATGCTGTGGTGGTAGCCGTTCTGGTCGATCAGTGCAAAATCTCCGACCCTCTCCTGTGCCAGCGCCAGAATCGGCGTCAGAACAAGGGCGATCAGCGTCAGCTTGCCCGGCTTGTCCATAGTAGTCTCCTTTAAAAACATTCCAGCGATTGCTGTGTCAGCGTGTACAACGCAAATATTTGCTTTTTGGTTGCCGCAACGCGACAGCGCGCATTTAAGTCGTTCAAACCTATGCAAATATTAAAGAGGGAACCCCGACTCGTCAATCGCGCTGATTTCGCTTTAACCTGCCAAAAGGGCCCTTCACAGCATTTTTTGGGCTCAGGATTGCTGAAGCAGCTCCAACAACTGGGGGTACAGGGCCGGATTCGCGATCAGGAGGTTTTTGTTAAAGAATTGGGGGTCCACATCTTCCGGCACAGTACCGAAGTGGCCACAAACGGCGCCTGCCTCCTTGGCTATCAGTCTGGCCGCTGCGAAATCCCACAGGCTGAGGCTTTCGTAATAACCATCAAGGCGCCCGGCCGCCAGCCAACAAATGTCGAGCGCAGCGGATCCAAGTCGCCTGATGTCGGCACAATAATGAAGAATAGTTCTGACCCGCTCCACCATGTCGTCAATCCCTTCTTTAATGTACGGAAACCCTGTGGCAATGATGGCTCTGCGTAAATTTGTCTCCTCAGCCACTCTGATGATCGCCCCGTTCAGCATAGCGCCCTGACCCAATTCAGCGCTGAAAAGCTCGTCGGTGAAAGGATTGTAGACGACGCCAAGGGTTATTTGTCCGTTCTCGCAGAAAGCAATGGAGACGGCCGATTGAATGTGACCATGTGCGTAGTTTACGGTACCGTCGATCGGGTCAACAATCCAAACCGGCACCTCAGACTCCCAGACCCGCTGCAACTCAGGAGAAGACTCTTCGGACAGGAGCCGGTGTTCCGCAAAGCGCTGTTCAATCCTGATTCGAATTAGCTGGTCTGCCTTGATGTCAGCATTAGTCACCAGCTCGTTTCCTCCCTTATAATCGTGCACAAGGTTAGCCTGCTCGCGCTCGCACAGAATCAGCTCACCGGCTTCACGCGCTATACTTTGTGCAAAATTCATGAGCTCTGTCATTCCTGCTTCCTATTCCGACTAAGTAGCTGAGCATCAGCCGCAGCAATGTCAATTAATGCCGACGAGGACTTAAATATGACTTCCGTCGACCGGGCTGTAAAGTATGGGGTTTTCGCCCTTATTGCCACCCTTGTCAACCTGGCGTCCCAGGGATTGATGATTAGAGTCTATTCTGATGGCCACGCGCTCTACGTCGCCCTCCTTGTGGGCACTATGACAGGCTTGATAAGTAAATACTGTCTAGACAAAAAATTCATCTTCGCCTTAGTCACCCATTCGCAGCAACGCAACCTCAAGACATTCATCGCCTAAACTGTGACCGGATTGCTCACTACCGCTTTATTCTGGAGTTTCGAACTGGGTTTCGAATTCTGGTTTGGTGGCAAGTCAGCTCGGTATTCCGGCGCTGCGACCGGACTGACCATTGGATATGTTGTAAAGTATCAACTCGACAGCCGGATGGTTTTTGTGTCAACAGCCGGCAGCAGTCCAGTCCACAGCCAATTCGGTCAATAAGGATGACGGGGGTAAACAGAGGAATGCGTCTTTCGGGCTGGGGTCGGTATCCGTTTGTAGAAGCGTCCGTGCTTGCGCCCAAAGATGCTGGCTCCACAGCGCAAATTCTTATGAACAACGAGGGATCTCGAATGATCCCAAGGGGAGCAGGGCGCAGCTATGGTGACAGCGCGCTGGCAACAAGCGTGTTAAGCAGCCGGTATCTGGACGACTTTATCAGCCTTAACCGGCGCGCTCTGACCATTCGCTGCTGCGCCGGGACCACCCTGGCCGAGATACTGCGTGTTTGTGTACCGCAGGGCTTGTTCCTGCCGGTGCTGTCGGGCACAAAGACTGTCACCCTGGGTGGTGCGATCGCAGCCGATATTCACGGTAAAAACCACCACGTCGACGGGAGTTTCTGTGACCATATTGAGCGTTTCACTCTGCTTCTGCCAAGCGGTGAGACCGCAGTCTGCTCTCACACTGAGAATAAAGAGTACTTCCAGGCCACCTGCGGTGGTATGGGACTGACCGGGATAATTCTGGATGCAACCGTTTCTTTGAAAACGGTGCCGAGTGCCTTTATCAGCGCCCAGTCAATTCCTGCGGCTCATCTTGAGGAGAGCCTGGCTCTGCTTCGACAGCATAATGACAAACAATACGTCGTCGCGTGGGTGGACTGTCTGGCAAAACGTTCGGCGCTGGGCAGAGGGGTCATTCACCTTGGCAGTCACAGCGAGACAGGAAAGCTAGAACACAGATCAAAGCGCAAGCTCTCTGTGCCTTTCACGACGCCGGGGTTTCTGCTCAATCGTTACACGATGGGTGGCTTTAACCAGCTGTACTACGCCCGCCACAGATTCAAAAAGTCGGTGAACTCGGTTTACTATGACGACTACTTCTTTCCGCTGGACAACATAAAAGGGTGGAATCGGCTTTATGGGGCTAAAGGGTTTCTGCAGTATCAGTTCGTCTTGCCGGACGATACCGCAGAGTCCGGTCTGCGAGAAACGCTGGAGACGGTGAGTCGGTCGGGAAAAGGCTCCTTTCTTGCCGTACTCAAGCGATTCGGACCTGCCAATGCCAACTGGTTGAGCTTCCCCAGCGAGGGCGTCACACTGACGCTTGATTTCAAATATGAGCCCGATCTGCTCCCGCTGCTGGACCGACTGGACGAGATCGTCCTGGCAGCGGGCGGACGACATTATCTGGCGAAAGATGCGCGCATGAGTGCTGCGGTATTCAGACAGGGTTACCCCAAGTGGCACCAATTTAAAGCCCTCAAGGACCGGATTGATCCGGCTGGAATACTGGGTTCACTGCAGTCGGACCGGCTTGGACTTACCCAAGCCCGCGTAAGGTCATCTCAGTCATGAATATTCTTCTGATCGGCGCAAGTTCTGCAATCGCTAGTGCTGTTGCCAGGCGTTATGCAACACATCACAGCGGCCTGTTTCTGATCGCACGAAATGGCCCGCGATTGGCGCTTCAGCAGCAGGATCTCATGGTTCGCGGCGCAGCACGGGTCGGGACCCGTGTGCTAGATGTGTTGAATCATGAAGAGCATGAAACCGCGATTAACGCCGCGAGTGAATTCTTTGGTGAGGGTGACATTGACCTCGTCCTGATCTGTCATGGGTCGCTTTCGGATCAGAAGGCGGCAGAGCAAGATTTTGAGTGCGCCCGACTTGAAATTGACATCAATGGCTTGAGCGTCATCTCTTTGCTTACCCGGCTGATACCTCACTTGAAAAAGCAAGGTCGCGGAATGCTGGCGGTGGTTACCTCGGTCGCTGGCGACCGCGGCAGGCAGCCCAATTTTGTTTACGGTGCAGCCAAGGCATTGGTCTCAACCTACCTCCAGGGTCTGCGGGGGAAGCTCTTACCATACGGTGTCGACGTACTGGACATCCGGCCCGGACTAGTAGATTCACCGATGACGCAGCAGTTTGATAAAGGCCTTCTCTGGTCTTCCCCTGAACTTGTTGCCAGACAGATAGAAAAGGCTATCAGGCGCAAACGGCATACTGTCTACGTTCCCGGTTACTGGCGACTGATCATGGCTGTTGTGCGATCAATACCGGAGGCCGTCTTCAAGCGGCTCAAGTTCTAGGCCTTGACTGAACTCGCTTCAACAGACAACAAGGTCCTGCCGCTGTTTGTCGATCTGGACGGCACCCTGATCAAGACCGATCTGATGTTAGAGTCAGTTTGTGTTCTGCTAAAACAAAATCCGTTCAATCTGGTAACCATGGTCATCTGGCTTTTGAAAGGTAAAGCGTATCTGAAAGCACGACTGGCTGAACGGGTTGACCTCAGTTTCAGCGGTTGGCCTTTTAACGCGGAGTTTTTCGATTTCCTGAACGACGAAAAGCGAAAAGGGCGACAGCTGGTTCTGATTTCAGCTGCCAATGAACGTGTGCTTCAGAAGTTCGCCGAACCACTTCGGCTGTTCGAGACCTGTCTTGGCAGCGATGAGCAGATCAATCTAAAAGCCATAGCCAAACGTCAGCGTATCGAGGAAATCACCCGTGGCAAACCGTTCAGCTATGCCGGCAATTCGAAAGCCGATATTCCAGTCTGGGAAGCAGCAGCAGAAGTCATTCGCGTAAACTGCAGCAGATCACTCGCCAGAGACCTCTGTGACAAAAAGCCTAGCAGAGATTTTGACCCGCCCGGCTCAAGGATACAGTATTTATGGAAGGCCATTCGGCCACATCAGTGGGCGAAGAATGGTCTGTTATTTATCCCTCTCACGCTGGCGCATCAAATTACTGACGCGCATCGCCTGCTGCACAGCTTTATCGGCTTTACCTGTTTTTGTTTGGTGGCATCCAGTGTATATCTCAGCAACGATCTGCTGGATCTTGAGTCTGATCGCTTGCACAGCACTAAAAAAACCAGACCGCTGGCTGCGGGCACTCTGCCGATTCAGGCCGGCATGGCGGCAGCTATCGTTCTGCTACTGGCCGCGATTGCACTTGCCCATCTGCAGCCCACAGAATTCATGGTCATTCTTTTGGGATACTGGACGCTCACCGTACTCTACAGCGTGCTGCTGAAACGTCTTTTTCTCCTGGATTTGCTCACGCTGGCAAGCTTGTATTCCCTGCGGCTCGTGGCTGGAGCGCAAGCCGCGCAAGTCAATGCTTCGATTTGGCTGTTAGGGTTTTCGATGACCCTGTTCTTTGGACTGGCTGCACTGAAGCGCGTTGTCGAGTTAAGCAAATCAACCCATGCCACACCACTGCCGGGGCGGGCCTATACCCAGAGCGATCTGACGGCGCTTACCGCGCAGGGCCTGTCCGCCTGCACCTGTTCCGTGCTGATATTTGTTTTTTACATCTATGCGGATGAGACCCGGGCTTTATACCGCTCTCCAGAGTTGCTTTGGCCGATCGCCGGGCTGCTGGGTGGGATATTGTTCAGAGCCTGGTGGTTGGCGCGAAAAGGCGCACTGAATGAAGATCCGGTTCTGCTGGCAGTGTCAGACCGCCCGAGCCAGGTTGCTACGGCGCTGATATTTGTCGTGCTCTGGTTGGCCATCTGATGATTCCGCTGAAATGGACGCGCATGCCAGCGTCAGAAAAAACCGATCGAGGCTGCGCTCGCCGGCTGCATCAAACCACAATGCTCGGAATACCGTGATGAAAGCGGAGTTGGTTTTCCATAAAGCTTAAGACAAACAACTAGCTGTTGCCGTGGCCTTCAAGCTCATTGAACCTCAGGTTCATCGCCGCGCTTTGGCAGGCTGATAGCACCAATTCAGGCTACCACGAGCGGTAGTGGCGATTACCTCGCTGGCGCCGGTGGGTTCGACCGTCAGCATGTCGCCGAATGGTGTCAGACCCGAAGTTATGACCGCCTTCGGACACCCCCCAACTGCGAAAGGGATTGCCAGACCTCTGATCAAAGCGTCGCGAGTTAAACCCCTGCGGTCGATTCGGGGGGGGGCAAAATCCTGATCCCAATCGTACCCGTTCCAGACGTAGCGCTGGCCGCGATTGTTGATTACCCAGGGGCGTTGGTAGGTGCCGCCTAACTCGACAGCGCCAACGGGAGCCATCCCAGTGCCGCCCATTCCAGCGGAAAATGGCGAAGCCTCCGCTCTCCCGGGCGCTGCCCAAGGCCCAGCCATCCGCGAGCGCAGTGGCAGAGCCGGGTATCCTGTATCCATTTCTGTAGATGGCAAAACCATCACGCACGCGTTCCCCCAGACGCCAGTTGGCAGGGCCGTCAGAATACCGATACCTCCGGTCATCCGCCTGCACGGCCGGCAAACCCGTTGTCATGGAGAACAGGGTGATTAGCGCAATAAGCCCCTTTTTCACGGTGATTTCCTCCCGTGGAACTGCGTTGTGGAGAAAAAGCTTAGGCGCAGACAGCTGAACGGAAGGTGAACTGGCCGAGGGAGCGCCACCGTGGCTCTCAGGACTTTTATGGCTGCTTGGACTGTGGACGACGTTCAGTCCAACGCAGCCGACAGCCCGGCCGCCGCCGCCGTATCGACATACTCTCTGAGCCGCGTGATCTTGCCATTCTCAATGTCAGCAACGACACAGGCGGCCAGCGTCAGCTGGCTGCCGTTGGGCAGAGTGCCCCTCACTGTGTGTTCCTCGACGAAACCGCTGTCCGTGGCGCTGCGGATGACATCTTCATAATGGAAATCGTTGACTATGGCGCTCACGGCCTGCGAAAACTGGATGAGCGTTTCGATATCAAACTCGTTATTCAGATTCTGGCGTGCCTTGAACTCCGGTGCACACAAATCTCGAACGGTATCCATGTCTCCTGTCTCAAAAGCCGTAAACAGGTCGGCGGCAATTTGCTGGTTATCCATCTTCATGTCCTCATTGGGTGAAACTCAGTTCGCCGGGTGTCAGTTCACAATCATGAAAGCTTCTTCGATCGGGTTCCAGAGAGTCGGCTTTCCGATGCGGGTCACTCTCATGGCACCTGGCACACGCGGCCTGAGATACCGGGCAAACTGTTCCACATCAGGAAAGTCGGGATCAAGCCACTTTCCGATCAGATCCTCATCCGTAAGGTCGAGCATCAGAGGCATCGATTTCGGATGAATGTCGTCCCACTGCGGCGACAGCGGAGGAAGAGTGATGATCGAAGCTGCGTAAACACACTCTCCTGTCTGCTGATCGCGGTATTCCCGGTACAGCCCACCGAAAACAATGGCTGCTCCTTCCAGCTCGATCATATGATAGGTCTTCTTGTCACCCAGGCCCTCAACGAAAGCACTTGCTGGAATGATACAGCGTGATTCCCGATATGGCGTGTAAGAAATGCCCTGCGGCTTGTGCAATTTGTCAGAACGAGAGTTGAAGCTGGCGTATCGGTAATCGGGTTTAAGCGTTTTGCGATCGAGGAACAACCACCAGATGGCCTGTGAAACCCTGCGTTCTTTCGCGAGCCCCGAGCGACTTTCATGAATGATGGCGATTTGTCCGCCGGGCGCAATATCCTGACTGATGCAGCTGTCCGGGATCTGAACACCCAGTACATCACACAGACGGCGCACCTCAGGACTGTTGATAAGATTGAAGCGTCCGCACATTGCTTTTTCGCTCAAGGCAATAGTAAAGTCGGAAGAAAAATTGCCGGTTTAACCGATAAAACTTCCCGTAGAACTGCTTTATATAAAAACAACAAGGGAACCTCTATGCAAGAAGTGCGAACATCCCACCTGACCCTTTGCCTAGCTGGTCTGGCTGCGCTGTGCTGTATATCTGCGACTGACTCGGCCACAGCCCAGGTCACAGCTATAGAAACGCGGCGCTGTGAAGTCCTGCTGGACAGCCGCAATCTGACTTTGACCCGAGCAGAAATCGCAGAAAATCCAGAGGATGGATCTCCCTATTGCTACGTTCGAGGCATCATCAGTCCCGCGATTCACTTTCATGCACAATTGCCGCTGCCTGCGAATTGGAACGGGCGCTTTCTTCAATGGGGCGATGGCGGTAAGGACGGCGATCTGGACTTTGCGAACCACCGGTTAGCGGAAGGCTATGCGGTCACTAATAGTAATATGGGACACGATAACGGCGTTGAGCCTGGCGCCTCTTTCGGCTTCAACAACCGGCAGGCTGAAATCGATTTTGGCTATCGCGCGGTACACCTCACCGTCATGGCAGGCAAACGGCTGGTCAGAGACTATTACGGAAACAGTGCAGAATACTCGTATTTTGAAGGTTGCTCTCAGGGCGGTCGTCAGGCCTTCATGTCTGCCCAGCGCTTCCCTCACGACTTCGATGGGATTATCGCCGGCGCGCCGGCATTCAATTACCAGGGCCTCAATGCCGCCGGCACCTGGAACCTGCAGCGTATTTTTCGAGACAATCTGGTGGGTAATCTAGCAGTAGACAGCACCGGGGATGGCAGTCCTGACAGTCTGGCGCTGCTCGACAAACTTCATGACAGAGTGCTGCTGAAGTGCGACGCCAGTGACGGGGTGCAGGATGGCATCATCGGTGACCCGCTTGCCTGCGATTTCAATCCATCGATCGATCTCTCTGATCTGATGTGCCTCAGTGATACAGCCGGAAGCGATTGCTTCACCACTGCCCAATTACAAACCGTTACCGACCTGTACAACGGCCCCTCTGATTCATCGGGAAGGACAGTCTATCCTGGCAAAATGTTCGGCTCCGAACTGCGATGGGCGGGGTACTACATCCCCTGGCAGGGAAACAGCATGGGTCCCTCAAAGCTCATGGGTGTCGCTGGCGATCACATGAACTACCTGTTTTACGAAGAAGACCCGGGAGTTACGGTGCCTGATGTCCGTGACGTCACCTATCAATCAGATACCGAGGGCATAATGCCAGAATTTCATTGGATTGACTGGAATATCGACGACTTCTTTTCCGGCAAGGGCGATCTGATGAAATCCATCACCGATGCCAATGACCCTGACCTGTCGCGCTATTTGATCGGTGCCGGGGGCAAGATGCTGATTTATCATGGGCTGGTGGACACGCTCATTGTGGCAACGGATACCATCAACTATTACAACGACATGATAGATCAGACTTTTGCTGGCAGTGTGGACGCTGCTCAGGATCACGCCAGACTTTTCCTCGCGCCTGGTATGGGGCATTGCCGGGGCGGCCCGGGACCGGACACCTGGGACAATCTGGTCCCGCTGGTAAACTGGGTGGAAAACGGCGTCGCACCAGAGCGCATCACAGCTACACACAGTACCGATGGTAAGATCGATAATGAAAGACCGTTGTGTGTCTACCCCAAGCAAGCCCGATACGCCGGGCCGACCGGTGGTGCTAACAATCCCGATAACTGGCGGGCAGAGAACTT
>Ga0163109_10002968_pt1 | contig 12996 bp, 10 predicted proteins | sample CRUFie1St13metaG_FD_108704 | JGI IMG/M metagenome (GOLD analysis project Ga0163109, IMG submission 108704) | Marine microbial communities from the Costa Rica Dome - CRUD Field 142mm St13 metaG | ecosystem: Environmental > Aquatic > Marine > Oceanic > Photic zone | place: Costa Rica: the Eastern... | reverse complement strand
CCCGTATGTATTATGTCATCAGGAGTGAAAACATCAAAAGCCCAAGGCGACGCACGCTTAATGCGTAATTTCATTCCTGAGAGTAATTCAGCATGACTATTCCCTGAGCCTATATTGATAGACTTCATTTGTTATAACATCTTTTTTTTTTTGCGGCGTTCGGGAATATCAACTAATCTAGAAAAATCGGAAAAGACGTCAAAAAAAAATATCATTCTCTGACAAATGCAACGCCAAAGGTCACAAACACCCGAGCCCCAATTTCGGCGTGGCATGTGTGACGTTCGTACAGAAAATGATTTGACGCCGAGAATGTTCTTTGTGATGCCTAGTGCTCTTCGGCGAAGATACAGGCCAATACCGCCGCGAACTGGCCTTTAGAAAAATCTGCTCCGCAGCGCTTGTCGCTGCCCTTAAAACTGCGAGGAAATCATCGGATCCCTGGTGGTGGAGCTTTCGGCATCGCGTCAACACGACGAGCTGCATCTGCAGCTGGCCTCAGGGCCTCGAGGGCTCGCTCAGCATGTCCTGCAAATTGCCAATTAGCATCAGCTTGCTGAGCAGCTCGATCAGCATCTTGGCCAAGGACAGCAACATGTCCTCCAAAAATGGCCATCTGCTCCCGATGGTCGCGGAATATTGGCTCCAGGTCGCGGAATGCTGGCTGCACCCGGAATCCTGGTGGTGGAGCTTTCGGCATCGCATGAGCGAACGCATGCTCGGCCCAGCGCGCCCTTTCGGCATCATAATATGTGATCGGAATCCCATACTTCTGGGTTATTTGATTCAAAACAGCCAAAGAATCTGGCTGTGCAGCTGGCTCTGCAGCTGGCTCTGCAGCTGGCTCTGCAGCTGGCTCTGCAGCTGGCTCTGCAGCTGGAAATGGAAATGGTAGCTTCAAGCCAATGTATTCGACCGAAAAAGGCCCATTGGCAGATACGTAAGGTGCGAAAGATGATCCGAGATAACACCCATCAGCCCGCTCTCTTTTGTAGATCTTTCCTGGATTCCATTCACTCCAGTAAGTCAACTGGAAAATGACATCCATTCCCGTCTTCCACGACCGAATTTCGACAAAATGTTTATTACCGTGCTGACCATTTGTCGTTACCTCGAAATCGAGAAATCCCGTTGCCCATGTGACGCCGAAATGGACTATGTCGTACACTTGCGTCCAGGATTCTTCGTGCCAAAAGCACATCTGAAAACCCATTCCAATTCCAGCCTCGAGCAATTGATGCCCTGCGACCGAGACGACACCTCTGGGAAATACACGACGAGCAATCTTGCCGCCGCGGTAAAACTCCCAATAACGATTCCAATAATGATTTGGATGCTTGAAATTGTTCACTCCAAACAAAAAACGAATCTTCGGAATGTTAGACATTGAGGGATTAGGAACTGAGGCAACTCCTCTCAGGATATCTTCGAGAAAACCCGGTTGGTCATCAATCAAATGAAGATTTACCTGAGAGACGCATGCAAACTTTACGATCTCTCGGCAATCCAAAAACGTAGCAATTTTGATGATTGCGTCATCCTTAAGATCGTTAAAATCTACATTCGGTGAATCATCCAACTCATCGCGTGCATGCAATAATGCAAGAGAGAACACGGTTTCGGATGGGTAGTAATCATGACCCGGCTCAGTCCGACACTTCTCATCTTCAGCTCTCAGCAGAAAATGCAATTGCATCTTCTCCGGCAATCTGCTCCACGTAGGAAACCTCGTAATGAATTATTTTATCCCATGAGGCGACTTACGCGACGGGGGGGCTTCATTTTGTGTGGCTCAATGACAATAATGAATCCTTAGTGGAGAATAAAAAACGCAGAGGAAAAGCTGCAATTTTTGGACGATGAGCTTGATTGACGAGACTCTTTTTTTTTTTTTCGGATGTGTTACAAATGATGTGGGACACCAAAAATATTGCAACTTTCGAAGAAAATGGGTTTGTAATGAATATCAAATTCAATGGCAAATACGACAATCATATTTTTTTTTGTAATAGACATGCATTATTGCCGTCAGGAGGAGAAAAAGCAGTATATGAACGTACAGATATAGAGAACAAAATATTGAAATTTAAAAAAGATATAAATTTTGATAAAATTCTACTGGTCAATCCAAAACTGGAAAAAAATGAAGAGGGTTTCGTCGACTTGATTGGTTTTGTGCTACCTCCAAAGAACGGATTTGAAAATTTACAAAAGGTTGATATTAAAACAATTTTAACGAAAAGTAACTCGGTAGTACTTAAAGGCATAAAAACTCATCGCGCACGAATACATGAATTTGCTGCTTGTAGGAAAATCAATGAAAAACCAGTTTATGATGATGTAATCCACAGAAATTTCACAAAAGGTTTATCAGGTAGCCTTGTTGGTTTATATGATGATAAGGAGGAACGGTTTCAACCATGGGCCGTGCACGAAGCTGGAACGGATACTTATGGTATTGGCATATCATTACATGATTTTTTAACACGAGCTGAGGTTGTTGAAAGTATACCTGATTATGACTTTGAATCTAGACCTCCTCCTAAAAAGAGACAAAAATCAAACACAAATGAAGTAGTGGATATAACACAGAGAGAGAGAAAATATAGGAAGAAAAAAAATGAAAAACGTCGAAATACAGGTAGAAAGAGATCCAGGAGCAAAAAGGGAAGTCGTCACTAGAAGTTCATGCAATGGTTTATCTAAGAAATCAAAAAATGATATCGCGAACGCGAGATTCTTAAGCTCAAGCGCACCTCCGACAGATCCTCTCATCATGGTACAAGTCATTCATCGACTCCAGGTAGTGCCTGTAAAACCAAGACTTCTGTTTGACAGCTCACAAGGTGTGTATGGTGCACTTAGCGGCAAAAAATCTGTGATAAATCAGATACAACAGGCGTGCTTCAAGCGTTCGTGGTACCTGCATTTAGCGAATGATATTGTTGTGATTGCATCCTCGGTGTCGCGTGACCCGAATGTTGCCCCGGCGAAACCAGAAGTGATCGAGGAGGCGGAAGACGATTGCCGAGTGAGCGAGCTGCCGAGCGAGCTGCCGAGCGAGCTGCCGAGCGAGCTACCTGCGGTAATTGAATCATTCCACTTCACCTAGGACACACAAAATCGCGATAAACGTCTGCGTCCCCCCCGAAAATGGACATGCATTCCAATCAATGTTACAAAATTTTGAATAATTCGGGGAACTTATCTTGTTAATCTAAGGTTAGGGCTCTGAAATTCCTCTCGATGGCGTCTCGTCGGCAGTTTGGGCATTGCCGCGCTCCCCACTTGCGCTCCCAGACATCGAGCCCTGTGTTTAAGAATAGCTTGTGATCGCAAGGCGTAACAGCTTGATCTTGATCTTACACCATCGCCTTAATCCAAAATTCTATATATTTTATTGGGTCAGGATTTTGGTTCTCTTGGATATTCTTTCAAATGGCTGGCCTCAATGCAGCATGTCAACTTTGCGACAGCCAGCGTCCAATCGAATCGTCCGGTTACGTTTTCCGGTTACGCATTGAACACTTGTCGACGGTCTCGAAAACTCCTATTCACAATCGCGAAAAAGGCCGAAACCAGAGCGATCGCGCACGACCTGAATAATGACGCACACGTCGCTGTCATTCACGAAAATGTCGAAAAGATATGGAAAATGTCTCTCAATATCCCATGACGATGGCGGTGGCCTCTTCTTCTTGTGCCCTTTTTTCTTGAAGCTTTGAATAATTTGTTCTCGGCGGTATCAGAACCAATATTAGGAAACAAATTTGCAAACATATGATACATATACGTCTACTACCATTCGCGACGTCGCTTCGATACGTTATTCCTGTACGAGAACAGCAATCCCTTCAAATTTTCGATCTCCTTCTTCAAATTTTCGATATACTTCTTCAATTTGTCGATCTCCTCTTTCGATTTCGCCTGTACCAGGTAATTTTCGTAATCACTGATTTCATTGGTCTCTGTATTGTCATCTAGCTCGGCCTTCAATTCCGCGTTCTCTGTTCGCAAGTCAAAGAGAAGCTGCTCCGTAGCTTGCCACTTAGTCTGGATTCGCCGCAAAATGGCCTGCATACGAGAATCCCAAACACTCTTTGCTGCAAGCAAGGTATTACGAGGAACTGATTCCGTGAGCTTACGCTTCAACGCGACAATCCTAGAGGAAAGTTCGAGATTCAGACTGGCAAGTGCCCTCTTTTGATCGATGTCGTCGCTCAGGCTCTCAGATTGTATCAGTCCGAGGGCGTTGAAGCAGCAATCGCGGCAAAGCGGTCCATGCCTGTAAAACCAAGACTTCTCTCAAATTTTAAGTACAAAGATTATGCGAAAGCGGAGATCAATTAAAATTTTTGTCCGGATGTAATCGTTTAGTCTTAGTGATGAGCGGGATTATCTCATTATTGCCAGTAGTTCGCGTAATCCTGGCAGTTCCTCTCAATGCGGTTCTTACAACAGGCGTGCTTCAAGCGTTCGTGGTACCTGCATTTCGCGATGAAGAATGCTTCCGTGGTGTCGGGGTCCTTGCAGATCATGCATTCCACTGCACCTAGGACACAAAAAATCGCGATAAACGTCTGCGTCCCCCCCGAAAATGGACATACATTCCAATCAATGTTACAAAATTCTGAAAAATTCGGTATCTTGTGAATCTAAGGTTAGGGCTCTGAATTTTCATCTCGATGGCGTGCTGGCATTCCGTTCGGCAGGCTGGGCATTGCCGCGCTCCCCACTTGCGCTCCCCAGACATCGAGCCCTGTGTTTCAGAATAGCCATATTCTTGTGATCGCAAGGTATTACGTAACAAATACGTTCTCGGGCTTGATCTTGATCTGTATTGCTGGCAGAGCTCACGGAGTTGATGCTTACAGAACGCTCGCGGCGAACGTATGAATAGATTCCCAGTTATCGTGTGGGTGACACGCCGCGAAAATCAGTCGCAAAAAAGGAACCCCAAAAAGAACCGCGAAAAAAATTCGGTACTTCCGAACTTCGCGAAAAAGAAACGACGTTCTAAACCTTTGTAGGTGCCCTTGGGAAATAGGCTCTTCTAGTGAAAACGTCGAAAGTGAAAGCACAAGAGCCTGGAACCCTTGACACAAATCGAAGCACTAGTCGAAATATGCGCTCGCGTGACAAGATTATATCAAAAAAATATATCCACGCGTTCTCTGCAAAACGATGAATTCACTGCAGCTCAACCAAATGGCTTAAAAGATCGATCAAATCATTCCTATGTTGACGAGAATAAAATTCACAACTTCGATCACAATATTGAATCCAGAAACGTTGTGATTTGGTGCGCATTGCAAAAATATATGTTCACGTCAAACTAAGTAGACGGCGATTAGTAAGGCGCCCCCTTCCCCTTGCCCTTCCCCTTGCCCTTCCCCTTGCCCTTTCCCATGCTCTCGAAATCGTCATGCGATGCATAGTTGCTTGGGAATGGCCCGTAACCCTCATTCGCTTCGATATTGAAAAGTGGTTTCGCCGTTATTAACTTGGCGCATGCATTAATTGATTCTCTGATCGAGCTTCCGCATGCCATCTTATGAATACAACCATTGATAGAAATGCAGAGGCAATCGTATTCGAGACTGATATTATTCAATGACTCAATGTACTCATCTGCATTTTCGAGACACGAAACAACACCGTCCTCCTTGTATTCCATCTCTATCTTTCCCTGCCACTGGTAGAGGACAAAGGTCTCTCCGATGAATTTGAAGCCCTTCCTGACAACTTTCAGAATACGCATGATCGTTTTCAAACGAATGAGTTTTTCGATCAGACTCTGATGAGTCGCCACGATTTCATCTACGTCCCACTTGCGCATTTCATCGGCTGTAAGACGACCCATAAAAGACAAGGGCCTACTATTGACGAAATGAATGCGATTTTCATACGTAATCGGCTTGTTAGCAGCTGGCATAAGAAAGCAGATCTTCCTACCAGTAAGATGCTTCAATGTGTCTACCTCAAATTCAGACATGATCGTATCAAAGGCAAAACGAAGCACGCGACCTACGATGGCAGATTTCATCCAGAACGCCTCACAGGAAAGATCTGCAAGCTCGTAGGGAGCAGGGCACGGATACGAGGGGTAAACGAAATCGAAGATAACCTCATACCCCATAATCCAGGCACTCACGCGCACAAATTTGAAAAACGCGCCCCAAATGCCGTACGAATCAAAATTGCGCTTGACACCAAATGCTATCGACGCTCTAAATGTGTGGTGACAAAAATTTTGAAGAACGCCAAGGACATAATCGATTTGAGCGTATTCCGTCACGTAGATGTCGAAGTCATTCCACGGCACGCCGATGTATCGATCACGAAGACAGCCACCGAAGATGACCAAACCTCGTGTGTTGTATCTCAAACTCTTTTTCTTGTAGACTTTTTTTGCCGACTTTTCTTCGAGGACTGTTTCGATTTTCTCCTTGGCTTTTTTTGACTAACAAAAACCTCATCCAAATTGTATGTAAGTACAGTACCAGGTTTATGTTCAATTAAAGCCATATATGCTTCGCTCAAAACAACTAAGAAATTTACTTCATTTAAAAAAACAGTTACACCATTAGAATCCATTAGACACCATAAGTAATTGTCAACTTTTTTGAGAACGATAAAATGAAACGCGTCGTAATACAAATCTGGAATTTTATCTTTAATATCGTCAGGCAACTTACGTTTAATGTCTCTGTAGAAGGAAAAACCAATCATCAGTATTACATTTTCAACGTGCATTGTAGCAGATGGAATAAATCTATCAATTAAACCATCAATCATTTCTTCCCCCCCTTCCTCCAGTGTATCTCTATCTACTAGTAAGGACAAGTTTATATTAGGTATGGTCTTTGTTAATATATAACGAAGAAAATTGATATCAAATCCCACAAGGTATGCATTGAGAAGTACTCCACCTTTATACAAATTTTTTACTCTTATATCAGCGCCATTCAAATAAGCGTCTAAGTACTTTCGAGGATTTACGCATATATTCCATCCATTAGCAATAGAGTGAATTCCGCAAAGAGCGTTCTTCTGCATCTGAAGCATTCCACAACCTGTGTCATTGTAACTAAATTCATCATCAAGGGGGTCTTCTGGGTCGTAAAAGAAATCGGCAAAATCGACTGGGAATGACGAAAGGCGACTCATTTCTTTTATATGTCTTCTTTTCTTCTTTGAAAGACGCTTCATTTAAATTACTGAAGAAAATAGTTTTGGGACTGTGGTAATGCATCAGGGCGACGAAGATCTGCTCGAGAATGTAAGATGGCGCCATGCGGGCGATTGCGGCAACGCGTATGAGCCAACTAGTTCAGGTCTGCCTTTGGTGAATGCTGAGAGGTATACGAAGAGTGTACAAACAATTTACGATTTGGATGACCCTCTTTTGGTTTATCATCCACGTGAAAGAATCAGTTGGCAGATGCGTGATTCAATTCATGATTCGGAAATTGACAATCCATTGTTGAGATTGAAAATACCATCACATCCACGAAATTGAGAAATGGTGCGCGGACGGGTGTCACCGGGATTCTGCCTCGGTCTTCCACATTGGAAAACAAATGAAGAAAAATATGAAAAAGTCAAAAATCTCAGTGGCAAAAATCCAATGTTCACCTTAGTAGCAAATTTCTCCGGTACCACTGGCATTAATTACCAGTTACGAGTCTCATTGACTTCCTTGATACCCGAAAAATCGTACCACTCTGAAACGCTGATGTGGTATGTTTCGACTTCCGTGGAGATCACCGTATGGCCTTTTGCCACGTAATCTTCCAGGAATCTCACACATAACATCGACTTCCATTTACATACTCTACACTTCAAATTGACTTTAGTACCGTTCAACGATCGATACAAGTCAGCAAGATCAGCGGGCAGATTGTAATGCAAAGTCACGTGAGTTGCGTTTCCAAAGCGGTCCCACCTTTTTTTAATCGTTTCTCGTTGTATTTATATTATTTAACAAATCGTGATGAAATGGAAACATGCGATGAAAGAGACTTGGGTAGTCTTCAAATGAAACCATATTCTTTCCACACTGGCTAGAACAGCCTCTGGTCTGCCTCAGAAAGCGCACTTCTCAATCCAAAAACCGTCGAGCCAATTGACGACCACGCAGGCGTACTCTTGGCCTTCACCTCGTTTTTGCTAAAATTCGACTCTTTGGCATATGAATCATCATCATCGCTCATTTCCAACGCGTCTGGAAAATCTCAGCAGCCATTGACTAGCCAGCAGCTGACAAGAAATTGTGCCAGACAAAGTCGAGCTCCAAACTTTGGGCTCAAGCTCCTCCTCCTGGGGCTGAAGCTCCTGAAGCACCATCGCGCAACGCGCGACACCATTAAACCAAATAATTACAATACCATTTTTTGAACTTTCCCTTGTCATTATGTCGAAAAATGGATTATTTGTTTGTTAGATTAGATTTTTAATCACGTCATTCATTTCGTGCGTCTCAATTTTCTCTTAGACTTACCAGACCGACGAGTCTTGCGAGTCTTCTCATTTTGCGAAATTCGGCTCAGATGACTCGACTCTGAAGCTGGCTGTTCAGCTGGCTGTTCAGCTGGCTGTGCAGCTGGCTGTTTTAGACGTCGAGCTCGGCTGAATCGGAGAATCTCCATACGTCGGCGCTGCGCATTCGCGAAAGTAGGTCAAATTTCGTCATCCCAAAAACGAAGAAAGACAAGATTCCATCTCTCGGCATTCAATGCGGAGTGGATCGCAACGGTTACCTTCGTACGGGGGTCTTCCTTCACCCCGAATTGGGCTCCACGGGCCCGCGTAGATTCAATATCGAATGAAAATATTTAAGAGCTGAATGTAATTTCTACACCGATTCCAACAGCTCCTCGTCTTCCACCTGATCCTCTAACAGAAAACAGATCTTCAAAACTTGGATGTCGCACGAATCTTCAAGAATCGTGAATGCGGACAATTGTTAAAACTTGATCACGCAAGACTTAATTTCAGAGCACCTCTCCGAAATGTGCGCGATCACTTAGGCTTGTTGACGAGCTTTCTGGACTGGCGTACGGTCCAAGGCTGTGCATCGGGCTGTGCATCAGCGCGCTGCTGCTCTACCAACGCGCTCTGCTGCTCTGCAAAGGCGAGCTGCCGCTCGTGCAATTCCTTCAAATTGTCAAGATCGGCTTTTGTCTCGAGCAAAGCTTGTCGTTTTACGCTGAAGTTACGCTGAAGTTCACCGTGCTCACGCTGAAGGTTTACGTGCTCACGCTTAAGTTCATCGTAGTCCTCCGCTTGGCGCAGAGCAAGCCGGAGCTGCAGCTGCGTTTTTTCAAGCATACGTGTAGTTTGTTCGTGCTTACGCATAAGTTCATCGTAGTCCTTCTTCAATGAATTGAAACGAGCTTCGTAATTTGAGTCGACTATGAGCCAGCCAGCCGGCTTCTCCGAGTTCTGTGAAGCCATCTGTGATGCCATCTGTGCAGCCATCTTCACACCTGCAAGTGCAGCATAGAACTCTGAGGAGGGTCCTTGCATCTCCATTGCGCCGCGGCTCATTGCTTCTCCATCCTCCTGCACCTGCTTCTCCTGCCGCTTCCCCTCTGTGACCTTAGCACAAACTAAAATGAAAATAAATAACATTTAAACATCGTGTACATGAATTTTACCATACCACTTGCCAAAAAAATAGCGGACAACATGAGGACATGGCAGCGGCGGAGGTGGCGGATGCATCGGTGGTGGCGGTCGCGGGATCGCTAACGGATCCCGCATAGGTTTCATCGCCCCAACCGCAGCCAGTGGATATATTCAACAAATCCTCCATTTAATCTCTTATTCTTATCACAGATGGCTTCACAGATGGCTTCATAGATGGCTTCACAGATGGCTTCAGATGGCTTCAGATGGCTTCACAGATGGCTTCAGATGGCTTCAGATGGCTTCACAGATGGCTTCACAGATGGCTTCAGATGGCTTCAGATGGCTTCAGATGGCTTCAGATGGCTTCAGATGGCTTCACAGATGGCTTCAGATGGCTTCACCGCGTGTAATTATCGATAAAATATTATTCAGTTCTGCGAAATCAACAACAAAAGCCGAAGTCAGCGCGAAAAAAGGCCGAAGTCAGCGCGATCGCACGCGGCCTTTAGATGAAAACAGCTTGTTGTGAAGAAACTTATTTCAAGAAAAGGACATGGCTTTGTCGAGAAGTGTAATCAAATCTCGAATTGACATATCCTCCGGATTACCCCCATCCCTCTTGAACCTTACATCCATAGCTGCTCCTAACATTAGAGCCCGGATCTCATTTGGCTTAGGTGGAGCCGGAGGGAATTTTGCGTCAGCTGCAGCTGCATCGTCATAAACCTGTTGAGCATGAATCAACATTGACTCTAAGCTCTTTTTTTCAGCATCACGCCGTCGCTTGCGCGCGCGAGCACGAGAGCCGATAGTCATGGTGCAAGCATGCGCAAAGCTCACTTGAGCAAAATCCGAGGGATCCAGATCATGAATGAATTCATTTGCGATCTCTGACAAAGAATCTGGCTGTGCAGCTGGCTGTGTAGGCTTCACATATGGCTTCAGGGACGCGGCGCGATCACGAATGACCAAGTCACAGGCCCGAAGTCCGAAAAAATGTAGAAGAAAATCTACTCTGTCTCTTCGAAGTAGTACTCTCCCTCTTCTTCCTGGGACTGAAGAAAAATCTCTGCCTCTTTCTTTGCCATGGCAATCTCTTCTTGCGAAAGGCCTTGTGAGAGATCATAGACCAAAGAAAGAGACTCTTGAAAATAGTTCTCTGGTGCCTGTGCTGCCAGAATGAGTGAGCTTCGGAAAGCTTTGTACGGCGAGTCGTACTCTAGAGTGATTCGCACGCCGCTAGCGTTGGCCTCGAAATCCTCCTCGATCAATTGCAGCTCCTACGTTTCTTGGTATTGTAATCAGAAGAGAAGACTTCATCCACTTCGAAATTTGCACAGGTAAAAAAGAAAGCAAAGAAACGAACGAAGCGTACTCGAGAACTCGGAAGAGCGTTTTCTATCATTCGAATGAACAACGATCGGGACATTGATGATTTCGTCGAAGGGGTTGTGTCGACGAGCCACCTTAGCGGCGACAGAGCAAACGAAAAGAAAGAAGAACATTGCTTGCCCCATCCACCCTTAGCCAAATGTCTAATTCCTCGAATTCATCAGGAGTGACTTCTTACTAAAATATTACGATTGTAACGGAATTGTGTCTCAAAACAGTTTCACGAGGATATGTGGATCAAAAACACTTTTCCGATCGGTCGTAAGATTGGCGCGGCACGTCTAGACTCCAAGAAATTTCGTGAAAAGGAAGGATTCAAGAAATGAAAAGGGAAAACAGGACCTTGAATCGACCGAAAAAAGCTAATGATTCGAGAGAAGTGCCTCCCATTCTCGCCAGCCGCATGAGCGGATGGAGGAAAAGTCGTACTCTTTTGAGACTGTGATATGATACGTACCACAGAACTTCGAGATCACTAAGTGATTACGATACACAAAATTCTCCTTGAATCCGACACAAAGAAGTCGATTACCGTAATACGGTTTCCAAGAACAAATGATGCATGGAAGGGCGATGCGCATACCATGCAGAGATTTGTAGAACTTCAGCAGATGTTCCGGCACAGTATTGTACAAGGTGATGTGCGCGGGATATCCGTGCAAGTCCTCCCTAAGTTTCAAAGACAAGTGAAATTTTCTAAAACTCTGCCACAAAACAATTGCTGGAACTTCTGACGCAATTCAACCGAAAATGTTAAGAATTTTGAAACGGTATCAACTGGCAGCAAGATGGTAAGCGCACCGTTCGACCCAGAAGCCCTGAAGATGCCAGATGAGAACAAAACAGCGCCAGTTCCCCCAGTCGTCCAGAATACCTCTATCGAGAAAGCTGTTCATTCGCCAAGTTTTTTAACACTTTCTTCGGAAAACAATAGAAGCTTTTCTAACGATTTCCAGATCCACACGAGCATGGCGAGTTAGCGCGGGTCGAACGATGGAAATCTACACCTTCGGAAGAACATTGGAAGCTTTTGTAATTGAAGGAGCGGACACTTGATCTCTCCTTCAAGAAACGAGTTCCAAATCCAATCGCGCATGGCAAGTTAGCGCGATCTACAGCACAAAAATTTCATTCCCCGAAAAAATCGCTTTTTCTATCTGCATTCAATGCTTCTGGGCTCTGCCCGAACGATGGATTTCTATGCTCAGATGGCTCAGATGACTCGTCTCAGATGACCTCTGCAGGTCGGGCAGCGTCTGCCTTGCTCGCTTGAAATCTTGACATATTATACGGGGAACTTGTAATCAACATTATAATATTGTGTGAAACCCGGGTCGTTTACACCAAGTGGGAATTCTGTATATTTCGAAAACACTGAAATGAAATTACCGGAAAATATTGTTGTCCGGTCATCACAGCGCATTACGAAAAATTTGTCTTAATGTCACGCCCAGAGTGTCGGCTGGCTACAAATGTCGGCTGACAAGTGTCTCTGGCTGATATCGAGCTAGGCATCATTTGAATCGCAACGTCGACGCTACATATCGGCGCTCACTTTTTCGCCACCGACTTCTTCGCCACCGCCTTCTTCGCCACCGCCTTCTTCACCGTAGCCTTCTCCGCCGGCGGCTTCGCGGTCTTCGTCGGAGGCTTGACGCTCTTCGTTGGCGGCTTCGCGGTCTTCGTCGGCGGCTTCGCGTTGTTCGCCTTCACCGTCTTCGTGGTCGTTGTGATACCAAACGCTGCAGGATAGGGGTGATTAGGTGGCGCCGCGCAATTCGGGAAGAGCGGGAAATTCTTGATCAAGTCTTCGATGTGAGACCCGTCGGCTTTCCACTCCTTCAGCATATTCACAGCATACAGCAGGTCTTCCGGGTCATCCTGAAGCTGGTCGTCCTTAAGCTTCTTGGTCAGCTCCTTCTCCTTGGCAAGGTCGTCCTTAAGCTTCTTGGTCAGCTCCTTCTCCTT
>Ga0163109_10002967_pt1 | contig 12996 bp, 12 predicted proteins | sample CRUFie1St13metaG_FD_108704 | JGI IMG/M metagenome (GOLD analysis project Ga0163109, IMG submission 108704) | Marine microbial communities from the Costa Rica Dome - CRUD Field 142mm St13 metaG | ecosystem: Environmental > Aquatic > Marine > Oceanic > Photic zone | place: Costa Rica: the Eastern... | reverse complement strand
CAAAGGCAACCCTTCAATTGCCTCGCAGCAGGTTAGCCGGAGCGTATTGATCGGTGAGTTGCCTGCGGCTCATGTCCCAATCCACCCGGGTGGAAAGCCTCGATGGGTATTCGAGGATAGGGACTCCGTATTTTTCCAAACGATCCGCAAAGGACTGAGCTTTTTCAACCAGTTGGCTTCTAGGAGGCAAAGGCTCGAGCTGCGTTATGATTATCCGATTTCCTGTGGTGGGTAATTTGAAATTAAAAAACTCACCGAAGGCACGCTGATAGGTCACCGACTCATGATCATACAGCCGGCTAGTTGAGAAGGTATTGGCTACCAGCACCGACTCCGGCTGCATGATGTTTCTCACTTCATCGAGAAACTCGCGGGTCAGCATATGCTCGGGAATATAATCGCCACTGAAAGCATCAAGCACGATGTAGTCATATTTCTCCCGCCTAATTCCTGCTCGCTTGATAAATGGCCGACCGTCATCGACGTATATCGTCATATTTTCGGTTTCTTCGAAAAAGAAAAATTCCTCCGCGACACTGACTACAGCCTCATCGATTTCAACGACATCGATCCGGGCGTCGGGAAACAGATCAGCAAAAGTCAGAGGAATGGAACCCCCTCCGAGGCCGATCACCAAAATGCTTTCAGGGCGATCATTAAGCAACAGGCCCGCAAAACTCATGCGGGTGTAGTCAAACACAAGCCGCTGCTTGTCATTGACCAGAACACAGGTCTGATTACGATCACCCCGATGCACGTTAAACAGCAGGCAGCGCCTGTTCCCAACCTCGGTGACAGTGATATCCCGATATTTAGAGCGCTCCTCATGGATAGTTTCTGCTGCGACCACGCCCGCCAGCAAACTGCTCAAGAGGGCGCTTATTGCTGACACAAACACCGCTGATTTACGCACGATTGAGGGCCTCGGTATGCGTTTGCCTTTTATCCTTCCTAAAATAATGAGCCGCAAGTATCACCAGGCCAGCAAGCAGGAGAGTAAAGATAGCACCCCATAAAATTTGATTGACCTCGAACCATAGCACGAAATAAAAACTAGTCCCCAGGGTTCCGGCCGCGCTTCCCAGTGTGGAGATAAAGTAGAGCAAACCCGCCATCTGCCCGCTGTGCGCTTCATTCTGCACCATGAGACGAACAGCGTACGGCGAAATCATGCCGAGGATACTCGTCGGAATAAAGAACAGGAATATGGCAGCAAACAGAGAGCCATAACGAGGATCTTCCAGCGCCATAAAAATCGGCTCCATTATCGCATCTGAAAAAACAATAATGGGAGTAGAGAAGATCGCCGCCCCGATGAAAAATCCGGCAAAGGTTATTGCGCTGGGTTTGCGAGCGGACAGTTTCCCACCCCACAAATACCCCAGCGCCAGCGCCAACATAAAGATCGTGATGATGCTGCCCCATACAGAAAGGCTCCCGCCAAAATATGGCGAGAGGATACGCGCACCCAACATTTCCACAGTCATGATGCAGAAGCCGCTGGCGAAGGCCATTGCTACAACAATAGCGCGGGGTACGGTAGGGAAAGAAATATCGCTCACTATAGTCTGCCAACCAAGAGTGGAAGGTTTGCCCTAATTCCAGAGGTTACAGTAGCACCAAGCCGAGACCATTGGGAAGGTCTCAGCGGAATCAGTCTTGTCTGACGCCCAGATGCCGTCCACCGTCCAGCGCGATCACCTGGCCTGTCATATAACTGGTCGCCGGCGAGGCCAAATATACAGCTAAGCCGCCCATATCTGTGGGGTTGCCAATTCGTCCCAGAGGATTTTCCGCTTCGATCTTATCTCTGAACTGAGAAAGCATGTGGTCCATCATTTTGCTCTCAAACGGGCCGGGCGCAATCGCATTCACAGTCAGACCTTTACCCGCCAGGCGAACTGCCAGATTCTTTGTCAGGAAATGCACCGCCGCCTTACTGGCCCCGTAAGCGAAGTTGTCCGTAGTGGAAACACGCAGACCGTCTATGGAACCGATATTGATCACACGACTGGGGTTACCCGGACTGGCGCCCTCTTCGAGCAAAGGCAGTAAATCCCGAGTCAACATAAAAATGGCTTTTACGTTGATATCCATTACTTTGTCATAGCCCTCGTCAGGGTATTCCTCAAATGGAGCACCCCAGGCAGCGCCAGCGTTATTCACCAGAATATCAAGTTTCTTTTCCCGGGCTTTCATCTCGGAGACAAACTGTGCTCTTCCATCCGACGTCGAGAGATCCACTGGCAGCGCAACACACTCTCCCTTTTGGTTCAGTTCGTTCGCCGTTTGCTGACAGGCTTCCTCTTTTCGGGCAGTGATGTAGGTCTTTACGCCATTTTCAACATACGCCTCAGCGATCATCTGACCAATGCCTCGAGACCCTCCGGTAACGACCGCCACCTTACCTGTCACGTTGAATAACTCGTTAATTGAGACACCCATCAGTCTGACACCTCACCTTTGATAATCAGTTCACACATTTGCTGGAGCACGAATGCTTTCTTCAGAAACCCGGCGAAACGCTCATCTTTAGTGTGCCCGTGATAGTAGCGATAGTAAATCTGCTGGCCGATCACACACAAACGGAACAAGCCGAAGCAAAAGTAGAATGGAAAATTGTCGACAGAGAGGCCTGTTTTTTCCTGAAATCTCTGGATGATTTCCCGCCGCGTAGGTGCTCCTTCGATGTCTGATGGCATGGTACGCGACTCCCGGAAGAAATCCGGATCAGAAACCTGCACCCAGTAGCCCAGGGTACAGCCGAGATCCATCAGAGGATCTCCGACTGTAGCCATTTCCCAATCCAGCACGCCGATAACCTCAAGCGGGTTGTCGGCGCTGAAGATCACGTTGTCCAGCTTGTAATCATTGTGAATCACGCTGGCCTTGCCACTTTCGGCAGGCATATTGTCATGCAACCACTGCATGGTCGCGTCAACGTCAACCGTATCAGGCGTTGCGGAGTCGGCCCAGCGGCGACACCAGCCGTCAACCTGACGGCGCACATAACCCTCTGGTCGTCCGAAACTGTCCAGTCCGGCGGCTACCAGATCCACCGAATGGAGGTCCGCGAGCACATCAAAAAAATTTAACAACTGCTGTCGTATCTGAGTCGGACTTAACTGAAGGCCAGCAGGATACTCACGACGAATCACCAGACCCTCAATGCAGTTCATGAGGTAAAAATCACAGCCAATAACCTCGTGATCGTCGCAGAAATGTTCCGGTACAGGCCCGAAGGCAAACATATCTTTCAGAGCCGATAGAATTCGGTACTCTCTGGACATGTCGTGGGCTGATTTCACCTTGCTGCCAAACGGCGGACGCCGCAGTACCCACCGCTGACTGTCGGCAGACAACAGATACGTCAGATTTGAGTGTCCGCCAGGAAACTGGGTGACTTCCAAAGTCTTTGCCACTGGTCCAAGTATCGGTTCCAGATAATCGCGCAGCCGGTCAGTATCAAGTTCTTCGCCGGCTCTAATGTCGCCTGCTCGATCAATTAGGTCCACACTAGACAAGTTTTATTTTCCTTATTATTCGCGGATGTTTAGCGGTAGGTTATCAGATGTTGCTTATCCTGGCGCTCTAAATGAGGCAAGCTGTTGAATTGGCTCAGGGAGATTCTGCCACCCCCATAGCGCACCTTAGTAACAGAACTGTTGTGCACCATCCAGTTGGTTGCAATCACCTGCTGATCAGGAAATCCGAGCACCCGTTGCAGCGCTGTGGCGATCACGCCACCCGAGGTAGAGACAAGAATCCTGCTGCCACCGGTGTGTGCTGCCATGATCTGATCTACTGCCCTATAGACCCGCTGCTTGAAGTCTCGCCAGTATTCGAACCCCTGATCGCAGTCCTGAGGTTCAAGGTCATCGCGGATCCAGCAGGCGGAGGCTGCTTCCAGGACAGATTGAAAGGTTTTATTGTCTTTGATCGGCCACCCGCCAGGGAGCGCGACACCCTCCCGCTCAGCGTGATCGCGCAGATAGATTTGAATAAGCGGGTCGCCGTGGTACTCATTAAGAGATTCCAGGCGCTGCGGCGCAACCTGATCCTCGACCAATGGAGCCAATTCTGTGGCCGTTTCTCTTTGTCTTTGCAAAGTCCCTGAGTAGATAGCCTGGAAAGACGCTCCTATTTCCAGCCAGTGCCTGGCAAGCTCACGCACCTGCTCGAAGCCGCGCTCGCTCAGCGCATCATAGGAAGGTGCGCCGAACGAGGCTTGTCCATGGCGGACAAAGACCAACTCACTCATCAGACGTGAGGTTTTTAGAGCGCGGCAAAGCGCTGAGTATGATAATCGCCATCGCCGTAGGCGAGATCCAGGGCGGTTACGCGCTTGAACAGATGACCAACATCAAGCTCTTCAGTCATGGCAATACCCCCGTGAATCTGTATCGATTCCTGACCGACGCTTTTTATAGCTTTCCCGACACGGCTTTTCGCAGCAGCTACGGCCTTGCCCTTTTCAACGGAAGATTCATCACTGTCCAGAGACATCGCCGCCATGATCACAATTGAACGGGCCAGCTGGCACTGAATAAACATGTCAGCCATTCGATGCTGCAGCGCCTGGAAAGTGCCGATAGCGGTGCCGAATTGCTTTCGGGTTTTGCTGTATTCAACCGTTTTCTGCAGCAGCACTTCAAGGGCTCCCACCGCTTCAGCACTGACAGCAACAATTGAGCGGTTCAGAGCAGATTCAATACCCGGCAGCGCGGCAGCTGCTTCGCCCAGCCGATTGCTCGCTGCGACTGAAACCTGGTCTAGCGTGACTTCAGCAGCTTGCTTACCGTCTACCGTACGATATTTTCTGATTTTCACACCGGGCGATCCTGCTTCAACTGCGAACACAGAGATGCCATCGACGTCCCGAATCTCTCCCGACTCGCGGGCGCTCACCAGCAGGATATCCGCATTCGGGCCGTTTTCAACAGCGATTTTTGTGCCGTTGAGTATAATCTGATCCCCCTCAGCAGTGGCTGTAGTCGCTACACTGGCCGGATTATAACGACCATTTGGCTCGGCCAGTGCCGGAGCGATCTGGAGCTCGCCACCAATAATGCCTCGGAGCAGAGTTTCTTTTTGCTCACCAGTGGCCAGGTTCGCGACGAGCGATCCACCCAGTACTGCAGTAGCCGTATAGGGTTCGACAAGATTGGCTTTACCAAACTCCTCCATGATCACCATCAGGTCGACTGCAGACCCTCCAAGACCGCCATCTTCCTCGGAGAATGGCACTGCCAGCCATCCCAACTCCGCAAACAGCTGCCAATTGTCCGCGCTATAACCTGTTTCAGAGCCGATTATTTTGTTGCGCGTGTCGAAGTCATAGCTCTTCTGAACAAATTTCTGCACTGAGTCCTGCAGCATCTGTTGTACTTCTGTATAAGAAAAATCCACGTATAGAACCTCTGCTATTGGCGGCTATGTAACCGCCCCTTCCGCTTAATCAGTTATTTACAGGCCCAGTACCGCTTTGGTAATGATATTGCGCTGAATTTCATTGGAGCCACCAAAGATCGAGAGCTTGCGGTTATTGAAATAGGTCAGTGCTGCTGACGCAGAATCGCCCGGACCAATCGCATCGCCATCAAACCCGGGTTCGAACTGATCGGGCACGAACGGGAGACAGTTGTAGCCTGCCAGCTCGACGAACATTTCATCCATCTTCTGTGCCAGTTCAGTGCCGACTATTTTCAAAATTGAAGATTCGGGCCCGGGGGCTTTGCCCACACTCAACGCGGCCAGCGTTCGTAGTTCAGAGTACTCAAGAGCCCGCAACTCAATTTCAATTTCGGCAAGCCGCTGCTTGAAAGAGGCATTTTGCAGCATGCTCGCGCCAAAGCCGTCTTCTGTCTCTCTGGCAATGCGCTTGAGCGCTTTAAGCCGGCGCTTACCTCTGGGAACCCCCGCAATATTGGTGCGCTCGTGGGTTAGCAGCACCTTTGCGTAGGTCCAGCCTTTGTTTTCCTCGCCGATCAGATTTTCTGCCGGAACCCGCACGTTATCGAAGAAAACTTCATTGACCTCAGGAAACCCGTCAAGAAGCACGATTGGCTTGATCGTGATGCCGGGCGTTTTCATATCAATCAGCAGAAAACTAATCCCTTCCTGTTTCTTGACCGTGTTGTCCGTCCGGACCAAACAAAAGATCCAGTCTGCATACTGACCGAGCGTATTCCAGGTTTTGCTGCCATTAACGACATATTCATCCCCCTCGCGGACCGCTGCAGTCTTCAGTGACGCAAGATCGGAACCGGCGTTAGGCTCGGAGTATCCCTGGCACCACCAGGCATTACTTTCCAGAATATCGGGCAGAAATCGCTGCTTCTGCTCTTCGCTGCCGTAAGCCATGATGACAGGCGCCACCATTTTCATCCCAAACGGAATGGGTTCCGGTGCCCCGTAAAGCCCCATCTCGGTCGCAAAGATGTGGGTTTTGGTGTGACTCCAACCCGTGCCACCGTATTCAACCGGCCAAGTAGGTGCTGCCCAGCCTTTTTTGAACAGGATTTTTTGCCAGCGAACCATATCGTCCTTGTCCAATCGGACACTGGCGTCTACTTTCGCCTTGAGATCAGCAGGGAATTCGTTTTGCAGGAACTTTCGAACTTCATCCTGAAAAGCCAGTTCTTCGGCTGTAAAATCAGCATTCACGTCATTTCTCCTAAAACAAGGAATTTTTGAGTCATCGGCAGCGCGGGGAACTGCAGTATTAATTGCGGTGTTAATTGGCAACAGTGAAACCACGCCGACACAGCGCTGCAAGCGTACCACCACCGACCGCGCAGTGAAACAAAAACCGAACGATCGTTCGACGAATGCCTGTACAGAATTAACGACAGAACGTCAGCACAAAGATTCCTGTTGAGGCGATGAAAAATGCTTGCGGTCAATAGATTTGCGCGATTAAATACAGTATTCTTTGTAATCTAGTTAACGCACTGTAATGACTCGGTTTTTTAAAACGAGTCTTCTGATCTCTGGAGTCGCCATGAATATAACTCACCTGACAAAATTGGCCTTAGTTATCTTTGCGCTCGGCGGGCTTGTAGCCTGTAGCTCGACCAGCGAAGACGCAGCTGCAGACAGCAGCCAGACTGAGCAGGCCACTAGCTCGAGCGAAAGCGGTCAGAGCGCCGCCGAAGCCGCTGCGGCCGCAGCAGAAGAAAGAGCGCGCCGGTCTGCGCTGGCAACCCGGATCTTCTACTTCGATTTTGACATATCCGAATTCCGCGGATCAGACCGCGACGTGCTGACATATCATGCCCGCGACCTTGCCGCCAATCCGAGCAAGCGAGTTCGGCTGGAAGGTCATGCTGACGAGCGTGGAACCCGCGAATATAACCTGGCTCTCGGTGAACGGCGCGCAAACGGCATTCTGAATTATCTGATCGTGAACGGCGCTGCACGCAATCAGATTGAGGTCGTCAGCTACGGCGAAGAGCGTCCGGCAGACCGCTCAACCGGCGATGCCGCCTATCAGCGCAACCGCCGGGTTGAAATCGTCGATCTCTGATTGCCAAAGACACTGACTGACAGCATTCATGCTTCGGTCTAGCCGTTATGGAAGATCGGTCGAGCCGAAAGGCTCGGCCTTTTTTTCGACTTCAAATCAGGCCAATTCTGACCGCAAGGCGGTTCCGATTCGACGCAGGGCATCATCCCCCGCCCGAATACCGCCCGCGAATGACAGAAACGCATGAATCTGATCGGTGTAACAAATGTGCTCTACCCGCACATTACTCTCTTTGAGTTTGTCCGCGTAGGCCTGCCCTTCGTCTCTAAGAGGATCGAAGCCAGCAGTGATCACCATGGCAGGTGCCAGATCGACCAGATCCTGGCTAAGAAGCCTCAGTTCAGAATCGAGAGCCTGATCTGGCGATTCCAGATAATGCTCCCGGAACCAGCTCATTCCCGCTTTGGTCAGAAAATACCCTTCAGCAAATTCTTCCACTGACTGAAACTCCACTGCTGGATCGACGGAAGGATAAATAAGCACCTGGAATCGGGGCTGCGGGACACCCCCCCTTTTGCACGCCAGCGTAACGGCTGCGGTAAGATTGCCACCAGCGCTGTCTCCGGCCAGCGCGATTCGGTTCGGGTCAATTCCGAGGTCGGCCCCATGTTCGCGAGCCCAGCAATAGACCTCAAGACCGTCCTGGTGGATTTGCTTCACCTTGCTGGCGGGAGCCAGCTCGTAGTCCACCGACAGGACATGACAACCGCTGTTTGCCGCCAGATGCTGGGTGAGCGTGTGGTATTCATCGACATCGCCGAGCACAAATCCTCCACCGTGAAAATAGATACAACACCCAGCATTGGCCATCGCTGCGTTCTCGGGAATGTAGTGTCGAACCTTGACCTGTCCACGGCTTAAAGGAACCATGAGATCTTGAGTCTTGTGCATCACTCTCGGCGAAGGCGCAAAGGGATTGCCTCGCTCTTTGCGCCAGGCACGAATTTGCTCCGGGGTTCCATCTTCTATCTGGGGTAAACGTGCCGCCGAGTCAGCAATTTTCTGAGCGAACTCTTCAAGCCTTGATGCACTTTCCGCCCTCGGGCTAATACACAAATTGTCTGCTTCATCCATCACAAGCGGCCTCCACAATTAAAAAAACATGTTCTTGGATCTGGCAGGTTCGAAACCCACCAGCCAGATCAGCAGGGTAAACACCAACAATCCGGGCACTACATTTACCGCCAAGTCGACAATAACTTGGTCAGTCAATTCGCAAATGGCGGCAGCACCATAGGCAAGAATGCCAACTACATGAGCCAGCAGGTAATTATTGATAAAAGGTGCACTGTTATGACTCGTTGGCCAGGGACGACAGAAAAACAGCCATCGAAGTGCGATTACCACGCCTAGCAAATCGGTAGGCCAGAACAAGAGCAGATTGAAGTTGTGATGCGTATCAATGTGGCTTGAGACAAACCAGCTGCTCAACATCAGAAAACCCAGGACACCGCTGAATAAAGCTATCACCACACCCAAAAACCCCAGCAGGCGGAAGCTTAGTCTGGCGGCTCTGAGACTGATGCGCGCATGAGTCGCAAAATAGGACATGGGGATCCGCTTCAGCATCACCAGCAGAACCAACAAAGGCACCAGCAGTCCCACCATCGCGATCTGATATGCACTCTGCTGAGCAGTAGGTGGTGGAAATTCCATAATCTGCTGATGGTCTGACAGTAACGGTAAGACTTCCTCATCGCCGCCCACATCAGAACTCATCGCCTGCAGGCGTTGGCGTAAACTCAGGGGTAGAAACATGTCCTCCCATTCGCTGACCTGTCGGTCGATATTGCTGTTCATCAGTACGTCCAGCGAAAAGCCGACCAACGGAAGTGATGCGTAGTGCTCACGCACGTAATAGCGAAACGTCTTTTCCGTAACGCCGCTGTTCTGAGCAGAGATAGCGCCGCCAAGAGCTTCATCTAGGTAGTCACGGACGCGAGTCGTACAGTTATCGAAAAAGTAATGATATTCATAGGTGAGATTTTCCGCCTGCCGATTCCACATCAACCGGCGGTAGAGTTTTTCTTTCTGCGGATTGGTCAGATTGAGGCGATCCTGCCAAACCGTTCTGCCCTGGGCGCGATAGACATCGAATTCACGGCTTGGCAAGCTGGTCGCAAGGCGATAGTTCATGACGCCTTTGAAAAAATTATAGGAGAAGTCGACCACACCGCCACTGATGTCAAACACCCCCCAGTTGAATACCAGATCAGTGTTCGTATTTTCGTCATAGAGACGAAGCGCAGTGTGCCCGAAATTGTCCCAAACGTTATTCCCCACATCCACCGTGATTAGGTAGAAGTGCAGGCCATTCAGATCAGCGGGTAATGCCGTTTCATCCTGATCAAGAGGAGGTAACTGAGCGAAAACAGCACCGCTGAATAAGAACAGCAGGAACGAAAGCTGGGTGAGCCATCGGCGGAGCCTGATTAGAGTCAGAAAGCTCACTGATTTCATTGCTTCTGAAGTACCCACTAGATGAGCCGGAAAACTGGAAAGCGGTCATCGTATCAGAGAAGACAATTAGATCAAGACAGCACTCAGTTGTGCTACGGGCAGTTTAACCACACACAAAAAAGCCGACTTCCGCCGGCTTTTTTATGAGTAGCTGATTATGCTTGCTCGGACTGCCTAGATCGCGCTGGTCTGCTTAGCTTCCCCGCGCTTCCGCCATGCGCTCGCCACGAAGAATATTGACCATACCGTAATTGCCTTCATGACAGGCATATTCATACAGCTGCCCACCGACTTTAGACATCACAGTCATCACCTGAATTTTATCTGTAAAGGTCGAAGGGTCTTCAAGCGTGTACTCATACTCCATGGTGAACGGTCCTGTTCTCGTGAAACGCTCGGTGAGCACCTTATTTTCGGCAGATCCGTAGACGCTGAAGCTCTGGGTCAGGCTATTGAAATTTTTGGTCTCAATCACAAGCGTATTCTCTTCCCAGTAGCCGCGCGAATCGCCTGTCCAAAGCCTAATATCGTCATCAAGACCGGGGCGGTTATCCAACGGAACAATCCGTGCGTCGTGAATCATTTCCGTCATGATCACGGCGGTATCCTTACTCTGGATAACCTGAACATTGTTGTTATAGAGGTTTGGCTCAAAAGGAGGCCCCGAATTAAAGCCGACAATACATCGCTCGGAGAGCCCTCTGTCCTCCGGCCCTTCTTTAGCGATACCGCCGACCACCATGCGGACCGGACGCTCGCCGGGTTCATCAGGACCCAAACCGCCAACCTGTACAGGTACACCTTCTACAATGGCCGGAAGCTTGCCATTGGCAGGATATACCAGCCTAGAGGTCCTGTTATCATCCCCGTTGCCCATCTCGGTCCAGAAGGTGTTATACCCCCCGACACCCTGATTATTCAGCGCCTCGAGGCCCAATTCAGTCTGCGCTTTGAAGGCCTCAATTTCCTGCGGCGTCAACTCAGTCTTGTCGCCAAAAAATGCCGGGCGCTCAAGAGGAATCACTGAACTAAAATTCCAGACTCCCTGAAGATCAGGTTGCCCCCATTGGGTGCGCTCCGGTGAATACGTGCCCTGTGCCAGCACCTGGCCTGTGGAAAGCAGCCCAGTAATAACAGCAGCGAGTGCATAAGTCTTCATATGAATCTCCGAGTTCCAGTTTGACCTATGTGGTAGATTGTACCCGAATTTCCACACGGAGGCAGTGCCAAACCGATTCGTGCCGGTAGCCGCACCCGCTTTATGGACCACCTGTCAATCCAATAGAGATGTCCATAGTGTTTTGTCCGTTCCAGTGGCCCTACGCTTCGGCGGACTTGATGCTATGATTGATCTCCACATAGCAACAAAACTAACAATTAGGATGTCAGCATGAACGGCGCCACCGCACTGATCAATACACTTGCCGACTGCGGCGTAGAATTTTGTATAGCTAACCCCGGCACCTCGGAAATGCATCTGGTTCAAGCTCTGGATGCGGTACCAAGAATGAAATCTGTACTCGCTTTGTTTGAAGGCGTCTGCACCGGTGCCGCCGACGGCGTCGGCCGAATGACCGGAAAGCCAGCGGCAACACTGCTCCATCTCGGGCCCGGCATGGCCAATGGTATTGCCAATTTACACAATGCGCGCAGGGGCAATGCACCAATGATCAACATCATTGGCAATCATCCTAATTATCACGTGGGCTTTGATGCGCCGCTTACCTCTGACATTGACACTCTGGCGAGAAATTTCTCCTGCTGGATAAAATCTTGCTCAACGTCGGAAACCCTCGCTCAGGATGGCGCAGATGCCTATACCGCCTCGATTCGACAAAGCACGGGTACCACTGGGCAGATCACAACACTGATTATGGGAGCAGACGCCGCCTGGGGAGATAGTCGCGGCCCCGTCAGCCCCAACCCCGAACCCATCCGCGCCACAGTGAATGAAACCGCCGTCATAGAGGTTGCCGATATCCTGTCAAAGGGCGGGAAAACGGCGCTGCTTCTGGAAAATCAGGGCGCCGAGCAGGCTGCCATGGAGGTTGCGAGCCGTATCGCGAGCAAGACCGGATGCCGCTTGCTGAATGGCACCTTCCCCGCTCGCGTTGATGGCGGACCAGGCCGGGTTTCCGTTGAAAGACTGCCTTATTTTCCAGAGCAAATACTGGCCGCTCTGAAAGGCACCGAGCACCTCATTCTGGTGGGCGGCGAGATCCCGGCTTCATTTTTTGCCTATCGTGGAATTCCCGGACAGATGGTACCAGAGGGTTGCAAAGTGTCCCGGTTGTCCTTCATTGAAGAAGATTCCTTTGAGGCACTGCAACGGGTTGCCGAACGCGTCGGCGCAATGCAATCAGAAGTTACCCGTTTTCAGAAAGCAGACATCGGCAAACCCACGGGAGAACTGGACAATAAATCGACGGTTCAGGCCATTGCCGCCACGATGCCGGAAGACGTGATCATCTGCACCGATTCTGGCGGTGGAAACGCCGCCTATCCGTTTTGTCAGAACACGGCTCCCAACAGCTGGCTCAGCCTCACTGGAGGCGCAATTGGTCAGGGAGGGCCCTGTGCAACGGGTGCGGCGCTGGCCTGCCCCGACCGACCTGTGCTGGCGTTGCTGGGAGATGGCGGGGCCGCTTACACCATTCAGTGCCTCTGGACTCAGGCCAGAGAACAACAGAATGTCACCACTGTAATTTTCGCCAACAGTTCCTACAACATTCTTAACGTGGAGTACGCCAGACTGGGCGTTGAGAATCCGGGCGACATTGCCAACAGCCTCTTCGACATCGGTAATCCGGAAATCGACTGGGTAGATCTTGCCAAGGGGTTCGGAGTACCCGGAGCCAAAGCGCAGTCGGCTGAAGACTTCTGCACACTGCTGGAGAAAAGCTATGCGACCCCGGGGCCGTTTCTGATTCAGGCAGGCAGCTTGCGGTAAAAATATCAGGCCCAATCGAAGTTTCGCTTGATGCTACCCAGCCTGACATAGAAAGACT
>Ga0163109_10002966_pt1 | contig 12999 bp, 12 predicted proteins | sample CRUFie1St13metaG_FD_108704 | JGI IMG/M metagenome (GOLD analysis project Ga0163109, IMG submission 108704) | Marine microbial communities from the Costa Rica Dome - CRUD Field 142mm St13 metaG | ecosystem: Environmental > Aquatic > Marine > Oceanic > Photic zone | place: Costa Rica: the Eastern... | reverse complement strand
CTCTGTGTAAAAAACTGGCCACAGTATTATCAGAAAAGGTGCCAATGTCTTTTCCGTAGCCTTCTGTAAAACTGTTTTTCAATGGGAAGACAGCTACGTTAAAATTACTAGGAAGCGCGTTTCCAGATGTAATGTCAAAAAGTTTCATCTTAGCGCTGAAATTTTGATTATTTATGTCTATCTTGTTTGCAAATTGGTTTTTAAGCTTAGATAAATCAAACTTAACTAAAATTCTAGACAGCTCTATCTGCTGATCGACGCCATTCAAGGAAGACTCGTCATAAAGCTTAAATAAGTCTAGAGTACCGGCTTTACCTACGTTTCCATTTTCTTTCCTAGAATTATCTATTATCTTATTCGTTATGTACGTGTCGTCACTGCAAGTTAAAAATAATTTCATATTGTAATACCTTAAATAGCGTTTCCGGAAATATCAAACTGAGGGAATTTTAGTTCGAATATAGACCCTAGCGGCCCTCTTAATATTCCGTATTTTGTACTTTCTTCGAAAGGAAAAGTTGCATCAGAGTATTCTCTGCCTTCTATATTGCCCACTCTAGGAACTATTCTCAAACTAACCAACGATAGCACGTCTGGGAAGTTTATGATTATATTTGATATATCGTCAAATATTATAGGTTGCCCTATTTGAAAAACTCCTCTCGACATGGATTCTGCTATCCTAGAATTAATTGAGTTAACAACGCTAATTCTATCGGCATCATTAGCCACCATTATTTCGTACTTAACTCCGAAATTTATAACTTTGGCATCTAATATATCCATTGCATCAGATATCAATCTATACTCATTTAAATACCTAGACAAATTAAGTTTTAAAGAGTCAGGCGAGGTAGTAATGTTTCCTTCTGCGCTTAAAGAACATATAAAGAGCAAACCGGCTAAAGGATTGCTTCTATTTTTTTCAAAAGCCGCTCTATAAACTCTTCCGAACCTAGAAGGCAAGGTGTATATTCTTGCTAACAGATCTTCTCTAGTTACTATTCTCATCTGTGAATTTCTAGCTACAGGAATCCTTGTTTTCATTGCAGCTAAACTTGGAGCATCAGATCCACCTTTTGCAGCTAGTTCATTATTAGATCTTACAGACTGCCTTACTGAAAGTGCCTCAGACGGAGATGGGCTGTTTCTAAATTCTATTCTTAGATTATTTATATTTTTTATAGAGGCAGCAGGCACGTTATCTAGAAGTGATCCTCCGTGCCTATATCTTATTTTTAACGTAGTATTGCTTGGAGATACGCCTAAAGTCTGTGTTCTCAATAGTGATTTAGGGTCTATAGAAAATCTTTCCATGGATTCTTTTCCAAATAATTCTAATGATACCTCGCTAGGATCCGGCAATATGTCGTCGTCAAATATTTCAGCATCGCCACTCCCGAAAACCAAGGTTGTTTTCCTGGTGGATATATCCGTTCTTGTTATAAATCTTTTTGGTGCCGGCAATAGCTCTAAATTTTTACTGACTAAATCCGCATCTCCTCTTTTGTTATCTACAGATATAAAGACGTTATCTTGCGACAAAGATTCTACCTCATAGTATTCGTCGCCCTCTGAATCTTTGACAGATATTATGGTACTAACACTAGCATTCGATAGCTCCAAAGATTTAAACGGTGCGTGCGAACCTAAATCAAAAGATTCCTCTGCGTTTTCTCCGGATGCTGCGACTACATCCATAGAGATGTCGAAAGATTCAGGCTGCCCTCCCGCTGTCGTGTTTCTTACGGAGTAGTTTGCTATAAAATTTCCAGCTGGATTTTTTTTTGAAAAATCTAGATCTTCGGTAGTAACAAAATTAACTCCACTGGTGGACGTAAAAGACGTTCCGGATAAAATTATAGGCAAAGAAGAAAGCTTTGGAAAAAAATCCCCATTTATATTTTCAGCTGGAGCAGTTATACTGACAGTTAAAACAACAGAGGCCGGTGAAGCGCCGACAACATCTAAACCAGCGTTCCTCATGTGAGCCAATATATTATTTGGCTCAACTGCTTTTATTGGATCTAGTTCGTTAAAACTGTGGTCTAGATAAAACGTTAAAGCATCTCCTACCGTGGACGCCATATCTAAAAATAATCCAGCCACCGATGGTTCACTAAAGTCGTTTATTTTAGTAGGAAAAAATGTTCTTGCTTCATTAAGAAGTTCCGATCTAAATGAATCAAAATCTTTTGCAAAAAAATTTCTATTTGTTCTTTTTTTTACGTTCTTTTTAGAGTTAATAGCCATTATTGTGCCTCATAAAAACTAATTTCTAGTGCTAAGTTAAATATTGGTATTTCTGGCACCGAAGAAGTTATTCTCATAGATAACTTTTCAAGACTTCCGTTAGAATCTACCAACCTTAAAGGCTCGAATCCTTCTAGGCTTACAAAGGGCATAAATTTATTTACTGCTGCGCTGATTCTTCTCATTATCTCTTCGTCTACGCCCGGTTGCCCCATTTCCATTACAAGGCTCCTTATGTTAGCACCATAATCTGGAAACATGATTCTTTCGTTGTGATTAGTTAAAATCAAATTTCTTAGATTGTCTAATATTTGGTCCTTTAGGTTCATATTCATTTCAAAGACGCTGTTGTCGGAATTTGAAAATCTTATTGGAGTCCTTATTCCGATAGGTAGTTTTTGGCCTCTATACTCTATTTCTTGATTATCAGTTCTTTTTTGAAAATCTTCTTCTATTTCACCTACAGAACTAAAACTGTATTTTTTATTTGGCTCTACCACTTTATACCCCTTGCAATTCTAATTATTGCACTGCCTTAGTAGACTGCTATGATTAATTCTTAAGAAATTTTGCCAGTCCCTTTACCGGTTCCGGACAAGGTCAGAGGAGGCGGCGCAGTAGGAACCATGCTTGAGCCGGCCGGCATCATTGAAGTCGGCGCTTTTTCACCGGTGCCTCCATCGGTTACTACATCTGTCTCTACAGTACAAGATACAAAAAAATCGTGAATAGCCTGTCCTATAGAGTCCCCTAGTTCCTTGTTTATTTTTGGCGTCGATGCATTTTCTTTAGATCCCTGGTCTACACTTTTATTATAGGCTTTTTCTATGTTGCTAGCTAGCTTTGACGTAGAAGAACCAGACAATTTTGTTAAGCCTTTAGAGTCTCCTCCTACCCCAGTTCCTTTTCCTGTCTCGCCCTTATCAATTGCTGCTGGAGTTATCGGAGGTATCCCTACACTCTGAAATGGATTAAGTTCTATTTCGTTTGTTACCTCTACAGTTTTTGAAAAGTCTAATATTGCCTTAGATATATCTTCGCCTAGTTCCTTATTAATCTTCGGGGTGGACGCACCGTCTTTAGATCCGTTTTCTGCAACTTTCATGAATGCTTTAAAAATTTTGTCCATCATGGGTGAAGGTTTAGTTGCACTGACTTTTCCTACTCCTTTACCTGGTACTGGAGATGCATTTATTCCAGCGGATCCAGTATCTATGTTGTCGACCGTTACGTCTGTTTCGACTAGAGCTTGCAATATAAACTTATCTATAGAATCCCCGATGTTAGAAGATAAAAAATCTAATATATCTTCAGTACCTCCAGATTTTCCTCTATCTGCACTTTCGTTAAAAGCTTTTTCTATTCCTGATTTTAATTTAGGCAAAGCCTTAGAAAGAGTCATTTTTTATTCACCGAAAATTCTTTTAGAAGCCATAGCATCAAAATTCATAGATTCAGAATCTATTTTTAATAAATCAGCTTGTAGTTTGACCGCAGCCTGGGTTAATTGTGGAGAAGGTGACCCGTATCCAGGAGTTACATGCGTCTGAACAGTCGCAGTAAACTCATCTAGAGCCTTAAACAGCTCTGTAAAAACTTTTTTTAGATCAGCAAATCTTACGTAAGGATGAAGTCCTCCGTCACCAGGCCCTGCGCCAGCATACCCTATGCCTTCAGTCATAGTATCTTCGCTTCTACCCATTAATATTACCTTCCCTGAAATTTGTATTGCTCCATCTGAAAGAAGATAAATTGCAGAAGAATCAGTTCCGGTTTCTCCCTGTTTTATTATGCGAATGTCGCCATCAGCAATTTCTACGTCCTTATGCTCGACATTTGATAGCGCACTGGTGCCGGTATTCCTGGCTACAATTCTTATTCTGTCTGCTTTTGCTGAAACTGAAGATAGATCTGGCTTGGAAGACAAAACCTGGTCTGAAGGGCTTCCGTCTATAGTATCTGGTATCGCTGTGTGTATTATGCCTAACTGATTATCTATATCGCCAGACATAGTTATGTGTATCCTGGCGGCATCGTTTATAAAATCCGGATCTCCCTCTGGTACATCCATATACCGGTTTTCGTGCTTCATTTTTTCAGATATTGTAGAAGTAATAGACTCATCAGATGTCGGGTCTTTATCTAGTTCAAAATTATCGCGAGTGTTTTTTATAACTCTAGGTCTAGTTAATGCGTTTTGTTCTTTTCCTTCTCCCTCTTTTATCTCCCCGAATATTCTACCTCTTCCTACGACTAGGTCTATAGACCCCTGCATTGTATTTACTGGATTATCGTCAGTAGAAAAATTAGATTTATTTTCTTCAGGTCTGCTGTCAATACCATAACCTCGATTTGTGCCCAAAACTATAAGAGAGTTATTGGAACCCTGTATAACGGTATCACCGGGTCTCTTTACAAACCTAGGAACAGGCTCGAAACTCATCGAGCTTTTCACCGAGTTTTCCATAATCCTTTCATAACCATCTCTTTGAGATATTATAAATTTAGATTCGAAATCTTCTTTTAAGTCTTCTTCTGGTTCAAAATCAGGGTCAGTCGACTTTTCTTGCGGCCCGTTTGGAAATCCAGGCTTTCTAAACTTTTTGTTTTTGTCTTTGTCCTCTAAATTAGGTCCGGGTATTATATTTTTTCTATCGTAGTGTGTGTAATTTAAATCTTCTACATCTAGATCACTGTGCATTCTAGTCATCCAGTATTCTTTATCGTCTGATCCGGGTAAAGCAATTGCGATTACGTGTTCCCCGGGCTTTACAGGAAAAGATATGTGAGAAGAGAAAAACGGGTAGTAAAGCTTAAGCTTTGTTCTATCGCTCGTAGAATCAATAAAAAAGCCTTCTTTAACTACTTTCTCTAAGCTTATTTTGTCGCCGTCACCTACGGGGAAACCCAGTATAGATCCGGCAGGAGCTCTTGCTAAATCCTCAACCTCAAAGTCTAGTTCTGCGTTAATCTCTCTTTCTTCGTCAGTTAACCCGTCGTCATCGTCGTCGGAAGATTCTGGCTTTTTAGGGGTTATATACTTTGTAATCGAAGCCGGGCTATTTATGACGTCATGAACTAAGACTCTATTAAACATTTAAATTACTCTACAATTTTAGAAAATAAATCATCCGGATCTATATTAGAATTCATTTCTTCAGATTTATTAATCATGTCTGCTAGCGATATTATTTGTGCGTTCGACTTGCACATTCTTTCTAAGTATTTTACTAAAGTGGGACCCACAGATATGTGATCCGCAGTTCCCCCTCCCATGTTCTTAAATCCTTCAGTGAATAGAATAGAGGCCTTTTCTCTATCGGATACTGCGTTATCGTATATTTCTTTCCACAAAACTCTTTTTTTGCTATCTAGATCTTTGATCGATTCTAATAGTTCAGAAAACTGTTTTACTTTTTTTTCTGAACTTGATAACTCATCTAGCTTTTTATTTAATTCTTTTTCAGTCGACATTTTTTACCTAAAATATATCATACAGCGTTCTATCTTTTACCATTGAACGATAGTGCCTTCTTATAACAGACATTGCTTTAGACATCTGTTTTTTATCTAATCCGCTTATCTCTCTTATATAAACTAACACGGCTCTTTTGTTTAATAAGTCTAACTCATCAACATTTGAGAATAAAGTATAGATAGCCTCGAGGCAGAGCATTTCGTTTTCATTCGATATTTTTACCTTCATGTCCGTAACCATTTCTAGTATCTGGCTTTTTCTTTCGGCTATAGCCATGATTTCGTCTGGGGGTGGTATTACGTCGAAAGACTCAAGTTGTTCTTTTTGAGATATCGACATCTTATCCGGTTGGTCTATACTAAGATGCCTTTCTCTTCTTTTTTTGTGTTGCCTAGTGTTTATTATCAGCCAATTTTTAGCCACAACGTTAAAGTAAGAAAAAGCTTTCGTTCCTTTTTCGGGGCTCCACTTGTGTATAGACTCGTATAAAAAAGATATACAGTCAGCTTTTAATTCTTCAAAAGTACTGTATGCAGATTTAAATCCGTATACAAAAATTAAGTTTTCGCAAAGTTTATCGAAAGCCGGCAGTATATCTTTTTCGTAAAGCCCTCTTTTCTGATCAGGACATTCTAGTTTTTGATACTCTTCTATGTTTTTTTGAGTATCCATGTTAAAATACATGTTCCTAGGAGTACCCGGCCTTCTCCTTATTTTTTTTTTACCCTTCAATCTCTAAATTACCTTCTTCAAAATTATTAGATAAAGTACTCGCCACTTCTAATATTGCATCTCTCGTGTTTGAGACTCCCTCCATAACAGTCTTTATTTCTGGGCTATCATAGAAAAGTGGCCTATTCAGTATCTCTGTTATAATTGCATATTGACTATCTATTTTATCCAGAGATGCCTCTACTGAATCTTGAACTCTTAGTATGGTTAAACCAAACTTAACGCAAAAGTAAGTAATAAAAACTGAGTATAAAACGGAAATTATTAAGGCGATTTCAATCAAGGCCGATCCCCTTAAGAGCGTTGTCGTAATGACTGTATATAGAATCTTTGCTGAATTCTTTCTTTAGTACCTGAGAAAGTTTTTTTGCTTGCCTGCTGGGCACTTGATATGACTTTTTAACTTTCTTTATTTTTTCCTTAAATTCTTTTTCAGGAACGCTGGCCCATTTTGATCCTTTTACGAATATTTTATCGTCAACTCTACTGTTGTCTATTTCTTTCAAATCATAATCTAACTTTATCCACTTACCTCTGTTTAAAAACTCTGTATGAGCAGACCAATTTGTTGCAATAACAGGTAATCCATGGACTGCAGACTCCAATATAGGTAAACCAAAACCTTCTCCGCGCGTCATGGTTACGTAAGCTTTTACCTTGGAATGGTTATAAAGAGCATTCATGTCGTTTCTGGACATCATACCATGAAGTAGATAAATCTTTGGCTTTCCATTATAGCCTATTTCTTTTAGCAAATTATTGAGAAGGCTCTTTGTCCTTCTTCTATCTATTGCTGTTTCTCTACCCTGGTTCGTTTTTATTATTAAACCTACCGAGTTATCTTCTTTAAAGGCTTCATAAAACCATTTTATCATATAGAAAAGGTTTTTTCTATCGTTCTCTACGTTATTTCCAGTTATGGTTCCTATAGATAAAAAGTTAAACTTTGTACTTATGTTTAGCTGTATTTCTCCCTGGTCTTCTATTTCTTCGTAATAGTGCTCAGGAACTACGAGTATTTTTTCTTTGTTTGAATCTGTTAGAAGTGTTTTTCTAGTGTGCTCTGAAGGGACAATCACTTTATCCATTTTTTCAACGTGTACGTCTTTCCACTCATCACTACACAGATCCGTCTCTACGCCGGCTGTAATTCCCACGTTATAATCTGCTAAATTTGCGTCCCATTCGTTTGGTAGCTGAACTTGAAAGCTAAAATCATACTTTAGCTCTTTATCTGAATTTCCTCTTTTTAGTATTTCGCTTACCAAGTCGTTCTTATGGTCTATATACCACGGTGTTAACCCCCACGGAAGTATCTCAGTATATAAGTTGAAATTTTCTTTATTAGACCTTTCAAGTAAATAAGAAAAAACTTGCCTGGTATGTTCTCCATATCCACTAGCCGAAAGAAGAGGGCCTCTAACTAATACATTTTTCATCCCAGTTTCTCCATTTTCCAGTGCTTGGCTTCTCCTTCTCTAAAGTTAACAATAAGGTCTTTTAGAGTTTTGTCCCAAAGGTCTATTGTTTTTTGATAACTAAACTCGGACTCTACATACTTTTTAGCTTTTTTACCCAGCTTTTTCCGTTCGTCAACCGGAAGCTCGAACATTTTATTTATTGCCGACGTTATGTTTTCTATGCTGGCATAATCTTCGTATATATAAGGAACACTTTGAGATCCAACCAAAGATTTTAAATCAACGTCTAGAGCAATCCCGTTTTCTGTTTGATCTCTATGGTCAACAACTTGCCTAGTTAAACCGCCGGTCTTAATTGCTATTATAGGGTTACCGCACTGCATAGATTCTAAAGTCGATAAGCCGAAACCCTCTGCATAAGATATGTTTATGCACGCATCCGATATATTGTGCAGAGAATTTATCTTATCGAAGCCTATCCTTTGGGTTGAAAAAACAACTGAATCATCTATGCCCAACTGTTCTGCTACGCTATACAAATTTGGACCTTCTTGATCTCTTGGATCTGTGTGTAAAATAAGAGTGGCAGGAACTCTTTTCTTAAAGTTATTTTTTTGAATATTGATAAAGTTAGACCAAGCTTTTAGTAGATCAGCCGGGCGCTTTCTTCTTGCGTTTCTGTTTATCCAAAAAAGAACAAAATCATCCTCTCTTTCTTTTCCTATAGAAGATATTTTGCAAAACTTCTTTTCTTCTTCTGGCAGTTCATAAAAAAGATTTTTAGGCAAAGCGTGAGGTATAAAGTTAGTTTTTTCCGGAAACTTTTCACTAACCATTTCATAAGTCAAATAAGAATGGCAATTGATTAAATCGGTATCTTCGTAATACGGGGTATTAAAATCCGGATAAGGATAGTTATCCCAAACGTGCCAATAAGCTATAGGGCAGACTTTTCTGACCTCATCTGCAATTTCCCAAAGCCACGTAAAAAACCTGGGGTCTGTAAAAATGAGAATTACATCTGGCTTCTCTGATACTATCGCGCTTATTAAGAGGTTTCTGTCTCCAAAGCCGTCAATAGGTTTTATTATGTAATCTTCATTAACAAAAACCGTCTCATAGTCTTCGTGTTTCATGGCAGCACCAAACTGCCTTATTGACCAATCTCCTTTTTCAAGCAGTCCTTCTATTAAAAACCTAGACTGACAACCTACTCCGCTAGTGCTCAAAGCATGGTCTGATAGCATTAGAATCTTTTTTTTCATATTTTACCCTATGTAAAACTAACTGATTTATTAAATCTATAAAATTATTTCAACGACTAACTTAATATTGTAAAGTTACGTACAGTACTCTGTTTCTTTAAAAGGACAATACTGACAAGAAAACTTGTTTTTTACATAGAAACGTTTTTGCACTGTTTTTAGCATGCTTCGAAGTATTTTTAGCCCTTTTTCTATAGACTTGGGGCCGGCAGAAACTGGTACCAGTTCGCAAACTTTTCCTTTTTTTGCGCCTCTCTTAAGAAGAACAAACGCACACCTTATATCTTTTAGCGGGATTCCAGTTCTTTTCGACCAGAAATGTTTGTATAAAAAAAGCTGGCTTGTCATTAAAATGTCTTGCTTTTTTTCTCTTCTCCACCCATAAGACTGTGCTGTTTTCCAGTCAATAATCCAGTACTCAAATCCGGACCCTCTTTTTTTAGGAACCTTTATTATTGCGTCTATAAAGCCTTTAAACTTTATGTCGAAACCCTCTATGTCTTCGTATAGTTCGAACTCTGCATGCATAGGCTCCCAGCCGGAAAAAGTTTCATCCAAAAAACTCGGCAGTTCATCCCACATATTGTTCGCCCAATCTACCCAGGAGTCAACAGGGTGATATTTATACCAAGAAGGCTGTTTTTCTACCCACTCTTTATCGTCAAAACCATATTCTTTCCAAGCACTTAAAATGTCTTTAACTAATTTTTCTCTATCTGGCTTTTTGTTTTCTACTAAAAATTCGCAGCCTTCGTGAACCGCTGTACCAAAATCTAAGAATGGAGAAGGTTCATGAACGTCAATTTTGTCTACTTGAACTAACTTGTGACGATATGGGCACTCTTTCCACATTTTTACTTCTGAAAAAGAAACATGCGGTTTATTTGTTGGAAAACTAACTTTACTCATACAAAACAATCTTTCAGGCATTTATGCCTAATTAATTGTAACAGGCTTAAATGTTTGTACAATTGACAAATATCTACTTGTTTGGATAGCTTTTCATTGAATTAGGTTGGCTGATTTTTATTTTTATATGCGGTGTTTTTTTATTGAAGTCAACCTTGTTGTGAAATATCCACCCGCCCATTTCTGTGGTTAATTTTTCTGACATCTGGTCAATTTCATTTTCAGTAACATCTTTCCACGGTTTATTAAAAAACTTATTGTTTTCAGCTGTATCTTCATGCTTTATATCGTATAAGCTTTCCCAGAAAGTCTGCCAAAAATCTCTATAAGTCCTTATTTTTCTTCCCATATTAAACCAGCTGTAATGGTGCACAGAAGGTAATTGATCGATCACGTTATTGAACCATGCTTGATATGCGTACAAAGCATTTTTATCTCCTAACATAGCTGCATTTTTTACTCTACTGGCTTCCTGAGTATAGAAAGAAGCAAAAGGGACACAATCTAAAGAGTCTGAATAGATATAGTCACACCCGTCGGTACCCGTCATTGCATATAACTTTCCATCTTCATCGAATTTCCTGTGAGTTCCAGGTATACCATGGGTTACATTATCAGACTTTCTAGATAGTCTCCACTTCCATGGATTTATATCACATCTAACTTTAGATTCACACCCCCAATATTCTATTACGGGCAGTGCTATAAGGGTACATAGTCTGGGGAAGTTTTTGCATAAATCGATTATTTTTTGATAATCATTTTCGTGTACTACCTCATCCGCATCTTGTTGCCATAGGAAATCGCCTGTGCATAGTTTCCTAGCCTCTGCTTTCTGTTGGCCATCAAAAACCGCATGCCTAGAATCTTGCCAGTCTCTTTTAATTTGGCTTATTGTTAATTTAGGTTCTTCTATTGCCCAAGATTTTAATTTTTCCCAGGTTCCGTCTGTAGATCCGCCGTCTAGTACTACTACTTGATCTGAAAAACCTATCATGCTTTCTATACACTGTACCCAGGGATAGTTTTGCTCTATGCAATTTCTAGTGGTCGTATAAGAAGATATAGACGGTTTCCATGAAATTATTTTTTTTATTGAATCCCAAAATGATTCCCGGGCTGCATAAAGGTAAGATTTTATATCGTCATGAGATTCAAAATTAAACCATTCTTCATTTTTGTGTTGAACAAAATCGTTTATTACTAGCTCACAACCTAAAAGTTTGGCCTCTATTACTAATCTAGGGCACGTATCTTTTCCGTTCGGTAAATATACTAGGCCTTTAGAAGTAGATAATTTCTTTAATAGGTTTTCATATTTAAGCCCCCATACTACTTGAAAGTCTAGGTTATTATCTTCACAATATTTTATAGCATTATTTTTCCCCTTGATCCATGAATCAGAACCTAGGACAATCCACCCTCTTTTTTCTACGCCAATTGAATCATTGTTAAAACTTTCTATGTTTGCAAAAAAAGAATCGTCAAAAACGCTGCTTAATACTGAGCATTTCTCAATTTTTAAATCAGGTAATCGATCTAGGTGAAAATACATCTGCTCTTCAGACATGTACCACACTGAATCTGCATTCGAGTAAAAGTGGTTGATTAATTTTCCATGATCCTGTAAGTGGCAGTCACAATCTTGGCCTGTTTCAATCTTGTGTTTTTCTGTTGATCTAAACCGGCAGAATTTATAGTCATACTCTATTACTGAGTACTTCATATTGTTCGAAAATATATTTAAAATGTCTAAATTAATATTTGCGAAATTACCAAATATCCAGTGGCAATTTTTCCAATCAGATACGTGTTGATCATTAATTTCGTTAGATCTAATATGTGATATTCTTAAAGGGCAAGAATCGATTAATGCCTGAGTTGTAAGTTCTGCTCCGCCGTTAATATCAGAAGAAAAAAAATCACTTACGAAAACTACTTCTGGGGGTTGACTATTTTTTTGCATCTAATCTCCTATGGTCTAATGATAGAAGAAAAAAAATTTTTTTATAAAAAAAATAAACATCTCAGCTGCAGCTATTACTTCTCTATTAACAGAATACAGAATACAGAATACAGAATACAGAATTACAGTTTAATTTAATGTCTATATATCTAAATCAAGTAATATATTATTAATTCTATTTATCAGTTTAGTATGCCTTATGTTCCACCCAGAAAATTCTTTCCCTTCGTGATCTGGATCTCCGTGATGTATTTGATCTCTCCAGATTATGATATGGATCAATTCATGTATTAGGGCAGAAGAGGATATATTTTTTGTTTTTATCTCAACCCAGATTAAATTTTTAGATATAGCTAGTCCATTAACTGGAACATGCTTGACTAGTTTTCCATGGATATCATAGGCTGAATTAACTGTTCTGGGCAGTATGCTCACTTCTATTTCTAGACCAGATAGTTTTTTCCAAACCTCTAATTCCGTTGTGTCAAATTCTTCAGAATATTCTCTGACGAATATTTTGAGAGCTTTTAACATTTCTTCTTCTTTGAATATGTAGTCTTTGCAGTTTGAAGGTCTGACTAATATTCCTGGAGTTCCTTTAATTAGTATTACAGACCGGTCAACCATACAATTAAATTCAGAAATACTGGACTTATCTCTATAAGAGAAACATGCATTAGACGCAGGGAAAACTAGGAAAACGCTAAGTAGTAGAATTGAATATATTTTTGGCATACAAACTCCTTTTTTATAAATATAAAAAAGAAAGGGGAGCATTTCTGCTCCCCTTTCAGAATTAATCTACCGGTCTATGCCGATAGGACCAATTCACGCTGTTTTCGACTTACATTCTTCCGTCGTTACCAGGACCGTAGTTTCCGCGATCAGTAATGTCTTCCATTACCATCGCAAATCTTCTACCAGTCTTGTTATTTCTGAAAGAAATAAAGTTCTCTTCCTCGATGAGGGTCCATG
>Ga0163109_10002965_pt1 | contig 13004 bp, 11 predicted proteins | sample CRUFie1St13metaG_FD_108704 | JGI IMG/M metagenome (GOLD analysis project Ga0163109, IMG submission 108704) | Marine microbial communities from the Costa Rica Dome - CRUD Field 142mm St13 metaG | ecosystem: Environmental > Aquatic > Marine > Oceanic > Photic zone | place: Costa Rica: the Eastern... | reverse complement strand
TCAGCGAATGCTGGCTGTGAGGTAATGGCTACTGCGGTAGCTACAGTTAAAAGAAGGTTTTTAATCATAATTTTTAGTTAGTTTTTATCCCTAAGGACAGACTTATCCTTCCACAGCTTTCCGGAGTGTCAAAGAAAAGTTTAAAAAATGTCTAAGAAATGAATAATATTATAAACCTTTTGAAAACAGTGCCTTAGGATAAATTCTAATATCTACCAGGCAATCCCCGTGTCGTCACCATGATTGCTGGCACCCCCCCAAAAGGTTTGGTGAATCGGATCAAAATAAATGGCAGTTATAGGGCCGGAAGTGCGTTCTTGTTCTTCCAGGATGTAACCCATGGCCTCAAGTTCCTTTCGCGTCCAAGACGGCAGATCTTCTCGGATGGCGAGTTTTCCTGGGCTAAAGGCGTGTTCGCCAAAAGATGCCCTCATTTGATAGCTGGTAATGTGCGGTGCTTCACAAGCCTCCTGGACGTTCATACCAAATTCGACGGTATTTAGAAGGAACTGGACCAGGTTTTGCTCCTGTGTATCGCCACCTTGAACCGAAAAGCAGAGATAAGGTTGGTGGTTTTTCAGGACCAAGGTCGGAGTCAACGTGGCCCGCGGTCTTTTTCCCGGTTCAAGGACGTTGTAGGGCCCATCCTTTGGATGAAGAACAAAACTTTGCATCCGCTGACTGAGTCCAACGCCGGTATTTCCGGCAATGCAAGCAGGTAGCCAACCACCGCTTGGTGTGATCGAAACAACCCATCCGGATGCATCGGCTGCCTGAATTGAGGTGGTTCCGGCTAGAAAGTCCCGCCGTTGATCGATGACCGATGCCATGTCCTTTTTGCCGATGTGCTCCAGATTGCCTTCGACAAACCCTTTCCATTCCTCGGGGAAGGGGTGCTCCAATCCACGCCACCGGTAGGGATCACCGGGGCCGATATGCGGATCATTCTTCATCCTATTCAGTTGAGTGAGTCGGTGCCGTGCATAACTTTTTGAAAGAAGAACCTCCAGGGGTTCCTCCGGAGGGAAGTATGGGTCTCCGTAGTAGAAATCCCGATCGGCAAAGCTTAGGTTCATGACTTGGGAAAGGGTGTGAATATACCGGGATGAATTCAGGCCCATGGAACGCATATCCAGGGCCTCAAGCATATTGAGCATCTGGATCATGGCAGGTCCTTGAACCCAGGAGGTCAGCTTGTAAATCTCCAGGTCGCGATAAGTTCCGACCACGGGTTCTTCGACATGGACCTGCCAATTAGCCAGATCCGCATGAGTGAAAAGTCCGCCTTCCTTCCGACATCCTTCCACTAAGGCTTCCGCAATATCTTCTCTGTAGAAGCGATTATAAGCAGCCATGATCGCTTCCTTTCGGCGGGATCCCCTGGCCAACGCCCGTTTCTCGGCGAAGACGCATTTCTCTAAGGTCCGATACAAGTCGGGTTGACGAAAAATTTCTCCCGGTCGGGGCGCCTCGTAGACTTCTCCAAGATGAGGAAGAAAAACGCGCGTGGAAGACTCCCACTGTTTGATGGTTTCCTTGGAATCCTCGATCCACTCTGAAGTGGCCGTCTCGATAGGGTATCCTTGAGCCAATTCCATGGCGGGTTTTAAGACTTGTTCCAGGGAGAAAGTGCCATAATGGGCGAGCATGATCATCAGGCCACCGGGTGTTCCGGGCGTCACCGCTGCCTGAGCTCCTTCACCGGGGGGATATCGAAGCCCTTGTTGGATGAAAAAATCCGCTGTGGCCCCTGTGGGAGCGACGCCCAGCGCATTGATGCCTACCACTTTCTTTTCCCTGGGGTCAAAAATCAGCGCCTGGGTTTCGCCGCCCCAGCTCAATGCATCATGCATCGTGCAAGTGGCAGCGAGCATGGCGCATGCCGCATCGATGGCATTGCCTCCTTGGCTGAAAATCTGCGCCCCAGCTGTCGCTGCCAAGGGTTTCCCTGTGATGGCAATCCAGTGCTGACCATGCAATACAGGTTTATGTGGCTTGCTTTGTGCCCGTAGTGGATTCCAAGACTGGCAAACCAGTAGAACAGAGCAGACCAAGCTAAGAAGCGATGAGTAAGGATGAAAAAATGACGTTAAGCTTGAGTTGGGCACGGAACAAGATTGGCATGCCCATGGCGTATCATCAATGGAATCCTTGGAGCCAATCCGTTACCTGGCCTTGGAGCGCATTCGCCAGCGTGCTATGAACATCCCATTGGCTTTCCACTCATGAGGTTGAAGCAGGATGCCGTGGGTTGCCTTGGTGATTCCTTCCCCATGGCACTCGGGCAAATGGGGATCCTTTCCCTGCCATGGGAAAGGTTCAAGCTCAGGGTGCATTTTTTCAAAACGTTTGACGACTCCCGTAGTCTCAGCTCGAGTGAGGGTACAGACTGCATAGATCAACTTGCCGTCCGGTTTGAGTGCCCTTGCACCTGCCTGAAGGCATTCAAGCTGCAAGGTTGCCAGCTCCTTAACGTCCTTGGGCTGGGTGGACCACCTTGCATCGGGATGCCTCTGCCAAGTGCCGAGACCGCTACACGGGGCGTCGATCAGGATGCCATCAAAGCGTCGTTTGAAGGGGAGCGGCGTGCCTGTTTCCCAGCGAGCGGACTGGTAATTGAAAATCTTCGCCCTCGCCGCCCGCCTTTTGAGGCGCTGCAGGCGCCAACTCGACTTATCGGTGGCCCAGACACAGCCTTTTCCATCCAGACAGTCCGCCAGATGCAGGGTTTTGCCACCTTCCCCGGCACACATGTCCCACCAGGACTCACCGGCCGTAGCCTGGCAAAAATGGCCGACGCATTGTGACCCAAGGTCCTGTAATTCGTAAGCGCCTTGACGAAAGAGAGAGGTCTGAAAAAGATCGTCCTTTCCTCGATAGCGAAAAGCCGTCCTCCACACGCCTTCACCGACTTTCTGGATATCTCTTTTGAAAAATTTTTCCAGCCGATGAACTCCAGTTTTGGGGGCTCTCAGCCACATAAGCCAAGGCCGTTGTATTTGCACCAGCCATTGCCGGGTGACCTTCATGTGTTCGTGGCACCAATCCGGAACAGCTTTTTTCAGGACTTCAGAGCGGATTTTGCCGGCATGGGATCGGAAAGCAGCATCCATTTCCCGAGTCAGACGGATCTGCTGCGGTAAAGGACGTTGGCTATCAATGCAGTCTTTCCAGCGAAAATAGGTGTAAACGCGCTCCACCACTGCGGCTTTATGTCGGGAAAGCATTTCCTTTTCGCTTCTCAGGGCCTCTCGCAGTAACTGATCGGCCGGTTTCCGTGGACCACAGGCCTGTATGATGGCTTCGGTCATTGCCGTGATACCGTTCTTTTGTTTCTTGGGCATGATGGTCTTCAGTGTTTTTTGCGCCACCAGAACATGTGTTCCAGATTGGTTCGGTTGGGATAGGATCGAGGCGTCCAATCATCGATCAGCGAAAAGTGGGAGCCGAATCGCTCGAGGACTTCCTGTCTTGTCGTACCAAAAGGGGGGCCATCAACGTCGTCAATCAGATAGTGCACCGCCAGGAATTGCCCTTCAGGCTCCAACCACTCTGTCAGGGCCTCCAGATAGTCATGGCGCTGTGAGGGGTGAATGGCGCAATAAAAAGTATGTTCAAAGACCCATTGAAAGCGGAGCTTTCTTTTGGGTGAGAGAAAATCCTGCTCCAGGATCTTGCAAGAAAGCTCATGCTCTGTGACGATTTGGTTGGCGCCCCGGACGGCTGAAGGTGCGATGTCCATCCCGGTTGCTTGGAATCCGTGCTTTGCCCAGGCTCGAACATCATGCCCCATGCCGCATCCAGGAATACAAACCGATCCTTTTAACAAGTCGGGGTGGCTTTGAAGAAAGTCCAGCAAGCCTGGCGATGCCTCTCCCTTGTCCCAGGGGGTTTCTCCTTTCTGATAGTGGGATTCCCAATACGCACGCTCTGTCATGAGCGCTCCAACATTACGATTCGGCAATAAAGTGCAAGTGCAAAGAAGCTTGATTAACCCATTGCCAAAAGTGTCCATCCCATGTCTGATGCAGGTGGGTCGGGGCGTAGCGTAGCCTGGCTAGCGCGCCTGGATCGGGACCAGGAGGTCGCGAGTTCGAATCTCGCCGCCCCGACCATTCAAGGCACCATGCCAAGGTTACGCCTGAATTCATCGACACATGAAAACCGATGCCCCCTCTTATTCATCTTCAGAAGTATCGTCCTTCAAGCGCTGGAGCAGGGTCTTGATATCGCGATATCCACCTATGGTTACCCATAGGGACATTAGGGCGAAGATGCCGAGTGCACCGAAAAATAAAAAAGTCCAGAGTTGCTGCCACATGATCGTTGATGCAAGAAAGGTTCGATTGGCCTAAGAGTTGCTCGGTATGCTTTTGGGTTGTTTGTCTGGGAATAAAACGGAAGCAATCACAAAAATGGCCAGGGATGCTGCCACTGTCAGTAAGCCAACTTGGTCGCCCGTCATGATCTGGCGGGTCACTTCTCCTGTCTCTGGATCGATGACCTTCAAGCCGACCACTCGTTGAATGGGGTCCAGACCCAACAAGGCCGTCAGTCCACTCAGTAGAGCCAGGAATGCGCCTGTTGAGCTCGCTCGCCTCCAATAAAGCCCCCCCAAAAGTAGGGAGAAGGCACCGGTAAAATAAACGGCACCGGTGACATTCATGTAATCCCAAATGTCATCGCTGCCCTCATAGATCAACCCCCAGTAAAGGATGTAAAGTCCGATCAGCACAATGAAGAGCCGCGTTAATTGAATACGTGCCTTGGTGCTCAAAGTCCTGCCCATCATGGGAGCCAAAATGTCTTGAGTGATCACGGAGCTCCAGCAGAGTAGATAACTATCATGTGTCGACATGAAGGCCGCAATCATGGCTGCCGTGATGAGTCCAACGAGTCCTGCGGGCAGGATACGTCCTAGAAAGATAGGCATGGCATACAGATTGTTGGCGTTCTCAACGCTGCCCTCTGTCGGGATGAAAAGTGTCCCCAACTCGGGAGCTTGTTCGTTGAAATAAACAAAGGCGCATATACCCCAGAAACAAGGGATCAAGAAGCGAATCATGAAGGATGCGGAGGACCATATGTATTGCCTCTTGACGGCTTGAGTGCTCTCCATGGCAAGCGCACGTGCGACTGCCGTAGGCCATATGGCGCAGCTGACTAGGCCCAGCATGGCCATCCAGGCCACATAGGACCAACCAAACCCACTGCCCTCGTCTAGCGGGTTGAAACTGGAGGCGCCTCGGGTTGCTTCGAGGGTATCCATGATGTGGGTCCACCCCAGTTTTTGGATGCAGATATAAGTGGTGACCAAGATGCCGAAGGAAAGCACGACAAATTGAACGTAGTCAGTGATGATGACCGATATCATTCCCCCTAGAACGGTGTAGACCAATACCAGCAGTAACAAGAGTGTCATCACCCAGGGCAATGCCTGGCTCTCGGCGGACATTCCGGTGATACCCACGATGAACATGGATCCCACTTTGAGAAACAATCCCATGTTGAGGATGCCTCCAAGCGCAAGCATGATCCCTCCAAGGATGCGCGTTTTGCGATCAAAGCGCTTTTCATAAAATTCCGGGATGGTGAGTATTTTCATGTCACGAAGGCGACAGACAAAAAAGCCTGAGAGTCCTACAAAAAAAGTCACGATGCCGGCTGCCAGAGCAATGTGAAAAGCGGCGAATCCGCCTGTAAAGCCCTTCTGGGCGTTGTACATGACGGTGATGAGGCCCATTTCCGTGCCAGTCATGGTGGCGATGCCCAAACAGGTTCCTACCGCACGACCAGCCCCGAGGTAGGTGCTCATGTTGCGGACATATTTTTTGACGCCAAAGCCAATTAAGACCGAGATGCTCAGATAAAGGGCTACGATGATCCAATCAAGAGTCCCGAATTGGGTCTGACTCACCGCTTGCGAAAAGGCTTCTTCCATGATCAGTGTCGATTTTGAGGTGAGCTCCTTGATTCTGCCAGCATGAATTTTTCCGGGCTTTCGGCATGCGCTGATCAGGATCTGTTTGATTTTTTCACTTTCAAGATTGTGTGATAGTGTATCCCGCCGAATATGAGCAGCCCATCGTCCCATCTTTTGAGAGATTTTTGTGAGCATGGATTTGCTGCCATGCAGTCCTTTCTGGATCCTGCCGAACGCTCTGAATTGGAGAAACAACTCTCAGAGCAGGTATTACCTTCCTTGCGAGATTTACCCACTGAACATGTTTTCTACGAGGATCGGCAAAGCCGTGAAAGTTTGAAACAAATCCAGCATTTGGAAGCTCATTATAAGTGGTTTGCTAATTGGATGCATGATCGGCCGCTAAAACTGGCAGAATCCCTGCTTGGCGAAGATGTCGTGCCTAAGAATCTTCAGTATTTCAACAAGGTGCCTGGAATGAATCAACCAACCCCGCCGCACCAGGATGGCTATTATTTCATGCTTCAGCCGCCTGTGGCATTGACGATGTGGCTGGCCCTCGATGAAGTGGATGAGACCAATGGTTGCCTCTGCTATGTACCGGGAAGTCACCGACAGGGATTGCGCATGCATGCTTCCACGCATACCCTGGGGTTTTCTCAGGGTGTGATGGATTATGGAGAGGCGGATAAGGCCTCGGAGATAGCTTGCCCAGCCCAAGCAGGCGATCTTCTGGTGCATCACGCTCTGACCATTCATCGAGCGGCCAAAAATGTTCATTCAACCCGGCAGCGGCGCGCTCTGGGCCTTATTTTCTACGGGCAATCCGCACGGGAGGACCGGGAGCGAAAGGCTACTTACCAAAGGCAATTGGAGAAGCGTTTGCGAGACCAAAAACTCATTTGATCTTTTTGGTTCACTGGGTAAATCAAATCCCTTATCTGCATGGGATCCCCTCAGGCACCCGGTGGTTTGACGCTTCCGAATACTCAAAAAAGAGGCCTGTCAATGGGCAGGCCTCTGGTGGAGAGGTGTTTTGTTTCCGGGGCTGCCCTTTGGGTGATTCCTATTGATCAAAGCGATAGAAGGCATTGCCTGCTTCGAGCGGAAGAGTGATCCTGGCTGAGGTCTTTCTTGGTTTTTACGCTCACCGGCCCGGAGGCGCCTTCCCCCCTCAAAGTCCGATTGGAAACATTGGCCAGGATCTGAACACGGATTTCGCCGGCAGGACCCGTGGGGACGCTCTTCCCAATCGCCCAGGCAATGGCTCTATCAAATAACTTGAGTCCAGCTTCTTTGAGGGAAGCAAACGCACTATCCGACATCGGCTCGTCACACCATAATCCTACCAAGATGGAAAGGTGCAGAACGTTTACTGCAACAGAGTATCATAATTTTTTTGCCGAAACTTTTAAAAAGTTAGGCCGCGATTCAATTGTAACAAGCCTCAAGCCGTATTTTGCGGGGTTTCACAATCCTCTGGATGACATGCGCAGCGGTGAGAAAAGGATACAGCCGCAAAGGGTAAGAGATCGACTGGACGAATCATTCCCAAATGTGGATGATTGAAAGGCATTCATGAACTTTGATCCACTCATGCACCTCGTGGCTGAAAGAGTATTGTCTCTTTCTTGGCTCAAGAGCGTCTCGATGGTGAGGCTCGAAGGGCAGTGGGGTGCTGTGATGTTCTTGAAAACCTGTTTTCGTCACCTTTTGATCCTTTGTGTTCTACTGAAAGAGCAAATATGCCCCGCCGGTAATTTTGAGGATGCTCACTCTAGCCCAGTCATTCACTGGCAAAACGGAGATTTTCTCCATGGGCAACTTGTTTCGGCAGATGCCGAACAAATTTGCTGGGATAGTCCATTGTTTGAAACCCCCATAGCATTGCACCCCCTCAGTCTGAAGGAGGTTCGATTTCCCAGGCAGCACCCCAGGCCGATGGGTGACTTTCGCGTACGCACCATCTTTGGTGATATTTTGCATGGACCCATTCATGCCAGTCATCGCGATGGTCTGGTGATGAAACATGGGCGAATGGGAGAAGTTTTTGTTGCCTATCCACACATTTATTCGGTGGCTCGCACGACGTTTCCTCTGGAGCTTGCCGCTGGAGGTCGTTTCGAGGATTGGTTGGTGGCTCTTGGGGGGCCGATGCAGAACATGAGTTACCGCATCTATCAAACAGGTGTACTTGCGGTAGCCTTTCATCTGGAGAACCTCAAGGCCTCTTCCTTGATGCATTCTGGTAAGTTTGGTTCGAGTTATTTTGACTTGGGTCTGTTCCAATCCGAGGGGGGAGATGTAGTCGTTTTTGAGGGAGACTTGGATATTCAAGAAGCTGGCCTCCAGACGTTTCAAGCTAAGTGCGATGGTGTGGGAATCCTCTTTGTGGATGGTAAACCATGCCTTGAGGGTTTTGGTGAAACGGTTGCTGGAGTGGATCTTGAATTGAGTGCAGGCCCACATCGCTTGAAATTGATTTATGCTCACGGCGGGCAAAGGCCGGACATGCGCGTCTGGTGGTCGGGGACAGGCTTCAGGAACCGATCGTTAGTGGGGACCAATCGTGCTTCAGGCTGGCATCAAGACATGCTGGGCCACGCCCATACTTACAAGAATCGCTCGGCTCTCTTTCGGCCGATCGACTTGCCCTCAAAGTACGAAATGGAAATCGAACTTGCAGGGTTTTCTCGGCCCCATTTTGTCCTTTCCCTGACGCGGAATGAAACCGTGGCTGAGAAAGCTTCGTCCTTTCGTTTGGAAACTTTGGGTCAGGAATTAGTTTTGCACCACGGCGGCCGCCAGGAATTGGTGATGATGCTTCATGAAAACACATCTGAGCTTTCCCTGCGCATGACCTTTGATACGGATGAGGGGGTGCTTCGTTTTTTCCACGGCAATGGCAAGAGGATCAAGGAGGTTGAAGGAGTGTCCCTTCCGGCTGGGCCTCTGGGGATTTATGTGCGCAATGCAGGTGAATCCCTTACCGTGCGCCGATGCAAAGTACGCTCTTTGCTGAAGTCGGAAACTCAAACCCAATCGAAGGCAAGTCCTGTAATCACCTTTGCGGAATCCTCGTCGACGATGCAAGAGTCAGAGATCTCTCCCCAGCCCAAGCTTCGTGTTGGAGGTCCTGATGCGTCGGTGGATACTATGGCCGATGACCTCCTACGTCTGGATTTCCCAAATAATTCCCTTCAGGTCTCGGATTCCGAAGTCTGGTGGTGCTTTGGTGATGGAGAACAGTTTTATGGCGATCTTATATCCATGAGCGACGATCACGCACTCGTCGATGTTGGTTTCTCAGACCAGGGCTCGAAACTACGCACCGAAGGATTGACCAAGCTCTCTTTCCTGCATTCACCCAACCTTTACGTCGCAAGGCAAGATGCACGAGATCAGCTGGATCATCCTCTTGCTCGAATGCGAGGGCGCCTGGTGTACGGACAGACTGGCGCTCATCCCGGGTGGCAACCTGTCGGAGCCTCCAAGGCCTCGGGAATTCGCTTGAATCAGGCGACTCACATCAAAGTTCATCGCGATCATGTGGCTCCATCACCGTCTTGGGACCCGAAAGAATTTCCTTCCAAAATATTCACGCAAAAAGGGGATTGTTTTCCAGCTCGTATTGACGGCTTGAGGGACGCTCAGCTCACCTTTGAATCACCTTTCCTGACGCAGCAATGGATCCACATCGAACAGGTTCAGGCGATCGAATTGCATCATGTGGTACCAGCTCTCAACTCAGAGACCGTGTCCAAAGCACCAGCCTTCATGATTCAGGCGATCATGGATCGACAGAATGGCGGATCTCGGACGGTAGAGGAAATGATTAAGCCACTACTGGACCAATCCGCGTATGAAAATCCTCGTGATTGGACCCATTTGCTTATCGCACGCAATGGAGATGTTCTTAAGGGACGATGGGTTGAAATGAATGCCACTCATCTCATTTTTGCCACTCGGGTCCGGGAACAGCGCTTTGACCGTGCGAACATTGCAGGTTGCATCCAAGTCCAGTCCTCAAAGAAAGAGAAACCTCCAGAAGCCATTCAAGCGATGGGGCTTTTGTTGGCTGATGGTACCCAATTTTTCTGGGAACCTCAAAGAACGTCTTTCACCGATTGGTATGGTGATTCGCCTATTTATGGCCAGGCGCGTGTGCCGTTCCAACGTGTGATGGAAATCACTGCGGGTAAGAGGCGTTTGGAACACGGTCTGGCGGACTATCGAAGCTGGGTTCGGTCCGGTTTCCAGTCTCCGGATGACTAAATGCTTTCTTATCTGGGTTCTTCTCGCGGTTTGTAATGGTCATAATGCGATGCACTTTGACCTTGCCCGTAGGGAGATGAACTCCACAAAGCCGCTGTTGGAAACATGGATTCCCAGTGGGCCAACTGGTTGAGTAGTTTCTGCGCTTGTTCGGGGCTTTCCATCAGCTGATCGGATGATTCACTTGCATCGATTCCTGGCTGGAAGAGCTGCACGGGACGATGTGAGGGTCGAATAAGTTTCCAGCCCCCACTGAGCAAGGCAGCCTGCCCTTGGCATCGCCAAAAGAACGCGCGCTCGATGATGGGGGCCCCATTTTTCCCGTCCTTGCACCAAGGAATCACATTCAGGCCGTCAAAGCTCGCATAGACATTGTTGAGTTATTTCCAATTGCGAGACTCCTCATGAGGAAGGGGTGAACGTAGGGGAAGGGGTTGCTGTCTTGCCAGAGCCATAAAGGATGGGAGCAGGTCCAAGCTTAAAATGGGGTCAGTAAGTTGAATTGGGCCGGGATTTCTCCAGGATGGGACCAGATCATCGGAATGCGAATGCCTCCTTCCTTCAAACAGCCCTTGACCCCTGAAAGGGGGCCGTTCCAGCTGGTATTGTTGGTGGCGCCACCATTATCTGAGAGAAAAACGACCAAAGTATGTTCCCGCTGTCGATGGGTCTTCAACCATTGGACCAGTCGCCCAATGGATCGGTCCAAGGCAAACATCATGGCGGCATAGGTCCTTCTTTTGGGGTCAAGGATATGCGAAACTTTTTTCAAATCCTCTTCCCTTGCCTGAAGTGGTCCGTGAGGTGCGTTGTAGCTCATGAACAGGAACCAGGGTGTTTTCTGCACGGCTGGTCGATCGAGCCACCGAAGGGCTCCATCAGTAAAGAAATCTGTCAAATAAGGTGACGAGAACTCAGTAACCGGCTTTCGGTTCCTTAAAATACGGTGCGTATCTTGTTTTGGGAAAAAGCCATGACTGCCTCCAAGCATCCCACAGAAAAAATCAAAGCCGCGCTCCATGGGATGAAACAGTTCGCTCGTTCCCCAATGCCATTTTCCGATCAGGGCTGTTTGATAGCCTGCGTGACTCAGGTGGTTGGCCGGAGTGTGCTCCCCACTCGGAAGTCCCAGCAGATCCTCACGTGTGACATAGGCATGTGAGGATTGATTCAAGTTGGCTTGATAACCAAAACGACGGGGATCTCTTCCGGTCAAGAGACCCACCCGGGAAGGGGAACAAATGGGGCTGCAGACATAAGCCTGGGTGCATACAACGCCAGAGTCGGCCAATGCATCCAGTTGTGGGGTTTTTAAATATTGACTTCCCGCGAAACCGGCACCGCCGTAACCCATGTCGTCAGCCAGGATTAGTAAAATGTTGGGAGGCTTTCAGGATTCTGCCTGCATAGTCCATGTCATGACCCAGCAAACGATCAGCGCGAGAGCTAAAGGAAACATACCGAATTCTCTTCATACCTCTGACAGGAATTTAATGCCGAAGTGAAAGGATCTGTAGCGGCTTGTGACTTTTGACTCAATACACGACTTGTGCTGAAAGCTGGTATCGATCACACTGTCTATCTGCTCATGAGTCGCACCTCTGATTCCATGGACCCCCAGGTGCAATCCTTTTTGGATGCCATCGCTTCAACCAACGCACCCGGATGGGAGACCCTCCACCCTGAGGAGTCCCGCAAGCGATTTGCTGAAATGCATCCTCTTTTCGGAGAGGGACCTGAACTGGCATCAGTGAAGCAACTGCGAACTCAGCGAGACGTGGATTTGCGCTGCTATCGGCCTTCTCATGAAGATTACTTGCCCTGTGTGGTGTTTTATCACGGAGGCGGCTGGGTGATAGGAGATCTGGAAACGCACGACACGCTCTGTCGTATTCTTTGTGCTCAAGCCGGAGTCCTGGTGATCAGCGTGGCCTATCGCCGAGCGCCAGAACATCCATACCCCATTCCACTGGATGATTGTTGCGATGCGTTGACTTACTGTGTCGAGCATGCGTCAGAGCTGGGCTTTGACTTGGGTCGCTTGGCGGTGGCAGGAGATAGCGCAGGAGGAAATCTGGCAGCTGCCGCAGCCTTGAGGATGCAAAAAAACCAGCAAGTCTCCATTCATTCCCAATGGCTGCTTTATCCGGTCACCCAAGCGTCTTTTGATACCACTTCCTACCGGAGGTATGCTTCCGGGTTCGGGCTAAGTCTTGCAACCATGCAATGGTTTTGGAATCAGTATGTTCCCGATGCGAAGCTTCGCCTGGAAGGCGAAGTTTCTCCATTGAATGCATCGCGGGTTGATGGCTTGCCCAAGGCCTTTCTTTACCTGGCAGAACGGGACGTCTTGTATGCCGAGGGGCTGGCCTATGCGACCAAACTTCAGCAGGGTGGCGTTGAGGTGCAAACCAGGGTCTATCCTGGCATGCTTCATGGATTTATGCACTTCTCCGGGTTTTTCGATATCGGAAGGCAAGCTCTTAATGAATGGTGTCTGGATCTAAAGAAAGCTTTTCAAACAGCCTAAGGATTCGTATCAAACCACGATGGTTCCATTTCCTTTCAAAGCCTGGCCGGTTGGAGTGTGGGTGACCGCTCTGTCCCTGTATCTTCCCAGTGCCGAGCTTGCACGGGCTCAATCCAGCGCATCGATTGCTTCAGATGATGAGACCCTAGGTTTGCGTGTTGAGAAGTTGATTGCCTCCGGCAATCGATGGCTGGCAGGGGCTCAGCAACCTGGAGGTTGGTGGTCAACCCAGGATCATCCCGCGGTGACGGCATTTGCGCTCATGGCCCTGAAGGG
>Ga0163109_10002964_pt1 | contig 13015 bp, 10 predicted proteins | sample CRUFie1St13metaG_FD_108704 | JGI IMG/M metagenome (GOLD analysis project Ga0163109, IMG submission 108704) | Marine microbial communities from the Costa Rica Dome - CRUD Field 142mm St13 metaG | ecosystem: Environmental > Aquatic > Marine > Oceanic > Photic zone | place: Costa Rica: the Eastern... | reverse complement strand
GTGGAGAATGAAAATCTGATTGTCGGCGCCATGACGACTCATGCTGCGGTGGCAGCGTCGGCAGAGGTGCAGCAGGCTATTCCTGCGCTGGCTAGGCTGGCGGGCAATATTGGCGATCCGGCCGTGCGGAACCGGGGAACCCTTGGTGGCTCGATTGCCAACCATGATCCGGCTGCCGATTATCCGGCGGCTGTAATCGCTCTCGGTGCGACGGTGCAAACATCCAAACGGGCGATTCCGGCAGAGGAGTTTTTTACCGGGATGTTCGAAACCGCTCTGGAAGACGACGAAATCGTCACGTCCGTGAGTTTTCCCTTGCCCGAAGCGGCTGCCTACATGAAGTTTGAAAATCCGGCGTCCCGCTACGCCATCGTCGGTGTTTTTGTTGCAAAGACAGGCGGTGAGGTGCGCGTCGGCGTCACGGGCGCCACGGCTTGTGCCCATCGCGGGCTTCGACTTGAAGCAGCTCTGGGCGGTGAGCTTGATGCAGGCGGTATTGATGCGGTTGAGCTGCCCGTCGAGCAGATGAACGGCGATATTCATGCCAGTGCAGAGTACCGAGCACACCTTGTTAAAGTAATGACCAAACGCGCTGTGGAGGCCTGCCAGTAAGGCTTTTTATGAGTCGTGAACCGGCCTCTATAGAGCAAACGCAGGCACTGCTTGAGCAGGCCAACTATGTCGCTGACCGGGCTTTAGCCACCACGTTGTATCTCGCACTGAAGATGCAGCGGCCGCTCTTCCTTGAAGGCGAGGCCGGTGTCGGAAAAACAGAAATTGCCAAAGTGCTCTCCCAGACCCTCGATCGTCAACTGGTGCGGCTGCAGTGCTACGAAGGTCTGGACATCGGCTCTGCTGTCTACGAGTGGAATTACTCAAGACAGATGCTGGAAATCCGGCTGGCCGAAGCCGCGGGCTCTGTTGATAAAGCCAGGCTAGTCAGAGACGTCTTCTCGGAAGAGTTCCTTATCGAGCGTCCTTTGCTGCAGGCGCTTCGCTCGGATGATAGGGGAGCGCCGGTTTTGCTCATTGATGAGCTCGACCGGACAGATGAACCGTTCGAGGCTTTCCTGCTGGAGCTGCTGTCCGAAAACCAGATCTCGATTCCTGAAATCGGTACAGTGCGGGCGACGGAACCCCCGCTGGTGATTATCACCTCCAACCGCACCCGGGAAATTCACGATGCCCTCAAGCGACGATGCCTGTATCACTGGGTCGACTTCCCGGCGGCTGAGCGTGAGCTGGAAATTGTGCAGAGGAAGATGCCCGGAATCGATCAGCAACTCAGTCAGTTGCTGGTGACTTTTGTACAACGTCTGCGCCAGGAAGATTTGTTCAAACTGCCTGGGATTGCAGAGACGCTGGACTGGGCCGATGCCCTGGTTCAGCTGGACCAGGTAGCACTGGACCCAATCACCATCGATGGCACCCTCGGAACTCTGTTGAAATATCAGGATGACATTGCAAAGATCAGAGGCAGTGAAGCTGCCCGCATCCTGGAAGAGGTGAAGCTCGATATTTCCGTGTCTCGGCCCCGCCGTGGCTGAACTGTCGGGGGCAAGTGACCTACCCTTGCTGCAGGGAAGCCTAGCCGAAAACATCATGCTGTTTGCCAGACTGCTACGCGCTACAGGCATGCCTGTCGGTACGGGTAATGTGTTGAACGCGATTCGGGCCGTAAGCCTCATCGGCATTGAATCACAGCAGGACTTGCACACCGTCTTGCTTTCCCAGTTCGTGACCCGTCGTGAGCAGATGCCTGTTTTTGATCAGACATTTGCCCTTTTCTGGCGTAACCCGAAACTTATGGAGAAACTTATAGGTGCCATGTTGCCTACTTTAGGCTCCGACCAGGATCAGCAGCCGCTGATCCGCCGTCTCGGGGAGGCGCTCTCCAGCGGAAACACTGAGTCATCCAACCGGGATGAGGAGCAAGTAGAGCTGCAGGCCAATCTGTCCGCTTCAGAGTCAGAAATACTGCAAAGCAGAGACTTTGAACAAATGTCTGAGTCGGAGCTAAGGGTGGCGAAAAAGATGCTTCAGAACCTCAGGTTGCCCGTGAAGCCAGTTCAGACCCGTCGTCACCGGGCTTGTATCAGCCGTGCGCGGATCGACATGCGTCGCACCATGCAGCACTTGCTGCGTAACAGCGAGTTAATTCCGCTGCATTTCAAGCGCCAGATCACCCGCCCCCCTGAAATTGTTGTGTTGTGTGATATCTCTGGCTCTATGGCCCAGTATTCGAGGATGTTCCTGCATTTCATGCACGCCATTACCAACAACGGCGATCGGGTCCACAGTTTTGTATTCGGGACTCGCCTGACGAATATCAGCCGCTATTTACGGAACAAGGACGTCGACCTTGCTCTTGAAGAAACCGCAAAAGCGGTGGAAGACTGGTCTGGAGGTACGCGGATTGGCTCCTGTCTTGAGCAATTCAACCGGCACTGGTCCCGTCGGGTGCTGGGTCAGGGAGCAGTGGTCATACTCTTGACTGACGGGCTTGATCGGGGGGAGGGCCCTGAGCTCGGCAAGCAGATGGAGCGACTGTCTAAGTCCTGCCGTCAACTCGTCTGGCTTAATCCACTGCTTCGCTACGAGAAATTTGAACCCAGAGCTCAGGGAGTTCGCACCATGCTGCCCTATGTTGATGTTTTCCGCTCCGCGCATAACATCAATAGCCTCACTGAACTGCCTGCCCTGCTCAATCCTTACAGAGCGCAGGTAGCGTGACCGCTGCCCTGATAAAATTGCGCTGCTATGCTGCCTGCGCCGCCTTGCTAAAGATGTCACAGCGACGCTGGTGAAATCATTGGCCATGCCGAGAATCGCCTCAGGCACTCTCGGTCTGGACTGGTCTAAGGTTCATGGCATGCTCCAGTCGCAGCTTGGCGATCTGTTCATCCCGATCTTTGTCTATGTGTAGGAGCTGGGAGGGCAGGTTGCCTCCGAGCCCGGTATGTGAGGCCTCATTCACTGAGGCCATAGACGATCAATTCATCCGTGGCGGCGATCGCGACAAGTTGCCTGCCGCTGGCATCGAGGTAGGTCATCGGGTTGGCATTCCCGCGCCGGTTCAGCTGCCTCTCCCAGAGAATTTTCCCGGTACTGGCCCGCAGTCCGCGGAAACGATTGTCGTCGGTTGACGCGATAAATAGCAGGTCGCTGGCGGTTATCAACGCGGCAGCGCGCCCCGGCCGGCCTGTATTCTGTTTGCCCGGCGGGAGCGAGTCGCTTACACCCAGAGGGATGCGCCAAGCGATGTCGCCGGTGGTGGTGTTGATAGCTGTCAAGTGGCTCCAGGGTGGCTCCTGGCAGGGCAGCGTCTGACCATCAATAGTGACGGCGAAAGAAGAGGGGCGCGGCAGAGAGAGCTGATACGGAAAGTCTTCTCCGGTCGCTTCAAGCCACCCCAGTGTGCCGAGGTCAGTGGCAAACACGAACGCAAGACGGCTGTTGGGATCAAACGCCACTCCGCCCCAGTTCGGGCCGCCTGCCAATCCGGGGAATAACAAGGTGCTTGCGCCTGCGCCGTTTTCATCGCGCAGCGTCCATGGTGTATAAGGACCGGAATTGACGATTTCTCCATACCGGCTTAGCAGATCGGTGCAGGCGGCAGCATGGTCCGCGCTGGTAGACTCAGCTCGCACCATGTCTTCAGTGCTGAAGCTGACTCTGGCCATAGGTGGTGGCTTGACCGGGATCGGCTGTGTCGGCGCGGCGGCCTCTCCGGCGATGCGACTTGCGGGAACAGCGCGCTCTTCAACACCGAATATCGCTTCGCCAGTCAGGCGATTTAGAAAAAACAAATAGCCGGACTTGGTGGTGACGGCGAGTGCGGGCAGCGTTTCGCCACCCAGCCTGATGTCGAACAGTGTGGGGGGTGCGGGCGGGTCATGGTCCCATAAATCGTGATGGATCGTCTGGAAATGCCAGCGGTAGTCACCCGTGTGGATCTCTACCGCGACGATGGAATTGGCAAACAGATTGTTACCTGCTCTGTCTCCGCCGAATGCGAACGGCAGTGGAGAAGCCAGCGGCAGGTAGAGTAAGTCTGTGGCAGTGTCGACGGTGAAATAGAATGGCCAGGCATTGGCCCCCAAGCGATTCTCCCAGCTTCCGTCTTGCCAGCTGTCATGACCGGTTTCTCCCGGTAGCGGCACTGAATTGAATTCCCAGATTTTTTTGCCGGAAATGGCGCTGAATGCACGAGGGTTGCCGATGCCGCCGCGCGTGCCGGGCGGCGTGTTGGCGCCCACAATCACAAGGTCCTGATACACCAGCGGCACGGAGATATAGGGTATCCCCATATCTACCTCCCCGTTGTTTCCGAAGTTCGTATCTTTCTCTCCGCTCTCAGCGGACAGAGCGGTTAACCGACTGCCGGCGGTGAAGATGATTCGCGGGCCGAGCGTGTCATTGCCTTGCCAGTAGGCGACACCCCGGCGTGAGGGTCGGCCGGACTCGACAGGATGCCGCCAGAGTTCCGCGCCGCTCTGCGGATTCAGCGCGACGATGCTGTCAACCGTGGACAGGTACATCACGTTGTTTACCACAATCGGAGTGACCTGTGAGTTCGGATTAAGGTCCTCAGCCTGATCCCGGCCGCGCAGGGAGAATGACCAGGCTATTTCAAGCTCTCCGATATTTTCAGGCGAAATTACCGAGAGCTCTGAGTAACCGGTACCGCTGAAATTGCCGCGGTACTGCGGCCACTGTCCGGGCTGGTCGCTTTGGGCCTCCAGTTGATGCGGAGCAATAGCACTCAAAATCAGCGTGCCGATTAAACTGACAAAACTGAGCTGTATGACGTGACGGATTGCCTCACCGCTCCGGTGCCGCTGTTGCAGAAACATATTGTCCTCACCTGTTATCGTTTCTTGCGATTATGAAGCTGTGAATGACTGATTGAAAGATCAATACGCTGGCACGTTGGCCGGGCCTGCTCAGATACGCAGGACTTTTTCAATGTCCGGCGCGAGTTCCGGCTTTTTGGTGAGCAGCGAGACGCCGATGAACAGGATCATTGAAGTGACAAACGCCACCAGTGGTCCGCTGATGCCATAGGGCAGCACAATCCCGGCGAGCTGGACAACAAAATTGATCAGCAGTGCGGCGCTGATTGCCGTCACAGCGCCGGCAACTGTCGCGCCTTGCCAATTCAGTCCCACTGCCACGACCGGAAATATTGATGCTGCGAACGTGCCCCAGCCGAATGCGCCGAGCAGTGCTACCAGTGTGGCATCGGCGTAGTGGGAATAGAGCGCGAAGCCGGCTGCGACGATAGCAAGTAGAACCGTCACGACCCGTGCCCAGAATAACTCGTTGTCGACGCTGCGTCCTCGCAGTGCTTTGGGGATGTCATGGATGATGGCTGCGGTTCCGATGTTGAGAAAAGCGTCCGAGGTTGACATGATTGCAGCGAATAAGCCGGCGAAGACGACGCCTGCAAGCAGCGGATTTGCGAATATCGACAGGAAAGTTGAGGCGGCATCGTCTGGCAGAGCGAGGGGTTCCACAACGCCTTCGATGACTGCCGCGCGCATCACGATACCGATTGAAATCCAGAGTAAAGCAGCCATGACATAACCGAACAGCGACATGGGCAGAATGCTGCGGTTGTCAGACATTTTTTTGTTCATCATCATTTTCGTAATAAGGTGCGGTTGGCCGGCAAGCCCCAGGCCAAACACAAAGAACCATCCCAGAGAGGCCATGACGCCGGCAGACCCGAACGGCATGATGGCCTCTGAGTCGTCGGTCAGAATAATGGCAGTGGCTTCCTGCATGCCGCCATCAAAGACAGAAACCGCCGTCATCAGTATCAGGCTGCCGGCAATCATCATGATGAACCCCTGCACGACGTCGGTATACACGCTCGCGATAATGCCGCCGGTGACGCAGTAAAAGATCAGCACCGCAGAGGAAATGACCACGCAACTCACCAGCCCGATGTTGGCAAAGGTTTCCGTGCCCGACAGGATGGCTTGCATCACGACCGCCATCGCTAGGATCTGTGTAGCCAGATAGCCCATGACGCCCAGAACGATGGTCAGCGCGATCAGAAATCTGACGGCATCGCTACCGTAGCGCGCGGCTACGACATCGGGCAGTGAGAGGCAGTCCCGCAGTTCGGCAATCATTCGAATGCGCTTGGCGACCAGATAAAAGCCGACTGCATATCCCGTTGAGGAAATCACTACCATCCAGAAAGAGCTGACCCCGATTGAGTAAACCAAGCCGGGGCCGCCCACAAAGCCGAATCCGCTCAGTGTGCTCGAAAAAAGCGCCAGGGCTACCACAATGGGGCCAAGGCCTCGACCAGCAACAAAAAAGTCGCTGCTGTCGTGCGTCCGGCGCATAGCCCACAAGCCGGTTGCAACACAGAACAGCATGTAGATGATCACGGAGCCGACGATGATTTCCTGACGGTAGGCTTCCATGGCTTAATCCTGCTGGCTGTTACGCGTGGCTTGCTCGAGAAGTGCGTCGAATTCGGCTTCATCTTCATACGTGTAGATGAATGTTCTGAAGCCATAGCTGTACATCACAATAATTGGGATAGCTCCGAGCCAAGTTCCGTACATCTGCCAGGCCGTTGGCACGGGAAACCCCATGAAGTAACCGGTCTCGCCCGTCATCAGAAATTCCTGATGTGTGCTGAACATCATCCACCAGACCGCCAGCATAAACAGCCATGAGCCTCCCATGCCTGCCAGAAATTTTCGGCTCCGGTGGCGCTCGCTTACCCCGAGAATGCACAGACCAACAACAAGGGTCAGTAGCAGGCTGTTGAACAGAAAGGCCAGTGAGCCGATATGAGCCAGTCGCGCTACCCCGTCAGCCCCGATGACCATGCCGGGATATTCAGGGTGTGGCTGGCCACCCGCATTCGGCACACTGTCTGCCAGGCCGATCATTAGCAGAAGCTGGCCCATGGACAAGCAGACAGCGAAGATCCAATAAATTACATGTTTAGTCATGGTTTCAGTCTCGTCCCGAAACGATCAGGCGGAGGCCCAGTTGCGGGCAGAGCATAAACAGGGGGCACGGCAGAGTCTAGGAAAACGTGTCTGCAGGGTGAGAGCTGAACTGCTCCGGGAGCTTTCTCTGTCTTGACAAGCCGCTCAGGAAAGTCCATTTTCAGACTCCGTCTTAGCACTCGGGCGAACAAAACCCACAATAAAAAGCAGCATCACGAAGTAGGAGAAGAGCATGTTAAAAACGAGCCTCCGAAACACCGGCAAGGGAGCGTGGAAGGCAGGCCTAACAGGTCTGCTGATGATCACTTCAGTCACGGCTTTCGCCCAGCGCGGGGCAATCTCCCCAGCAGCCCATGCGGGTCAGGAGCCAATCAACAATTTACCCAATCCCTATGAAACTCAGCGCGATTTTGGCACGCTGCCTGATGGACGCCGATGGGGTTCGGTCAGTGCTGTGAATGTCGACATAGATGGTGTTCATGTTTGGGCAGGTGATCGATGTGGCACCAATTCCTGCGCGACCAGCGACGTCGATCCTATTGTAAAACTGGATCCGAGCGGCCGCGTCGTTGCCTCCCTCGGAGCGGGTCAGATTATCTGGCCGCATGGCATGGATGTTGATGCTGAAGGCAATATCTGGGTTGCTGATGCGCGTCTGGCTAATGAGCGTGAACTGCAGGCAAACCCAGCTGCACGCAATCACGGTAGCTCGGTACTGAAATTCAGCCCTGAAGGAGAGCTGCTTATGGTCATCGGTACGCCGGGTGAGATGGGCGATCCGCCGACACACCTGACTGAGCCAAATGACGTACTGGTCGCTCCAAATGGCCGGATTTATATCGGCGAAACGCATGCCGCTCAGTTTCAGGATGAGCCCGGCCCGAATTCAAAGAGTCGAATCACCATCTGGGAAGCAGATGGCACTTATGTGGGTTCGTTTGGTGAGTGGGGTCAGGAAGATGGACAGTTCCGGGCGCCTCATTCTCTGGCAATGGACTCGCAGGGAAGACTTTTTGTCGCGGACCGCGGTAATAATCGCATTCAGATTTTTACCCCGGACGGCGAGCACATCGATACCTGGTACCAGTTCAGCCGGAACAGCGGTATCTGGATTGACAGGAGTAATGACTGGCTCTACGCCATCGATTCCGAGTCGGATCCGAACTACAACCCCGGTGGTTGGCGAAAAGGTTTGCGCGTAGGAAGCGCCAAGACTGGAGAAGTCTGGTACTTCGTGCCCGAGCATGTCTCCCCTGAGCGCTCATCAGGCATGGGTGGCGTGGGATCCATGGGCGAAGGGGTGACGGTTGACAGTGCCGGTAACGTCTATGCCGGTGAAGTGGGTCCTATCCAGGGCATGACCCGGTTTGTCCCGCGTCTCATTCCCTAGCGTTGTAAGCGGTCCGAAAAGGCGGGGCGTGATCGCTTCGCCTTTTTTGTGCCCGAATAAAAAGAAGAACAGGATACTGGATTGGTACGGAGAGCGAGGCTGCAGCTGTATGATAGCGATCACACTGAGCAGCGATATCCACATAATGAGGTTATGGGATGAACATCAAGAACTACGTGCTGCTAGGCCTGATTCTCATCTCGCTGGCATCCATTCCAATTGGGCAGGCTCAGACTCAAGTTAAAGTTAGCACTACGCTCGGAGAGTTCACGCTGGAGCTGTTTGATACTGCGGCGCCCGGTACGGTGGCCAACTTTCTTAATTACGTGACGAGTGGGCGTTTTAATGAGTCAGTCGTTCACCGATCTGTCCCAAATTTTGTCATCCAGGGTGGGCAATATGTGATCCCGGCGGGGACCACCCAGCTCAGCCAGATTGCGATTGATGGCATGATTGCCAATGAGTTCAATCAGTCCAATCTCAGAGGAACGATCGCCATGGCAAAAGTTGCGGGTGATCCAGACAGTGCCACCAGTCAGTGGTTCATCAACGTCGCCGATAACACGAGCCTAGACAGCCAAAATGGCGGGTTTACTGTTTTCGGTCGCGTCCTTGCTGACGGTATGCAGGTTGTTGACGCCATCAACCAGTTACCGCGCGTGGCATTGGCCGCTTCGCTTAACGAACTGCCCGTTGTTAATTTCAGCGGTTCCGTGACGCGAGAGAATCTTGTCCTAGTGGATATGGCGCTTGGCGCGGCCGAGCCTGCGCCTGCCAGCAATCGATTTGATGAAGCCACGGAGCAGCTGGTGCTTAAAATTGACGCTGGCTCTTCCGGTTTCGTTCAAGTCGCTTTCTCGGTGGAAAGTCAGTCGCCCCAGGTAATTATCAGAGTGCTACCGGAGAGTGTCACCACACTTGATGTGAGAGCAGAAGACTTTGCGACTTTTGACGAGGCCACCGGGCAGCTGCTGATCCCCGGACTCGAAATTGGCGGTCGGATTGCCTACCGCAATCTGGTGTTTCTGCTGACTGATGCGGTGAGCCTGCTGTTCAGCTTGCAATCTCTAGAAGAAGGCTAAAGAACAAGGCAAACTAGAAAAAAGGTGAAACACCAAAAGCCATCAGAGAGCCGCTCAGGTGGAGTTCCTCAGAATTTCAAAGCGTTGAACTCAGGTCTTTCCATTAGGCTGTCCAGTCCTTTGTAGCGTCGCTGTGCCCCTGGCAGATGCTCAATAGTCTCTCTCAGAGTGGCCGTGAAACCGGGTTGTCTTGACTCCAGCCGGGTGAAACTCTCCAGAAAGATTCGGATTCCAAAAACGATGGCGCCTGTTTCCGGCAGTCGTCTGAGGGTCTGTCGTTCAACTCTCCAGTAGAGCTCTGCCGACTCTTGGATTGGATACAGGTCCGGCCGCCAGCACAGTTCGTTGCCAGCTTGCACCGACCAGTTGTAACGGATAATTACCTTATCCTTGCTGAGTTTGTTCAGTAATCTGTTTGTTCTGCTGTTCAGGGTATCCCGGTAGCCGGGCACCGGGCCATGGATCGCGCCGAGTGCCTTGCCGACCTTGTCAGGCAAGCGCCAGTTGCTTGGCGAGCAGACACTCGCCGCAGTCAGGATGTACTCGTCGTTCAGTGCCTGCAGCAAACAGATGTCCTCCTGAATCCAGAGGCTGGAGCTTTGAAGATCAGTGGCAGGCAGAGGCCATTGCATTCTGCCATCTCTGGTTGAGAGGTAATGGCGATCGGTCGTGTAGCGCTGACCATGATGTTCAGTAAGATGGGTCAATAACAGTCTACCGAACTCACTCTGAGCCGAGTCGGATTCAGGCAGGGCAGCAATTACTTCGCTTGGATGAGAGCCAATCTGCTGCAATTTGTGGGCATGATAAATCGGCAGATCATCATTAATCGCCAGCCACTCTGCTATCGCGCCGTGGCTGAGGCCAAGCTCAAGCACTGAAGACTGGCTCGGGCTTGGAAGTAATGGGCTGTTTGTCTTTGAATTGAGTTTCAAGATTGCCAGAGTCGATTTTTCGGTTGGGGTCTTTTGGCCGGCCGTTCCTTAGTTTGCCGATTGCGCCCTTTGCCTGTTGCTCTCCGGGCGCTGTCGATCTTCTCAGGGTTTATTCAACAGAGGATTGTCGTTGCTGGATTCCTGCGATTCCAGCCAGTCCTGAAACGGCTGTCGATAGTTAATGCCGGTGTCAAAACCATCGGGGTCCGCTTCGGCAATCATGTCATAGTCATCGCCGCCGGCGTACATGAAACTGTTCACTAGGACTCGATAGATTTGACCATCGTCGAGTGGTTCACCGCGCCGGGTCAATATCCAGTCAGACCCTGCGCGATGCAAGCCGCCAACGATCGGGCGAGCGCCTGTTTCGAGTGCTCGGCGAATGGTGTGCCCTTCCAGACTCAGGGTAATGATGGAATTATCAAACGGCATCATGGAGACGAGTGTGCCCACATCGATTTTGCCTGCAGGCAGATCCGTGCGAATGCCTCCGGCGTTGGTGATGGCGACATCTGCGCTGGAATCAGCCAGCAACCAGCTGTTGACAATGATTTGTCCCAGTTCAGGCTCTTGCCGGGGCAGGGTGCGAGCGCTAAACGCAATTTCTTCTGAGAGTATGGCTTCGGTCTGTTCTGCCCAGCTTGACACGATGGAGGCGACTGACCGGTCGGGGGTTGATTGCGCGTTGCTGCGAACGCTGTGGGAGAGATTTCTGATCTCTGATGTTATCGGATTTATTGAAAATGTCGCGGTAGCATAGGCTGTGAAGTGAAATCCACCGCCGAGCAAAACGGTGTCCTGTACCTGACGCGCTATAAGCTCATTGCAGTGTCCGGCGCCGAACAGGGCAATATCCAGATCCTGTGTACGGTATATCAGCTGCTCGAGCGGGTCCTGGCAAACATGGGCTATCACCAGGTTAATGTCAGTGTCTTCCTCCTCGAGAGCGGGCAATGTCTCTCGCAGGGCTCGCTCGTAACTCAGGAAATTCAGCTCGCGCACATTATCTGGATTGGTTGTCGTGGGTGTATCGAGCGTGGTCAGACCAACAATCCCGACTCTGACGTCGTTCACGGTGGTCACAGTATAGGGCAAGATGCCAAGTTCGGTCGGGGTCAGTCCGCTCGATCGCCACCGGGTATTTGCGCTGAGATAAGGAAAGCGGGCTTCTTCTGCTCTGGCTTTGATGGCATCCAGTCCGAAATCGAATTCGTGATTGCCGACGGCGCTGGCATCGTACTGCATCGCGTTCATCACCTCGACCATGCTTCGGCCTTCACTCCAGGTCGAAATCGCAGGTCCAGTCCAGTTGTCGCCTCCGCTCAGAATTAAAAACGGACCTTCTTCAGAATATCCTTCCTGCTCCCGCCACAGCTGAAAGAGATGCGCTGCGGACTGATGGGGTTCCATTCCCTCCATCCAGCCATGTTCGTCGTTGGTATATAGAATGGTCAGCTCACGAAGTTTGTTGGCGCTCTGATCAGTCCCGGTGGTTGGCTGCTCGCTGCAACCACTTAACGCAGCGGCTAGTCCGATGCTGTGGAAGATTCGGTAATAGCGGGGAACGGTCATAGGGTCGATCTGATAGTTTCCAGAGAATCTAGCGGAAAAGGGTAACCGGGATTCGGATTCCCAGTCCAGTAACGGGGTCAAGCGCGTTCAGCTTCGGTGACGCCCGTTCGTCGAGAAGAACGCGGGCTGCGCGTCGCGGTTGACACATCGAAGAAACTTTGAGGATTGACCGACAAGTGAACCAGACAAAAGTCCCGGTAAAGTGGTACGGTTGCAGTTCGCTCAGAGACCAGAAGGCTGCGGATCAGTCGCTTATCCGGCGGAATCGGGGTACCGGCGTGCCTTCGACCTGAACATGTTCAGTAAACATCTTCAGCGGCCTCACCCAGATACCTGAATCCCCGTAAAGTGGGCGGTAAACTACCACCAGTTCTTCGGTCTCGCTGTGGCGTGCTACATGAAGCACTTCATAGTCGTTGCCCTTGTAATGGCGGTACTTTCCCGGAGCTGGTCGAAAAGTTTTTGACATCTTGTGTTCTCTCAATCACGTTTGCGGGTGCACCTCAATGCTCTTGCTATTTTGTCTTTCTTTATGAAAAGGACAGCCGCAAGCTATTTGTTAAAAACACAGAATTCGAGGAAGGCGGTTCCGTAGCATCAGGTTGCAATGAGGAAAATCCCACACTTTAGTCCAGACTCTGCCGCTTCGCCAAGAGCAAAAATAGTTTGTTCATACTAGACTGGATGGAAAACGCTTCACAAAGGGAGTAGGAATGATTGATTACTACTGTTGAAAGTGTAAGCTATTCACACATTTCATCGGAAAACAGAAATCACAATGAGCTTAATCAACAGTAAGCGGCAAGGTACAAAGGTGATTGGTTTGGTGAGCGCTGCGCTACTCACTCTCTCACTGCATGCTCAAGAATATGTCATGGACCCTAATTGGCCGAAGCCATTGCCGGAGGGAATAGAGTGGGGCCAAGTGCCCAACATTACAATCGACAAGGATGGTTTTATCTATGCTTTCCATCGCTCGGATCCGCCGGTGCTCAAGTTCGACAAGGATGGTAACTTGGTTGATTCTTTCGGAAGCTCACAATGGGTGGTCCG
>Ga0163109_10002962_pt1 | contig 13030 bp, 11 predicted proteins | sample CRUFie1St13metaG_FD_108704 | JGI IMG/M metagenome (GOLD analysis project Ga0163109, IMG submission 108704) | Marine microbial communities from the Costa Rica Dome - CRUD Field 142mm St13 metaG | ecosystem: Environmental > Aquatic > Marine > Oceanic > Photic zone | place: Costa Rica: the Eastern... | reverse complement strand
TTTGCTATATTAACAATGTGACAACCTTCAAGATTCATTAATCGAATGCAAGATTCAATGGTATCATCTATATAGGTGAAATCTCTAGTTTGTTGACCATTGCCAAAAACAGTAATGGGTTTGTTTTCAATAGATTGCTCAAAAAATCTTGGCACAACCATTCTATTGTCTTGATTTGGTCCATAAACATTGAAAAATCTAACGGATACCACATTTAGCCCTCTTTCTTCGTGATGAGATGCTAAGTAGATTTCATTGTATCTTTTTGCCATTGCATAAGAAGTTCTTGGATCGACTAAAACTTCTTCAGTAAGTGCGTTTTTTACAATTGCAGAATGACTGTATATGCCACTTGTAGAAGCATACATGATTTTTTTGACATTGTTTATTTCAGAAGCATCAACCACATTTCGGGTACCAATGACTTCTACATCCATGGTTTCTACAGGATTATCAGCGACAATATCTACCCCAAGAACAGCTGCAAAATGAAAAATCATATCAATGCCCTTCGTTGCATCAATCATTAAGCTACGATCCCTAACATCCCCTTTTATAAAGGTGATTTTTGAAAAAGTATCTTTGTCGATTTTATTGCCTCTCAAAAGAGAGTCTAAAACAACTACATCATGTCCATCGTTTACCAATCTTTTTGCTAGATTACTACCTATAAATCCAGCTCCTCCAGTAATTAATATCTTCATATTAAGAATGCTTTATAAAGGAAAGTGTTTTGCAAATATCGAAATTAATTTCATAGTATAAAAATTTACCTTAAATTAATAATTAACTTTTACAACTCATTTCCTTATTAATTTAAATGTAGCATACGATGTCTCGGTATTTAGGTTTCTTTTTTTGATTTAAAACTTAATTTACTTAATTGTAATTAAATTTGTATTCTAAATATTATTTTTTTTGAAAAAACCGCTTATTCTTATTACTAATGATGATGGAATTAATGCTAAGGGTCTTTATTCTTTAATTGAGGTTTCTAAAGAGTTTGGTGAAATAGTAGTGGTTGCTCCAAATAAACCCCAGTCTGGCATGGGGCATGCTATAACCATCAATAATCCATTAAGACTTTATAAGTCAACTTTTTTTGATGGAGTAGAAGCTTATTCTTCAACTGGAACTCCAGTTGATTGTGTTAAACTTGGTCTTTTTGAAGTGTTAAAACGAAAGCCTGATTATATTTTTTCAGGAATTAATCATGGAGAAAACACCTCTACTAATGTTTTATATTCTGGTACAATGGCTGCTGCTATTGAGGGTTCTATGGAAGGAATAGCTTCTATTGGTTTTTCATTGGCAGACTTCAATCCAGAGGCAAATTTTAATCCTTCTAAATCAATAATAAAAGATTTATTATCTAAACTACTAGTAAAAAAAATTCCTTCTAATATTTGTTTAAATGTTAATATCCCTAATATATCTTTAAATAAAATAAAAGGCTTTAAGATATGCAATCAAGCAAATGCATTTTGGGATGATCGATTTGAAAAAAGAATCGATCAATTTGGAAAGCCATATTATTGGCTTACGGGTGATTTTTCATCATCAGGTGTTGAACCAACGATGGATTTGTTTGCAATTAAAAATAATTATGTTAGCATTGTACCTACTCAATATGATATGACTAGCTATCAAAATATGGAGTTAATTAAAAAATGGAATTTATGAAATTTAGATGGACAGTTTCACATACGATAGGTTTAATTATAGGAGTTATATTTCCATTTTTAGCTTTGCCTTTGGTAGTTTTTTTATTATCGCAATTTGAAAACTTAAGTTTTGATTATTTATGGGAACAATTTTTAAACTTATCAGTAGTAAAAAGTAAATACATCTCTCTAAGTTTAATTTTTAATTTATTATTTTTTTATTTCTTTTTAAATAAGGAAAAATATGATTTAGCTAAAGGGATTATAGCTGGGACAATTTTATACTTTCCATACATATTATATGTTAATTTTTTAATCTAAGTTGTTGTTTTGAAGATATATATAATTGCAGGAGAAGCATCTGGTGATCTTCATGCTTCTAATTTGATAAAAGCTATTCATCAAATTGAGCCTGAAGTTAGTTTTAGATGTTGGGGAGGGGATAAAATGAAAGATGCAGGCGCAACTGTTGTGAAGCATATAAAAGAGCTAGCTTTTATGGGTTTTATTGAGGTTTTATTTAACTTAAAAACAATTTTATCAAACATTAAATTTTGTAAAAAAGACATTTTAAAATTTTCACCTGATGCAATTCTTTTAGTAGATTATCCAGGGTTTAACTTGAGAATATCTACTTGGGCAAAAAAACAAAACATCCCTGTGTATTATTATATTTCTCCTCAAATTTGGGCTTGGAAGCAATCAAGGGTTTATAAAATTAAGGCTTCGGTAAAACAAGTATATACAATACTTCCATTTGAAAAAGACTTTTACAAAAAATTTGATCTAGAGGTAGAATACGTTGGACACCCATTAGTAGAAGAGATTTCAGGCTTTTTAAATAAAAAGAATTCAAAAGACTCCTTTTTAAAAAAACATAATTTATCTCAATTGCCTATTATCGCAATTTTGCCTGGAAGTAGGCATCAAGAAATAAATGTAAAGTTGCCATTAATGCTCGAAGCTGCGAGAAAATTTAAAAGTCATCAAATAATTGTTGCAGGTGCTCCAAATATTGATGAAATTAATTATTTGAAAAATGGCCTAGTAAATGAAAAATTGATTTACGGAATGACTTATGAAGTGATAAGCCATTCAGATGTTGCCGTTGTTACTTCTGGAACAGCAACACTTGAAACGGCATTGTTAGAAACTCCAGAAGTTGTTTGCTATAAAGGAAGTACTATATCTTATCTAATAGCAAAACGTTTAATTAAAATCAAATATATTTCTTTAGTAAACCTTATTATGAATAAAGAGGTAGTATTGGAATTAATTCAAAAAGATTGTTCTTCTGAGAAAATTAAAAAAGAATTAGATAACTTGATTTATAACAGTTCTTATAAGGATAAAATGTTGAATTCATTTAAAGAATTGAAAGAAATGCTTGGCGATGGAACAACTAGCAAGAAAATAGCACAATCCTTGATAGAGGATATAAAAGCTAATTAATTATTATTGTGAAGAGCATTAAATTTTATTTTTTCTTCTATTTATTTTTTTTATCATCCACTTTTGATGCTCAAAACATTAGAATTGGCATTTTTAATAAAGAAAAAATAAAAAACTTTTCATTTGAGGTTAAAAATGCTTCTTATTCAATCTACGCAGATAGTTTGTTTCTTTTCTCATTATCTAGTAAAAACAAATTATTGATTTCTAAAAAAGATTCTCTTATAGTTTTAAAAAAAGAAAATCAAATTATTGGAGAGTTTAATGAGATTAAACTTATTCAGGATTCGTTAAATTCAGATTTAACTATTATTCCAGAAAACTTTAAGGATAAGAAAAGAAATTTGAGTGGAGATTTTAAAATGCATTTAATTAATAAAGAATTGTGTCTTATTAATATCCTTGATATGCCTAGTTATTTAACTAGTGTTGTACTTTCAGAGGCAGGTCCAAATAAAAATGAAGAGTATTACAAGGTTCAAGTTATTCTTAGTAGAACTTATGCTTTGAAACACCTTAATAAACATAAAGAAGAAAATTTTGATTTATGCGATAGAGTACATTGTCAAGCATTCAAAAAGTCTTTTAATTACAAATATCCTGCGATTTTAAATGCAGTTAAACAAACAAAAGATTTAATCGTTGTAGACTCAGCATTTAATTTAATAGGTGCATTTTTTCATGCTAATTGTGGTGGTCAAACCGCTGAAACAAATCAAGTGTGGAACAAAAAAATACCTTATTTAACTTCATTTAAAGATACATTTTGTTTGAAAACAAGACAATCAACATGGACATATAAAATCCCCAAATTTAAATGGGAAAATTATTTCAAAAAACACTTTTTTTTATCTTCAAAAGAAAGCGAAGTAATGGAGCAGCTTTATACATTTAAACAGCCTTTTAGAAAGACATTTTTTATTGATCCAAAATATGGAATTCCATTGAGGGATATAAGATCTTACTTTAAGTTAAAGTCTACTTTTTTTGATTGTTTTGATGATGGAGATTATATCACTCTCAAAGGAAAAGGATTTGGTCATGGGGTTGGTTTATGTCAAGAGGGAGCGATGGAAATGGCAATAAATAATTTCACTTATGATGAAATAATCAGGTATTATTTTCCTTCAACTAAAATAATTAAGAGACAAATAATAATGAAGTAGTATTATTCATAAGTAATTACAAAAATTTCTTCATCTGATTTTTTAAAGAATTTTTTTTCTCTTGCATATTTTTCAATTCCTTCTTTGCTTTCTAATTGTTTTAGATTTTTTTTAATTGAATCAAGTTTTATATTGGTTTTCTTAATTTGTGTATTAAGGCTTTTTATTTCTCTTTTTTTCTTTATGATAAAAAATAAATCAGAGTCACTTAAAACAAATGAATAAAATAAAAACAAAAAGAAAAGCAAGGAGAACTTGTTTTTAAATAATTTCAAAAAAAATTTCATGAAACGAATTTATGAAAACGATCAAAGTTTAATACTTTACATTCAATTAGATTATAAAAAACAGATTGTTGATATTTTTTATTTACAAGAATTGAATTTGTTTGCATAAAAATCGAAAAAATTCTCGTGATCATCTTCATCATTGCTAAATATTTCTTGTGCCTTTTTAAGGACAAGGCAAGCATTTTCAATTTGTTTGCTCGATTTAAAGTAGCGACATAATGCAATTGATCCATACTCTAGCATTAATAAGTCCGCTTCAGAATATTCTACATCGGTCGATATATTACTTATTTCCTCTTCTAGTGTTTTCCATATTTCATTTGCTGCTGAAGAATTTTTTAAGGAATAAAAAGTAGCCATTTGAAGTAATTTAGGGCCCATTTTTTTGTCTGTAATTTTAAGGTATTTTTTAGCAAATCCATTAAGCTTACTTAAACTTTTATCAAATTGTTTTTTTTCGGATTTAATACTTTCTTTAGTTTCTTTAATGTCGTCAGGATTAGTTAATATTTCAAGATCATCTTGTAATTCAAAAGTTGTTTTAAGTATCTCATAATATTTATCAATGTTTTTTTCTACATATTCTTTTTTGTAGTTATCGACAAAATTTCCTAATTCAGGATCTTCTTGAAGTGCTCCATTAACATCTGCTTTAACTGCTTTTGTAAGTGCTCCATAAGAATCATTAAAAGCATTAGCAAAAGCTGGATCATCATCATCGGTGGCAGAAATTTTGTATAAGCCTCTTGATAACCAAGCTAGGGGAATAGGATCGGATTTCAACTTTTCATTTAAGGTGTATTTTTCAGCAGTTTTAACAAGCTTTTTTAAATCATCACTAACAAATAATTGAACCAATTTTGGATATTTCCCTACTACTGAAATCAAATTCTTTTTTTTCATTTTTCCTTTCCCTTTGGTTGCTTTGTTTTTTACACTAAGACTAACCGAATAATTTCCAATGCTAATAAATTCAACAGATATTGATTCATTTGATGCTAAGGAATTATTTGCAAATTTCCAGCTTTTCCCTTCTTCACCACCACTAATTGCCCATTTGTATAAATCTGTCCCTTCAGAACTTGCTTCTGTATTACTTGTAAATGTTACCACATTTTCTTTATCTCCTTCGATAATTAAATTTAGGTCTGCATCAAAATCAACCTTAATAATTTCTTGAGTAAAAAAGAATGAGGAAATTGCAAAAAAGAATAGAATTGAGAGGTTAAATTTTAACATGGTGATTTTTTTTATGGTTTTTTGATATTTCAAATACTGTGCCGAAGTTAAAAAATTATTAGATGCTTTTAATAAGAAGTTCTAAAATTTTAATTGCTGCTGAGCTGATTTTTGTGCCTGGACCAAAAACTCCAAAAACTCCACATTCATATAAAAAGGCATAATCTTTCTTTGGAATTACTCCTCCAATAACTACCATTATATCTGATCGGTCATTTCTTTTCAACTCTTTAAACACCTCTGGGATTAATGTTTTATGCCCTGCAGCTAAGGAGGAAACGCCAAGAATATGTACATCGTTTTCAATAGCTTGCTTTACTGCTTCTTTAGGGGTTTGAAATAATGGGCCTATGTCCACATCAAATCCAATGTCAGCAAATGAAGTGGCTATTATTTTAGCTCCTCTATCGTGTCCATCCTGCCCCATTTTCGCTATCATTATTCGAGGTCTTCGACCTTCTAATTTTGCGAATTCACTACTTAATTCGCATGCTTTCTTGTAATCTTTGTTATTCATTATTTCACTTGAATACACCCCACTTACTGATTTGATATTTGCTTTATATCTTCCAAAAACCTTTTCCAATGTTAAGGAAATTTCTCCTAATGTGCATCGGTTTCTAGCGCATTTAATAGCTGCATCAAGAATATTTTTTTTGTGGTCTCTTGCTGCTTTTTCTAAATTATTTAGTGATTTAAGAGCAATTTCATTGTCTCTATTCTTTTTTATTTGCTTAATTTTTTCAATTTGTTCTTCTTTAACTTTGGTGTTATCTACATCTAAAATATCTATTTCATATTCTGATTCAGATTCATAACGATTAATGCCTACAATAATATCTTTGTTTGAATCGATACGTGCTTGTTTTTTTGTGGCAGCTTCTTCAATTTTCATTTTCGGTATGCCTGTTTCTATGGCAGCTGCCATTCCACCAAGCTCTTCAATTTCTTGAATTAATTCCCAAGCTTTCTCCACTAAAGAATGGGTGAGGTTTTCGATATAATAACTTCCTCCACATGGATCAACAAATGAGGTGATGTCAGTTTCTAATTGAAGATAAAGCTGCGTGTTACGTGCTATTCTTGCTGAAAAATCGGTAGGCAATGCAATGGCTTCATCCAGCGCATTTGTGTGCAATGACTGTGTTCCACCAAGAACTGCTGATAAGGCCTCGATACATGTTCTAGAAATATTGTTAAAAGGGTCTTGTTCCGTTAAGGACCATCCCGATGTTTGGCAATGGGTTCTTAGTGCAAGAGATTTAGGATTATTAGGTTTGAATTTGTTTATGATTTTTGCCCATAGAATTCTGCCAGCTCTTAGTTTTGCTACTTCTATATCGTGATTCATCCCAATGGCCCAAAAAAAACTTAATCTTGGTGCAAATTCATCTATTTTAAGTCCAGCATTAATTCCGGTTCTAACATATTCTAAACCATCTGCCAAAGTGTAAGCTAATTCAATTGCAGGGGTGGCACCAGCTTCGTGCATGTGGTATCCAGAAATTGAGATAGAGTTAAATTTTGGCATCTTTTCAGAAGTGTATTTAAAAATATCGGCAATGATTCTCATCGAAGGCTTTGGTGGGTATATGTAGGTGTTCCTAACCATAAACTCTTTGAGAATATCGTTTTGAATGGTGCCTGAAAGTAATTCTGATTTAACTCCTTGTTCTTCTGCAGCAACAATAAAAAAGGCCATGATTGGAATTACGGCACCGTTCATGGTCATTGATACAGACATTTCATTTAATGGAATTCCATTGAATAGTTGCTTCATGTCTTCAACAGAGTCTATTGCTACTCCAGCTTTTCCAACATCCCCCACAACCCTTTCATGATCGGAGTCGTATCCACGATGAGTAGCTAGGTCAAAAGCAACAGAAAGCCCTTTCTGTCCAGCAGCTAGATTTTTTTTGTAAAAAAGATTCGATTCTTTAGCGGTAGAAAAACCAGCATATTGCCTTATTGTCCATGGTCTTTGCGTATACATGGATGCATAGGGCCCCCTAATATAAGGAGGAATTCCAGGAAAAAAATCAAGGTGTTTAATAGTATCTAAATCAGACTTACTGTAAATGTTTTTGATAGATATTCCATCTGGATCAATAAATAAATCTTCTTTATTTAATTCCTTGTTTTCTTTTTTTGAACTTGGTTCAATGTTTTTAAAATCAATTCTATTCATCTAATTAGTTATTGATTCATAATTTATTTCTTCTAATTCAAGGTACGTTTTTGAATTTTTACTTTTTGAAGCTATTTTTTGAGGGTTTAAATAGTTATTAACCCCAATAATTATTTTTTCTTTGTTTTTTATTTTTTTAATTCGAAGTGCTGCTTTTTTTGAAACAAATTCTTTAATGTAAGCTTGTTTTTTTTCGGACATTATGGATTTAAAACCATCCATTTTTTGGAATAAAGCCCATGCTTTTTTTGCGATCTTATCGCTAAGATATTCAATTAAATAACTTCCACCTTGTGGGTCTTTTGTCATTCCAAATTTAGCTTCTTCTTTTAGTAATAAAGAAATATTAATCCCCAATTTAGTAGCAAATTCACTTGGACCATTGTTGCTTAATTCATCGTATGGGTGAACTATAAGATGGTCAACTCCCCCAATAATTGCTGACATAGATTCTGTTGTCTGTCTCAAAATATTTGTGTGTGGATCTTTTAAGGATTTATTCATTAAACCAATATGGGCGGAAATAAGGCATGTTTTAGATTTTATTTCCCTTGGTTTATATGCATTAATAACTTGTTCCCATAAATATCTTAAAGCCCTTATTTTCGCAATTTCCATGAAGTAATTTGAGCCAATACCTGTAGAGAAGTGAATACATGAAGCTGCTTTATCAATGTTTAACCCTTTTTGCATTAAAAGAATCAACATTTCATTCGCACAAGAAAGAATATAAGCGATTTCTTGCCAAGTATTTGCTCCACATTGTTGGATTTTATATCCATTTGAAACAAACATTTTAATAGGCTTTTTTTGTAATTGATTGATGAGTTCTTTAGAAATATTTTCTGAATCAATTATGTCATGATTAATTGCGATATAATCCCAATATTTTGAAGGGATATTTTTCATCAAATTTTGAGTGTTATCAAAGGATAAGGTTCTAAATTGTGTATGGATATACTTAAATTCAATCCCTTTCAAAAGGATGTCCCATTTGGTGTTTTTTTCTTCTTTAAAATAAAGAAGATCAATTCCATTCATTAGATGTTTTAAAGCTATTTTATTTATTTCCTTTTCATCTTTTGAATGCAGAATTACTCCATTTTTCCATGAAGAGGATTTGTTGTAATTGTTTTTATTGCTATCTAAAGTAGATAGGTTTAATCTTCTCTGATGCAATGGGCTAGGTGGGGTAAGAATAGGAGTGCTTATTTCTTCTATTTCATCATGCATTTCAAGTTTTGAGTGATCATTTTTAACTTCTTTTAGCGCTTTTGTCCTCCAGTCTTCAAATGTATTTTTATTGAATTCGTTTTCCCAGTTTATTTCTCCCATGATTTTTTAGTATATGGAATGATTTTTCTTTAAATAATCTGTAATATATTCTTTCACCCCTTTTTCAAGTGAAGTAAAAGGGTATTTATAACCTTCTGCGCGTAATTTTGACATGTCAGCTTCAGTAAAATATTGGTATTTATCTCTTATATCTATAGGGGTATCTATGTATTCAATTTTTGGTTCTTTATCAAGTGCTTTAAATGTACTAATTACAAGGTCATTAAAAGATCTAGCGTTTCCAGAGCCAAGATTATAAATGCCTGAGGTGGGTCTTTCATTTTGTAAGAATAAACAAACGGAAAGGATGTCTTTAACATAAATAAAATCTCTTAGTTGTTCTCCATCTTTAAAATTTGCATTGTGAGATCTAAAAAGGTTCATTTTATTTGTCTCATTAATTTGCTTAAATGCATGAAAAATAACACTAGCCATTCTTCCCTTATGGTATTCATTTGGTCCATAAACATTAAAGAATTTTAGCCCATACCAATTAGGAGGTGTTTTTGTTTGTTTTAAAGCCCAAATATCAAATTCATTTTTCGAATCCCCGTAAGGATTAAGTGGTTTTAATTGGTTTATTAGGTCGTGATTATCTTTATATCCATTTTCTCCAAGGCCATAAGTTGCTGCTGAAGAAGCATACACAAGAGGCACTTGGTTATTTGTGCAATAGTTCCAAATATCTTTTGAATATTCCACATTAAGCCGATTAAAAATGTCTCTATTAAACTCAGTGGTATCTGTCCTAGCACCAATATGAAAAACAAATTCTACTTTTGGTTTATTTTTTTTGAGCCAATCAAAAAAAGAACTTCTTGAAATATTTAAGTCATATTTTTTTCCTTTGAGATTTTTTTCTTTCGATTTTACAGTGAAATCATCAACTAATAGCAGGTTTTCATGCCCTAACTCATTAAATCGACTAACTAAACAACTTCCAATAAAACCAGCGGCACCTGTTATTACGATCATTTCGAGAAAATAAATTAAAATAAACCGTGTATTTCTGCATCAATTGAATTTATAATCCTTCCAAGATCTTCTTGATTTTCAGGGAAGTTGTTATTGTCAATGTCAACAATAAGAAGCTTTCCTTTGTCGTAGGTGGAGATCCATGCTTCGTATCTTTCATTAAGCCTTTTTAAGTAGTCTAAACGAATACTCTCCTCGTAATCACGTCCTCTTTTTTGAATTTGGCCAACTAAGGTAGAGATACTAGCTCTTAAGTAAATAAGCAAATCAGGAGCGGAGACAAAAGAATCCATCAGATTAAATAAAGAAAAATAATTTTCAAAATCTCTAGTTGTCATTAAGCCCATTGAATGTAGGTTAGGGGCAAAAATAAATGCATCTTCATAAATAGTGCGATCCTGAATAACATTTTTTTTGCTTGCTTTAATTTCCTGAACTTGAGTAAATCGACTATTTAAATAGTATACTTGAAGATTAAAAGACCATCTTTGCATGTCTTCATAGAAGTCATTAAGATAGGGGTTGTGTTCTACATCTTCAAAATGAGTGTCCCAACCATAATGTTTTGATAGTAGTTTTGTTAATGTAGTTTTTCCAGCCCCAATATTTCCAGCGATAGCAACGTGCATAATTTGTGATAATTTATTCGTCTAAGTTATTGATTAAAATTTGAGTATAAGTGAATTTAATATTCTTTTTTTATAAAAATTTAAATATCTCGATTCCATAAGTTGTTTCAACGTATAAAAAATTTGAATTAACCTCAAAACTTAATGCTTCAATGTCCGTTAATTTACAAAATTTTTTTTTATCCTGATTAGCATTGTAAACATATAGATTTTTATCAATTATTGATAAAATTTTGTTTTTATTTGATGAAATGATTTCCTTTTCATTTAAGTTGTAATTATTTGGAACAAGGCTACCAAAAACATCAAAAACATACATGTTTTTTTTCAGGTCAACAACATAAAGTTGGTTGTCAAGTTCTCTAAAAAAAACTGGGTTTTCAAGATTTAAAATTCCATTTAAATTTGATGTTTCTCTAATAGTCTTTTTTGTATTTAGGTTATCAATTTGAAGTATTTTTGAATTATTTGAATCCCAAAGCCAAATTATATTTTGTCTGTTAGATGGGTATATTTTATTTACAAATCCAAGGTTTCTAGAACTTAAATCAATACATTCATTAATTAAAGTTAAAGTGTTGTCAATGAAGCATATTTTTTGTTGATTTATAGAGAAAACACCTATCTTCATAGGGTTTAATATGTCAATGCTTGATATTTCTCCGATTGACTTTATGCTTTGAGAAAAAATAAGATTTCCCTCTGAATTATATTTGTTTAAGGTGCTGCCTTCAGCAACATAGACATTGTTTAGTTGATCAATGTTCCAGGCACTTATTAGTTTGTTTTTTATAGTACAAATTTTAAGGAGTTTAACCTGTTCTTTTTTGTTATCATTATTTTTTTTCTTTAAAAAATTGTTCTGTGAAAAACAAACAATTGTTGACATTAAATAGGAAAATAATAATACGTGTTTCATTGATTTTAAATTTGCAATAATTGTTCCATAATTTCTCTTGAATTTACAAGTCTAGGTACTTTGTTTTGTCCACCAAGTTTCCCGTTTTCTTTTAACCAACAACTAAATGATCCATCTTTTGCAATGGTAACTTTAGGTAATTGAAGAACAAGATCTTTATGTCTTTTTATTTGATAATCTGAATTAATCTCTTGTAATTTTTGATCCAAGAAATAAGTGAATTGATTTAAATTTTCAGGTTTATGAATAAATTCAAATAGCCATTCATGACATCCACTTTCTCCGTTATTAAAAAAATAAGGGCATGCAGAATATTCTTTAACCGCTGCATTTGTTTTTTTAGCGGCATATGCAACAGCTAATTCGGCATTTTCAACAATAAGCTCCTCTCCAAATGCATTTATGAAACTTTTTGTCCTACCAGTAATTTTAATTTTATATGGATCAATTGAGGTGAATTTGATAGTATCCCCAATAATATATCTCCATAAACCTCCATTGGTAGAGATTACTAATGCATAATTAACTCCTTTCTTCACCTCGCTTAATGAAATTACTTCTTCTGAATTAATTCCTTTGTAATTTTTCATTGGGATAAATTCATAGTAAATCCCATAATCAAGCATTAATAATAAATCATCTCTTTTTGGATTGTCTTGAATTGCAAAAAAACCTTCTGAAGCATTGTAGCTTTCGACATAATGCATGTCCTCAAAAGGAATTAATTTTTTAAATTCCTCTTTGTAAGGTTCAAAATTAACACCTCCATGCATGTATAATTCTAGATTAGGCCATACTTCCCTTAAATTTTTTTTACCTGTGATTTCAAGAATTCTATACGCAAGAACAAGAATCCAACTTGGAACCCCAGCTATAATATAAATATCCTCGTTTATGACATTTTGCGCCATTTTTTCAATCTTTATTTCCCAATCACTTAATAACGCGATTTCTTTTGATGGCGTTCTTCTTATTTCTGCCCACCATGGAAGATTATCAACAATTATTGCAGATAAATCACCAGAATAACTAGATTTTGATAAATGTTTTTTTTCAGTGCTTCCACCAACATTTAAATGTTTTCCATTGTATAATTTTCTACTTGGGAAGTTTGAGTAATATAACGCTAATAAATCCTTTCCTCCTTTGTAATGGCATTCTTCAAGCGAATCT
>Ga0163109_10002961_pt1 | contig 13030 bp, 14 predicted proteins | sample CRUFie1St13metaG_FD_108704 | JGI IMG/M metagenome (GOLD analysis project Ga0163109, IMG submission 108704) | Marine microbial communities from the Costa Rica Dome - CRUD Field 142mm St13 metaG | ecosystem: Environmental > Aquatic > Marine > Oceanic > Photic zone | place: Costa Rica: the Eastern... | reverse complement strand
GTCTCACTTTCAATTATGATTATTTCTGCAAGAGCTGGTGCATCAGGAACACAGCTTTCAAAAATACATGCTGCACACTCCTTAGGGGCTACTAAAAAACAAATTTTAAGATATGTGATTTTCCCTAATTCACTTCCTGAAATTCTTACAGGAATTAGAGTTGCCGTTGGTATGTGCTGGGGAACATTAGTTGCTGCAGAATTCCTAGCAGGAACTACCGGTATTGGATTTGTTGAAAATGTTGCAAAAAAATATTTTCAATATGAAGTAATTTGGATAACGATATTTATTATGGGTCTATTAGGTCTTTTGTTTGATATTACATTAAGAAAAATAATAGATAAAACGATCCCATGGCGAGGAAAAGGATAATTTGAAAATACAAATCCTAAAAAAAAAATTAAATTATATTTTTAAAAAATTTGGATTGAACAACAAGGATGCTCTTATATGTACTGAAGCTATAATAAATGCAGAGCTTGTTGGTGCTTATGGTCATGGTCTTTCAAGATTAAAAATGTATTGTACGAGAATCAGCAAAAAATTGATTAATCCAAATCCAAAAATTAAAATTAAAAAAATTTCACAATCTATAGCTCACATTGATGCAGATAATTCCATAGGTTTTGTAGCAGCTGAAATTGCAATAAAAACTGCAATTAAAAACGCAAAAAAAACTGGCATTGGTATGGTTGCAGTTAAAAATAGTGGTCACTATGGTCTATCAGGATTTTATGCTGAGAAAGCTATCAAACAAAACCTTATTGCAATGATTTATACAAATGCTCCTCCTGCAGTAGCTCCACACGGATCAGTAAAAAGTTTATTTGGAACAAATCCTATATGTTTTGGAGCACCTACTTCATTTAAAGCTCCTTTCATTCTTGATACATCAATATCAATGATTAACAGAGGTAAGATAAGAGTCGCTGAGAGAAATAAAAATAAAATCCCTATAGGTGTAGCTTTGGATAAATATGGTAAACCAACAAATAATCCTAAAAAAGCTTTAGAGGGTGTTCAGCTTCCAATTGCAGGATTTAGAGGATCAGGATTAGCATGGATGGTTGATATATTAAGTGGTGTAATTACAGGAAGTGGTCATGCAGGAAAGGTTGGAGATCCTTTTAATTATAGTTCAGGACCACAGAATGTAGGCCATTTTTTTATAGTCTTTAAATCAAATTTGTTTGTTAAAGATTATAAAAAAAGAATTAAAGAAAATATTAAAATAATTAAAGATTTACCAAAAATTGAAAACTTCAAAGAAATTATGTATCCCGGTCAAAATAAGTTTAAAAGATATCAAAAAAACAAAAAAAGAGGGATAAAAATTTCAAAGTTAATTATGAAAGACTTAGAATATTTAACTAACCAAAATAGCTAAAATTCCGATAGAGGCAAAAACAGTTGATGCAACTAAAGTTTTTTTTACTTTGTCTTTTTTTTGCTGATCGTACAATCTTTGCCTCAAAATATCGATATCAACTTTGGGGGTCGATTTAGCTGATAGATTATCTAAATTTTCAGTACTCATGAAACTGCATTAAAGCATCAATTTTTAATAAATCTATTAGCAAAATGTTCAAAATGGGTTGACAATATAATAATGATTGTCCAAATTGGGTCTCATAGATTATGAGTAATATTCCAAGTATTTCGCAGGAACTGACTGAAGAAAAGGTTAAAAATTGCGTATTTAAAAATTTTAATGTTTTAATGCCAAGTTACTACGATCTTTTAACTAATTGGCTTAGCAGTGCTTATGAGGTTTTTAAGGATATAGATAAATATGTAATTCTTATTTATCTAATAAATAATGATTTTAAATTTTACATAAGAAATGGGATAATTATTGACTATGAGACATTTTATTCGAATAAATCTTTAGAAATAGATAAAATTAATCTTATTGAAATATCTAAAGATCTCAAAATACCAAAAGAAAGTGTGAGAAGAAAAATTTCTCAATTAGAAAAAACTGGTGTAATAAAAAGGGTTAGTAAGAAAATTTTTATTGATAGATCAGCTTATATAAAAGCTCAACCAATTAGTACGCTTAAAAACATTTCCAAATTAATGTTAGAATTTTCCAAATTATTAAAAAAAGATAAACTCATTGAGAAAGATTATAACATTAATGATATAGAAATAATGATAGAGAAAAGTTTTTCATTTTGCTGGTATCATTGGTACCAATTCTTATTTTTATATCTCAAAAGATGGAAAAATTATCTTGGGGATTTAGAAATCTTAAGTATTGGACTAGTAATTGCAATTAATTCAGTTAAAAATAGAGATTTTACCTTCAAAGATTTATCATCTAAAGAATGGCAAAAAAATATAATGGGCTCAGATCCCTTAGGTGTAAATGCAATGTCAATATCTGATATTACCAATATACCAAGACCGACTGTTGTCAGGAAATTAAAATATTTAATGAAAAATGGATTTGTGACAATTAATAAAAAAAAACTATATTCATTTAATATAAAGAATAAAAAAAATTATAAAAAAAGTACAGAAATTCAAGATCAAAATATAAATTCTTTATTATATTTTTTGCTAAGGTCTTTTAATCAAATGAATATCAGTTAGATTTTTTTAAGATATAAATGAAAATAAATCCAGTTATGTACATCGTAATTGCATATGCTCCTGAGGGCACTAAAAAAGCTACGTCATCGAATAACATTGTTGTAACGAAAATTGCTAGCGTTCCATTTTGTAAACCACATTCTAAAGATATACATTTTTGTTGAGCTATTCCTGAAACAAGTTTTTTTGAAACAAAGTACGATAAACACATCATTGTGATATTTAAAATCAAAACAGATAACCCTGCTTGCTTAAAATAGATCAATATATTTTCATTTTCCTCAATCAAAATAGCTAGGAAAACAAGTATAAATAAAAAACCAGTTGTCTTATTAATTAAATTAATTTTTGATGTTATTAAATTTTTAGCTAATACTCTAACTATCATACCTAATATAACTGGAATTGTTACAACTAATGCCATTTTCAAAGCAATACCAACCATTGAAAATTCTTGTGTAATTGACGAACCTAAAAAATTAGAGGATTTTACTACAATAAATGGTACTGAAACTATGCTTATAAGACTTGTAACAGCAGTTAATGATACAGATAAAGCTACATCTCCATTGGCAAATTTTGTAAGAGCGTTTGATGTAACTCCTCCTGGAGCAGCTGCTATAATCATTAAACCAATAGATATTGGCAATGATAAGTCTAAAATCATAACTATGATGAAAGCAACTATGGGTAAAATAACAATCTGAAATGTTATACCAACTAAAAAGTCCTTTGGAAATTTTAAGACTCTTTTAAAATCGTCTATGGACAAACCAAGCCCAAGAGCAAACATAATAAGAGCAAGAATAATTGGAGCTATTGTTGTAACAATTTGCATATTAGTTATTCCAGTCTCCTCGGATTTTTTTATATGCTAAAATTCGATTTTGATGGCTCATTTTTTTCCAATTATTAATATATTTTCTTAACCTAAAAACCATTTCAATTGTTGTATCAGATGTCAAATATTTATATAAACCCAATCGACCAAAAGAAATTAAATCTTTAATTTTTGCAGTCTCTATTAAATATTTATTAAAAAGTGAAATATTTTTTTCATCAAGTCTAGGATAAAGTCTGATTTTGTTATTTGGTTTTTCAATAGTGAGAATTGTTTGGTGTTTATATGGAAAATTATCTTTTTGTTGGAAAGAGCCATAATTTGTTATTCGACAGTGATGATATTTCTTTTCAGGAAAATAAAGCATAGATATAGCTTCACCATCTAACTTATAAGCTTTTTTTTTGTCGATAATTTTAGTTTTAATTTCATAACCGGCATACTGTAAACTCCCAAACTTAAAATCATGGAGTTGATCAATATTTTGGGTAGAAATTAATAAGTCATATTTTATTTTATCGTTATTTTGCGTAGTTATGAATTTTTTTTTAAAATCGACTTTTTGAATATCAACATCATACAGAACATTTTTATTTTTTAGACAATTATAAAAAAGTTCGTTCCAATCTTTTTTAGGATAAGAGCACCATTTATCATTAAAAAACATCTTTTTTTCACTTATACTAGATCCAAGTTTTCTAATAAGGGCCCATTCACTTGAAAGTTTTTTTGGGTCTATTTTCCAAAATTTTTCAGTGAAATTTTGAAAAAAATTTTTATATAGAGTTGATCCGACTTTAGAAATTAAATAAGTTTCAAAATTTCTCATATTTGGTGTCTTAGGTAAATTTTCAATTTCTTTTTTAACTTTTCCATATAAACCAATCTTTTTGGCTGAATAAATACTTGGGGGATAGTAAGTAATTGTATTTTTTAAAAAAGAGGCTGATGTAAGTTTAGTGTTCACAACATCAAGTTTTTTTAAAATATAATTTTTAGCTAATTTAGTAGAATGATGGTTCGCTAAAATATGTGGTCCATATTCATAGGTAAAACCATTTTTATAATAACTTTTACACATTCCTCCTGGAGTACTTGATTTTTCAATTACCATAACATTGTGCCCCATATCTGTAAGAACATCGCATAAAACAGAACCAGCTACTCCAGCACCTATAATTGTAATTTTCATTAAATTTTAATTATCATCGTGTATATTATCTTAATAAATAAATTACAAAAAAATAATTAATTAGTGAAAAAACTATCAATATTTTGCTGTTCTCACTTTCATAATGAGAAAATTGAGAAATTAAGTTACGTAATTCCGGCAGGTACAGGTAAGAATAATTATCCAAAAAATTGGTTTAGTGATAAAGAAGGCAAAAATATATCTCATTTAAATAGGAATTATGCAGAGTTAACTTTTCATTATTGGATTTGGAAAAATTTTTTAGATAATTTTTCAAAAAATGACATGATTGGTTTCTGTCAATACAGACGCTTTTGGCTTAAAAAAAATCATGAAGAACAAATTTCTTATGAAAATTTGAATCAAAATCTTTTAAATGAAAATAATTTTGAATTTGATGAAAGTGAGGTTTTTTTAACAAAACCTGAAAAAGTTTCTTTAAAAAAAAAATCTATTTTTAAATATAGGGGGTTTTTAGATAATTTAAAAGATCCTCTTCCAATTTTTAGCAACTCAAAACATTCTGTAGGTTTACAATTTGAAGTTTATACAAAAACAAAAAAATTCATTTATGATTTATCAAAATTTTTAAAAAAAGAAGATCAAGATGATTTTTTGAATTTTTTACACAATTGTAAAGAAATAAATCTTCATAATATGTTTATTACAAATAAATTAATATTTAGTGATTATATGAAATATTTATTTGATTGGCTAAATAAATGTGACCAAAAAATAAAAGAAAAAAACTTTAATGATAAAGGTTTGACAAGAATGCATGCCTTCTTAGCAGAGAGATTTTTGCATTTTTGGTTCAATAAATTTCATAGTACAAAAAATATTCCATGGATTTTTTTAGATACCTCGAAATAAAAAATCATAATTTTGCAAGATGATCAGCTAATTTCAAAGAAAGTTGCACTATAGTAAGAGTTGGATTCGCATGACCACCAGATCTAAAAACTGAACTCCCAGCAATATAAAGATTTTGTGTTGTTAAAACTTTTAAATTTTTATCAACTACATCATATTTATCTAATCCGTTTCCCATTCTAGTTCCTCCCATATGATGATGGCCACCAATCTCATCATCTAATGGAAAATCAGATTTATTTTGCACAAAATCGTAAATACCTACTCTACCAATATCATTTTTAATGAAAAAATTACCCAGTTCCGTAAGACATTTTAATGGAGTGTTTAAATCATTAATTTTTTTTTTCCAATTTAACTCAACTCGAGGAATATCAAACATATCTTTTTTGCTTGAAGATAAAATTATCTTACTATCTAAATTAGGAATTTGTTCCCATATCATTTTAATCTTATAAAAACATGCCTGATTATTTTGAAATAAATTAAATAACTCTTTTGCAAACTTTGGTCCATAACAACTCAACTCGTAAATAACTTGATCTTTAAAATTAGAATTGGTTTGATATTGAAATCTAATAGAATTATTTTGAATCTTATTCAAATTGTTAAAATCATTATTAAAAGATAAAAAAAAATAATTGTCCTTAGAAAAATTAGTATTAATTATTTTTTTTAAATTCTTGGATTTACCCACAAAATTACCAACTTCATAGTGTGGATGTTCCATCCAATAATGCCCAGGGTTAATGTTTTTTAGAAAATTATTAGAATTATTTTTGCTCCATAATAAAATTCTTGAATTTTCAATACCTCCACATGCTAATATAAGGTTTTTTACACCAATATTTTTTATTTTGTTTAAATTAAAAACATCAATACTTTCAACTTTTTGATCTTGATTGCCAATTATCTTTAATAAAGAAGTATTTAGCACCAAACTTATCTTTTTTGAATTTTTAATATGATCGTAATATTTTTCATTAAATCTTACTGGAGGACTAAAATTAAATCCAATCTGATTCATTTCATTATTGATTTTTTTAGAGAAAAATTTTTTTTCTATCTCTAAAATTTCACAAGCATTTTCTAGATATATATCTAAATCTGTTTTTGAAATCGGCCAATCATTAAAGTCATATTCATCAAGATTTCTGCACCATCCTGCCCAGTGCTGAGAACTGCCACCAAAACATCTTAATCGTGTGACGTCTAAATCAAAGTAATTATCGCCTATGTTTTTACCTTCATATAATTTTTGATTATCTTCATTTGGAAACAAATCTCCAGCCTCTATCATTGTTACATCTATATCTTTTTTTTCTAATTCTAATGCAAGGCTAATTGATGCTGGACCAGATCCAATTATAGTAAATCTAGCTTCTTTATTAATATTATTTATATTTTTAATAATCATTTTTTTTTAAAATCCAGTGTATACGTTTTTTTTTATCAAATTTAATCGGGGAAATTTTAGATGCAAAAAAAATACTAAAGAAAAAAAGATATTTAAGAAAAAATCTTTTTGCTATAAATTTTTTTTTCATTTTATAATTAACATTTAATTTTTTATAAACCAATTGTAATATTTTTCTCTATTTGTTTTAATGAAATATGGTAGCTCTAAATCATCTACAACTACAAGTCTTTTATCACTGAATTTTTCCTTAGAATTTTTGTCTTTAGTATGGTCATATTTAACAATTCTATCATCAATCATCTTTTTAATTTCTTCTAAATCAATTTTCGATTTATCAAAATCATAATGATTTTCATCATGAATAAATTTTTTATATAATTCCTCAGCAGTTTTAAGGTTTGTAAAATGCCATCCACCCTCATCATGAATTTTGATATCTGTATATTTGTTTTTTGAGAATAGTGTATCTAATCGATAAAATTGATATTTTTTATTTTTAATATTTCTTAACCAATTTATGGATTTGAGATATTTTAGTTTGCAAGCTTTAGAGCCAAACCATTCGACATTAGAATTTTTTAGGTTAAATTTGTAATAAAACATTTTTTGTTTAAATATTAAGATTTTATTATTTATTTTATCAAAGTTTATAGTTTTTAAATTTGGTATTTCATCATTATCACTATAAATAATCCAATCCTCATCTGAAAAATTTTTAATTGTTTCATAAATAAAATTTCTTTGTGCCTCTATTCTTTTGATACTATTTAATCTAATATTAAAATCGTTTTTATCTTTTATATTCTTGATAATATTCTCTGGTTCTTTTTCTAATACAATATGATTAATTTTGTTCTTAAAATTAGGGAAGTCATTTGGATTAAAATTAATTTTTTTTCTATCGCCTCTATGAGTGAAAAGCGCCTCACAAACAATAAATTCATCCACAAATTCGTCTAAGATATTAAATCTTATTTCCATCATCATTTTTTCTTCAAAGAAAGTTGTAGTATCAATAATTTTCATTGTTTAAAATTTATAATAGATTATATACTTTTATCAATTTGATTGATTTACTATTCTATTTATAAAAAAATGTTATCTAATAAAGAAATTGTCTGCCCCGATAACTTGCTGACTATCGCTGATAAAAAAGAAGTTGTAAAAGCGGGGATAGTAAATGCAGGTAAACCCTTGCCAATGGAATCGGTATTAGAGGCTGTTAATAAAAATTTAATTGAACCTATTTTTATCGGAAACAAGACAGAAATTTTAAAGTGTGCTCATAATATTAATTGGGATATTTCAGGTTATGAGATAATTAATGAACCTATAGAGAATAATACAGCGGCTATTGCAGCTAAGTTGGCTAGTGAACAAAAAATCAAAATAATTGTTAAAGGACACATACATACTGATGTGCTTATGAAAGAAGTTCTAAAAAGAGAATATAATCTTTTAGGCAAAACACGCCTTAGCCATATATGGCATATGACAGTTTCAAAGGACGATAAACCATTAATTATTACCGATGGTGCATTAAATGTAATGCCAAATGTTAAAACTAAAATGCATATATTAAAAAATGTTGTTAATTTTTCTAATAGAATAGGTATTGAAAGACCAAAAGTTGCGATACTTTCTGCAACAGAAGAAGTATTGGAGAGTGTGCCTAGCTCTCTAGATGCTAATGAGTTAACTAAATTAGCAAAAAAAGAAAATTTACAAGCTGATGTTTTTGGTCCATTAGCCTTTGATAATAGTATTTCCAAAAAATCTGCAGCAATTAAAGGTATAAAAAATAATGTTGCTGGAATGGCAGATGTTTTATTAGTGCCAAGTGTTGAAACAGGTAACGGACTAGTAAAAATGTTAATATACTTTTCTGGTGCATGTGCTGCAGGAGTTGTTGTGGGTGGAAAAGTGCCTGTTGTAATAACAAGTCGTTCTGATGAAGCTCCAGCACGATTAGCTTCAATAGCAGCTGCAGTTGTGGCTTTAGACTAAATGGTATTTGAAATAAATTGTAAATTAATCTAAATTATTAAATTTAATTTTAAAATATGGCAATAACTTACTTAAAAAAATCACCAAAAACACCATCTACTGATGATGGTAAAACTACTGAGATTGTTAAGAAATTATTAAAAGAGATAGATACTTCCAAAGAAGAAGCTTGCATAACTCTTACAAAAAAGTTTGATAATTATGAGGGTGAAATTATTGTTTCAAAAGAAAAAATTGAAGAAATTAAAAAAACATTAGATCAAAAAACTAAAGATGATATTCAATTTTCCCATGAGAGAGTAAGAAAATTTGCTGAAGCTCAATTAAAAAACTATGGCAATGATTTTGAAGTTGAGCTCTCACCAGGTCTTTTTGCTGGACAAAAACTAATTCCAGTTAATACTGCAGGATGTTATATTCCTGGGGGTAGATATGCTCATATTGCTTCTGCTGTAATGAGTGTAACTACTGCAAAAGTTGCTGGTGTCAAAAATATCATTGCATGCAGTCCTCCAAAAGAAGGTGTAGGAGCTCATCCAGCTATAATTTATACTGCTAATTTATGTGGAGCTGATGTGATTTTAAATTTAGGAGGTGTTCCTGGCATTGCAGCAATGACTAATGGATTATTTAAAAATCCTCCAGCAGATATATTAGTTGGTCCTGGTAATCAGTTTGTTGCAGAAGCTAAACGTATTTTGTTTGGAAAAGTAGGAATTGATTTATTTGCTGGCCCAACTGAAATAGCAGTAATTGCTGATGACAAAGCTGACTCAGAAATGGTAGCTGTTGATTTAGTAGGACAGGCTGAACATGGTTACAATTCACCTGCATGGTTATATACAACAAGTAAAAGAGTCGCTAACGATGTAATAAAAAGAGTCCCAGAGCTTATTGCTGAACTGCCTGAAATACCAAGAAAAAGTGCAGAAGCCGCTTGGAGAGATTACGGTGAAGTAATTTTATGTGATACAGATGAAGAAATGGCAACTATTAGTGACGAATATGCTCCAGAACATTTGGAAGTTCAAACCCAAAATCTAGATTGGTTTCATAAAAGATTAAAAAATTATGGATCCTTATTCATTGGTGAAGAGACAACAGTTGCTTATGGTGACAAATGTTCTGGTACAAATCATATATTACCTACTAAAGGTGCAGGTCGATATACGGGTGGATTATTTGTAGGAAAGTTTATTAAAACTTTAAGTTTTCAAAGAATGACAAAAGAATCAACTAAATCTGTTGGAGCAGCTTGTGCTAGAATATCAAGATATGAAGGCATGGAGGCACATGCTAGAACAGGAGATGTAAGATTGAGAAAATATGGTTTTTCAAATTGACTATTAATCTAAAATTTCCTCACCACTCTCTTTTTTTTCTTTATTTTTTTTATTAATTGTTTCTTTATTTTTTTTTAAATTAATCAGATCTGCAAAAGTATGATTTACATCTCGATGCCCTGCTTCATCGTCTCTTATAACTCTCACAACATCTTTAAGAGTAGCGTGCAATGGTAAATTCCAATAATTAATTGCAATCTCAGGAGCTGGTTGATCTGGTATAGTTCCAGCTTCAAGTTCATTTAAATATTCTGTATAACTAATCACTGCTTCCTCCTCAAAATAACCAACTATCCTATGTGCAGTCCTTTGAGAAACTAAATAAATAATTGCGTAAGTAAAAATAAATATAAATTGTGCGATCATTATTATGAATCTTTCAATAGCAGTAGGTTTCGCAATATGTATGAAAGTCATCAAATGCATTCTTTCATTCTCTGCTTCATCTAATAAAGTTTTAATCCAACCTTTATCGTCTTCAATTTTTCTCAATGATTTTAAATGAATTAACATTCCAGCAACCATACCTGGCACAGCTGCAACAGTTTCTAAAACAACTGCCCTGTGACCATATCTTTTTTTAAAGAAGGTATCAGCTAAAAATCTTAAAAACTTTGTGAATGATAAAGCTATCTTGTCACTTAAGTTTTTAGGTTCAAAATGTTTATTTAAGTAATCCATAAGATTTAAATAACCTTAAAATAAAAAATTGCTATGCGCTAAAAGTGTATCAAAAAAATGTTATTTTCAGAGCAAAATAATCGTTTCTTTCAATATGTATAGCGTAAGGATTGACATGAAAGATATTATAAACAGATTTATATATTTCCATATTTTTTTATCATTAGCATATTTAGAAAAATATGTTGATAAATATCCTAATCCGTAAAAAAATAAAAATGACGCAAATGAGGCTCCTACTCCAAAAAAAATTTTTTCATTTAGGAGAAAATTTTTTGAAAAATTTCCTAAAAAAAATACTGTATCTGAATAAACATGAGCATTAAGGTATGTAAATCCAAGCGTTTTAAATAAAATTTCTAATTTTGTATTTTTTTTAAAATTTTTATTAAAATTTATATTAACTTTGTAAGATTTTATTTTGGAATATACAAAATGAATTAAGAAAATTACTAAAAGTAAATTTAGTATTATCTCTATAATTAAGTTGTAATACTGATGAAAAAAATGAAATAAAAAAATTCCAAAAAAAATAAGTAATAAATCTGAGATAGAGCAAACAAAACAAACTAGAAAAACTAATTGTTTTTTTAATCCTTGTTCTATAACGAAAATATTTTGTGCTCCAATTGCAAATATTAAACTTAAACCTGTTAGAAACCCTAATAATAGATATTCCATCTACTGTGACTAAAGGTTTTGTAAGATTAAACTAACCGGGATTTGCTGTTAAAGTTTTGATCTCTAAAACATTTTCATTTGGATCTTTAATAAAAAAGGTTTCTTGCTCATATTTTGTTCCCTTAAATCTTAAATAAGGTTCATCGTAATATTTAGCACCTCTTTCTTTCAATCTATTTTTTAGAGTATCAAAATCTTTCCTTGATAAGTGAACACCAAAATGCGGGACTGATACATTTCCCATATCTACATCGTGTCTTTCATTATCAAGTTTATGTTCACTAGCATGAAGGGTTAGCTCGTTGCCCCAAAAATCAACATCTGCCCATTCTTGAGCAGAATTATCTAATCTACATCCAAGCGTCTCACTATAAAATTTTTTTGCAGTTTCTAAATCCCCACAAGGTATGGCTAAATGAAAACAATTAGTATTTCTGTACATAATAAATCCTTTAAAAAGTTAATAAAGTAACTATATATCTTCAAACTTTTGATATCAAGCTTACAAATATGAATGATTATTTACAATCTATAATTGACCGTGATCCTGCTGCAAAGTCAAAATTAAGTTTAATTTTAACTTATCCTGGAGTGAAAGCTATTTTTTTTTATAAAATTGCAAATTTTTTTGCCATCGCTAAATTTGATTTAATCGCAAGAATCATTTCTCAATTTTCAAGATTTTTAACAGGTATCGAAATTCATCCTAAAGCTAAAATCGGAAAAAATTTATTTATAGATCACGGTATGGGGGTAGTAATAGGAGAAACATCACAAATTGGAAATAATGTTACAATTTATCATAACGTTACACTTGGTGGAATATCACCAAGTATTAACACAGAAGAACAGAGAGATTTAAAAAGACATCCAACTTTACAAGATAATGTTGTTATTGGCTCTGGTGCTCAAATATTAGGACCAGTTGTGATTGGTAGAAATTCTTTAATTGGAGCAAATGCAGTTGTGACAAAAGATGTGCCTGAAAAATCTATTATGGTTGGAATTCCTGCAAAAAGAATTGGCGATGCTAGCAAAGGGTTTAAGCCTTATGCGGTAACTGATAGAGAAGAGTAATGTCTCAAATTAAAAATAATTTTATAGACTCAATAGGTAATACACCTCTAATCAAACTTAAAGGCGCATCAGAAATCACAGGCTGTAACATTTATGGTAAAGCAGAGTTTATGAATCCAGGAGGTTCAGTAAAAGATAGAGCAGCTCTTGCTTTAATAAGGGATGCACAAAATAAAAAATTAATTTCTAAAGGAGGAATAGTGGTGGAAGGCACTGCTGGTAATACGGGCATTGGACTAGGTTTATTAGGTAACTCTTTAGGTTATAAAACAATTATTGTAATGAATGATAACCAAACCCAAGAAAAAAAAGATACT
>Ga0163109_10002960_pt1 | contig 13035 bp, 17 predicted proteins | sample CRUFie1St13metaG_FD_108704 | JGI IMG/M metagenome (GOLD analysis project Ga0163109, IMG submission 108704) | Marine microbial communities from the Costa Rica Dome - CRUD Field 142mm St13 metaG | ecosystem: Environmental > Aquatic > Marine > Oceanic > Photic zone | place: Costa Rica: the Eastern... | reverse complement strand
GTGTTATTAGCAGCGGCGTTATTTACAGTTGCCGCGTTGTTTGTGGTGTACGGGTTTGTGAAACCCATTTCATAATCCAGGAGCGCGTTCCCAGGTGAGAACTCATTAATTGCCGCGCGCACCTCTGACTCAGGAAGTCCGGCCATGAGAGCAAGGCGATGTGGGGTTGCGCCTATTTGGTTGGCCATCGACAAGACACTCTGCGCCTCTGCGTCAGTCACTCCGTCTTGCAACACGCTCTGCACCAAATTTTGTAAGGTCTGTAATTCAGCTTTTGTTGCCATAATTGCCTCTAGGAAACGACCGCCCGGTCGCTAAATCTTCGCCAGTTTGTACCGTCACTAAACGCCGGTTGCGCACCGCCTGTCTCGTCAGTGACATATATCAGGCCATAGGTCCACTCATTTGCTTGTGGCAACCCGGATACGGTATATGCCGACAATATCAATGGTTTGGTCATTGCTTTCGTTCCGTCGGTTGGTAGTCCGACATTTGCTCGCATCGCGATCCGGCGCCGATGGTCTGCGTCATTATTCATCTGCAGAGGCGCGTCACCGCGTTGTTTAAGATCAGGCACGGCGTCCTCTACTCTGAGCATCAGCCCGATCAACCTCGACCCCGATTGCGTCTTCCCACAATCCAGTGAGAGTTAGCCGGAATCGATGATATGTGTCATTTACCCGCTTAGTGATTCGACCACTACTGGTAGGCGTCAGACTGTCAGTAAAAGTCACTGTGTCTTGCAGCTTTGATCTGTGCCCAACTTTAGCCGTGACACTGCCGCCAACAACCAAAGGCCTGAATGCATTGAGACCAGTTTTTGCTCCAGGATTGAGTTGTATCTCACCGGTCTCTAGAGTTGCTTCCTTCGAGTCGCCAGCGAAGAAACCCAGTTTTAAGTCACTGTTGAACGCCGCTATTTGGCCATTTGCCGTAAATATGCCGCTGTCGAACGACATCGGGATCTCGTCCAGGTTTGTGAATCCCAAGGTTGGAAGGTTCTCTAAAGTGAGGCTGAAACCCTTCGCGCGCATGATGAGCTCGACATCTTCCTCGACAAGTGCCCACTTATCGAAGGTCTTGTCGTAAATCACAATATTGTTTGGTCGGCCACCCTCATTGCCGGGCCCTGGAAACGCCCAAATAATTCGGTTATTGGTTGGATCGGGCAGTGAAGAAATCCTGTCCGGGAAGTTGTCATCGAAATTCTCTCGAAACCACTGATCGACTCGACCAGCACCAATTGCGTTAACGCCTGTGCCGTTCGCTGTAATCTCCAGGAATCCCTGGTCACTGATCAGATAAACATTGTCACCCAGGGCGGTGACTGATCCGCCACTAACTGTACCGATGTCTGGCAGAATTTCGTCGATCTGGAAAACAACCGGAGCACCGACAAAGGTCATTCTGAATATCGATCTCTCACTGACGATAATCCCGACCTCGCCGCCCGTTATGGCTCGAATCGGACCGCCGGTTGTAAGATCACGAAAGTCGCTCAATGTTGATGTGCTGACCGTCCAGGCAGTTTCATCGCTTATTCCTGACCAACGCACCCGGTTGGGCACATTGCCATCTGAACTGTCAAAGGTATTCGAGCACACCACAAAGTCACCAATTACGGTGATGTTTCTGGCGCGAAAGGCACTTGTAAGATCGCTGAAATTGGCAACCGATGTCGCCATGTCTTTTTGCTGAATGTTGTTTGAGAAATTCGTGGCTAAAATTTTGTTCTTGAACCGCACAAAGTTCCAGACCTCGCCGGTGCCTGAAGCATAGGCTCCGCCAGTGTTCGTGCGATCAGTGAAGCTAAAGTCGGAACTATCTAGCTCGAATAACTTAGCTGTGGTCCCGACAAACAAGTGGCTTGTATCGTCTTTGTCGAATGCCTCGATGCCACCTCGAGGTCGTGTATCCACCGCAGTGGTGAATTGCGCAAATGAGGGGAACGGCTGAAAGCTGCGCTCTGCGGGCACGGCGTTAACAATCACCGCGCTGCCCGTTGCGCCAAAATCCACAACATCAGGTCGCCAATCGACAAAGGGTATTATCATGGGGTTGAACCGACCGGTTTGCTAACAAGGGATCCTGGGACCCTCGTCTTCGATATTCGATTAGCTTGCTGCAATGCGTCCTGATAAAAAGCGTTGAATAGAACAACGCGGTTATCATCCATCAGGAAAGGAGCACTTGCTGCTAAGGCACCATAGAGATATGCATCTGGCACTTGCGCAAGGATGTTATTGGACGAATTAGAATCGCTAAGAGCAGTCTCTTGCTTGTAGAAAAGAATCTCTGCGGTATAGGTCGAGTCGGGAACGTGATCGAACTCGATATCATTGCTGATTGTAAAGTGCTTCGGCTTCCCCGAGGTCTGCTCATAAAGCGCAGCCATTCGGTCGTAAGAAACCGGACGCAACACCGTCACCGGGTTAGTCATCAATCGCAAGTTAATCGCCTGCAGATACCCGGTAGGCAGAGAGATCTGTCTCGCATTTACCGTTAGCGTTTCCCTGGTGATCATTTCGCGGATGCGTAAGTCACGCCGATGCCTGGATTCAGCCAGGCGAATGAAATCAGGTATATGTGACGTGAGATCGTCACGATCTAAATGATCGGCAATAGCTGTCTTGAGCGAGTCATAAGTGTCTAATGCCATCAGTAATTACCTGCTTGGAATTTGCGGTATTCCCTGCCCTTGCACAGCGTCTTCCAGATATCCTTGGCTCGATCTGTTCGCGCAGCGATGATCTCTTCAAAGGCTACCTTCGGTTTGACACCCCAAAGTGCCGCGCTTTTGTACGCAACATCGTTAATAACATTCGCGGGAATCTCTGCCGAGAAACGAAAGTCCTTGCCCGGGTTTTGCGCCTTTAGCTTTGCGCGCCTCATCACCGGTTCTGCGTCCTGGATAGTTTGCGTAGTGACAACAGGTTTATTCCTGTCATCAAGATGCGCCCAGGTCTTAGTTACAATTCCGTTCGCTTTCTCGGCGTCGATTAACTTCACACTGTATACCCCGTCAAAGTAACCGCACCCGTCACTCCGCCTGTACCGGAAGCTTCGAGCTCCAGGTTGGCGACTTTCCCAGGTTGCAGCTTGATCGGGCTGGGGAAAGACAGAGAGAACGAGTTGTGTACATACCAACGCGCTATCTCTGTGCTTCCTTCTTTGAGGATCAAAGTCTTACCAGCAGCCGCCGCAGAGTATCCGCCGGAGACACTGGTAACGTAGGTGCTAAGACCACCATCGGGCGCGGCTCTAGTCGCTGTCGATGTGGCATTGTCATCTGCGTCTTTGGTGACAAAGCTGGATATCTGTCGGCTAATCATTAGGCAGGCTCCAGTTCCAAGGTGATGGTTACTGCTCGAGCAGTGCTTGACGCACCATCGGTCTCGATCTCAATCGCATCACTGTCAGTGAATGAATTAGCACCAGTGGGCAGAACAGAATCTACATCGCCCGCAGCCGAGCCGCTTTGCGTGATTGTAATAGCTCCGCCAGTAACAGCGGTGCCACCGATCTTCGCAGTAAGACCAGCATTTGCAGACGTAATCGCACCCGATAAAACCGTACTAATCTTTCTGATACGGCCATTAAAACCAGGAACGACATATACCTGCCCAGCAGTGCTCACATCGGTAATTGTTGCGGTCAGAAATCTATTCTGAACCGGGGGAACATATGGGTATGCCATATTTATTTCTCCTAAAAAGAAGGGGCCCGAAGGCCCCTATGAATTCCCAAAGTGAGTTTATGAAGTGGTCAAATCGTAGATCGCGCCACTAGACTTCTCTTGACCGGCATGCACTGTGTACTCGGCAAGGATCTGACGGCGATCTGTGTCACCGGTCTTTGCCAATTCAGTGGTAATCATGTTCCGACCAGGAAGGAATGCGACACCCCAGTTGTCCATATCGAGAGCAAGCACTGTGCGAGCCTCCATGAACCTGTTAGGAATAATTCGCAAATCCCCGTAGTCTGAGGAATAGACCGAAAAGCTTGCGTGCAGCGTGTCATCTTCAGCCATCTGCATGTTGGTGCGGCCTTGACTAAAAGATGAAGCTACCTGGCGATTGAACGCACCAAGCATCAGCACATCAGGTGTACCGCCTTCATCGAAGCACTTACGCAGGACTGTCTTTAACTGGTCCTCAGTGAATGCTCGAGCAGTACCATCGGTGTGCGCATTGCTGCCAGTACCGTTAGCGGTAGTCGCATCAGATGCCTCATCGATGTTGGTGATGATGTATGTTGGAACGCCTGCAGCCTGGCGAGCAGTACTATCGTCGCCTGCATTGTAAGCTTTGTTGTCCAGGAGAGATTTCTCTATATCTCTCTTGAGCTCCTTCGCCTTCTTCATCATCTGGTAATCCATGGCGTCACCGTATCCGGCGGCGTCCACAGCGCGTGCTGTACCAGTGACTCGAGCAACCTTGTCGCTAATCTGCGTGTAGTTGAAGAGTCGTGTGGTTGACGAAGCTGCATCAGTCGTTGCGTCATCACCCTCGATCACAGCATTAGCTGCTGCAGCGGCGAGTGAGTCGGTCAAGAACTCATGCTTGGTGCTGGTTGCTTCCATACTGCGAGCAGAACTGAGGAAGGGTGTGTCAACCGGACTTACGTCATATATTATGTCCGAAAGGTCCTCCCGCATCTCGTTCATGTCATTTGTTGCATGTGTATTACTAGGTTGTGCCATCGTTATTTACCTCTACGCAATTTCAATAAGGCTACTGCAGCATCCTCTGCTGTCCGACTATTCGGGTTTTTAGCAATCGTGGCTTTCGCCTCTGCTACCTTAGCCTGGTTAATATCAACGGGTTTCGATACCCCAGGTTTCAGGGTCTTCGGTACCGTCAAAAGTTTCTTTTTAGCGGGCTCCGCTTTGCTTTTTTGTCTATCAAAAAGCATTGCTTTGCGCGCCATGATCACCAAGCGATGATCAGATGCCCTGGCGACCTCTTCGGGCGAGAAAGACAAAGACACCAGGTAATCACTTACCTCCGCCTTTTCACGCTCCGCTACTTCCTGGTCTGCCCACTCGGGCACCTTCTCGAGCAAGGCACTAGCTTCCGCTTGCAGTGCTTGAGCTCTGGTTTGCTCAGTCTCCTGCATTTCCTTTTGAGTTTTTTGCTGAATCGCTTGATAGACTTGCGCTGCCTCTTGATCGACCGCAGCTTTGGCGTTTGCGAATTCTTGTTGTTTCGCAGACCACTCGGCCGGATCGTTTTCTCGAAGGGCATTCCAATCGACGGCTTTTTCTTGCTCGGCGATACGCGCTTTCTGTCTTTCTAACACTCCAGCAGCGATCAAAATTGTTTTATCTAGTTCCTGCTGCTTTTCAGCCAATGCTTGATATTGCGTTTTGGCCTTTTCTTTCGCGTCCTCGAGACGCTTCTCAGCGGCCGTGGTAATTTGGTAGTTACGCACAACCTCACTGAGTTTGGCTTTGGACGTTTGCCCATCCACCTTTACATCGACCTCGAGCGAGTTAAACCATTCAGGGTCATACTCACTCTGCTCGATGAGTTCTTGCAGCGTAGATACGGGAACCTCTTCCTGGCTCACCTCTACGCTTTGTTCTTCGACCTCGAGCTCTGTCGCTTCCTGGACAGGCTCCGGGGACTCGATGTTCTGTTCTGGCGCTTCCTCCACTGGTTCTGCAGCGGGAACTGGCTCCGCAGCGGGCGCACTTTCTGGCGCAGGATCCGCTGGCGGCGTTTCCTTCACCTCGCCATAGTAGTTACTGCCAAAAGCTTCTTTCGCAAGAAGGCTCAAATTCCGACTTTCCTCTGGTTGTGAGGTCTCTTCGCTCATCTGTTAGCTACCTTTTGTTTCGCTCTGTCGCCCAATGCCACATAGCGGTTGAAATCGTTTTTCATGGCGCGCTGCGCGTCTATTAGTGCTTTGATTTCCAATAACCTGTCACTGTCACCTATGGGGCACTCTTTGAACTGCTGAAAAAGGTCCTTCTCAGCCTGGTCCCACCATGAGTTTAATAGCTCGTTATCAAGCAGGTGCTTTGCCTTATGTCCAAGGTCAATCTGGGCTTGTGTTTTATCAACCATTTGCGTTCCTTTGGTGTGTCAGGAAGTGCTATAATATTTGTATGTTTTTACCTTACATAAACGCAGATATATCCATACCTGACGATATGCACACGGCGCTGATTGGGCTGCAAGTTGCCGCAATGGCAAAAGGCTTGAGAGTTGTCGATAAAGGTTTCGTTATCGACTATCTGGTCAAAGAAACCGATGTGGATCCTGGTTTATTTAAGGAAGAGTTCCTCTATCCTGCATAGCACGCAAGATATCCTCGGTTATGATCCCGCTGTACGGTGACATCTGTAGAGATTTTTGATCTCTTGACGCAGGCAACCGGGGATCCAGTATGCCTCTGGCTTTCGCAATATCTGGAAATAACTCGAAAACCCCAATATCTTCGGACAGCAAACCGAGCCCTTTTCCCGCGATACCTGAGCTGTATGTCGGATGACCGGCCACATCGACCATGCCTCGAGCAGAGTCGATCAGACCAACATTCTGTAGCCCGGCGTCCATAGCAGAGAATTGTCTGGGATCACTAACGGCCAATCTGGCTTCTGTTAGCCCCAAACTTCCCTTATTGCGGAAATTTTTGTCCAGGACTTCTTGGATCATCTTTCGCTGGTCACCAGAAAGCTGGCTTGTTTGTGCTAAGGAATCCATATTTTCGAGACCGAAAAATTCTGGTGCTTTTATTTGCACCGTGTATGAAGTCCCATCAGCCCTTTTCTTCGTGACGGGTCGGCCCACATTCCTTATTAATTTATTCGCGGCTCGAATATCTGATGGCGCCATGTTTTTACGCGCATATTCCAGCATTGTTTCAGTTGTCATTGTGGCGTAGTCGCCGCCTGACGGCGTCATCCTAAAAGGCAAATACAATGGATCTTGGCCCAGGTCTTTTTTGATCTTAGCCGCCAACTGAGTTATGCGATTTACAGGTGTGCGCCCGGATGCCCAGACTTGACCCTGGTTAATCGGATCAAACATATAGTCCTGTCCGCCGCGCAAATTTACCGGAACGTCGAACATTGTGTCGTTGACTCCGGTCAAGAGTCCGCCGGCTGCGGTTCGATCAGACATGCCAACGATAAAGGGCCGCCCTTCTAAGTCCACAATGCTGAGTCGCTCCGGCTCAGGCATATCTCGGGGTTCGTACCGTAAATTAAGACCGGATACTCTGCGCGCATCGTCAGGGGGGCTGTCAGGACGCGCGCCTACTAGTTTGCGATTTCCCCCCGGGAACCTCTGATCAATCGCTGTCGGATCAATATCACCGGCGTCTATGTTCTCGACTCTAGCTCTTTGATCACCGAAGAGCCGCACATTCTCCCGCACGTTCTCGATGGTCTTAGGGTCCAGGGCAGTCTTTGCAGCACTGACCGGCGGTACAAAAGGAATCAGCGATGCTCCAGACATCATCACGTTGAAAAACGTGCGCGACTCCGGGTCGGTGAAATACATCTCCATGTCCGCGGAGAGCCCCAGGACATCGCCCAGGAGAGGAACCGGCGTGGCGGCTATCGATGCTTTCTCCAGGGGAGTCATGTTCTCCGTGACCGCATTGAAAAACTCACGCACCTGACGGTACCTGCGGTCCAGTTGTGTCTTCAGGTCTTCTTTTTTTATAGACCGTGCGCGGCTAAACCTCCGGTTCGCCACGATCAGTGAGCTCCCCGGTTAATGGGTTATAAGTGAAATCAGATGGGGCAATTTCTGCGTTATATTTGAGCTCCATCTCAACTAACTGCTGCTGCAGTTGCTCGACTTTTAACTTGACCTGGTCATCGTTGTATTCCTTCGAGGCTTGCATCTTCGCAAGTTCTCGCTGGTGCTCGAGCATCATACGCATTTGATCTTGCTGCGCCCGGACCTCTACCCTGGTGCGATCAATGTTCTGCTTCTCTGTCGCCAGGGCAAGCTGAGCCTGGGCAATCTGATTCTGCTGCTGCTGGACCGCGATCATTTCTTGATTTGGCGGCGGCGCAAGCGCATCGCCAGGATCAGTAAAATATTTGTTTGGATCTTTCAGATTTGCGTTCCGCACAATTTCTGCAGCGGTGTTGTAAATGTTTTTAGGCGTCACTGTCATGTTGAGCCCGTCAGTGGCTGCAAGTTGCGCCTGGAGACCCTGGATAGCAGTCAGATGCATCAGGTTGCTCTGCCTGCTGCCCATTCCGATACCGATATTCACACTCACATCCATGCGCTCACGCCAACTTGAGGGGTCAACTTCGACCCACTCGCCGCGCAGCCGTGCCACTTCGACCTTGTCTTGGTGCTTCCGAATGAGCTCGTGCATGTGCAGGAACAGGGATTTAATACCGCTTTCGGCAAAAATACGGGCAATCATCTCGATCTTGCCGTTAGCGATGTCCATTGTCTGAGTCATGACCGACTGCTGGACCTTCTTCAGCGATTCAGGGTCGAGCATATCGCTGGCAGAGGTGACGCCGGTCCTGTCTTGCTTGACCTGCTCGTATTTGTTCAGCATTGGGAACGATTGGCCAGCCGTAAAAGGCACCGTCATAGGCTGGTAGGACTCGCCTATTGGACGATCAAACACAGCTATACGACCAACCTCTGTGGTCATTAAATCGTCCAGAGTGGTCTCTCCGATAGCCTGCTCGTATACCGCGTGCCCAGGGTTGTTTGTCTGATAGAGGTTGTCCAGGATTTGCCTGGTAAGTGTCGTGGTGACCTCCTGGATATCCATAACCATCTCAGCGGGACAGGTGCCGAAGTGCTTATGCGGTAAAGGCTTGGAACACAGCGCGTGGAAAGGTTGGCGATCCGCGGGCTCGTTGCTCAGAAGGTGCCCGTTTGATGTAAACACCTGGCGGAGCTCTGACTTGCCGTTACCCTCGAGGTCGAGCTTGATGTACGCCTCACGGACCTCGACCTCCTGCTGGCTCTTATCGGCGTATCCTTCACGCTCCTCATCGAGCCCACGCCTGGCTATCTTTTCCTCAGAATCATGCTCATAGCTCTTGTGAGGCAGACTCATCACCACTTCCTGGTCAAACCCCATGGCGATAAGGTCGGACCGGCTCACCAGGCGCTCATGCCCTACCATGCGCGCATCGGCTGGATCCAGCTTGGTCGCGTCACTGGATATTCTGAATTCTTCCGGGGGAACATTCTCGACGCGGATCCGCCCGCGCTTACTGGTCCTCTTGAAGCGGATATCGTGGAGCGTTACCTCAACGACCTGGTTGTCGATAACCGTGGGATCTGTGTGCTCGTCACGCTCGAGCGGCTCGAGCTCTTCATCTGCCAGGAGAGCGAAAACCTCATCCTCTGTCAGATTCTTGTAAGTTTCCTCGGTGACAATCTCAGCATCATCGTAATACGCTTTTACATAGCCATTTTTCTGCAGCAGCGCATCGAAGAACCAGTTGTGCAGCGTCATGAATGCGTCTTTGTTTTTGCGAAAAAACAAATAGGTCGTGTAATCGGTCTCCTGCTGCGCTAATTTTTCGTCACCGGGCCCTACAGCGTCGAAAGTTACTAAATTTTCGTCGGTCGCAAACATGCGCATAAGAGATGGCATGATTCCGTCAACTACTTCCGCGACATCGCTCGTAACAACTTGGCTCTTACCCACGATTTCGTTGCCGAGGGGCTCAGAGTTGTAAAAGCGGTATGCCAGGGCACGGTCTTTAGCAATATCACCCGAAGGCGCGCCCATGGCGTCCTCGAATTCGCTATCGACGATGTTAAGTATCTCTCGATCACTCAAAGACATCGGATATTATCTCTTAGGTTTTTTCTTGGCTTTCTTGCCAGCTTTCTTTGGTGCTGAGCGATTAGCTGGCTTGCTGCCATACATACCGTTTTTATACCCTGGCATCATTTACTCCTGTATCGCCGCGTTTTTTTGGCGATTTTCTTTGGTTGCTTACTGAATTGTTTGCCTGCAGCCGTGTCTTTGCGTTTTTTGCGAGTCGTCTGTGCATATTCCTCAGAAGACATCGCCTTGATTGCCTTTTCTGGTAGGTAACGCTCACCGGTCTTGGCGCTCGGCTTTCCCGACTTAGTGCGCCACTTTTGCTTGGACCAGTTTTTTAACGACCGCTGTGATTTCTTGAGCGCCATTACTTTTTCCAACTCGAACGGGCTTTCTCCTGGGCTTTTTTACTCAGGTCACCGTAGTGGAAAAGAGCTTTGGAGCTCTTTGTGTGCGTCTTACCAGAATGCAGAGTTCCATCCGGCATCTTATGAAAACCGCCTTTGTGCTCTGTTCCGTCTTTGCGGTAATGCTTTACGCCCATGCCCATCAGTCTCGATACCCTCCGCCTTTCTTACGATATTCTGCAGCAAGCAATTGAGCTTTTCGGGCCGACCACTGACCTGGGCGACCCCCGCGTGAACCGGCCTTGATCTTGTTGAATAAATTCTTGCGCATGGTCGGCTTGGTGTAGTTACCGGCCTCGTTTACCCGGGATTTGGCTTTCTTTTTAGCCTTTTTCTTAACGGCCACTCTTAGCTCCTTTGCACTTCCATCGCTTCCTGGACAGGCGCAGCGGTGAGTTGGGGTTCTTAGCTGCTTTCGGATGTTTTTTCATTTGCCCGGCGCTGCGGGCGCAATATGCATCGCCCTTTTTGGTGTTTGGCCGGACTCGAGGTCCGCCATCTTTAGCCCTACCAGCCTGGCCATAGCTAACTCGCTTGCCGGTTGACTTGACTACCTTTACCTTTGCTTTGCCTTTTCGCGGGGTTGCCATCTGAAGTTACTGTCTCCCAGAGTTTGTCTCTCTTTAGCGCAGTCATCGCTTTCTCGATTTTCAAAATCTGAATCTCTTGCTCAACAAGCTTGAGTTCTAATTCATTCACCTTTGCCGCTAACTTCATCATGCTCATATCATTGCCACCTGTGGTCCTGGTTTTGGTCGGTAGGTTTGTTTTGCTTTTGCAGAATCCAGGTTAGCAATCGCCATCCTGGTTGCCGCAATCAGAGGGTGCGAGTCCCTGGGGATTTTGTTGCCATCACGCTCGAGGGTCCCAGCTTCCTCGAACCAGGCAGTCAGCTTGCGATCTACAACGAAACGCTGGCTTCGCATCCGTTCCCAAATCTCTCTGCTTATAACCTCGGCGTATTCATCGCTGTCACTGGTAGCCTCGGGAAGCATCTTGCAGCCGCGATCCAGGAGACACTGCATCATTTCCTGGTTATTCCAGCCTATCGGGACCCAACGCCCTCGAGCGCGGACTCCTTCTGCAATAACCGCGGGAACTTCTGTCGAAAACACGCAGGAGTCGTAAACTCTGACTGTGTCTGTCTCAGTGTCGAGCTCGAGCCACACAAATGACATCGAACCGTCCTTTAACGCATACATTCCGGCAACTTTCTTAATCAACAGCGATTGCCTCCAGGTCAATTGGGAAGACCTTCGACTTGTTTGCCTCTTCGCTGGCCAGGCTGCAAGCCATCGCCAGGGAGACCATGCCATCGATACGACCGCGGCTTTTTGCCTTATCGAGCTTCCGGTCGCCGGCCTCGTTTGTCTTCACAACCGCGTTACCGGCGCACATTGTTAATACTGGGTGATTGCCATGCGCGAGTTTTGCGTTCAGCAGCAGCGACTCGAGCACGCGCAGCGCCGGGCTCATCGAGACGAATCCCTGGCCAAATTCCACGAAACGGTCATCGATATGCGACTGAGAGAGCCCTGATTTGGTTAACCAGGGGCGTAGGTGCCGCATATTGTATCTGTCGAACGCGATTTTTCGGATGTCATACTCTTCAAAGAGCTGCGCAATAACACCGCTGACAAATTCGTACTCGATGCTCTTCCCTGGAGTGGTCAGCAGGAATCCATCCTTCGCCCACAGGTCATAAGGCACTCGATCTTTGCGTGAACGCTCGACCAGGCCTTCCTCTGGTAACCAGAAAAAAGATTTAACGCTGTAAGTGCCGTTCCTGGGAAAAACTAGCTCGAGGCAAGTCAGGTCATTAGTCTCTGATAAATCCAGCCCGCCGTAAGCGGGGCCCGTGAACGTGCCGTGGTCCGCAGATTGGATCCAAACCTGCTTACCCACAAACGGGTTGTAGGCCTCGACCCTCTGATTCAGTACCAGATTGCGGAACTCAGCTTCCCTGGCGGGCATTCTCCTGGCGTCATTTGCCATGCCCAGGACTTCATCCGCATTTTGGAAGTCACCCAGGGCAGGATTCGCAAGTTTTACTGCTTCCTGGGAAAACGGGTCGATATTCTCTGGTGCAGCGAAAAGAATCAGTTTTGTCCTGGAATCTTTCTCTTTCTGCGCGTCATCGATCAGGATGGAGAGCAGATCGCCGTCATTGGGCGCCTGGGTAGAGATCACAATGCTCAGCGGCTTCTCGTGCGCAGCCGTGGCAGTCTCGACCGCCTCATAGAGCTCCGATTTCGGACCTCGAACCTGGCCGAGCTCATCATGGATCGCCAGGGCCGGCGACAAACCGTAAGCAGTAGGCGCGTCTGCAGAGAGTGCTTTGTAGGTAATCCCGAGCTCTTCGTTAACGAGCTCCTTCACCGACTGCCTGATATTGATAAAACCAGCCAATCCAGGACTCATCCTGATAATTTTTGCAGCCAGGTTGAATACAATCGCTGCCTGGTCTCGAGCCTGGGCGGTCGAATAATATTCGGCGTTGACCCGCTCCCTGGCTTCCGGGCCCGCAATCGCCAGAACCACAGTCAGCGCAGATGTAGCCGTTTTTGCGTTTTTGCGTCCTACTGAGAATATGACCCGCCTGCAGGGATCGACCTCAGAGAAAATTGCCCGAAAAAATAGACGTTGAAACCACCGCAGGCGGATAGGTTTACCGACATCCTTACCGCTTGGAACGAAACAGTGCTGCTCGATCCAGGCGCAGTTTCTGAGATATCGGACTTTATATTCTGACCAGGGCTTCGCCAGGGGTTTATCTGACCAACTCACCCTGCAGCTTGCTCCCAGGGCTTCGCTTTCACACCGCCGCGTTTGACCGCGGCGTGGGAAGTGG
>Ga0163109_10002958_pt1 | contig 13039 bp, 18 predicted proteins | sample CRUFie1St13metaG_FD_108704 | JGI IMG/M metagenome (GOLD analysis project Ga0163109, IMG submission 108704) | Marine microbial communities from the Costa Rica Dome - CRUD Field 142mm St13 metaG | ecosystem: Environmental > Aquatic > Marine > Oceanic > Photic zone | place: Costa Rica: the Eastern... | reverse complement strand
TATTCAACTCTTTTAAATTTTTACAACCCATTAAAACCATATTTCTATTTATTTCATCGTGCATATTTTTAAGCAAATGTTCAACACCTTGTTGACCACCTGCGGCCAAAGAGAACAAAAACATTTTACCAAAACTACATGCTTTTGCCCCTGCTGCGATTGCTTTTAATATATGTGTTCCTCTTCTTACGCCTCCATCAAGTATAATTTCAATCTTATCTCCAACGGCATCTGAAATTGCTTTCACTTGATCAAAGGGAGACCTAGATCCATCAAGTTGTCTTCCTCCATGATTTGAGATCATTATAGCTGTGCACCCTATGTCGATTGCTCTTCTCGCATCTTCAACTGACATAACTCCTTTTAATGCAAAAGGTCCATTCCATTTTTTTACACAATATTCAGCATCTTTCCAATTCATTGCTGGATCATATTGTTCATTAATATAATCAATAACTGATTTTGCAATATTAGTACCCTTGTCAGTTTTTGAAGCTACATTAGCTAATTTAAATTTACCATGAGTCAAATAATTAAACACCCAACTTGGATGTAAAGCAAAACTCATCAAACTTTGCAAAGTCAATTTTGGAGGGGTTGTAAAACCTGTTCTATGATCTCTTTCTCTATTACCGGCAACTAGTGTATCAACTGTTAAACACATTCCATCAAAACCTGATCTTCTACAACGATCAATTAAATCATCAGTGATTGATTGATCTTTATGAACATAAAGTTGAAATAATTTTGGTCCACCCGAGATATTTGAAATTTCTTCTATGGTATTATTAGCCATTGTTGACATGCTATAAAAAGTTCCAAATTTGTCTGCTGCCCTAGCTGATGCTTTATCACCATCATGATGGTAAAGCCTTTGCATAGCACATGGTGATAAAAAGAGCGGCATATCAATTTTTTTTCCAAAAATAGTTGTTGATAAATCTGGTTTTCCAACACTTGCCAAAATATTAGGAACTAAATCACAATCATCAAAAGATTTTGTATTTCTTTTAAGAGTTATTTCATCATCAGCACCACCATCAATATAGTGAAATATTGGCGAAGGTAATTTTTTTTTTGCAAGTTTTCTAAAGTCCTCAAAGTTATAGCAATTTTGTAAACTCACTATTTTCTAAATCTTAAGTTGCTTCTATTTAGATCGGATATTTTCGTACATCCCATCAATTTCATATCTCTCACTAATTCAGACTTATATAATTCTAAAGCTCTCTCAACACCCGCTTGTCCTGCTGCAGCTAATGCATAAAGATAAAGTCTTCCGCCAGAACATGCTTTTGCTCCTAAAGATAATGCTTTAAGCATATGCGTTCCTCTATGTATTCCTCCTTCACATATCACGTCAAGCTTATCACCAACTGCATCAACAATTTCAGCCAATTGATCAAATGGTGATCTAGAACCATCTAACTGTCTTCCACCATGATTGGATACCATTATACCAGTACATCCAATATCAACAGCCTTTTTTGCATCTTCAACACTCATTACACCTTTTAATGCAAAATGACCTCCCCATTGAGAACAGAGTTTTTCTGCATCTTTCCAATTCATTGATTGATCCAACATCGTAGAAAAATAGTTACCAATGGAGGTATTAGTATCTGTACCTTCTTTTACAAAATCTTGAAGATGAGGTAATTCAAACTTTCCTCTTGTTAAATAATTTATTCCCCACATTGGTTTCGTAGCAAAACTATACAAGCTCGCTAGAGTAAGTTTGGGAGGCGATGTAAAACCAGTTCTTAAATCTCTTTCACGATTTCCTCCAGTTATTGTATCTACTGTTAAAGCCATAACATCAAACTTAGCTGCTTTTGCTCTTTCTAAACAAGAATCATTAAGACCTCTGTCTTTATGAAAATAAAACTGGAACATTTTAGGGGTATCAATCATAGAAGATATTTCTTCTACACTTACAGTTGCTAAAGCTGAAACACCAAACATTGTATTAAATTTTTTAGCAGCCTTTCCTACAGCTCTCTCACCTTCGTAATGAAAAAGCCTTTGAAGAGCAGTCGGTGACAAATAAAAGGGTAAGTCTAGTTTTTTACCAAATATTGTTGTTGATAAATCGACATTCTCGACACCTCTTAAAACGTTTGGGACTAAATCAACATCATCAAAAGCACTAGTATTTCTAGCATATGTAATTTCATCATCTGCCGCTCCATCAATGTAATGAAAAATTGGTGAAGGTAATTTTTGTTTAGCTAGTTTTCTAAAATCACCAAAGTTATGACAATCTTTTAATCTCATAGTATAAAATTAAAAGCTTTTTAAGAAATTAAACATATAACTATTTGCCCCAGGATTTTTATCCCCTAAACTAGCGTTAGAAATATGGTTATATGAAAAACCCAATTCACTATTATTGAATATATCTAAAGAAATTTGCACTTCACTTTTAAATTCTAGTAAATGACCTAAATCTTTCCCATCACCCTCGTGGTATAAACCCGGGGTAAAGCTTGGTGTTATATTCAAATTTCCAATTTTATATTGAGCCTGAATACCAGTATAAACATAACCAGCATTATCTTCTGTGATCAAGATTCCCGAAATCGGCGAAATATTACCAAAAATAGTATCACGATTTAAGTCGACATTTTGATGTTGAATTCCTAAAAGAGTTGATCTTTTTCCATCATCGCTAAAATCAAACATACCGGTATAAACATTATACTGATTTGGATTATTATTAATACTTAACTCCTCAGACGAAACTAAAGAACAATTAAATATTAAAATCAATGTTATTAAAAAATTTTTAAATTTCATAAATGACAATATACTTAATTTTTTTTTATAATAAATGATTTAAATACTAAGACACCACCTATTAAAAACATTACTATAGGCAATACCCACAAAAAATATGTGCTTTTATTAAATTCTGGATCGTACAATATCCAATCACCGTATTTTTTTTTTAAAAAAATATAAATCTGTTTTTCAGTAAACCCATCTTGAATTTTATTTTCAACCAATATCTTAACACTATTAGCAAATTCGGAGTCAGAGTCATATACCGATTGACCTTGACAAATTAAACAGCGTAAATTTTTTGTAATCTTATTTTTTAAATTATTATCTTGTGCATAAGAAATTTGAGCTATCACTAAGTAAAAAATAATAAAAAAAAATCTAATATAAATCATTTAATTAATTCTATAATTTCATTCTTATCATTTTCATTCAATGGTCCAATAATTTTTATTAAAATTTTTTTATCGTGAATTAAAAAGGTTTCTGGAACACCATATGCTCCCCATTCAATTGATATTAAACCATCTGGATCAGTAAGAAGAATCTTATAGGGATTATCTAATTCTTTCAAAAATTTTTTAGCACTTACAAAATTATCCTTATAGTTTAATCCTACCATTGTAAGATTCTTGTGTTTACTTAAGTCCACTAATAAAGCGTGCTCTTCTCTGCAAGGAACACACCAAGATGCCCAAATATTCATAAGATAGAACTCATCATCAAGAAATATTTTATCCGAGTCAATCTTAATATTTGAACTAAATTCTTTTACAGAAAAATTAGGAATTTCTTTTTTTAAATTTTTATTTGGTACATAAATATTTGAATTATTCAGTCCTTTGTAAAAGACTAAAAAAATTATTACAAAAAGAAAAATTATTAATACTTGAAATATTTTAACTTTCATATTTTTTTTTTAAAAAAACTTGTAATTCCTCCTAAAGCAATCAATAAAGTAGATAACCAGATCCAAATCATTAATGGTTTGGTCTGATATCTAACGTTAAAGTATTCCTGATTTTGAACAATATTCATGGTAATAAATCTATCTGAGAAAAAATCTGTTTTGATATCAGCTTCACTAGTTGAAATTTTTGGCTGATTGTAAATTCTTAATTCTGGATTCATGATTTCAATAATTCCATTGGAATTCTCAATAGTAAATTTACCAATTATTGATTGATAATTTTCAATTTTTTTTTGGCTTAATTTTTCAAATTTAATGTTAAATTTATCTGAACTAAAAGTTTCACCAACTTTTAAATTTGTAATTACTTCTGTTGAAAAAAGATTATTAAATAAAATACTTAGAATAAACAAACTGAAACCTAGGTGAGAAATATTTTGTGATAGATTATTAAATCTTTTAACTACAAAATCTTTTATTGTAATAAAAAATAAATGAAAAGCAAAAATAATCAAAATAGTATTAAATATAAATTTGGTTTCTAGATGTTTTGTTATTTGCAATGTAATTAAAAAAGACAATATAAAAAATATAACAAGATATATTTTGTCAGACAAATCTGACTTAATCCATTTCAATTTTGGTCCTAATGTCATGAAAAAAAGAAATGGGATTAAGAAAGGAATAATCAATTTATGATAAAAAGGTGGGCCTACTGATATTTTTTCAGAAGATATTACATCTAAAAATATTGGGTAAATTGTTCCAATTAAAATTACAGAAAGAAAGTACATCATAAACCAATTGTTAATCAAAATTGAAGTTTCTTTACTGACTAGGAAAAATGATAATTTATCTTTTTCATTTTTTTTATAAAAAAAGAAAAAAATAAACAAAGACAAAAATATTAAGGAAAATAAAAAAATCAAAATATATAGACCTCTTTCAGGATCGTTTGCAAAAGTATGAACTGAATTCAAAATCCCAGATCTAACTAAAAAAGTACCACACATACTAAGAGAAAATGCTGCAATGGATAAAATTACTACCCAAGATGTTAACATTAATCTTTTTTCTAAAACTAAAATACAATGCAACAAAGTTGTTAAAACAAGCCATGGCATAAGAGAAACATTCTCAACCGGATCCCAAAACCAAAATCCACCCCATCCTAACTCATAGTATGCCCATATAGAGCCTATCAAAATTCCTATAGTTAAAAAAATCCAAGATATCAAAACCCACTCTTTAATATGTTTCGCCCATTCTTTTGAAATATAATTTAATGACATAGCTGATAATGCAGAAGAAAAAATTAAAGAAGATCCAACATAACCAACATATAAAATTGGTGGATGGATGGCGAGTGCTGGATCTTGCAAAATTGGATTTAAGCCTAAACCTTCGCTAGGTAATGGAAATATGTAATTAAATGGGCTAGATGTTTTTAATAAGAAAATAAAAAAACCAATAATAATTAATTGTTGAAACAATAAAGTCAAAATTCTATATTTTTTTGGTTGTTCTTTTGATCTTAAGAAAAACAAAAAGATAAATGAGGTTAATACTAGTAACCAGAGAAGTAAACTTCCTTCATGGTTTCCCCAAGTTCCAGAAATTTTATAAAATAAAGGTTTTGTAGTGTGAGAATGATTAAAAACAGTTTCATTACTAAAATCGGAATTTATAAAAGAAATTATTAGACCTAAAAAACTTATTAGAACTAAGAAAAATTGTAAAAAAGTAAAAAAGATTAATTTTTTATCTAATATTTTTGAATTTATAAAATTTTGTATAGAAAAAAATATTATAGGAAAAGACAAACCAAGACCTAAAACCAATGCATAAAATCCAATTAAATTTACCAAAATTTATTTCTCCTCTAATGCAGCTTTTACTTCTGGGGGCATATAATTTTCATCATGCTTTGCTAAAATTTTTGATGCTATGAAAAAATTTTTATCTTTTAAATATCCCTCTGCTACCACACCCTTACCTTCTTCAAAAAGATTGGGAACGGCACCTGAATAAATAACATTTATTTCATTTTTAAAATCGGTAATTATAAAATTAATCTCATCCATATTTGCTGTTATTGAGTTAAGCTTAACCATTCCTCCCACTCTTATTTTTTTTTTTTTGATTTCAGAGATATTTTGTATTTCAGAAGGAGATTGAAAATATACAACATTTTCTTCAAGTGATCTCAATATTAAAAAAACAGTTAAAATAATTGTAATAAATATAGATGTTATAAAAAAAAATCTTAACTTAACTTTTCGACCATACATGGTTTAAAGTTTAAATATTTGAAGTGTTAGATAATATCTCTTTGATAATTCTTTGTGATTTTGCAAAAGACGCTCTCTTTGGAGTTAGAGCTCCATATTTCATAATAAACTTTTTTTTTTCTTTTAAAAATTGAATCTTAATGATTACATAAAGAGACGCAAAACTTAAAAGAGTAAATACAAATGAAGACCAAACATAAACACCATATCCATTCATAAATAATAAGTCATTGATCATAATCTATCTAAACCTTTATTCTTAATCTTTATCAGTTCTGTATTATATTTCATTAAAAAAATTAAAAGTGAAAATAGAGTAAATGCCGCAGTCATTATCATTAATGGAAATAACATTGAAGAATGTATTGAAGACTCTGACAAAATATTTATAGAAGCTGGCTGATGCAAGGTGTTCCACCAATCCACAGAGTATTTTATAATAGGAACATTTATAATTCCTAAAATTGTAATTATTGAAGTTATTTTAAATACCTTTTCTCTATCTTCATAAACTCTCCAAGCTAATAAATACATAAAATAAAATAGTGCAAGAATTAGCATTGATGTTATTCTAGCATCCCACGCCCACCATGTTCCCCATGTAGGTTTTCCCCAAATTGCACCAGTTACTAATGCAATTATATTAAAAATAAATCCTGAGGGTGCAAAACTTTTAGCGATCAAAAAAAAATTTTATAATTTAAAAATATATCCAATAATTGATAAAAAAGTAATTGACGAAAATGTTCCAAGAGCAATCCATGCTGCAGGTACATGGACATACATAATTCTTACAGAATGACTTTGTTTATAATCTTCAGGCGATAATATTAGAGACTCAATTAATCCAACTACCAATACAGAAATAAATAGAATTAAAACATACTTCGGCGCCTTCGAAGTTATTGAAAAAATTTTACCTGGTTCAAAAAATTTAAACATACAATATTTATATCTTAATTCTCAAAATTATAAATTTAATGTGAAAAATTATCCGATCAAGAACGTTGAGGGAGATAATAACGAAGGGTAAATATTACATTCTTGATCGGTATTTAATGATAATAACAATTTGGTGTGTCTAAGTTTTGAATTAATTGTGTTTAAAAAATGATCTTTAGTTAGACTGTTTAAAATAGCTTGATCCTTTTTTACCTGAAAAAATTTCCTCAATTAATGGATGTTTTATTGGCTCATCGGAATCATCTATTAATAAATTTTGTTCTGAAACATAAGCTTCATAAGTTATTTCATCATTTTCTGCAAGAAGATGATAAAATGGTTGATCTTTTTTTGGCCTCACATTTTTTGGAATAGACTGATACCACTCCTCAGAATTATTAAACTCAAAATCAACATCATAAATTACACCTCTAAAATCGAAATGTTTGTGTTTAACGATGTCACCAATTGAGAATTTTGCTTTTTGGATTGCCATTGTTATTAGTATGGGTATTTAAAAATAAAAATCAATAAGAAAAATTTTAAATTTTTGAATAAATATTATTTATGTTAATATCTAATCAGTGAACAAATCATTTTTAAAGTTTCTTACTGATTTTGGGCCATTAGTAATTTTTTTTTACTACTACTATGATAGTGGAAAAGATTTAAAAATCGCTATACCACCATTTATAGTTGCGACATTAATAGCATTGGGGATTATGTGGTTTTTAGAAAAAAAAATTCCAAAAGTTCCCTTAATCAGTGGTTTATTAATCACTTTTTTTGGAGGACTGACTATATACTTTGATAATCCAGTTTTTATTTACATTAAACCAACAATAATAAATATATTGTTTGGATTAGCTCTAATATTTGGAAGATACTTTACCAACGAACCAGTTTTAAAAAAAATAATGGGTAAATCAGTTGCGTTAACTGATGAAGGGTGGGAGATCCTCAGCAAAAGATGGATTTATTTTTTCTTTGGATTAGCAATATTGAATGAATTTGTTTGGAGAACACAATCAGAGGAGTTTTGGGTAAATTTTAAAGTTTGGGGATTATTACCTATAACTTTTATTTTTACTGCTTTTCAAATAGGATTAATAAATAAATATAAAACTAATGAATAAAAATCTTAGATTAGTAATAAATAATGTTGATAATCAAATCGAAGATAAACATTTTTTTGAGAAAGATGAATTAAAAACTATCTTGAATTTATATGCAAAAATGGTTTCGGAAGGTTCATGGAGAGACTATGGTCTAAGTATATCAAGTAAACAAGTAGGATTTAGTGTTTTTAAAAATGCTGCTGAAAATGCTCTATACAAGATATGTAAAAATTTTAAACCAAAAAACAAAAATCTCAAGTATTTGATTACTGATACTAATGGGAAAATATTAAAAAATTCTTTTGATCTAAATCTATTACTGAAAAATACTAAATGGAAAAAACTTTGAAAATTATCTTCTTTGACCGAAAAGTCTTAAAAGCATAATAAATAAATTAATGAAATCTAAATAAAGAGTTAAAGCTCCCATAACAGCTTTTTTACCCATTAACTCACCTGTATCACTTGCAACATACATATTTTTAATCTTTTGTGTATCATATGCTGTTAAACCAACAAAAATCAAAACACCTAAAATTGAAATTACAAAATACATCATTGTAGATTTCATAAAAATATTAACTATCGATGCTATAATTATTCCTATAAGGCCCATCATTAAAAAAGATCCAAATTTTGTAAGATCTCTTTTAGTAGTGTAACCATAAATGCTCATTGCTCCAAAAGTTGCAGATGTAATAAAGAAAACTCTTGTTACACTCATTCCAGTGTAAACTAGCAAGATTGAAGATAAAGATAATCCCATTAAAGCTGCGAAAACCCAAAATGTAGTCTGGGCTTTTGATGCGCTCATTTTATTAATTCCAAAGCTCATATAAAAAACTATGCCAAGTGGTGCCAACATGACGATCCATTTTAGACCTGACATATAAATTGCATTTCCTATCTGAGTTAGACCTACAATTGAACCAGAAGAGTCAGTTACAACTGACATTTTAAATGTCAGAAGTGCAATAATTCCTGTTAGTAAAACTCCAGTTGACATGTAATTATAAACTTTAAGCATGTAGGCTCTTAAGCCTTCATCTGTTACAGATGTTTCTTGAGTTGACGCTTTTGCTCTTTCGAGAATACCTTTTTTATTAAATTCCATATGGTAGAAAATATATAGTCTTTTACTAATTATTCAAGATACCTTAAAAGATAAATAAAAAATTAACTCAAAAAACCTTTATGAATTATAAAAAATTAGGAAATACTGATCTAGATGTTAGTACAATTTGTCTCGGTACGATGACTTGGGGTGAACAAAATACTGAAGCAGAGGGGTTTGAGCAAATGGACTATGCCTTAGATAAAGGTGTAAACTTTTGGGATACTGCTGAAATCTATTCAATCCCTCCAAGAGAAGAAACGTTTGGTAGCACTGAAGAAATTATAGGCAATTGGTTCAAAAAAACAAAAAAAAGGGACAAAGTAATTCTTGCATCAAAAGTTTGCGGACCGATGAGAGAATACGTTAGAGGTGGTGGTAACCAATTTGGTAAAAAAAATATTACCCTTGCCTTAGAAGGAAGCTTAAAAAGATTAAAAACTGATTACATAGATTTATATCAACTTCACTGGCCAGAGAGAGAAACAAACTTCTTTGGAAAATTGGGTTATGAACATGCTGATAATGACGAATGGACAAAATTTGAGGATATTTTAGAAAATCTTAAAAAATTTATTGAGCAGGGTAAAATTAGATATATTGGGCTATCTAATGAAACTCCATGGGGACTTTCTAAATTTTTAGAAATATCTAAAGAGAAAAATCTTCCAAGAATGGTATCAGTTCAAAATCCCTACAATCTTCTCAACAGAACTTATGAAGTTGGTCTTGCTGAAATGTCTGTGAGAGAACAAGCAGGATTACTAGCATACTCTCCTCTTGCTTGTGGATATCTTTCAGGAAAGTATAGAGACAATCAATTACCAAAAAAATCTAGGATAGCACTTCATAAGAACTTTTGGACAAGATATGACAAACCCAACTCAGGAAATGCAATCGATGAATATTATAAAATCGCAAAAAAACATAAACTGAATTTATCACAGATGTGTCTTAAATTTTTAGAAATTCAACCTTTTGTTACCTCTGTAATAATTGGAGCAACCACCATGGAGCAGTTGAAAACTAATATAGAAAGTGTAAGTATAAATTTAACTAAAAAAATTATAAATGAAATTAATGAAATTCAAAAAATTTATCCAAACCCATGTCCATGATTAAAAAAATTTTATATTTATCGATTATTATTCCACTAATTTTTACAACAAAGTTATTTGCAGAAGATTTAAAAAGAGTAGGTAAATATAAGGACTGGGAAACAATGGTTGTAGCAGAAACAACTGGAAAAGTTTGCTTTGCTCAATCAGTTCCTGTTTTACAAGCTCCTAAAACTAATAAAAGAGAGGCAAGACTATTTGTGACTTTTAGACCTGGTGAAAAAATTTCTAATGAGATTAGCACGACTGCTGGATATGAGTTTAATAAAAATAATTCTGTATTAGCAACTTCTGGAAATAACAAATTTAAATTTGACATTAAACAACAGGGTTTCGCTTGGATGACTAGTAATAAAAAAGAAAAAATAATGGTTAATGTTATGAAGAAAGGATCGAGAATTATGGTTACTGGTTATAATGAAAAAGGTTCACAAACAATTGATCACTACTCTCTATTAGGATTCACTAAAGCTTATAATACTGCAAAAAAAGCCTGCAGTTAAGAAATGAAACCAAAAAAAAGAATTGTCTTAGCATATTCTGGTGGTCTTGATACCTCAATAATACTAAAATGGCTTCAAGAAAATTATAATGCTGAAATAATTTGCTATACTGCTGACATTGGACAAAAAATTGATCAAAAAAAAATTTTTCAGAATGCAAATAAATTTGGTGTAAAAAAAATTATTATCAGAAACTTAAGAAATATTTTTGTAAAAGATTATGTTTTTCCAATGATAAGAGGTCACGCTTTATATGAAGGGATTTATTTATTGGGAACATCAATTGCAAGACCATTGATCGCAAAGGATCAAATTGCTGTAGCAAAAAAATTCAAAGCATTTGCAGTTTCGCACGGTGCAACTGGTAAAGGAAATGATCAAGTCAGATTTGAATTAGGTTATCATTATTTTAGTCCAAAAATAAAAGTTATTGCCCCATGGAGAATTTGGAATTTAAAATCTAGAAATGATTTGATTAGTTACGCGAAAAAACATGGAATATTTATACCAAAAGATAAAAAAGGTGCTCCACCTTTTTCAGTTGATGACAACTTATTTCATACTTCTACTGAAGGAAAAATTTTAGAAAATCCAAAAAATTCTGCTCCAGAATTTATTTTTCAAAGAACAACATCACCTGAAAAAGCTCCAAAAAAACCAACATTTGTAACTGTAAATTTTAAAAAAGGAGATCCAGTAGGAATAAACGGGAAAAAAATAAGTCCTGAAAAAATTCTTTCTAAGTTAAATATTCTTGCTGGAAAAAATGGTATAGGCAGAGTTGATTTAGTTGAAAATAGATTTTTAGGCATCAAATCTAGAGGTGTTTATGAAACGCCAGGTGGAACACTTTTAGTATATGCTCATAGAGCAATAGAGTCGGTTACATTAGACAAAGAAACAATGCACAAAAAAGACTCTATAATGCCAAGATATGCTGAATTAATTTATAATGGCTATTGGTATTCAAAAGAGAGATTCAAACTACAAAAAATTATCGACTTAAAAAGAAATAAGGTCAACGGATCTGTCAAATTAAAACTTTATAAAGGAAATATAATTATACAGTCTAGAGTTACCAAAAGTAATGCTTACTCAATAAAAAAGGTATCATTTGAGGAGAATAAATCATTTAATAAATCAAATGTGGAGAAATTCATAAATTTTCACAAAAAAAGGTTAAAAAACTAGCTATTTATTTGTGGACAATTTGGTGATTGTTTATTTCTGAAAAAAACATAATTTATTTTTTATGGAATCACTTAAAAATTGGATGAAAGACACGGCTAACATTTTGTTTGATGATAGCAAAAATGATCTTCGTTCTCTTCCTAAAACTGTAAGATTACAAATTCTACTAGTCTTAAGTTTTATTTGGACCACTGTTTTTAGTTTATACGTATTTTCTTATACAACTTTTGTATTTGGTTGGACTGGACTTTTTTTAGCTCACATTGGTCTAATTTTTGCTGTCTATATGACATTCAAACATTTTCATAGAGCTGAAGAAAATTCATCTAGTGTTTTTAAAACAAAAAATTTTGACCCTTTTAAAATAATGGTTCTAGTTTTTGTGATCGTGTTTATATTCGTTTTTTCAAAAGGAATCGAGGTTTTAACTAGCCCAAATCCTTATTCTTACTCTATACCATACGATGGTTCCTCGAAATCAGTATTTGAAAAATGGTTACCTTTTAGTAAAGATAAGTAATGGAAAAAATAGCAAAAAATTTACAACTCGTTTTAATGGTTATTATTTTAATTAGCACTGTCATCGCTGTTGGAATTGAGATTTACAAAATGTTTCAAAACCGATCAGTCACATTAGCAGATTTACTTTTGATGTTCCTATATTTGGAAGTACTTGCAATGGTGAGAGTTTTTTGGAATCAACAATCAATAAGTATTACACTGCCGTTACTAATAGCTATTACAGCATTAGCACGATTTATCATTCTTCAAGGAAAGGAAATGGACCCAACGGCATTAGTTTATGAAGCTATTGCTATAGTTCTGATTGCTGGTGCAATTGTTATTTTAAGATTAAGACATAGCGATAAGCTAGGTCTAAAGAAAAAAAAATCAAAATAAAAAAAAATGAAATTTGAAGCATCTAAGGCTGCGGCCTTATACAAATTAAATGATTTTATAGAAAACAATCTTTCTAAATATTCTAAATTAAGAAATTTTGATTTTGGACCAGAGAATAGATCAAACATATCTGGTTTATCTCCTTATATCACTCACGGAGTAATTAAT